>Ga0310811_10000016_pt1 | contig 348919 bp, 275 predicted proteins | sample YCmetagenome_FD_207642 | JGI IMG/M metagenome (GOLD analysis project Ga0310811, IMG submission 207642) | Soil microbial communities from experimental microcosm in Duke University, North Carolina, United States - YC | ecosystem: Engineered > Artificial ecosystem > Soil microcosm > Unclassified...
GTGCATGTTGTCGAGGCAGTTGCGATGCCCGGTCACGTTGAAATCGACCGTGAAACGCGTGTCGTCGCAGGCGGGCACGTTGGCATCGTGAATGCCGACGGTGTCTTCGACTACCCGCAACAACGGGCGCCCCAGCGATGAATACAGCGCGTCGCCGACGTTGAAAAACAGCGTCCGAAGCTGGCGGCGCGTATGCGTCGGCGACAGCTTCTCGCCATGGTTCGACTTGAGCACCGCGACAAAGTCGGCGGCCTGCTGCCCCTCGACGTCCATGATGGTCAATCGTTGGCCCGCCTTCACTTCGAAGGTACGTCCATGTCCTGCCTTGACGGTGAGAGTCTGTACTGGATCTGTCATGTGATTCGGTCTGCTCTGTTTACTGCGCGGGGATGAAATCGGACGTCGGTGTATCGAAGCTCACGCCCAGGCTGGCCTTTTGCAGGCGAGCGAGTTCGCCGGACTTTTTCATGGCGAGGATCTGGTCGCTGATCGCCTTGTTCAGACGTATATCGTCCGGGCGAGTCGCCCAGGCAATCCATTGCGAAGGTCCGAGCTCACCAGTCGATTTCAGCTTGCCCGGATTCTGTTTGATAACGCCCGCGAGCACGGTCATATCGTCGAACACGAAATCGGCGCGACGCGTCATCAATGCAGCCACTGTCTGATCGACGCTATCCACGCTGATCAGCTGGATCGGCGCAAGACCTTTGGCTTTCAGCGTCTCGTTGAACTGCTTGAGGATCTGCTCGGGCGCGCTCGCGCTCTTGACCGCAGCCGTCAGTCCGGCGAGAGACTCGATGGTGGCCTGCTGCGGAATTTTTTTGAAATCGGCGCGCACCAGAGCGCCATTCACGGTCTTGCTGGTCGGCACTATGTAAGCGAGACGCTTTGCACGTTCGGCGGTTACGTTCAGCGCAGAACCTTCGACATCGAACGAATGCGCGAGCAGGCCCGGGATGATTCCGCTGAATGCCATGCGCTGATACTCGATCTTTACTCCTAGACGCTTCGCGACCGCAGCCATGACGGCCGGATCGAAGCCAACAATGTTGTTGCTGACGTCGGTGTATTCATACGGCGCAAAGGTCGGATCGATCGCGACGGTCATCGTGCCGCGACTCTTGATGTCGTCGAGTGTATCGGCATTTGCGGCTACCGAGTGGACCAACGCGCCGCACGGAAACAACGCGGCGAGGACGATGCTGGACAGGCGGCGTTTTGACATCAGGGAACTCACGTAGAGAGGTGGACGAACCCGTCTGAAGGCATGATCCGTGCCAACCTATGCGTGAAACTTGGGTTTCACGAAGCAAACGATGAAAACACATGTTTCTACGAGGACTTTAGAGAAACAAAAATTTCGCGATCCACGGTACGATTTATAGTGACGTCATCGCAGGATGACGACTGACCGCACCTGCTGCGTGCAAGAAAATAGCGATGCACGTTCGCGGTGCCGACGCTGCACCACGGCGGGCGCTCCACTTACTCACAAGCATCGAAATGTCAAAACCTCAAACGAAACAGCAAAAGCGCGCACCGCAGTCGATCGAGAGTCGCATCGCCGAATGCTATGACGAACTGTCCGAGATCGATCAACGGTTGGCCGATGTCATTCTCAGCGCTCCGGGGCAACTGGCGATGCAAACTGCTACGGAACTGGCGGCGACCGCGCAGGTGTCGAAAGCGACTGCGACACGTTTTTTTCAGAAGCTCGGATATACGTCTTATGACGACGTGCGTGCGATTGCGCGCGCGGCACAGGTCGGCGGTTCACCGTTGTATCTACAGAATCGGGGTCGCAAGAATGCGAGTACGAAACTCGACGACGTGATTCAGGCGCATTTGCAGCATGAGGTCGAGAACCTGGCAAATACGTACCGGTCGCTCGACACGCGCGTGCTGAGTGAGGTGGTCGAGGCAGTTGCACACGCGAGGCGCGTGGTGATCATCGGGTATCGGCATAGTCACACAGTAGCCACGATGATCAGGCGCGAACTGATTCAGGTGCGCTCCGACGTCATGTTGTTGCCTGCACCGGGCGACACCATGGGCGAATATCTCGGCGACCTGACCGCGACGGATGTCGCGATCATCGTCGGCTTACGGCGCCGTGTGCCGGCGGTCGGTCTTGCCGCAGTTTCACTCGCTGAGGCCGGCGTGCCGATTGTGTATATGTCGGATGTCATTGCAGGGAAGCCGGCGCGATTGGCGCGCTGGGTAATCCGTTGCCACACGGATGGCCTGATGCTGTTTGACAGCAACGTCGGCATGACGGCGGCCGTCAATCTGATCTGCTCACTGGTTGCCGAGCGCCTGCTCGAAGGGGGCAGCAACCATTTACAGCGGGTCGAAATATTGCACGAAAGTTTGCGTGAGTTCGAGTGAAGACGTAGAGAGTTATCTAAAGATCCTGCCGCACCTGTTAGGCAGAGGTAATATTTCCACGAGTAATGTTGAGGGGATGAACACCGATCGTTGACAATTTTCGTTTGTCGAACGTCTCAAGCTGGCCGATCACGATCCCACGCCAGCTGCATATACCGCGTGCCAGAGATCGATTTGCGTCGGACCGTAGTCGACCCTGAGCGGTCAGTCGAGTTTCGGCAGCCCCGTGTTCCGATTTTCGAAGAGAAGCGGCCAGTCGATGACCCTTCCGATGAAGATGCAAATGGCAGCGCGAGGCCGGGAAGCAAAAACCGCTGAGCCGGGGCGATCTGGTTCGTCTGTTCGAGCCCGACATTGAATGACGGATGCAGCCGCTCTTTTATAGCCTTGCGTTCCGATCCCAAGGCGGTTCATCGCCAAACGTCCCGGCAAGATAATCGACGAACCGGCGCACTTTGAGCGGTATGCGCTGCGCGCTCGGATAAACCGCGTGAATCGCCAGATCAGCCGCGCGGTAACCCGGCAGCAGTGCCACAAGTTCGCCCCGCCGTAGATGCTCGCCGAATACGAAGGTCGGACCGTACGTAATACCAGCCCCCGAGAGCGCGGCGGCAAGAAGCATCTGCGTATTGTTGGCTGTCATCCGGCATGGTCCGTCGATCACATGCGCGCGGTTTCTCGCATCGAGCAATGTCCAGTCGCCAGACGACACGGCTTCGCTGAAGGCAAGCCGCTGCGCGAGTCGTAAGTCTTCGGGTTTGCGCGGCGCTCCGTGGCGCTCGAGATACGCGGGAGACGCACATACGACCATTCGGCAGGGCGCCAGCCTGCGCGTCACCAGTCGTGGGTCCGTCAACCGTCCTATCCGGATTGCCACGTCAACGCCCGCATCCATGAGATCGACATAGCGGTCTCCGAGCAGCACTTCCACGTTGACGTGCGGATGGTCCTCCAGATAGCGGGCAACAACGTCGCCCAGGTGCATGGCGCCGAACGTGACCGGCGCAGCGACGCGCAGTACGCCATGCGCCGTGCCTTGCGAATCGCCCGCTTCCCGATTCGCCTCGTCGAACGCTTCAAGGATCCGCTTACAGCGCTCATAGTAAGTCTGGCCGGCATCGGTCAGACTCAACCGCCGCGTAGTGCGCTGCAGGAGTCGCGCATTCAGATCGGCTTCGATTGCGCTGACATGCTTGCCGGCCATCGCTGGCGATAGCCCGAAGCGGCGCGCCGCAGCAGCAAAGCTGCCTTCCTCGACAGCCGCGACGAATACGCCAAGACTCGTCAGTCGATCCATTTTATGTACTCCAATTCGATAGTCCCATTATCGACTGAATACACCAATCCGGCAATTATCAAACTGGCGACATGAATCTACCATTGAGCCACTAACCAACCGGCAGGTGGCACGGAAATGGACATCGACTCAAACGGTACGCGGATTCACGTCAAGCAGCGAGGCAGCGGCGAGCTGGCGCTGGTGTTCCTGCACTACTACGGTGGCTCGTCGCGTACGTGGGACAGGGTAGCAAGCGAATTGTCCGACCAGTATCGAATCGTTGCCACCGATCACCGCGGCTGGGGCGATTCCGAGGCGCCCGCCGACGGCTACCGCATCGCCGATCTTGCCGCCGATGCCGAAGGCGTCATCGAGGCGCTAGGTCTGCAGCGCTATGTTCTGGTCGGCCATTCGATGGGCGGCAAGGTCGCACAACTCGTCGCATCGCGCCGGCCACGCGGGCTCGAAGGCCTTGTGCTTGTCGCGCCGTCGCCTCCGTCGCCGATGCTCCTGCCGGACGAGCAACGCGCGACGTTGACCGGCGCGTATCAGTCGCGTGAATCGGTCGAATTTGTTATCGATCACGTCCTCACCGGAAAATCGCTTGACGCTGCTCTTCGGGAGCAGGTCATCGAGGACAGCTTGAAGGGCGCACCGCAGGCTAAGGCGGCGTGGCCAAACGTGGCCATGCGGGAGGACATTAGTGCGGCGGTGGCATCAATCGATGCACCGACCATCATCATCTCAGGTGAGCTTGACCAGGTGGATCGCGTCGCAACGTTGCAGGCGGAATTGATGCCTCGTATTCCGCACGCGGCAATGCATATCCTGCCTGGAATTGGACACTTGTCGCCGTTAGAGGCGCCGATCGAGGTGGCGCGGGTTATTGCGCGCTTCGTCGCTGCGATCGAAAACAAGTCCGCCGTGTGCGGCACGCCCGAGCAGGTCCCCATCGCTTTCGACGCGGCGCTCAACGCCGGCGATCTTGATTCCCTGCTCGGTATGTTTAGCAATAAAGCCACGATGCGGATGACGGACGGCAAGGTGGCGCAAGAAAGCCCCGCCGATTTGCGCAACGGCCTGGCTCGGCTACTGACACTGCGCCCGCGCCTTCACAACGAGGTGCGTCGAGTGTTGACCAGCAGCAACATAGCGCTCGTCCTGCTCGACTGGACCTTGAACGTGACGCTACCGGACGGCAAGGAGCACGAGGAACGCGGCACCGCCACGCAGGTCATGGAAAAGGGCCTCGACGGCGGGTGGCGGCTGCTGATCTCTAATCCGCTTGGGTTGAACTGAAGGGTACAGGGGGAACGACGCCATGAACAACCGACAGGAAGCACATCATGAATAAGCCTACCATCATTACGGTTCCGATCCTGCCGTTCGGCATGGTCCACTCCCACCTCATCATCGGTGCAAAGGGCTGCGTCCTCGTGGACACCGGCACGCCGGGCTCAGAGAACAAGATTGAGCGCGTCCTGAAGAAGCACGGTCGAAGCTTTCGCGATGTCACCTTGATCGTGGTCACTCATGCGCACACGGATCATGCCGGTTCGGCTGCGCGACTGCGCGAACTGACGGGCGCGCCAATCCTTGCTCATGCCGGAGATCTGGACTACTACGAGCGGCGCAAGGAAATGACGTATTGCGTTACGCATTGGTGGGGGCCGCTCTTTTTACGCTCCGGCCTGCCCGGCGAGCCATACTTGCCGTTCACACCGGACATCCTGCTTCAGGACGGCGCCACCATCGATCTAAGCGGTTACGGAATCGAAGGCGTGGCTAGGCACACGCCAGGCCATACAGTCGGCTCCGTGTCAGTTGAACTGGGCAGCGGAGATGCGTTAGTCGGCGACCTCATCGCCTCGGGTGTCTTTCTAGGCGGATTGATACGTAAGGGGCACGCCATGCGCCCGCCGTTCGAGGATGACCCGCAGGCTGTCAGTGGTGAATTGATGGGTATGGTGGAGGCCGGCATGCAACGCTTTCACATGGGTCACGGTGGTCCGCTGGCCGCCAAAGAAGTGCGCCGGCACGCTCTCTCACTGCGGAACCTGAAGCGTGGACGCAAATACGGGATGCAGACCGTCGGGTGTGCCTGCTCTGAGCCCAAGCTAGCTGAGCCGGTTAAATAAAGCATGGCGCGCGGTTCAGGCGCGTTTCTCCCATGAATTAATTGAAGTCGGTTCCGCTTCGCTAACCAGGAATGGATTGCCATGCCTCTCGTTCATCCGGAATATAAAGTCGCTGTTGTTCAGGCTGCTCCAGTCTGGCTCGATCTTGACGCCGGCATCGACAAGACCATTGAGCTGATCAACGAGGCCGCCGGCAACGGCGCCAGGCTGATCTCCTTCCCGGAAACCTGGTTGCCTGGCTATCCATGGCATATCTGGATGGGCGCGCACGCGTGGCAGGTAAGTCGGGGCTTCGTACAGCGGTACTTCGACAACTCGCTGGACTACGACAGCCCGGAGGCATTGCGGCTCAGCACCGCTGTCCAGCAGGCCGGGATCACCGCGGTCGTCGGCGTTTCTGAGCGAAGCGGCAGTAGCCTTTATATGGGGCAGTGGATTATCGGCGCCGACGGCAGGACCATCGCTGCCCGCCGCAAGCTGCGCCCCACTCACGTCGAGCGCGCCGTGTTCGGCGAGGGCGATGGTTCGGATCTGGCAGTGCATCAGGTTGAGGGTCTGGGAAGGATCGGCGCGTTGTGCTGCTGGGAGCATTTGCAGCCACTGTCGAAATACGCAATGTATGCGCAGAATGAGCAGGTGCACGTTGCAGCATGGCCAAGCTTTTCTAACTATGAGCCATTTGCCCCGGCGCTCGGAAGCGAAGTCAACAATGCCGCAAGCAGAATCTATGCGGTGGAGGGGTCGTGCTTTGTGCTGGCACCTTGCGCGGTCGTGTCCAAAGCGATGATTGACGAGTTGTGCGATACACCCGAAAAGCGTGAGTTGAACCACGTTGGTGGTGGTCATGCTGTCATCTACGGGCCTGACGGAAGCGCGCTAGTTCCGAAGCTGCCAGAGGACAGTGAAGGTATCCTGTACGCGGACATTGATCTTGCCACCATTGTCATGGCCAAGAACGCCGCCGATCCTGCCGGCCACTACTCCCGCCCCGATGTCACTCGGCTTTTGATCAATAAGACCCGTATGCAACGCGTAGAAGCTTTCGCGCTACCTATCGACAGGTCCGAGAATGACGATTTGGCGCACCGGGAAGAGATGTAGGCACGCCGATGTACCTTCGTCGCGCGAAACGCAACGAGCCCTCGCACTGCAGAACCTCAAGCCTGGACGCAAATACGGGATGCAGACCGTCGGATGCGGCTGCTCGAGGCGCAAGCTGGCTGAGTTGGGTGAGTAAGGCTAGTCTTGGCCGATTGCTTGTCGGGCTGCTCGCATCTCAGATGAAGGAAAAACGTCGCTATCAACCCTTCCGAAACTCACGAGGCGTTTTGCCGAAGGCCATTTTGAATGATTGACTGAAATGCGTGAGATTGTTGAAACCCCATGAGGAGGCTATATCGCCAATGGCGCGATTTACCTGTCCCGGGTCTTCGAGATCGCGAGCACACCTGGCCAGTCTTCGCTCCCAGATGTACCGTTCAACCGACTGGCCGTCACTGGCGAATACCGAACTCAGGTAGCGCTTCGAGATTCCCAGATGCTCAGCAACGTCGGCGGGCGCCAACGAATGATTTCGCAAATTCGTTTCGATAAAAGCGCGACCGCGATAGGCGAGCATAGCCCTCGTCACCGTGTTCGTCGGCGCTGCTGTAGATTTGTCCTCCGGTCGCGACATGAATGCCATCATGGCCATGTCTATCGCCTGTGCGGTTAAGCGTTGCGCGATATCCGCACTGAAGCTCTCGAAGTTCTGGGCCAGCGAGTTGACAAAATCCCTTGTCATATTGCTCAGCGGATTATCTGTCGTGACGATGGTCGCCGTGAGGTGTTCGATGGCGCCAACCTGCTTGCGCACGAGCGTTCGTGGAATCTGCAGAACTAATTGGGATGTTGCCTCGGGAAACTCGGCGCGGAACGTCTTCGATGTATCCAGAAAAGTGATATCGCCTTGACGAAGAACATTGCGCCGGTTGTCCTGTTCGACGATGGCCTCTCCTGTCACCTGTATGCAGACGAATACCTGCTCTTCTCCGATCTGTGAGATTTTCGGCTTGATCCGAGCTATCGTATGCGATGCCGCTACGATTTCGATCAGGTTGATTGGACTCGAAAGATGAGCGGTAATCGATCCGGAAAAGCCTTCATCGACAGCGCTCGAACATTCCAGATGAGTCAAAAGATTTGCGACGTTGGTTTGCCAGAAGGCTAGTCTGGCGTTAGGCGCCACGCGCTCAGTGGAAATTAGAACGGGGGCTCTGTTCATCGTCGTACCGGTCATGCGTGTCCGTCAGAAGAATCATCCCCGTGGCAGGGATGCACCGATCGTCTTGTTGTGCAGCCGCTCAACGCATTGTGATGATAGCCGATGTCAAATTTCCGCGCGACTGACCCGAAACTTTCTTGAAACGGAATAAAGAATGTAGTCAAGCGGCACAGGCATCGCACAGCGTGCGCGCTCCGTTACACTTCGAGCACGTTGCGATTCAAGGTTGGTCTCGACCAGCGCAAGACCAGTTGCACAAATATCAGCACACGCGATACACAGCGCCGACCGCCATTCGCGCTTGAACACATCGAACACAGCATTAACGCGGATCGCACATATCGGGAGAATGTGCTCCGCGCGTCCTCTCAGCCTGACGAGCTCTGCGCTGCAATCGTCCGGCCGCGGATCCGAAAAAGCGAAGCAAGCAAAGTGCGCACTAGCAATGGCTTGACATGCGCGTGTTGTGCGCCCGAATCACCATCCGTTCAATGCCTTGATGTTCTTTCAGCGTTTGGAGAAGAAACGATGAATATGCATGCGTCGAGGTCCCGGATTTCACATTTCAATGGCAGGTTGGGCCAATCGCTCAAGGGCATCAATACTTGCCTGGTTGTTTGCTTCAGAAATACCCCCGTTTTTCCGCTTGTATCTCGCGTCTTCTCTCAACTGCATGTTCAACAGCATTCATTAAGGAAACGACCATGAGTCAATCTGTTACCGCCGTACTCGTCCATGGAGCATGGGCCAACGCCGCGTGCTGGTCCAAAGTCATTCCGCTACTGCAGGCGGCCGGATTATCCAGCGTCGCCGTGCAATTGCCGTTGACCTCGCTCGAGGACGACGCCGCTGCAGTCAATCGGGCGCTCGCTTTGATTGAGGGGCCGGTGGTGCTGGTCGGCCACTCCTACGGTGGCGTCGTCGCGACTGCTACAGGCAATGATAGCCACGTGCAAAGCCTGGTGTTTGTTGCGGCTTTCGCGCCGGACGAAGGCGAGTCAGCAGGCTCGCTCGGGGCCGGTGCGGACCCGGCACCACTCGGTGCAGAGATCCGGCCCGATTCACAAGGCTTCCTCAAGCTCACGCGAACCGGCATTGATGAGAGCTTCGGTCAGGACTTGACGGAAGATGAACGGTTGCTGGCCTTCGTGACCCAAGGCCCGACGGCCGCAAAAGCGCTTGGGGACACTGTATCCAAGCCCTCATGGAAATCGAAACCGTCCTGGTATGTAGTCGCCGAACAGGATGGTGCGATTCAACCTTCGTTGCAACACAAAATGGCCGACAGGGCGAAATCGCAGAAGGTGTCCGTGGTTTCCAGTCACCTTGTCATGCTCTCTCACCCGCAGAAAGTGAGCGAGGCGATTCTGGCGGCGGCCGAGTAGGCATCACGCAACGGAGTAGCCCGGCGCACATGTGGTCGAACCACGCGCCGGCTTCCGTTTTTCGCGCGCGCTGTGCTGCGCTCTCAAGCCTTACCGATACCCCACGGAGAATGCAATGAGCAAACTGACGACCGCGTTTGGAGCCCCTGTACCTGACAATCAGAACACGCAAACGGCTGGACCACGGGGGCCGGCGCTACTTCAGGATGTTTGGTTTCTCGAGAAACTGGCCCACTTTGACCGCGAGGTGATTCCGGAGCGTCGTATGCATGCCAAGGGCTCGGGCGCATTTGGCACGTTCACGGTCACACACGATGTAACTCAGTACACTCGCGCAAAAATTTTTTCCGACATCGGAAAATCGACCGAGATGTTTGCCCGGTTCTCCACGGTTGCGGGGGAGCGGGGCGCTGCGGATGCGGAGCGGGACATCCGCGGTTTCGCGCTGAAGTTTTATACCGAAGAAGGTAACTGGGATCTCGTGGGGAACAACACGCCCGTTTTCTTTTTGCGAGACCCGTTGAAATTTCCGGACCTCAACCACGCAATCAAGCGCGATCCGAGGACGGGACTCCGCAGCGCGGAGAGCAACTGGGATTTCTGGACGCAATTGCCGGAGGCGCTTCATCAGGTCACCATCGTGATGAGTGACCGCGGCATTCCTCGCACGTTCAGAAACATGCACGGATTCGGCAGCCACACTTTCAGTCTCATCAACGCTGCCGGCGAGCGCTTCTGGGTGAAGTTTCATATGCGCACGCAGCAAGGCATCGAGAACATGAGCGACGCGGAGGCGGTAGAGCTGGTTGGCTCCGACCGCGAAACCCATCACCGTGACCTGTACGAGTCCATCGAGAAGGGGGCGTTTCCGCGCTGGACCCTGTATTTCCAGATCATGCCCGAGAAGGAAGCCTCGACATACAAGGTGAACCCGTTCGACCTGACCAAGGTCTGGTCAAATAAAGACTATCCGCTGATCGAGGTGGGCTACTTCGAACTCAACCGCAACGCGGAGAACTGGTTTGCCGACGTTGAGCAGGTGGCTTTCAATCCGGCAAACGTTGTCCCCGGCATCAGCTTCTCACCGGACAAGATGCTGCAGGGCCGCCTGTTTTCCTACGGTGACGCACAGCGCTACCGTCTTTCCGTCAACCATCACCAGATTCCTGTCAACGCGCCGCGTGGTGCCAGCCACTACAACAGCTATCACCGCGACGGCGTCATGCGCGTCGATGGGAATCACGGCGGGACAACGCCTTATAACCCCAACACAAAGGGCGCCTGGGTCGATCAGCCCGACTTCAGCGAACCTCCTCTTTCTATCGAGGGCGCGGCTGACCATTGGAATCACCGTGTCGACGACGATTATTTCTCACAGCCGGGCGATCTGTTTCGGCTGATGTCGGAGGCGCAGCGTCAGGTACTGTTCGAGAACACGGCGCGTGCGATGCACGGCGTTTCCCAGGCAATCAAAGACCTGCATGTTGAGAATTGCAGCAAGGCTGACCCGGCATACGGGGCCGGCGTACGACACGCCATTGAGAGCCTTGAAGCGCCGGGGACGACCAGCGAATAAGTGCATCGCAACCCAAGCCTCACCCAACCTGATTAACTAGAGTAAAAAAATGAAAATGAAGTCCCGCCTCAACCGTATTGCCAACGCGCTCACTCTTTCGACCGCGGTGTTTGGGTCAACTGCTGCTATGGCAGCGCCGATCAGAAATGTCGTCCTCGTTCATGGCTACTTTGCGGATGGATCAGGTTGGCAAGCGGTCGCAAAGATCCTGACGCGCGATGGCTATAACGTCACCGTCGTTCAGGAACCGGAAACGTCCTTCGCCGACGACGTCAAGGCAACAAGCCGAGTCGTCGACGCACAAGACGGCCTGAGCATTCTTGTTGGCCACAGCTACGGTGGCGCTGTGATCACAGAAGCAGGTAGCGATGCAAAGGTTGCGGGACTGGTTTATGTCGCCGCATTCCAGCCTGATGCGGGCGAAAGCCCAATGGATCTGGCCAGGAAAATGCCCGGAGCCTCCAAGGCAATCAAGGCGACCGCTGATGGCTATCTATATCTGGACCCGGCAAGCTTCCACGCCGATTTTGCGGCAGACGTTCCGGCTGCTGAAGCACAATTCATGTCGGTGTCCCAGGTTATGCCGGCAGCAGCGTCCTTTGGAACGCCCATCTCGACACCCGCCTGGAAAACCAAGCCGAGCTGGGCAGTTGTCGCAACCGCTGACCGGGCCATCAATCCCGACCTCGAACGGTTCATGACGAAGCGTGCCGGTAGCAAGACCATCGAGCTTAATTCGAGCCATGTGGCGTACATCTCTCACCCGAAGGAAGTGGCGAAGCTGATTGAGCAAGCAGCAGAGAATTCGGGCAAGTAACGAGGAATCAAATACATTGCGCGGGAATGGCTCTGATGATGAGCCATTCCCGCGTAGTTGTCCCGTTACACAGAAGGTTCTATCCGATCGAGACACGGCAAGGTTCGGAGGATTTCAGTAACAAAACTACCAAGTGACGCGGAAGAGGCAATGTCAACGGGATGGCATATGGGCGATTACTATTCCGGCAAAGATCCTTGGGCTCACATAGTGAAAAATCTTCCCTGGTCGACCCTGAGCCGCCATTCGGACCCGCGCAGTCGTAACGGCCGGTCCCGAGGGCGTAACTGCCTTTGAGCCGGCTAGTCTCTCCGCTCGGAGCTTCATGCACTCAGGCGAAGGGCCGTCGATAGGAGCTGCGTGTATCGCGAGAGATCTCGTTGTCCTCATGCTTTCTGGTGGCGGTGCTCACCTTGCGACAAGCGCCAGCGGAGCAGATCGTCTGCACCGGGGCCTTCCGTGATAGCCACGTCTGCGGCGCTGAGCTGCTCACCTGTCTCTTGATCGATAAAGCTCCACCGCACCTCAGCCCCGGTATTCCGATTCACGAACTTCATCGGCGGCGCCGACGCTCCGGAAACGCCCAGGTTGTCCCCTATCTCGGCGAGCACCGGCATCACTGGAGCGATCTGCCAGCCCTTCCGGGTCAAGCGATATTCAAATCGATCCGGATTTACCTGATAGCGTCTGCGCTCGACGAGGCCATTGGCCTCCAGATGTTTGAGTCGATCGCTGAGCGTCGCGTTGGTGATGCCCGACGACTGGCGAAACTCATCATATCGGCTGAGGCCGAGGACGAGATCGCGCAGGATCAGCAAACCCCACCGGTCACCGATCGCCGCCATGGCTCCGGCGATCGAGCAGACCATTCCGTCAAAACCCTTCGAACGCATGTGCTGTGTCCCTGATAGTCCGACGATTGTCGCCGGGTAAATCTCATTATAAGAGTGGCGATGGCCACGCAGAACCATTCCACGAGGCGCCACGGGCTCGTCCTTGTTCCGGGAACTGGAAAATACTTGCCGGGCAGGCCACTAACTCTTATTATAAGAGTTAGTGGCCTGCCCAGTGATGGACGCTGCTGGTCCGGATGCACGTTCAACTCAACTTGAGGAAACAACCATGACTTTTCACGCCGCGTCCCGGATTTTCGTCGTTGGCGGCACTGGCGCGCAGGGCCTGCCCGTCATCAGCGCACTCGTCGCCGATGGCAAATATTCTGTCCGGGCTTTGAGCCGGGACCCAGATTCCCGGCGGGCCAAGGCGTTGCTCGCACTCGGCAACGTATCAATCCTGAAAGGCACATTCGCCGACGAAGCCGTCCTTCGGGAAGGCTTCCGTGGTTGTGATGGGGCATACATCAATCTCGACGGATTCAACACCGGCGAGAAAACGGAGATCTATTGGGCGATTCGTTGCTACGAAATCGCGCTGGAAGAAGGCATCAAGTTCTTCGTGTACGGCAACCTCGACTACGCACTCAAAAAAGCCGGCTACGACTCACGCTTCCGCGCCGGCCACTATGACGGCAAAGGCCGCGTAGGCGAATGGATCCTGTTCCAGAACCAGACGAACCGGGACCGCATGGGCGCGGCCGTATTCACCACAGGGCCGTACATGGAGATGGCGATTTCGGCCATGACGCCAATGATGCCGATGGTGGAGGACGGCGTGCTAACCTGGCGCGTGCCACTCGGCAACGGCTCTGTGCCCCACGTCGCATTGGACGATTGCGGCTACTACGCACGCTGGCTGTTCGACCATCCCGAGCGCTCGAACGGCATGGATCTCGAAGTTGCGATCGAGCAGGTCGAGTACCACAAACTGGCCGAGGCGTTCGAGCAGGTGACCGGGCATCCGGCGCGCTATATCGACACGGATCTGGACACGTACTGGAACGGCCCGCTCAAGATGGCCGCGAGCCTGCCTGCCGGATACAACGCGGATCCGAACGACAAGAGCACGATGAGCTTCCGAGACAATTTCACCGGGTTCTGGAACATCTGGAAACACGGCGTGATCCAGCGTGACTACGCGCTGCTCGACGAAATCCATCCGAACCGCATCCGGACCGTCGAACAGTGGCTTCGTCGTGAAGACGAGCGCGGCCGGCAGCAAGGTAAGGGAAGCCTCTGGGAGCGTATGCAACCGGAAAACCTGTTCAGGTCCACGCCGCTTCTGAAGCTATCCGAAGACGGTAGAAAGGGCGAACTGTAGCTCTCCGGCATCGCCTCCAGAAGGTGCTGGAAGCGGATCAACAATTTAGTTTAACTAATGGGTATTGACGATGAATCAGGTAGTTGAAATCGGAAAAAGCAGCGGGCCGCGCGTTTTGCTGGGGGTGCTGATCGTCTGGGGACTGGCTGTTGCCGCCGCTGCCGAAGCGGGTGTCTACCGTGCCGTCTACCCGCTGTCGCTCGCGGGCCTCATCGCTTTGGGAATCGCGGCGCCGGTCGTCGTATACGCACTGTCCAGAAGGTTTCGCGCATACATCGAGACCGTCGGGTTGCGGACGCTGACAGCATTCCACATCTGGCGCATCGCGGCCGCGCTGGTGTTCTTCTGGTACGGCGCGCATGACCTCCTGCCGGAGGCCTTCGTGCGGAACGCGGGATGGGGCGACCTCATCGCAGGATTGCTGGCCCTCGGCGTCACGCTGCTGCCGAAAACGCGCAACCGGTATCTGGTGTTCCACCTGTTCGGGTTTGCCGATTTCGTCGTGGCAGTTGGTACCGGGTTGACCTACTTCCTGCTTAACGATCCCCGCATGTCCGGCATCCAGACGCTGCCGATGGCGTTGATCCCGTTCTACGGCGTCGGAATTTCGGGGGCGAGCCACATCATGGCGTTCGACCTGCTGCGTCGCCGTCCAGGCCTGTCCAACGCCAGGTAAGCATGCTGCTGTAATGGCATGAGCCGAATCGAGGCGCACACGCCTTTCCCACCCAAGCAAGGAAATCATCATGAAGTCTCGTTTTACCCGTGCCGCAGCCAGCGCGCTGTTTGGCTTGCTGGCGTTCGGCCCCATGTTCGCGGGTATCGCATCGGCCCAATCCAATGCACCGTCCGCCGCATCCGCCAATGCAGCTGCGCCTTGGGACCAGCGCGTGAATCCGGCGGCTGTTCAGGCCGATGTCTGGTTCGACAATTACACATTCCGGGACGGCGAGACGCTGGCCCGGTTGAGGCTTCACTACGCAACGCTCGGCACGCCGCATCGCAATGCGCAGGGGGCCGTCGACAACGCCGTCCTGGTCTTGCACTGGACGGGTGCGGACAGCCGCACGCTGCTGAGTCCCACCTACACGAAGGCGCTGTTCGACCCGGGCCGTCCGCTCGACGCGAACCGCTACTATCTGATCTTTCCCGACAACGTAGGCCACGGCCAGTCGAGCAAACCTAGCGACGGACTGAAGGCGAAGTTTCCGAACTATGATTACGGCGATATCGTCGATCTCCAGCACAAGCTGGTGACCGAAACATTGGGCATCGGCCATCTGCATGCGATTCTGGGTATGTCGATGGGTGGCATGAACGCATGGCAATGGGCCGAGACGTATCCCGACATGATGGACGGCGCGATGCCGGTGGTCTCGCTGCCGATTACAGTCTCGGGCCGCAATTTGCTCTGGCGGCGTATGGTGATCGACGCGATCCGCTCCGATCCTGACTGGAAGAACGGGGACTACACGCAAACGCCGCGCGGCTGGATCGACGGTTTCAGGGTACTGCGGATGATGATCGACAGCGCGCCCGCGCTGCAGCAGGAAATTCCCGACGGCGCGGCGGCGGACAAGTTCCTCGCGACCACCCGCTTTCAGGCTGAACACGTCGATCCGAACGACATCCTGTATTCACTCAAGTCGTCATTCAGCTACGATCCCGAGCCAGCGCTTTCCAGGATCAAGGCCAAACTCTTCGCCCTGAATTTTTCCGACGACGAGTTCAATCCCGACACGCTACAAGTCCTCGAGAGACTTGTTCCGACGCTTCAGCAAGGCAGGTACGCGGTGCAGAAGGGCACGTCATCGTCGCCGGGACATTTCACCATGACGCGTCCCGACCTCTGGGCGCAGCATGTAGGCGAATTCATGCGGTGGCTTGGCGATGTGCCCTCACAGGCAGGCAGTACCAATACCCAGTGACCCGGGTTATGTCCACGATGTATGGATCTGTAACGACCGATTTTGAAAGCCTATGGGACAGTTGAACGTGGCGATAGAAAGGTCGGCCAGTGGCAGGAACTGGCCGACGCCGGTCCTGCTGTAAGTGCTAGCGAGCCCGGGCGCTACGTATCATCGCAGCCAGGATATATCCGGCAATTCGCGGATTCTCCTTAATTCGCCGCGTGCTATAGCCATACCAGTCATGACCGTATGGCACATAAACGCGGACGTGAAATCCTTGCGCAAGCAAGGCGTCACGCTGCGGTTCGCACACGCCTAGCAACATCTGAAACTCGAATTGTGAGCGGTCAACGCGCTCGCGTTGCAGCCAACTGGTCAACGCATCGATCAATTGTGCGTCGTGCGTTGCGATGCCCACAAACGATCCCGCGCGTATCGCGCTCGATACGTGTCGAACGAAGTGCGCATTGATCGCGGCCCGATCCCTCGACGCACCGTCGACGAGATGCTCGGTTGACTCTGCATAAATGCCCTTGCAAATTCGCATGCGGCTCTTGCGCGCCTGCAGGGGAACGATGTCGTCATTCGTGCGCGTCAAATAGGCTTGCAGCGCGATCCCGACTGGATAACCGTCGGCTTCGAACTGCTGGAACGCGTCGAGCGTTTTCTGAGTGCAACTGATGTCTTCCATGTCGATGCACGCGCCGATTCCGTGCGATGCTGCCGCTCGCAAAACCATAGAGACGCGTGCCATGCACGCGTCTTCGTCGAGATGCAGTCCGAGGGCGGTCAATTTTATCGATAGCTCGGTGGGTTGATTTTCTGCATCTAGCGCCTGGACGAGATTGAGATAGTCGCGAGCCATCGAATCCGCCTGCTCGGGCGACGAAGCAGTCTCGCCCAGCACATCGACGGTTGTACGGAAGCCTGCTGCGTGGAGCGCGCGGATGCGCGTGCGAGCATCGCAGAGCGTTTCACCAGCGATATAGCGGCGGGAGATTTTACGGATTAGCGAACGGGGAACGAGCGGGATGGCGCGAGCCGCCATCGTATTGAGAATACGCATGTTGTGGTCTCATGAAAACGCAGTCGCACGAATCTCGATACAAGAAGTCGATTCGAGCAACATCACCGGACTGCCTATCACAACAGGTCCGGGACGAATGCCAAAGTGGATGCAATCACTGCATCGACACAGGCTTTCAGTGCGTTTTCGAGGGAGGCCAGGCAGCTGCGTACATTGTTCGAGCGAAGTCTTTTGCAGTTAACCACGGGGTGAGTCAAAGCCCGATTTCTCTACGTCAGTCAGGCATCGAGGATCGTAGCATGAACGAACAAACGGCGGTGACGAACCAATCCGGGCTGCACCGAAGCTTTGATTGTTGACGATTGGCGCATCCCTGTCGAGTGTCTCGAAGGCGCCGGTTGCAACCGCCGGGAAATGACGCTACTAAGCCGCCGCTGGCCTGGGGTGCAAGCTTTTGAACGGCGGCTCACGGTGAATGGGCCGAACGCGTAAGGTCGGCCAATAGTTGCCGTTCGCGCAACACACGAAGCCATCATTCCAACGGCCGGTCCACTTGGAACCGGCCACAACTGAAATTGAAGCAGGCCAGGTTTTACGCCACCTATGTGGTGGATCGCTTGCCCGTGGCGTTGTCGCGCAGTCGGCCGGCTGCTTCCCCGGTCAGTGCCATGCCGCTTTCGACCCCCATTCGGCAACTGTTCTATCGATCGTGTCCGTCGCTTCAATTTGCGAGCTGCCTTATCGCGGCATCGCGACCCAGCTAACTACCCTGATAAATATCGCAGGAGAGGCCCACTACGCACGGTTGACCGTCTCGGGTTTTGCCGTAACCGTTTCGTCCGCCCGGTTGGGCTCCAGAGTCCCACGTACTGCCGCCGCCCATCGGCATCACCTGCTGTGAGGAAGGGATTGGCTGCTGACTGGATGACTGGCCAGTGACGTCTGACGGTTGCATCTCCTGAGCGTCGGCCGCGCCGGCCGCGGTGAGCAGGAACAGCACGACGGTTGCGGCCGAGGGTTGCACTTTCATTTCTTCACCTTTTCATCATCAACGGGTTGCATGGCTCTCGTGCCCTCGGACCTTGGTTAGCTCCCACCGAAAAAAACGTTGCATTGTGGGTCCATCCGGCACGGTCTGGCATTTTTTGCACCAGCTTGTACCCGCGTGTCGGGCGTACCGCCGTACGCTTCCATTCCGGCAGTCGGGTCGGCTGCTTGTGTAGCGGCGTTTTCTTGGGGCGCGGGTTGAGACGCTTGCGGTGTGCCTTGCGAATGCGCAGCGCCGGCCATGACAAGCAGCACGACAGCGGATGCGACTATCAGTGGAGATTTCACGTTGGTTCCTTCATCTACGTTGAGTTTTCCATTCGTGCGATTCGTTATTCGCGTCGCGCACGAGTCAGGGCCGGTTCAGCTCATCACGACGAGCAACCGCTCCGGGTGCATTCGACGAATGCCCCTCGGCGTTGCTGTCATATTTATTCTTGATCAGGCGAAGGGCCGTCGCAACGCACATGTGTAGGCGGTGGACAGCAAAGGTCGGCGAAAGATGTAGGTACTGTGATCGGCCGATCCCGGTGACATGCCGGGTCGCGATCGATGGAAAGCAGGCTGACCGAAGTCAGTCGGTTGATTGTCCGCCGGCAGCCGGCAAGCTTCGGTCAAGCACCGGATCCGTGACCGGCGGGACGCCGAGCTTGATCCCTCTATCCGCCAGCATGACGATGAGTTCGGTACGGCGCCGCAGATTGAAATGCGCAAGCAGATGACTGATGTATTTCCGTACCGTAATGTCTTCGAGCCCCATTCTCAGGGCAATCGTCTTGGACGGAAGTCCGCGCACCAGCCACGCCAAGGTTTCGAACTCTCGCGGTGTGAGTCCCAGTTCGGATGCATAGTTCGTTTCCGATTTAACTCGCGGCTGCGCATCCTCAGGTCCATTTTCGGCAGCCTTGTCAGTGTTCATATCACGACTGAGGCTGGCAATGCTGGCGGCTGGCAGGAACACGCCGCCGGCAAGCACCGCGCTTACCGCCGCACGAAGCGCTTCAGGCGGCGACGATTTCGGCACGTATCCCATGGCGCGAAGCTGGATGCATCGACTGATCGTTTCCACTCGCTCATCGGCCGATATCACGATTACCGGTAACGACGGTCGCGACGCTTTGAGTTCGGCAAGCGCATTGAAACCGTTGCCATCGGGCAGGTCGAGATCGAGAAAAACGATATTCAGTAACTCGCCAAGCGCATGACCCACGCCTTGGGACAATGTGCTCGCGTGCAGCAACTCGATGTTCGGAAAGAGCTCCGTGAGTAGAAGCGCCAATCCGGCTCTGAACAGTTCATGGTCGTCGACGATCAGTACGCGCACTCCATCGTCTCCTGGAACTGTCTTCGCGCCGAGCTGCGATTGCGCATCGGAGGATGGCTAAACCGGTCGTGATCGTCCGATGGCTTCAGATCAGATAGTACACAGTGGCGGTGGATCTATATGGCGTCGCCTGAAAAGTGGCGGTTTTCGCCTATCATTAGACGAATCAAGCGTAACACGCGTACCAGCAGGACCACCGCGCGCGGGACGCTTGCAGTTACTGAACCTTCGCGAGATCGAGCTTCATCTTCCGCTGAGCGCTCATGTACCGGCTGACGTCCGCCAGCAGGTCTTTAGGGGGGGATGACTTACGCAATAGCACGAACGGTTCCGGGAAGTCGCGAAGGACCCGATCGGACAGCAGCTCACCGGTGATAAATGCGACGGGGATAACGCCCGCCCACGCGAAATGACGCCTGATCCGATTGGCAACCTCCTTGCCGGTAGCTCCGTCGCGCAGACGAATATCGGCGACGATGAGATCGGGAATGCGACCGTCGTCGGCAAGGATGGCCTCGAATCCAGCCATCGACTCTGCGGCGTACACGAGCGCGCCCGCGCTTGAGAAAAGACGCCTCAACCCTTCGAGGACAGTAGGGTCATCGTCGCATAGGAGCATGAACGTGCCAGTGAGATCGGGTGTGTAGACGTCGCCACCCTGAACATGAGCGCCGACGCTCGGGGTTGATGTCGAAACCGTCGCGTAAAGGGAAAAGCGCGATCCGCGCCCTTCCACGGAGGCGAGACTCATGCCGTGTCCCGGCAGGATATGGATCGCACGCTGCACAATCGACAGCCCCAGTCCCAGCCCTTTCGAACGGTCGCGCCCCGGATTGTTGATCTGATAGTACTCGGAGAAGATCGCGTCCCGATGGGCGGGCGCAATGCCGATGCCGGTATCCCATACATCGACGCGCAGCCGTTCATTCAGTTGCACCCAGCCAAGCACAACGCCACCCGATGAGGTGTTCTTGATCGCGTTCGATACGAGATTCGATACGGACCGCTTGAAGAGCGATCGATCGGTTTCGATGCACGGCGGGTACCTTCGCCGCCCGGCGATTCTTAGATCGATGCCGCGCAATCGCGCCGTCTCCCTATATTGCTCGAAGACCTCGGTCAATAGACCGTGGGTATCGACCGGTACGACATGGGGAACATATGAGCCCAGTTCACTGTAGTCCTGAATGTCCTTGAACATTTCGAGGATGTCGGATGCGGTCTCCTCGATGACATCGAGCTCGCGATCAACGGCGTATCCGTCCCTGATCCTCGTCCGGGCGCTTCGGATGAAAAGATTGATTGCGGCGAGAGGCTGCTGGATGTCGTGATACGCCGACGAAAAGAATCGCTCTTTCTCCTTGACGAGTTCTTGCATGCGTCTGTTCTGCTCGTTGACCGCGCGCGACGCCGCTTCGACGCGCGCCTTGGCCGCGCGCAAGGTGCGCCGGTACATGAATTCGCGCCTCGCGGCGCGTTCCAGCGGGATGCTGAGCAGCACACCGACGACAGCCATCAACGGCACCATCGTGGCGTGTGCAGCCACCGACTCCATGCGCAGTTCGACACTCCCGCCGACGGGTTTGAAATAAAGCATGACCAGATAGCTGCAGACGCATATCCCCATTAGCCAGGCCGCCGTGATGACCCGAAGCCGAAAGGCCATGAATATCAGGAAAAGGGAAAACAGCAGCACCGGATAGACTTCCCGCCAGCCAAGGTCGCCCGGATAGAACTGCAGCATTCTGAGGGTGGCGAACCAGCAACTGATCGTCCAGACACTGAGCAGCCCGACGGCCCAACGCTCATCGAGTGCGCGCGGGGTCCAGAACAGCACGGGAATCGCCATGCCGATCGCTGCTGCGACTCGCAGCAGAATGAGCTCGTTGTGATGCAGATGGGCGGGATCGAGTACGTTTAACCGGGGGAAGTCGCGGATGGAAAATAGGATCCACAACGCGGTGAAGATTGCGATAGCGAGTCTGCGCTGTCCAGAGAAGCGCCGCGCGTAGTCCCACCGGAACGCGCGTTCCTGAGCCGCCGAGCTGAACTTGCGCACCCTGAGGCCTGACGATCTCATGACGACGCTCGATCAGGAAATTCGCCGCCTGCGGATAGGGCAGCGTGCAATTGGGACAGAATAGCAGGGTGTCGTCCGAAGTTATATACACAAATGTAGCGTCTCGATGTGCCTGCCTGATCAGGAGCACCTACATTCTTCCAGACTCGACTCCGGCACCCGGTCGGCCCTGACGCTGTGGCCACCCACGGCGTTCAAGGAGATGCTTATGAAAACGGTGCTCGATACGCCGGTGCGACCTGCGCGCCGACTATTCCGTGCCGGCTCAGGGCAGCGACAACGAAACCGGACCGTTTCATTTCCTCGACAAAGTCGCACAGCACTTTCGCCGCTTCGGCGCCGCGCGTCTTTGGTGTACCCATCGCTTGCTGGATGACCATGAAACGCTCGTCAAGCAGCCGTAACCCGGGCGTGACGCTGGCATCAGCCTCGAGTTGCTGCTTGACTCCGGCCGCGACGTCGAGATTCTGCTCAATGAACGTTTGAACGACCGCCGGCGAGGTTGGAGCACGGACGATCTCCGCGGACGTCAACGCTCGCGACAGGAACAGGTCATAAGCACTGCCTTTGCCAACTGCTACGCGAATGCCGGGTCTGTCCACGTCTTTGTTACTCACAATCGGCGACGTCTCGCGAACGAGATAGAAGCCCTCGATCAGCACGTAGGCCCCAGTGAAGGCGATTGCCTGTCCGCGTACCGGATCAAGCGCAAAAAAGCCGATGTCGGCACGTTCGTCATTGACCGTCTCCACGGATTTGCCGGCCGCATCGTGGACTACCAGTTCCAGCTTTACCGACAGCCTTTTCGCAAACGCACGCGCAAGATCGACTGATACGCCGGTGACTTCGCCTGTCACAGCATCGCGATTTGCGAGGATTGGATTTCCCAGATTGATCGACGCGCGCAGCCTTCCCGTAGGCGTGAACGCGTCGATGACAGAGTGATTGATGTTCATTGGTTTACCGATTCTGCTGCCTTCGTCGACGGCTGTTTTGTCCACAGCCGGTTTCCATGCGTCTCGGGCATCTTGACATAGACGATTAGCGAGATCGCAGCCCAGACGGATACATACCAGTAAAAATAATGTTCGTGTCCAATCGCTTTGAGTCGCAGCGCGACAAATTCCGTGGTTCCTCCGAGGATGGCAGTCGTCAGCGCATACGGCAATCCGACTGCTAGCGCACGGATGCGCACGGGAAACATTTCCGCCTTTGCCAACATGTGAACCGAAGTAAATCCGCTCAGCATCACGAGTCCAGCAAACGCGAGCGTGAATGCGACCCATGGGTTATGGGTCACGCTTAACGCGTTGAACAGTGGCACGGAAAACAGCGTCGTCGAAAGTCCGAAGCAGATCAACACCGGACGTCGACCGAAGACATCGGATGCGTAGCCGAACAATGGCTGCAGGAACATGTAAAGCAGCAAGGCGCTAGTCGACGCGAGCGCCGATGTTTCCTTCGATAGTCCGACCGTGTTAACGAGGTACTTCTGCATATACACGGTGTAGGTATAGAAGGCGACCGTTCCACCGACGGTGATGCCAATTGCAAGTGCAATTCGACGCCAATGGGCCAGCAGTTGCGTCGAAATCGGCGGCGCAGTCTCCTGCTGGCTGGCACGAAAAGCATCCGATTCCACGACGTTCCTTCGCATGTACCAAGCGAAGAGAGCTAGCGCTCCGCCGACGAAGAATGGAATCCGCCAGCCCCACGCATCGATTTGCGCGGACGACATTGCGTGCTGCAGGACGAGCATGAGCGCGAGAGCGACCAGCTGTCCGGAGACAACGCTGACCTGTAGAAATCCCAGATAAAAACCGCGCCGGTTGGCCGGCGCAATTTCACTCAGATAGGTCGCGCTTGTGCCGTATTCACCGCCCATGCTCAGACCTTGCAGCAGCCGGGCGACAATCAGGATGATCGGCGCGAATACACCGATAGCGCTATAGCCCGGCGTAAGAGCAATCATCAGCGAGCCGACACACATCGCAGCGACCGACCGCGTTAGCGCTGACTTTCGGCCGTGTTTGTCAGCCCACAACCCCACGAGCCAGCTACCGAGCGGCCGAGCGACATAGCCGACGGCGGCAATTGCCGCGGTGTTCATCAATTGCACAGTGGGCTTGTCGCTCGGGAAAAATGACTTCGCAAAGTAGATCGAGAAGATGCTATACGTCAGGAAGTCGTACCACTCAATCAGGTTCCCTCCCAGTCCAGCCGCGATCGATCGCATATGCGGTCGAGTCGCGCTATGGGTTGCCTCGAGTGCATCGCGGCCAATACTGCTATTGTGCGCGGGCGTCATATTGTCTCCAGCATGTAATGAGTTATTGTTGGATTGGCGAAGCGAGTCAGGAAAGGTGTAGTTCAGCGCTTTGGGCCTGCCGGGCGAGCCGGTCACGCAGCACGTACGGCAGAATTCCACCATGCCTGAAGTAGGTTTCTTCGATCTCCGAATCGATGCGCGCACGCAGGCGAACTGTTGCCGTTTCGCCGTTGCCGCGATGAACCACGAGATCGAGCATCTGTCCTGCCCGGATTGCGCCCAGATCGCCGGGCAGATCGAACAGTTCGTCTCCAGAGAGGTGGAGGCTTTGCGCGCTGTCACCTTCTTCGAATTCCAGCGGCAAAATCCCCATCCCAACCAGGTTGCTTCGATGGATACGCTCGAAACTGCGTGCAATCACGGCGCGAACGCCTAACAGACGGGGTCCCTTCGCCGCCCAATCGCGACTTGAACCATTGCCGTATTCGTTTCCCGCGAACACAATCATCGGGACGTTTTCAGCCGCGTATTTCGTCGCGGCCGCGAAGATGCTCATGCGCTCACCGTCCGGCTGGTGTAACGTCACGCTTCCTTCCTCACCCGGAGCCATCAGGTTGCGAAGGCGGACGTTCGCAAAGCTGCTTCGTACCATCACACGGTCGTGGGCGCGCCGGGAAATGTAGCTATTGAAGTCGCGCGGCTCAACACCAAGCGAGATCAGGAATTTCCCCGATTCGGATTCGGGCGGGATCGCACCGCCTGGATTGATGTGATCAGTCGTGACCGAATCGCCCAGGATCGCAAGCGCGCGCGCACCGCGGATTTCCCCGGGCTGCGGGATTTCGCGTGTTACGCCGTCGAAAAATGGCGGACGTTGCATATAGGTGGAATCTTCGGTCCACGTGAAGAGGTCGCCTTTAGGCGCCGGCAGCGATTCCCACAGGTTTTTCTCTGCGGTTGTCGCGTAGAGATTGAGCACATTTTCTGCGTCTTGCGCAAATGGCGTGACCTCGGCCATGTCCTCTGCGCTCGGCCAGATATCGCGCAGATAGACGTCCCCGCCTTGCAAATCCTTCCCCAACGGCTCGGTTTCGGGATCGAAGCCGATTTTCCCGGCGATAGCAAACGCAACAACCAGCGGAGGGCTCATCAGGAAATTCGCCTTGATAGCCTGGTGGATGCGCGCTTCGAAATTGCGGTTGCCCGAGAGCACAGCGGCAACGCTCAGGTTTCCGTTCTTGATCTGTTCGAGAACCTCCGGCGCAAGTGGCCCCGAATTGCCCATGCACGTGGCGCATCCGTAGCCAACCGCGTTGAATCCGAGAGCATTCAGATATTGCTCGAGGCCCGCCGACTTGAGATACGCGCTAACGACCCGCGACCCCGGCGTGAACGACGTCTTCACATGCGCTGCAGTTCGCAGTCCCTTCTGCACGGCATGTTTTGCGAGGAGTCCCGCAGCGAGCATCAGACGAGAATTGGACGTGTTGGTGCAGGACGTAATGGCAGCGAGCACGATATCGCCATGCCGCAGGCCGGTGGTGTCTTTATCGTCTCCGGTGTGAGAAGACGCAGCGCCAGGTAAAAGTGCGTGGACTGTTTTCTTCAGATTCGACAGCGGGATCCGGTCTTGTGGTCTCGACGGGCCCGCAACGCTCGGTACCACAGAGCCAAGATCGATGCTGACCGTTTCGGTGTAGTCGATGTCGCCACGAACGGGAATGCCGAACATGTTTTGCGCTTCGAAATAGGCCTTAAGCGAAGCCAGCTCGACGTCGGTTCTGCCGACCGATTTCAGGTACTGCAAGGTGTTGTCGTCGACAGTGAAGAAGGCGACAGTGGCGCCATATTCAGGCGCCATGTTGGCAATCGTCGATCGATCGGGCGCAGCAAGGCTTGCCGCGCCTGGTCCGAAGAACTCTACGAATTTGCCGACTACTTTTTTTGCGCGTAACGCTTCGACGACGGTAAGTACGATGTCAGTCGCCAGGATTCCGGGAGCGGGCGTCCCCGTCAGTTCTACGCCAATCACGTCTGGCACAACAACGCAAACGGGCTGTCCGAGCATCGCCGCTTCGGCTTCGATGCCGCCTACCCCCCAACCAAGCACCCCGATGCCGTTGATCATCGGAGTGTGACTGTCGGTTCCAATGAGCGTGTCGAAGTACGTAATGCCGTCCTTCTGATGGACGCCACGAGCAAGCCATTCAAGATTGACTTGATGGATGATGCCGGTACCGGGCGGAAAGATACGGAACGATTCGAACGCGTTGTCGGCCCATTTCAGGAACGAATATCGTTCGGCGTTGCGTCGATACTCTACTTCCATATTCAAGCGGAGTGCCTCTGGCGAGCCTGCGTGTTCTACCGAGATCGAATGGTCGACGACCAGATCAACCGGCACCAGCGGTTCGATGGTCGCGGGCTCGATGCCAAGTCCCGCAGCAGCTTCGCGCATCGCGGCGAGATCGGCCAGAAGCGGAACGCCGGAAGAGTCGGGCGCGACGATTCGGGAAACGACAAATGGCACTTCGTTGGTACGTTTGCCATGCGGCTTCCACCCTGCGACTTCGCGAAGATGGTGTTCGTGCACGGTCGTTCCGTCGAGATTCCGTAACAACGACTCGAGAATGATACGAACGGAATGTGGAAGTCGCGAAATGGTGCCGAAGCCTAGCTGTTCGAGCGCGCTGAGCGAAAAAAACTTGCTGTCGGGAAGTCCCGCGATGGGCAGGGGGCGCAATGCGTCTTTAGATTGAAAACTCATGTATGTGCTCGTTGAGTGGGTCCAGGTGCTCGCCAATACCGGGATCATCGATTCAGAGTGTTGTCCGTCGAGTTGCTACGGCGTGGTCGGCCATCCGAAGGACATGAATGAGCAGTCTAGGCAAAGACCTCCCTAGCGTCTAATATATTGAAATTGCACTCTCAATACATAATATGTATGGACCTACGGCATCTCCGGTATTTCGTGGTCGTGGCAGAGGAGCTGCATTTCACGAAAGCAGCGCAGCGCATCGGTATCGCGCAGCCGCCGCTGACGTTCCAGATCAAGGCGCTGGAGACTGAACTGGGCGTGCAGTTGTTCGACCGCCAACCTGGGCGGGTTACCCTGACAGAGCCCGGCAAGATTTATCTCGAAGAAGTGCGCGCAATCCTGGAGCACGTGCGGATGGCGGCGCTGCGCTGTCAACTCAGTGCGCAGGGCGTGACCGGCCGGCTCAACATCGGGTTTACCGAGTCCGCGTCATTTCGCGGAGAAGTGACAAGTACGCTTCATCGATACCGAAGTCTTTTCCCCGGAGTCGATATTTCACTCGAGGAAAATCGCACTGGGCCGCTTCTGGATTCGCTGCGGCAGGGACGTATCGACATTGCTTTCGTGCGTCCGCCGACCAACAGTGACGACGAAATCCGCTTTGTTCTGCTTTCGACGGAGCCTATGGTCGTTGTCGTTCCCAAGGGCCATCGGATGGAAAGCTGCGATGCTGTTTCGCTGGAAGAACTGCGCGACGAGCTGTTTGTGCTTTATTCGCGCACCACGCGCTCGGGGCTTCCTGAGATGGTGCTTTCGGCATGCGAAGCCAGTGGCTTCAATCCGAAAGTGGTGCAATATGCCCCGCAAATCTCGTCGACGATTAATCTCGTTGCCGGTGGGCTCGGTATTTCGATTGTTCCTGCCTGCATGCGCAGCAGCCGTTCCGACGATGTTTGCTACATCCCGCTGAGTGGCGATGGCGCCAACCTGGTTGCCAGCCTGGGATTGGCGCATCGGGTCAAGGGACTATCGCCGGCCGCACAGAATCTGTTGAAACTGATTGAACACGCTCCCGACCCGATATAGGAACCGGTCAAACAGATTTTCGATCGGCGGCGGTCGAGCCAGACTGCCGCCAACTGAAGCTCGTGGAACCAGGTGCTTTATGTCACGTCACGGAGAAATACGGGCGAGCCGTTGTATCGGAACGGGGCAAGCCCATCATTCCATCCGCATCGCCGGGCGGGTGCCGGCTCCTGCAGCTAGCGGCAGTCGACCGCGCGAGCGAAAGTCCGTTGGACCTTGAAGCCGGCCATTGCTCTCGCGGTAACCCGAATGACGGCAACGGGTCGCACCGAAACAAATAACCACCGCCCCACGACGTTGGCCATCGACCTTCATCGAACTTCCGTAGCCGACTCGATAGGGACGTTCGAATTCGCCGAGAACGGCCACTCAAGAACGCCTGCGGCAAAGACTGCAGCAGTAGGAATACAGGTACGACCTATTGAAAAAGAATCAGCGCATCGCTTTCGATGCTAACTTTTGCCAATCTGCGCAAACGTTCTTTGAGTGGCTCGCCGTCAATGTCAAAAAAACAGTTAAGCAAACTCTGTGGATCAATGCCGGCCTTTTTCGCCACGTGCCTTTCCAGTCGGCATTGAATGCCATCGGTGGAGAATTGGAAAAGGCGGCCTGGGTCAGATCGAATTCACGCAGGAGAAGAGACGCCTCCTCCGGTGTCCATTGACCGTCGCAGTCTGAGTGCTTGATCAAAACAGGGCAATGGGTAGCGGGGCTTCCACCTTCGCTTAGGCATGCGGCTTTGCTCAGTAACGGGCTCCAGGATGCCATCGTAGGGAACCGTCTAGACAGACTGGATCAACGCCCGTCACGCGGCTAGGCGCGACTCCGCGTGCGGCCGCGATTCAGCTTGACCGTAGCGACGAAGTACACCCCGACCGCGAAGAACGGCAAGCCGATAATAAACAGGACCGCTGGCACGCCCCAGTGTTCCCAGAAACTGTCGATCATCGCCCGGTCCGGTGTCTTCTTGTCATACAGCACGCCGACTTCATCACCGGTGTAAAGGTCCATGTGCGATGACGACGCCCCCTGCGCGAAGCGAACTTCTCTCCCAGTATCAGTCTTGAACGCAACGATTGCGGAATAGAGATGCGAGCGTGGCTGATATGGCTGTTCCACTTCCTGCACGCTCAGGACATGGCCACTCGTGCGCGTATAGCTGCTAATAATCCGCTTTTCATGCAAGGCCAAAGTAGCGGCCCCAACCAGAAAAGCCGTACCGATCGCAATTGGAGTCACGCTGATCGCAAGATTCTGTCGGTTGCGTGTGCTTCTGAGTCGCGCCACGGTTTTCGAGGGCACTTGCCTGAACCTGTTTCGCTCCGTAACGTACATCGTGACCCCGATCGCTGCAAACACCGTACTGAGCAACGAAACAACTCCGATTGGGAACCAGCGCTGTTCAAAATCGTCAATGACGGCCGAACGCAACGGGTCGGTCGGCTCATACAACACTCGCACATGTTGACCGACATCGTACGCCGCGTTGGTCGACGACGTGCTGCCGATTACGTGTTCGCTCTCGCCGCTTGCCGTCGTGAACGAGATCACGGGCTGATAGGAACGCAAGCCACGTTCACCTTGCTCGTAACCCACCACCACGCCCTCGGCCCGCGTCATCCGATGCGTTGCGACCAATGCAGCCACGAGCCAGACCAACGAACATGCGAGCGCCCCCAGACTAAGAACCAGGACGATATAGGAACTTCGACTGTGCGACCGGCCCACGTCCGCTGCTTTTTTCTCCATTTCTTCTCCGATATCTGTCCATGCTTGCCTGGGTGGTGCAATTGGAAGTGCTAGTGGGGAGACGATCTTAAAGGACAGGACAATCTTATGCGAATGAACTAAGACCGACGACGGGCTCCAATGCACTACTCTCGTACTTTTCATGCGACATCTGCCAGTAGCACCGCGCCGAGTCGCTTGCAGCAACTGCTGTAGCCAGGGTGCATCGCTCGAATAGTAGCGGTAAATGACTCGCCGGACCGACTTCGAAAGCGACGCGCGATGTGAATATGCCAGCCGCATTATCGAAGCGAGGACATGACACGCCCGATGCATTCCCTTCGGATTGTTCGATAATGAGATGCCTAAGCGCAAAGGATCGTAAGATCCATGCCATTTTTTCAAGGACTGTTATGGGTAACAGAAATACTTCACTGGTTGATACCGATATTTCCCGCGTGCTCGCCCCTAAGGGTGCACATGGGCTCTATGAGCGACTCGTCGCTGGCGGGGTCATCTTCCCCGAACTTCGTGATGACCTTTCGCTGACAGGAGCCGCCTTTGCATTGCGCGATGACTTTCGATGCCTGGATGATTTGGAAGGCCCGGGTTCGTCCCAACGGCCAAGTGATTCAACGAAACCCAAACGTACCCGCATTACAGCGATTGACATCAGCGTAACGGGTTACGGATGGCGGACTGGCTCAAATGGGCGACCTGAACTTGTCGTTCACTCCAGCAACAACGGTTTGTTCATGAATTTTGACGGGGGCTTCACTGTAAACTGTCCGTCCTGCAGATCCGCTGTCGAACTTGGTACTGACGGAAGCGAAGGTTTGTATGATGCCCTGGACGCCTGGTGTCAGGACCCGGATTCATCCCAGCTCCGCTGCATGTCATGTAACGCGTCCGCGCCGCTGTCGGCATGGCAGTCGGACAATCATGAATTCGCGGCAGGCCATCTTGGTCTGACGCTATGGGGTGAGCACCTTCTGGGAGTAGTGGAGCGACCGTCGGGCGCATCAACAAAGCTCCTGAAGAGTTTGTTTTCCGGGTCTGATGGTGGCGATCCTGCTGTGGTGTTTTGCAATATTTAAGCGCCACGCAGCTTAACTTTGCCAAGCCGCCGCGTTCGGTCGGCAGATTGTCGGCGATTTCGTGCGGGCACAAAAACTCGAGGAAACCATGCGCTTGTGGGCCAAAGCCAACTCACAGGAGTGGCCAAACATAGAATCGGTTCTGATCCTTGGGCTGACCGACGGTGTCCTATTCATCCGTTACTTCTCTTTTTCAACTCGCGCCAGCATATGAGAGCAGACAATGTGGGCTGAAAGTCGCGATTCGATAGGTGCGCGCTGCTTCAAGGCCGCGGTCACATGCGTCATCGCGGCGGGGTGGACCTATGGAGCAGTGAACGCCTATTTGACATCGCAGGCGTTCGAGAATGACTCGACGGTAGTCGAGGGCCGTGTCCTACGGTTTGAGACAGGTTCAAACGGTAATCTAAGTCCTCTCGTCGAGTATTCATACGGTGGGCGACAGTACGAACGATCAATCCGAGACAAGGACGGCCGTTACAATCGGGACGCGTTGTTGGAGCTCAAGCTGCAAGTCCGATTGGTAAAGTCATCACCGACTACCGCAATCGTCACTCGTTGGGAACAACCCCCGATTGTCTGGCCACTGGTGCTGGGAGCCTTCGTTTTATCAAATGTCGCTTTAGGTCTAACCGTGAGCATATGGCGGCAAGGGCGGTTAAGCTCGGTGCCAATCAAGTGACGCGTCCCTTCGCATGAGCGGCCGAAATCGGGAAAGACGGTCGGCCGCTTTGGGTCGAGACAAATAACCACCGCCCCACGACGTTGGCCATCGACCTTCATCGAACTTCCGTAGCCGACCCACAGGGGACCTTCGGAGAAGTCCTGCGAACGTCCGGTTTCGCGGAAAACATGCGAGAATCCGGCGGCGAAACGTGGCGAAAGCGCACTTCCCGAGCGCTTCATATCACGAACGGTGCCTATTGCGCGAATGAGGAGTTACTTTACAAAGAACTATCACGTAAGGGGAGAGTGAGGGAAATGAGAGCACTGCTTTATGCGTTGCTAGCCGTCATGGTCGTAGGCGTTTCCGCTTTCGCAGGCGAACCGGAGCCATTCTCTGATCTGATGGAGGTCAAAGGGGTTCAGCCAACCAAGCTCGTGCGCTCGCAACTACCGCCAGGAGGTCATGATGGCCATATGCGCGTGGCCATCGCTATTTCGAAAGACGGAGCAGTTAATGCTACGAAAGTCATCTCCTCCGAGCTTCCTACATCGTTCGACAACATTGTGCTTGCGGCAATTGATCAATGGCGATTTCCGCAGCAATTTGTAAACGGTAATCCGGTCGCCTACCGGACAACGATACAGCTCACCTTTAACCCCGCGCCGATGTCATTGCCTGAGGCGCCAAAATTCGTCTGGGATACGTCAGAGATTCGTGCGGAAGTTATGCAGAAGGGGCACTTCTGCCCTGGCGACACGGAGAAACAGTACATTCATCTCACGCGAGCCGATGACTCCAAGCCAGGTTGGACGATGATCAATCTAATCATCCCAAGCGGGTGGAAAGTGGATCAAGTAGTCGTGAAGGATCCAAGCGTAGTTATCGTCGAAGCGAATCGTGGCTCATATAAACTGACGAAGGACAATGTCGAGATTTTGCAGCACCGGGAAACAGCGACCTGCCCGATCACGGATGAGCATTTGGAATCATGGTGGACCGAATTAGCACATATATCCGACTAATTCCTTGCTGACGAGTCTGTATCTCAGGTTTCGAAACATCACAACAACCCCCGTCGATCATCTGATGGGGCATCGATAGCGGACATTGGCTGGCTATGGACGAGGGTCGCTTCCTGGCCGAACTCGCGCAGTGCTACAAAGCAGTGAGGGCAGCGCAGCGTCATGAATTGCTCCGTCGGCCCGCAGCGATCGGGACGGGCACCCGGCAGGAATCGGTCCAACTCCGTAACAGGGCGTGCGTCGAGCCGGACGAGTTCCTTCAATCCGACGGTCAGCGAGCGACGCAATATCAGGTTTCTGGCGATCGATCTTCCGCGGCGCGTTAAAGGCGCCACTGCTATTGGCCGATAATGCACTGACTCGTTATTGGACAATCAGGATGAGCCACGAAGACAAAGACTCGGCCGGCAGGTCACTTCAAGCCGCATTCCTGCGTCACGAGGATAGTCTCGCACCGCGCGGGCGCTTGCCCGGCGACGACAACCCCGCCGTCTATCGCACGCTGCTCGAATCCACCCGGGCTATCCCCTGGAAGATTGACTGGGCGACGATGCAGTTCGCCTATATCGGTCCGCAGATCGAAGCGCTGCTTGGCTACGCGCCGTCCACCTGGAAGACGGTCGAGGACTGGGCCGGGCGCATGCATCCGGACGACCGTGAGTCCGTGGTGAATTTTTGCGTCGCGCAGTCGCAGGCGGGCATTGATCATGAAGCGGACTATCGCGCGCTGACAGCCGACGGCGGCTACGTATGGATTCGCGACGTTGTTCACGTCGTACGCAAGGAGAACGGCGACGTTGACGCGTTGATCGGTTTCATGTTCGACATCAGCGAACGCAAGCGCACGGAGGAACGGCTTGCGGAGCTTCAGCGCGAACTGGAACGCCTGTCGCTGTCCGACAGCTTGACGGGCGTCGGCAACCGTCGCATGTTCGATACGGTGATCGCGCGCGAATGGGCGAACGCTGCGGCATCGGGCAAGCCGCTTTCCCTCGTGATGATCGACATCGATTTCTTCAAGTCGTACAACGATTATTACGGTCACCTCCAGGGCGACGAATGTCTGAGGCGCATTGCGCGCACGCTCGGCGAGGCCGCCGGGCCGAACGCGTTCGTGGGCCGGTTTGGCGGCGAGGAATTCGTGCTCTTGCTCGCGCAAACCGACGCCGATGAGGCTGTGCGCGTCGCGGAGCGCTGCCGCACACTGATCGCGGGTGAAGCCATCGCGCATCTACGCTCGCCGCACGGTCAGCGAGTCACGGCGAGCTTCGGAGTGGGCACCGTTGTGCCGAACGAAGGCATCGATGTCATGGCGTTCATCAATCTGACGGATGCGCAGCTCTATCAGGCCAAGGACGAGGGACGCAACCGCATTTCGGCGGTGGATCGGGCAGGTATCGGCGGCGAAGGATTCAAGCTGCAGTCACGCTGATCCTTTATTTGATATTGGGACGAACGACCATTTCTGGCGGGGCAACGCAGATGCCCTGCGCGGAGATCGTCACGGGCAAGGGAGTGAAGCGTGGACTGTTCCTCTCCGACCGATTGCCGACATCTGCTACCGGGCCGCGATGGTCTGCAATTGAACGGAAGGCGGTCGCTGCTACGACGACTGCGAGGTTTAATCTATTTCACTGCAATCTGGCTGTACGCCCATGTTGCGCCCGTCATGTTGCAGCTCGGATCACGGGTGACCACCCTTGGCTTCCTGACACAACGCAATACGACCGTGCCACCGCAATTAGCGGCACGTCGGCTGGCCCAGTCGTTCAATATACGCATCGCCCCATGCCTTCATAGCCTCAAGCACAGGTGCGAGCGTCTTGCCGAACTCGGTCAGCGTGTACTCCACGCGAGGCGGAACTTCCGCGAACACCTCGCGGGTCACGATGCCATCCAGTTCCAGTTCGCGCAATTGCAGCGTCAATGAGCGCTGGGTCACTGTTCCGATCAGGCGTCGCAGTTCGCCAAACCGTTTGGTGCCGTCCATCAGGTAGTGCACGATCAGGGGCTTCCATTTGCCTCCCGCCACGTCAACCGTAGCGGCAACCGAGCACTGGTATGTGGTAACCGAAGATGTCATTCCAAATTCCAATAGGATACTTTTTATCCCTATATATCAAAGATGTGCCTTCTTGTCCGAAATCGATCCACCGCCGATAGTGCCGGCTCCATTGTGCAGCCCGTCTCATGCGGGCGATGACGTTCATGCAAGGAGTCAGATTGATGAAGGCCGCTTATTACGAACGACAGGGTAAGGCTTCGGAAGTGCTGAGCCTCGGAGAGCTTCCTGTTTCGCAGCCGGGTGCCGGCGAGGTCCGGGTGCGCATTTATGCCTCGGGGCTAAATCCCAGCGATATCAAGGCGCGAACTGGCTTCTCCGGTCCGCCCAATTTCCCACTGGTGATTCCGCACCAGGATGGCGCCGGCGTGATCGATGCGGTTGGCGCCGGCGTGGCGCCCACCCGAATCGGAGAACGAGTATGGTTGTTCGAAGCGCAGTATCGGCGCGCGTTCGGCACGGCTGCGGAATATGCCGTCGTGCCGGCGCAGCAGGCGGTTCATTTGTCCGAGAACGTGTCGTACGAAGTCGGCGCCTGTCTGGGCGTGCCAGCTCTCACCGCGCATCGCTGCCTGTTCGCGGACGGGGACATCAGGGGGCGTGCCGTACTTATCAACGGTGGCGCGGGAGCAGTAGGTACCGCAGCGATCCTGCTAGCGAAATGGGCCGGCGCATGGGTGGCGACGACCATATCAACGCCTGCTCAGGCGGATGCTGCACGGCGTGCTGGTGCGGATCTGGTCATCGATCGAGGGTCCGAGGACGTGGCTGCCATTGTTAAAGCAAAGACCGCGCAGCGCGGCGTTGATCGTATCGTGGACGTCAGTCTGCAAGAAAACCTGCAAACCGATATGCAATGCCTTGCATACGGCGGGACAATCAGCGCCTATGCAATGAAAGCTGCCGGTGACGAGGCGCACATTCCCATGCTTGAGGCCATGATCGCGGGGTGCAGCATCCGCTTCGTCTACATCTACACTGTTCCCGCCGCTGCTAAGTCCGCAGCCATTTCAGCGATCAGCGAGTGCCTGGCAGACGGCGCCTACCGCCCTACCATCGGGTTAAAGTTGCCGCTCGACGCCATCGTGGCAGCGCATGAAGCGCAGGAATCCGGTCAAGTCATCGGCAAGATTATTATCAAAGTAGCGGCGGATTCCTAGAAATTCTCCAGCGCGTGACTCTCCTTCACGAGTAGGTAAGTACGGCCTCACTTTGTCCGTTGGCCATCACAAACGGGACATTTAAACGGCGCGCCGCTACGCCTCAAACTGGCCGGGAGCACGCGTTCGCACGAACCGCTGGAAAGCTCTCATTGAGACGTCGGCGTCCGACAAGACTAAATGAGTCTTCGCGACCCGTTGCAGCCGTTGGAGATTTCACAGCGCACCAGCGGTCTATCTACCTCGCGGACATTCGTCGGGGAGCAGCCGGCCTTGCTGGCTGTCACTTGGACGCAGCGGCCTTCACGCTTTTTTGCCCATGCGTGACACAGAGCGCTTGCCGGCACCCTTTGAAAAGCGATGACGATTACCGAGAAGCGCAACCAGCCGCGTCTCACATTCGGAAAACGAGTACCCACGCCGCTGCGAGATCATGAAGGTGAGGGCGCGCATATGCCATGCGCGCCGTTGGAGTTCGACAAGTGTTCCGTCCGCGAGATCTTGCGCAACCACATGATGCGGCATGTGCCCCCAGCACAAACCACCCCTTAGCAAATCGTGCTTCGCGCCGAGGTCATTGACCAGCCACTGGCGTTCACTGGCGACCCCGTGTTGTGTCTTTTCCGCATCGGGCTGATTGTCGGTGACGACGAGCTGGATGTGCCGGCCAAATTCCTCCCGCGGGATCGGCCCCGCGATTGCGGCCAGAGGATGCGATGGCGCACAGACGGTCACCATTTGCGCTTCACACAAATGCTGCCTTTCTATGGTGGCCGGGCTCAGCTCCGGCACGCCGGTGATCGTCACCGCCAGTGCGCACGTTCCTTCGAGAACCAGGCGCTCGCCGCCTTGCATGGTCGTCATGCGCAGATTGATTGCAACGGTTGGAAAGTCCGACTGCAGCCTGCGCAGGCATTCAATCAGGTGCGCGCGCGGAAAATAGGTATCCACTGCAGTAGCACAAGTGGGAGACCGCCGGCTGACCTCCACCTGTCCAGCGATGCAGCATGTATGCGGGTGGTTCGAGAAAAGAAGCGGGCTGCGCGTCCGCTCATGGGTGAAATGCGCAACGCGGCAACCGCCGGATGCAGTTCACTGCCCCTTTGCGCATCTTCAGTCCTGCAAAAGACGATCACCGAGCAGCGCCCCGAGTGCGATCACCAGCTGAGCGATCGGCCCGCCAAATGACGTCAGACCCAATTTCAGGAAGACCTTGAGAACATCGAACACGTCCATTAGTCGGCCGCCCGCTCGGCGCGATATGTCGTCTACCACACTAGCCGATCTGCTCCGGCACGCGCCAGGACGCTGCCTCGGAACGGATCATCAGCGCCGCGCTCGATAGCAGCAAGCGGATCAGGTCCGCCTGTCGATTCACACCGGTTTTTGCGAACACCTGTTTCAGATGCGCGCGCGCTGTCTCGTAGGCGACTTCGTATGTTCGCGCATATGCCTTGAGATCCTCGCCGCGCATCAGCCAGCCTGCAAGCCTCGCCTGGTGACGGGTCAGCCCGTAGATCTTGCAGAGCAACTCTTCTGGTGTGCGCAAACCGTCGTCTGGATCCGACGCGAATACCACCACCGCCGTTTCCTCATCTATATCCATCGTCGCCTCGTGAACGGGCGTCACCATCGCCGAAATCCGAGTCACTGAGCACAGCCGTGCGAGACCGAGCGCAGTACCGATGCGCGGTTGTTGGCCACGCACGCCTGCAGCCAGTGCGAGCGCGCGCTGCAATTTCTCGTCATCTTCCGGCAGTTGCGCATGTAAGTGCCCGGCCACATTGACGCGGAGCCCGCGCTGCGCATCGGTCATCGCGCGCGCAGCGAGGTTCGCTGAGAGTACTTTGCAATCGGCACCGCACATCCAGACCGCCATCGGCATCGCGTCGAGCGCGTGCCTTTGCCCCGCGTTTGCGGTGCGCAATGCGCTGAACTGCTTATGGATTTCGAATGCCTGACACAGGTGCGGCAACAGGGCCGCATAGAGCCGCAGCGCGTCGTCGCCGAACACGCCCGCATGCCGTGAGCGCATCGCAGAGAACTTGATTGCCTGGCTACCCGTCTTTGACACTACGCCGCCGAGCGCGTGCGCGAGGCTCTGCGGCCGCAGCCAGTCGCCATAGAACTCACTACGCTGCAGCGCCGAGAATGGCACAAGCATTTCCGACGTGATCGCCCGGCCGGGCGGCATTTTATCCTCCGCCTCGGCCCAGACATTGCACCGCGCGAAGTAGGTGCCGTAGGACGCGATGAAGGCAGGATCGAAGCGCACAGTCTCCATCAGCGCGGTTTCGCCGTCATGCTGCACGACCGTCGAATCGCTGAAATCGTGCATGAAGAGTACCGTGCCTTCGGCACCCACCGTTGTCGCGAATCGGTCGAGAAAGCGGCGCCATTTCGATGGGTCCGTCGACGCAGCGTAGATCAGCTGAATCAACGTCGAAAGCGCTTCCGCGTCAAATTGGCTCATGGCGTGCTCCGTCTGCCTGTCCTGTTCACGCCGCGCGGTGCGTTTAGTGCAACCCGCCCGTGGATCCCACGCGCCATATGACCGACCGTGCGAGGTGGCAAGAGTGCATCAACTGAAGCGCCGACACACAAGTGATTGCCCGACATTCCTCTCAAGATTCGCGCGTCAGAATCGCTTTGGCAATACAGGTTAATCTCGATCGGCAGGCTACGCCGCGGCGGCGGATCACACGCTTTAGATTCGCGTAATGCGAAGACGTGACTCGATTCGGCAATGGCTGCCAGCCTCGACATTCTTCAAGCCTTGATCGACTATGCGGCACGCAAAAAGATAGAAAAATGCAATGTGCGCTGGCGCACATAGGTGGCAGCCCTCTACCCCAAATGAGGCATGACATCGCACTGCCGGGCGCGCAAGAATCTGCTCAACCGTTTTCAAAACAATCACGGAGGGTAAAAGCGAAAGAAAACGGAAGGTGCAATTACATGCTTATGTAAGCACTCTCATATTTAGGAATCTGGGTGGGATTCTTATGGGAAATAATTTAATTAAAATCTGCCGTTTCAAATGATGTGCGGGTTGCGATTGCGCTGATTATTAAATTGTGCCGACCGCTATCGAAATGAAATGAAGGAAAACCTCGTGAGGGGCAAATGAAACTATTCGCAAGTATACTTTGCCTTGTGCTGATTTCTGGCTGCGCGGCCGGCAATCAGTGGATGACTGACGATTATTATCAGAAGCGCACGGCGGAATATAATTCGGCTCCCAAAAATAAGGCCATGGCTTTCGGACAGATTCAGCTGCAGCATGGCGGCAAGAGCATAACGACAATCTCGAGCAGCGGAGCTACGGAGGATTCTGCCAAAACGCAAGCGATGAATGGCTGCACTGGTTTGATGGGTTCTTTAATGGCCCCTGACGCTAAAGTTCAGCACGAGTGTCGAATTGTTAAGGTTAACGATGAAGATATCGAAGACTTATACAAATATACCGTCGCTTACGCCAACGAACAGCAGGAATCCTCTGCTTCTATGTGGAGTGGCATTGCCGAGGCTTTGTCAGCGGTGGCAGGTGCAAGCAATGCAGCCAACGCTCAACGGTCGGCAAACAATCTGGCGGCACAGCAACGGCAGCTAGCGGCGCAACAGCGTGCTGCACAACAAGCAGCCCAGCAGCAAGCAGCCCAGCAGCAAGCCGCGCAGTTGGCGGCACAGCAGCGCGCAGCCCAACTCGCAGCACTGCAAAAATCAACCGCTGCCGTCAGCACCGGGGGTACTGCGAAACCCGTCGCGGCGCCTGCGACCTTGAGCAAGGGCAACTCGGGCGGCAGCACATCGAAACCAGCCGGCGGCACTACAACCACAGTGGCTTCCGGAGGCAACACCGGAGGAGCAACATCCCTACCTTCTCAGGCCAATCCCCCCGCTTCCGTGGCGGGTAAGCCTGCCTCGCAGGTGTCCTTCTCCTCCTCGGGCTCTATGAGCGCCGCGGGCGATACCTACGTCCTTAATGTCAATAACACCGGAAATGTTGCGATTAACTGCAGCACATACGTGCAGTATCAGGATGGAGACGGAAATACACTCACGGCCACGCCTTCCGTGAACAATATCCGCCCAGGCACCGGTGGTTCGACGTGGGTATCTGTCATGACGGCACCGCTGCAACTACTGAACGATCCGCAATCGCAATTTACCTGTAACGCGATCTAGTGGCGGCCGGCTTTTAGCGCTGAAGCCCCGCGCGTGACACAGAGCGCTTACCCGCACCCTTTGAAAAGCGATGACGATCACCGAGCAGCGCAACCAGCCGCGTTTCGCATTCGGAAAACGAGTACCCACGCCGCTGCGAGATCATGAAGGTGAGGGCGCGCATATGCCAGGCGCGCCGTTGAAGTTCGACAAGTGTTCCGTCCGCGAGATCTTGCGCAACCACATGATGCGGCATGTGCCCCCAGCACAAACCGCCCCTTAGCAAATCGTGCTTCGCGCCGAGGTCATTGACCAGCCACTGGCGTCCACTGGCGACGCCCTGTTGTGTCTTTTCCGCATCGGGCTGATTGTCGGTGACGACGAGCTGGATGTGCCGGCCAAATTCCTCCCGCGGGATCGGCCCCGCGACCGCGGCCAGAGGATGCGATGGCGCACAGACGGTCACCATTTGCGCTTCACATAAGTGCTGCCTTTCTATGGTTGCCGGGCTCAGCTCCGGCACGTCGCTGATCGTCACCGCCAATGCGCAGGTTCCGTCGAGGACCAGGTGCTCGCCGCCTTGCATGGTCGTCATGCGCAGATTGATTGCAACGGTTGGAAAGTCCGACTGCAGCCTGCGCAGGCATTCAATCAGGTGCGCGCGCGGAAAATAGGTATCCACTGCAATCGAGACCTGTGGCACCCCGGCTTCAGCAATCGCAACCGCGCGCATCTTCATTTCCTCGGTGCGTGAGATCACCCCACGAGCATCGGGCAGGAGGCTACGGCCCGCGGCTGTCAGCGTGGCTTTGCGGGCGTTGCGTTCGAACAGCAGCACATCAAAGGCACTCTCGAGCGCGCTGATCGCGTGACTAATTGCCGACTGTGCGCGCCTCAGTTCCCGTGCAGCCCCGGAAAAGCTTCCCTGGTCACACACGGCAACGAAGGCACGAAGCTGATTGATGGTGACGTTGTCGAGCATATATCTAAAAAGTAGATGGCACCTATAGATATTCGGTCAATTGGCTTCATGAATCAAGGAGGCCAGAATTGTCTTTCTCGCTTCTGTTTCGAAGGATGAATGACATGCATAGACTGAATGGAAAGACCGCAGTGATCACCGGTGGCGCTACCGGCATCGGCCACGCCGCAGCAAAGCGCTTCATCGAGGAAGGCGCTTTCGTCTTCATCTTCGGCCGCCGGCAGGACGCACTCGATGCCGCTGTCGCCGACCTCGGGCCCAATGCCCGCGCGGTGAAGGGTTCGGTTTCCGATGAGGCCGATCTCGACCGGCTCTACGCGGCGGTGAAGGCCGAGCGCGGCACCCTCGACATCGTCTTCGCCAACGCCGGGGCGGGAAGCCCGCTTCCGCTCGGGCAGATCACCGCCGAGCACATTGACGAAACCTTCGACACCAATGTGAAGGGTACGATCTTTACGGTCCAGAAGGCGCTGCCGCTGATGAGCGCGGGCGGTTCGATCATCCTGACCGGATCGAGCGCCGGGACCACGGGCGCCCCGGGATTCACTGCCTATAGCGCGAGCAAGGCAGCGGTGCGCAACCTCGCGCGGTCATGGGCGCATGACCTGAAGGGCACGGGCATCCGGGTCAATGTGCTCTCGCCCGGGGCGACGGCGACCGAACTGGCGAAGAGGTCGCTGGGCGAAGAGGGCCAGAAAGCCTATGGCGCGATGACTCCGCTCCTACGCATGGCCGATCCGGCTGAGATCGCAGCGGCGGCCGCCTTTCTCGCGTCGCCGGACAGCAGCTTCATGACCGCCAGCGAGGTTGCCGTCGACGGCGGCCTTGCGCAACTCTGACACGCTAAGCCCGCCGGTCACTCCTTTCGATATTCGGAGCCGGTAGGGCGTCGCACACTAAGGAAACTATATGAGCTACGCAATTATTGGCTTCGGCAAGATCGGCCAGGCGCTGGCCAAGGCGTTTGCACGAAAAGGCATCGAAGTATCCGTTGCAACCAGTCGCGACCCGGAAAGCTTTGCATCCGCTGCGGCCGCTATCGGACCCCAGATCATTCCCAAAACTCTGGCGGAAGCGGTCAAGGCGGACATCGTCTTTCTGGCTGTTCGTTTCGAGTCGCACAAGGATGTCGCGAAGGCGCTGCCGAGCTGGAAGGGAAAGACTATCGTCGATGTCACCAATGCCTACGGCGTGCCCCCTGAGGAAGTGGGTGGACAACCTGCTTCCAGGGCCGTCGCGCAGGCCTTCACGGGTAGCAGGCTGGTCAAGGGCTTCAATCACTTGGGCGCTCGCGTCCTTGAACAGGACCCGGGCGTACACGGTGGCAGGAGAGTCGTGTTCCTCGCGAGTGACGATGATGGCGCCGCAGAGGAGATTGCTGCGCTTGCGGACAATCTCGGTTTTGCGCCGGTCAAACTTGGCGGCCTGTCGGAAGGTGGACTGCTTGTGCAGGGACTGGGAGATAGGTGGGGTCAACTGATCTTTAAGGACCTGGTCAAATTCGACTGATGAATTGTGGTCGCAAGTTTCGATGCGATCCTGTCTCGTGGACCAAAGGCCAGCCGAGCAATATTGCTAACGACTCGTACGTCTAACGCCCGCCGCGTACTTAACGGCGAAACTTACGCGAAGGGGAGTGGACCTTCGAAACGTTCGACGTAACACAAGTGGGAGACCGCCGGCTGACCTCGACCTGTCCAGCGGTGCAGCATGTATGCGGGTGGTTCGAGAAAAGAAGCGGGCTGCGCGTCCGCTTCGACGCGCAGCGCGATCTGTGTGGTCGTGCTCGGGCACGTGAGGACGGGAACGTGTCCGAGACGCGTCTGCATCGACCGATGGACGTGTCCGGCGAGAATTCGATCTACGTTGTTGTGGCGTGCAAGAACCGTTGCGAATGCATCCGCGTTTCGCAACCCGTAGATGTCCAGATAAGGGATGCCCGTCATGAACGGTGGGTGGTGCATGACGATGACCACCATCCGATCCCGATGCTCAGTGAGTTCGGTGTCGAGCCAGGTTAAGGTTTTGGCGTCCAGTTCACCGTGATGTAGTCCAGGGACGGACGTGTCCAACGCCACGAGGCGCAGTTCGCCCACGTCTAGCGCGAACGAGAGTGCGCCCTCGTTCGGAAGCCACGCGTGATCCGGAAACGCGGCCCGTAGATTGCCACGGTCGTCGTGATTACCCGGCAGGACCACGAACGGTCGTCTCAGCCCGGCAAGTAATTCGCGAAGCTTTTGATACTCATCCTTGGTACCGTAGTCCGTCAGGTCGCCAGAGATGACGACCAGATCTGGCTCAGGTTGGATGCGGTTCAGCGAATCGACGGCTGCCGAAAACATTGCATTCGAGTCCACGGCGTCTTGATACAGGGTGCCGTGAGGACGGACATGAATATCTGAAACTTGCGCGATGACCGTCACTCGGCTCTCCGTGGGATTCGACCGGCTCGTACATGGACCGGAACGATTCTAGACCGGACAAAAATCGCTGATTAGCGGAGCTGGTATTAGGCTGACTTCGTTTAGGTTTGTTGGATGCCTGCCCACATTTGCTTGTGGCGCTCGCGCATGCACGTGACGGCGGGCAGGCATCCTGCAAATCTGATCAACTGAAGCTGCTGACTTTCTTGATGGTTAGTGCTCCGTGGGAACCGATTGTTGGGCCGCCGCGTCCGTCTATGCGCTCGTCGTGGGTTTGGCTGACGTTTGCTTGCCCGGGCTCGGCTTCGTGGCTGCTGGCGTTTCCTTCGTCGCTATTTGTGATGCCTCAGCAAGTAGGCGCATTGCACGGTTCGCGGTGATGCGGCTTTGAGGGATGCCTTTCGCATCGAGTGCGATCACCTGATATAGCTCACGGTCACACTCCAGCTCCCGCTGATATTGCTCTGCTGTGTCGACGAGCAATTCGAGCATGGTCTGCTGACGTCGTCTTTCGTCACTCGTGATGGCAGGATTCCTACATATTGAGGACCCAAGTGTGATCAATGTGTTGAGCTGGCTCAACTGCCGGTTGCATAGATCGAAGGTGGAGAGCGCAAGCTTTTCGTACTGAAGCGCGTCCACAGGCGGCCGTGAAGTGGGTTGAGACTGTTTTGTAGGTTTGCTGCTCATGGTGCGACCTCCCTGGTACTTCCTGGATCGCCCGACACTCGCTTGCTTGGGGAAGTGGGTGAGCGGGCACGTAGCGGGATTGGAAGACCGGTGTAATGCCAAGCCGGCGAGCCTTGCGGCTCCCCCACCACAGCCCGCCCATAGAAATATAGACGTGCAGGGATAGACGCACGACCCGCCTGAGCGGGTGTGCGGGCATTACATGCAGGCTTCCAAACCTGGCCCCCGGGTGTTTCCCGATGGCTTGATTATTATAAGTCATGGCAACGGTGCAGCGATCAACCAGGCGGGCTAAGTGTTTGCGTTTGGCCAATTGGATAAGGCATCGGTGGGGCGCGATGGGTTGTCGCGAATCCAGGGATCGCGGACGAGCACGCGGTTGGTTGCTTCAACGTTGACGGTTAGTACGAAGGCGTGGTGGGTTTCGTCAATGCTCGGACTAGGCAATCGACGGCGGTTCAGCGGCCTTTGCTGTCATTCGAGTATCGGCGTTCATCGGGCGGCTATGGGTCGTTTTCCTGACATTCAAAGTCGGCGGTCTCGGATGACTGGTCCCATCGCTGGCGAATGCGCACTTGCAACCAATTGCCGTCCTTTGTGTTTTAAGCTGCACCGTCCGCTTCCAACTGTCCAACTGCTTTTCATGCATGAAGGGACAATGCCGTTTGTTGAACTGACGATGAACGCACAGCGCTTTGGCCCGTTGTCGGTGGCGCCCTGAAAACTGTCTGCCCACTGTCCGCCTGCACTCGAGTTTTTCCAGCGAAAATCGACCAATGCACCGCAACGTTGGAGGAAGCACAGGGGAATGCGCCCTCGGCACGTATAAGGAAAAAATCAGACTTCGTGGCAAGCGTTACCAATACTTGAAGGTTGAAAGTATCCTTCAAGCATTTATCATCAAACGCGGAGAACGGTGCTGGCCGCACTTAACTTAACGATGTGCTGTCGGCACTGAGCGCCGAATGCAAGTTCACACTCACACTAACAGCTCGCGAACAAACTTTTCTACCTAAAGTTGTTTGATCCCAGAGCGACAATATCCAGCGACGGATTCAATCTGCGCATATTGAATGCAGCGGCTCTGATCTTTTCCTTTTGGGCTTCGAAGGTAGCCAAGTCATCGCCATCATTTGGACCACGGAGGATAGCCAAAGCTGTTCGGGAAATCCGGCCGGGAACCGTCTGATCGCCATCCGAAATCGTGAAGCTCACAAAATCACCTCTGGTCTTGTCCGTCGGACCGGAAATACGGAACGCGTCGTCCATTGCTTTCCTCTTGCGGCGATATGGATCTTTTGAGAAGTTGCCGGTGAAACTAAGGAATGTTGCGTACTTGTTCAGTTCCTCGTCGGACACGTCCACGGGGGTGAGCACGTCCCTAAGTGCGCGCTGCAATGCGTCGTCATCGCGATTCACAATCGCATTAACTGTGCGGACCGACTCGGTCATCCGCCGTACGAAGCTTCCCATCTCATCCGCCGCACCGGCCAACCGGTTGAAGATACCCAAGAACTCGGCGACCGATTCGTCATCAGAAAAGTTGGGGTACTTCACGGCATGATCGATTTCAGCCCAACCTTCCTCGAAAATTGTCCTAACTTGGATCTCCGCAAGTATTTTTTGCCGTCGAGGACTAGTTGAGACTACGTAGTGGACCGATCGATATCCTGCTTTGTGGTATTTGACATCGAAGCCCGCGTCCTCGAGCTTGTCTCCCGAGTCGCCTTGCCGAACATAAGCGACTGGCGGATTTTCCTCCTGTTCCCACGCATCGCGGATGCTCTTGTCGATGCGAAACAAGTCTTCCTTGAACAGATGTAACGCCCTTACGCCAACGAGATCAGTAATTATCGCTTGATAGTTCTCAACGCGGATGTCCGCATATTTTTCGCTACCTTCAACGCGCTTCCGAATAATTTTGGCCAACAGATGGTCGGTATCTTTGACCCGGAATCTTACGGAATGGACCCGATCAATGCTTTGAAGGTCACGAGCCATCGCCTCAGCGGCTCGCGCGAGCGCGTTTTTCTGAGAGCTGTGACGGTTCCCGATTGCTGACAATGTGTTCCAGTCGATTTTTGCGATTTCCCATTCGGCATCCGTTATCTTGTTTTGCTGTCGGAACTCCGCCTCAGTTTTCTGGTACATCAGTCAATCCCCATTCATTTGCATCTGGCTAGTCGGCGGCTAATATGCTGCATGGCCCTCCGCCTCAGTAGCAAGGCGGTGAATTCGGTTAATCCTACGGTACGAATTCGTGATTCTACTGGCCCTTCTCCACAAGAAAGCCTAAAAGGCGCTCAAGCATATCCTCCCGAGTACCATGAATCTCTTGCGCCCACTGTTGCGCCAGCACTTCGGGCGAACCTAGGGTGGAGAAGTCTGGGCGACCATCCTTAACTGGTATTGTACGGAGCTTTTCTAAATACGCAGTTTTCCTTTGTTCCCCATCTTTCTGTTGAAAATCGGCAATGGCCGCCGCGGATTGCTCCTTCCCCATGGACCGAATAGTGCTCATTAGGCGCTTTTCAAGTTCGTCACTGCGCGAGCGCTTGGTTCCAGAGATCAAGTCAAAATAGTCCGTAGCGCCACTTTTCACGAGTTTGACTTGAGGTGCGAGGTGAAGCAAAAACGGGGGGATCTCCTTTGCCTGAGGGCTAACGATCTCCAGCTCCCGTTTGGAAGAAAATTCTAACCATTTGCACATAATTGTATTGATGTGAAGATCGCCGAATCCATAGCCAACGCAAATCAATTTATCAACTGCGTTAATGTTTTTGGAAAAGAATTTCAACATACTTTCTGGGAGTACCTGCCTTCCAGAGCCATCAAATTTGTGCGCCCCCGCTAGCAGTGTCCTGCGAAGAAATTGCATTTCGCCGTCGCCGTCCGCGTAGGCGATTTCATTCACTGCATGAACTTTTCCGCCCTGCATGAGCGGATCGACGTACACCAATTCCTCATTCACAGCCCGCAGGGTTGACGTAATGGCTTCCATGGTTTGTTCGTTTGGCAGGAATCTCAGTAAATCTTTCCCATCGTTGAATGTAAAGACGTCCAGAGCACCGTGGATTTTCAGTAGATTGATACACATTTCCGATGAAGTCGAGAAATGCATCGCTCCGGACTCCAATTCTGCCATCTCTAGCACCTCTGCGCGAAGCTCGCCTATCTTGGCCCCATCTTTATTGCGACGAGGCAAAGTGATCTGCTTCGTAGCGAACCCGCAATTCACTGGAATTGAAAATTTTGCGGCAATCGATTCGATGATCAAATCATGGTTGAGTGAAAATATCCAAAGGGGATTATTCGCCTCGGCAAGTGAGCGCAGGCCTTGATAAAAATCTATTTGACGATTCAGCGGGCCGTCATTATTAACTTGTCGGAAATAGAGAATTTGATATACTAGATTGACCATCCACGAATAAAGACCATGATACGCCTGCGCAAATTTGTTGTTGCGCCTAGATTGCGTTTCGAGATATCCCAAAATGCTTTCATAGTGCAAATTTGACATTCGAAGTGCCGTTGCAAGGTCTTCAATGACCTCTTCGGGGTAGCCCGTACCCTGATTGCGCCAACCGGCATTGAGCTCCCGCAACTTGTCGGGTGTCAGCCAATTCTTGATCTCTGCGGTCAGATCCCACACGAGAGGCATGCTTGCCTCGTATGACGCGCCTGCACCTAGAAAGAGACCAGTTAGTGACGTGTTCGCCATGCGCACCCCGAAAATCGTGAACGATAGTTATCAAGATCAGATAAGGCAAATCTTGCCGTATATCTGTCCGACTGAACAGACGAAGGCAAATAACGCTCGTATAGCCGTGACCAACATGCATTGTGCATAGGCTCAAGCCCAAAGGTATCGCGCGCCACTAGCCGCTTTGGGGGAGCGGAGCGCTCGCGATATAGTGAGATGTCCGACCCGGTCATTGAATCGTATTCACGGTGACTTCATGCGCTCAGGAAGGTCTCTTTTGGGCGGCCGAACTGACGTTCTCGCGACCATAAGCGACGAATGCGAACGGCTGTTCATGGCCGGCTGTACGCGTTCACTCAAGCCGCCCCTAAGCTGCCAGCCGGAAGAATCGTCCGGGCGCCAACGACAGTTCTGTGTCACTGCGCTCAGCGGGTGCAATCGGCCATGAGCAGTCGGGCGTGCCGAGACAATGTATGTCCGTTAGACGCGTTGGTCATGCCGCAAGACTCCTTGGGCAACTACCCCTCAGTTGTCAAGCCACATTTACGACCATCGACCGGAACAAAATACAACGGCACATCATTCGTTGAGTCGTCATTTTTGCCGAACTAGCTATACTTCCGTGAAGCGGCGGCCGAAACGGGGATTCATCTCGGCCGACAGCTCTGGAAGCTCGACCACTTCTTAACGCTCATTTAGACAACGAAAGAGTTATGGAAAACATTACGCTTCGAAGCATGATAAAAGAATTTGCCAACAAAAATTCGCTCTCGGATGAGGAGAGCTTTATTTTTGAGAGGTTTTCTATTTACTCTTTGTTGGCCAACGAATATTACGATTCATTTGATGCAGAGCAGCTGGGAACCGGGCAGTGCATTGGGGTTGATGCCGTAGCAGTTTCAATCGGAGACGTACTGGTATATTCGGCGGAAGAAGCAGCTGGACTGACGCGAGGGCAATTTGACGCTCGCTTTCAATTCGTGCAATGCAAGACCGCCAGCAAGCTGGACTTAGGTGATTATCTAAAGTTTCTCCAAACCGTAAGAATATTTTTTTCCGGAACCCGGGATCAGCAACCCTCCGAGTTAATAACCGCTTTTGATATAAAAAGTCATATTTACGATAAGGCGTCAAAATTTAAATCAAGGCCGCGCCTTGATATGTACTACATTTATCCTGGCCACGGTGTCATTGGAGACGAGAATTTCAAAAATCAGGTTAACGAGCTGGTTCGCTCAATTGAAGCCATGCCGTACCTTTTTTCGAAAATTCACAATCATATAAAAGGCGGAGAAGCTCTTGCTGACCTTTATAAAGAAAGTCTAAACAGAATTGCGAAGAAAATGTTCTTCCAGCGGCACGTGGCCCTGCCAAAATTGAGAAACTCTACGGCAGCCTACCTTGGGGTGGCGAAATGTGCCGACTATGTTGAAATCTTAAAGAATCAAGATGAACAAATCAACAAAGGCGTTTTCTATGACAATGTTCGCGATTTTCTGGGTGAGGCGAACCCAGTCAACGTGGACATTGCGGATACCATTAAAAGTGAGTCGCAACGAAACTTGTTTTCCGTCCTGAATAATGGCGTAACGATTGTGGCGAAGAAAGTGGTACCGTCAGGTGACCTCTTCGAAATATCTGGCTTCCAAGTAGTGAATGGGTGTCAAACTAGCCACGTGCTATTCAATAATCGGGATCATATTACGGAAGACATGTACATTACGGTTAAGCTCATTGAAACCGATGATATCGATCTAACCGGCAGTGTGATTAAGGCAACCAATAGCCAATCCATTGTAATGAAGGAGGCGTTTGCGACAATCAAGCCGTACCATAAGAGACTGGAAGACTTCTTTGGTGCCATGCACGATAACGGCTATAAATTATATTATGAGCGGAGGCCGCACCAATTTGACGATAACGAAGACATAACTCAGGCGCAAGTCGTTTCGGCTCCTCAACTCATTAAATCCTTCGTCTCCGTGATCAAGGAGGAGCCACATCAGGTGCACTACTACTACGGCCAAATTCTTCGCGAATACAACACAGAAAAATCGACCCTGTTGTTCTCAGATGAAAGTAACCCTGCATTTTATTTTATATCGCATATTCTTACATCTCGGACAAAAGAAGTCGCGGTGCGTAATCACTTACGCGCGTGGACGTATCATATTGCTCTTTTGATCAAGAAGCGCCTGGGAATTTCTTTGGGCATTGACGATAAGCTGACGGATGGTCGTGCGTTGGAAATCCTTGCGGTTGTGAAATCTGGATTTAACGCTGCAGCCGATTTTGTTGTCAAATTCTTAAAAACGCAGACGCTTCGCAATAATGACAACATGAATCCCACGAAAACACAGGAGCTTATCAAAGAGTTTTATATCTACGCCAAGACTATGCCGACCGAAGTAAAGCAAGTGTCGTCGACCGAGCAGAAGATTGTGGACGGGATATATATCGTAAAAGACGTGGCTATCTTGGATAAGATAATCCGCTTTACGTATGGCCCTTTTCAATATGTGCATGCGATTGATAAGGCAGCAATGCGCGAATTGCGGACCAAACGCGTAAAACTTACCGTAAAAGACGGGCTTGCCGTTATGATCGAAGACTGCTAATTCTTTCCGCCGCTCTAGACATTGGTGGCGGCCGAGGGGGCGTTAATTCGCCTATCTCGTTCTCCTGGATGGAGGAGAGCGTAGGGCAGTTATAACCCTGATGGCCGCCGTTTAGATTGCACATGACGAACGGCGGCTATGGGTCGGGAGCACGCATTCGGGAACAGTGAGACCCGACATTCGCGGACATCGGCGTGCGAACGGCGGGAAGGCGACCTATATCCGCCTCACCAACTTAATCACTTCGGTAGCCGCAAAGGCCAAAATCCTGCCGCTCCCCATCCCTCACTTCACCGCCCCCAACGCCAACCCCTTCACCAAAAACCGCTGCAACCAGGCAAACACAATAGAAACCGGCAAAGTCGCGCAGAGGGTAGCGGCCATCACCAGATGCCACTCCACAACATACTTCCCAGCGACCATGTCAGTCACTTGAACGGTCAAAGTCTTATTCTCCGGCGACCGAATCAACGTATAGACCACCGCAAACTCATTCCACGCATTAATAAAAGTAAAGATCGCGGTAACAACAATCGCCGGCACAGCCAACGGCAAAAACACCTTAAAAACAGCCCTAGTCCTCCCACACCCTTCCAACCAGGCCGACTCCTCAAGATCCCGCGGCACAGTCTGAAAGTACGAAGACAACATCCAGACCGCGAACGCGATGTTAAACGCCGCATAAGAAACGATGACGCCAATCTTTGAGTCAACCAGATTCCCATCCCCATAAGGAATCATCGCCGCCAACCGGAACAACCCAACAACCAGCAGGATAGGCGACAGCATCTGCGTCACCAGCAGAAACTGCGAATAAAACCCCTTCCCACGAAACGGAAACCTCGCCAACGCATAAGCCGCCGGCAAGCTCACCGCCAACGCCAAAGCAGTCGACAAAAAGCTGATCACGCAGCTATTCCTCAGCGCCACGCCAAAGTTAGCCGCAACCCACATATCCGAAAAGTTGCTCCACTGCCAATGCACCGGCAACCACCGCGCCGGATAAACAAAAATCTCCGTAGCCGGCTTCAACGCAGTAAACAACATCACAGCAAACGGAAACAACACCGCCACAATCAGCGGCGAAAGTGCCAACCAGCACCACAGCGAGCGCTTCATCTTGACGCTGAGACTCATGACGTCTCTCCTTCTTTCGCGGGCTGCAGGCGCAGATAGATCATCGAGAAAACGAACAGCATGACGAGCATGATCAGCGACACCGCCGCAGCTTCGCCGGGACGTCCCAGCCGGAATCCAAGCTCATAGAGATACGTAACGAGAATATGCGTGCCGTTATCCGGGCCGCCTTGCGTCATCACCCAGATGATCGGGAAAGAATTGAACACGTAGATCACGTTCAACAGAATCGTCATGTTGATGAACGGCCGCAAGAGCGGCATCGTCAGCTTGCGAAACTGCTGCCACGCACTGGCGCCATCCATGCGCGCCGCTTCGTAAATGTCACCCGGTACCGATGACAAGCCGCCCAGCAGAATCGTCACCGTAAACGGAATCGACACGAGAATACCCACCGCGATCTCAACCGGAAACGCGAGTTCCGGCGTAGCGAGCCAATGAATCGGACCGTTGATCAACCCGAGCCGCTGCAACGTGACGTTGACCATGCCGTAATCATCGTTGAAGGCCCAGCGCCACACCACGGCGGTCATCGTCAGCGAGACGGACCACGGCAGCATCACAATCGTGCGGGCCACGCCACGCCCATAGAAATCCTGATTCAGGATCAGCGCAACCGGCACCGAAATCAGCACCGTGCCGCCCACCACGCACACGGTCCAGACAATCGTCCGCTTGGCGGCAGCGAGAAACGCGGGGTCGGTGAAAATCGTAATGAAGTTCTGCAGACCGGTGAAATCGCGGATCGCGCCGAAACGCGAGACGTCGTGCAGCGATTGCCACACGATGTTGAAAATTGGATAGCTGATGATGAAAAGCGCCAGCACCAGACTCGGCGCAATCAGTAACCAGGGCGCCTGCAGGCGCGAAGAAGCGGAACGGCTCATGCGTGCTCGATCGTAAGACGCGTCCCCATTAGAAAAGAGGCGCGACGGGATGGGCCGGATAGTGCGTTACATCCATGACAACCGAAACGCGCGCCGCCTTGGCAACGGCGGCGCGCGTTCCGTGTTCAGCAGATCACCTCGTGACTACGCCTGTCACTTACCGAGCGACTTGTTCGCTTGCGCTGCCGCGGCATTCAACGCGTCCGCCGGCTTTGCCTTGCCCAGATAGATTGATTGCATTGCATCGGTCACGGCCTTCGCAGTGTCTTCCCAACCGGTCACGGTCGGTGCGAAGTGAGCCGTCGGCAGCAGCGCGACGAAAGCTTTGGTATCCGGATCGTTGAACGCCGGATCGGTCGCCTCGGCCTTGGTGGTCGGCAGGAAGCCTTCGGTCGTCGTGAACTCGACGCGCGGTTCCTTCGTGAACAGATAGTCGAGGAACTTCCAAGCCGACTTTTTCACCTTCGAGTTCTTGAACATCACGATCGAGTCGGTCACGGCATACGTGGCGTGCGTCGTGCCCATCGGGATCGGATCGATGCCGTACTTCAGATTCGGCGCTTCCTTCTTGATCTGCTTGGCAAGGAACGGGGCGGAAATCATCATCGCCACGCGGCCTTGCTTGAACAGGTTCTGCACGTCTTCACGGCTGTAGCCGGTCACGCCAGGCTGAGTCAGACCTTCGTCGATCATCGTCTTGTAGAGCGTGGCGGCCTTGATGCCGGCCGGCGAATTGAACGCCGCCTTGCCGTCCTTGCCCACGACGTCGCCGCCATTGGTCCACAGCGCGTAGTAATAGTAGACGTCGGTTTCGATTTCCTTGCCTTGCAGACCGAAGCCGGCAACGCCCTGTGCCTTCAGCTTCTTCGATGCGTCGATCACGTCATTCCACGTTTTCGGGCCGTCGGGATAGCCGACCTTCGCCAGCAGATCCTTGTTGTAGTAGAGCGCGCGGGCGGACGCGGCGATCGGCAGGCCGTACACCTTGCCGTTGATCTCGCCCGGTGCGAGGAACGGGCCAATGAAGCGGCTCTTGAAGCTGGCGTCCATGTAGCCGTCGAGCGGCTCGGCCACGTCGTCCTTCACGAAGTCGAGCAGCCAGCGCGTGCCGACGATCGCCAGGTCGGCGTTGGCGCCGCCGGAGATGTCCGTTTGCAGTTTCTGTTGCAGCGTGTCCCAGTTCACGTCTTCGATCTTGATCGTCGTGCCGGGATTGGCTTTCTCGAAGTTGCGGGCCATCTTTTCGAAGTACGGCGCGGTCGCATCGCTGTAATGCGCGACCGTCACGCGAACCGTGTCGGCGTGCGCCGCGACGGCGATACCTGCAAACGCGAGCGCTACGGCAACTTTGCCGAGCGCGAGTGAAGCACGGGCATGCAACGACATTTCTCTCTCTCCTGTGTCGATCGGAGTTAGCGTTTTAGCGCGTAGTCCGGTCCCATCCGATGATGGTGGGGGGTGGTCTGCTGCCGTCGCCGGCCGCGTTGGTTGAATTGTTTGAAAAAATCCTACATGACGCAAAATAGCTTGTCACGTAGGGTCTGCCATATTTTTTCCAAGCGAGTTTTGTGCATAAGATGCTGTAAAGCAGGGGTATTCTGCGTAGCGCGAAGTCACGGATACCCAATCTTCGGGATGACTAGACAAGTGCGCGGCATCCGGTTTGTAGGAAACTTACACGCCGGAATGACGGTGCGGCGCGGTTAGGAGCGAGGGCGGACATGAATCGTGTGGTGTTGGTGACGGGCGCTTGCGGCGGGATTGGCAGCGTGCTCTGCAAGCGCTTCGTGGAGCAGGGCGACACGGTGCTGGCGCTCGATATCGACGCGGCCGCGCTCCGTGCGCTGGTGGCGCAACTCGGTGAGGCGCACGTCACGCCGGTCGCGGTCGACCTGGGCGATGCTGCCGCAGTGCAGCAAGCCGTTGCCGAAGCGGTAAAGACGCGGGGTCCGGTGGACGTGCTGGTTGCCAACGCGGGCGCCGCCAAAGGACTGACGCTCGCCACCACCGATGCCGCCAGTTGGCAGCGCGACATCCATCTGAATCTGAACGGCACGTATCACACGGTGGAAGCGGTGCGTGCGTCGATGATCGAACGGCAGAAGGGCGCGCTGGTGCTGATCGGCTCGGTGAACGGCATGGCCGCGCTCGGGCATCCGGCGTACAGCGCGGCGAAGGCGGGGCTCATCAGCTACACGAAAGCGCTGGCGATCGAGCTGGGCCGCTATGGGATTCGCGCGAACATCGTCTGTCCGGGGACGGTGAAGACGCAAGCGTGGCAGGCGCGGGTCGACAAGAATCCGCAGGTCTTCGAGGATCTGAAGAAGTGGTACCCGTTGCGCGACTTCGCGACGCCTGACGATATCGCCGATGCGGTGATGTTCCTCGCCTCGCCGATGGCGCGCGTGATTACCGGCGTCGCGTTGCCGGTCGACGGCGGGCTGATGGCCGGCAACCGCCTGATGGCGGAGGAGCTGACGCTGGAATCGCTTTGAACCGGTTTGAACCCGATAGCGCGCCGCGCTCCTTGCCCGATCACGCAAGGCGGCACGGCAGCAAGACGATGCAGTAAGACGATGAGGACAGCATGGCAGCAGTGCAACTGAGCGGCATCTTCAAACGCTATGGCGACACGCAAGTGGTGCACGGCATCGATCTCGACATCGATGACGGTGAGTTCGTCGTGCTGGTCGGCCCATCGGGTTGCGGCAAGAGCACCTTGATGCGGATGGTCGCGGGGCTGGAGGAAATCAGCGGCGGCGATCTGATGATCGGCGGCACGCGCGCCAATACGCTTGCCCCGCAGCAGCGCAATATCTCGATGGTGTTCCAGAGCTACGCGCTCTATCCGCATCTGTCGGTCTACGAAAACATCGCGTTCGGGCCGCGGATTCGCAAGGAATCGTCGGCGAGTTTCAAGCCGCGGATCGAAGCCGCCGCGAAGATGCTGAACCTTGGCGGTTATCTGGATCGCTTGCCGCGCGCGCTGTCGGGTGGGCAACGTCAGCGAGTGGCGATGGGCCGTGCAGTGGTGCGCGAGCCGTCGTTGTTTCTGTTCGACGAACCGCTGTCCAATCTCGACGCCAAACTGCGCGTGCAGATGCGCACGGAGATCAAGGCGCTGCATCAGCGTCTGAAGAATACGGTGATCTACGTCACGCACGATCAGATCGAAGCGATGACGATGGCCGACCGCATCGTCGTGATGAACGCGGGACGGATCGAGCAGATCGGTCGTCCGCTGGAACTGTACGATCATCCGGCAAACCTCTTCGTCGCGAGTTTTCTCGGCTCGCCGTCGATGAATTTCGCGGAAGGGGTGCTGGTCAATCGGACGGAAGGGCACGGCCTGGCGTTGAAACTCAGCGACGGTGGCGAGATCGTGGTGGAAGGCGCGCCGGCGTCGGCGGTGCCCGGCGCGAAGGTCACGCTGGGTATCCGGCCCGAACATATCGAAACCATGGCCGACAAGCCGGACGCCACGATGGAAGTCGAAGTGGTCGAGCCGACTGGCGCCGAGACCCACTTGTACGGGAAAATAGGCGGCAGCACGTGGTGCGTGACGACTCGCCAGCGCTCGAAAGTCGAGCCCGGCCAGCGGGTCACGCTGCGTCTGCCGGCCGGCCATATTCATCTGTTCGATACGGAGAGTGGACGCAGGCTGGTCTGAACCGCGTGTTGCCGCTTGAAGTCGATTCAAGCTGATTGAAGGATTGAAGCTGCGACGCGACGCGGATTCATTTAACCCTTAAGGAACACCGGGTGTCCGCACCGAACTTGATTCCCCACATCCGCGGCGCACTGGCCAATTTGCGGCCCGCCGAGCGCAAAGTTGCCGACATGGTGCTGAGCGACGTCGACTTTGCGATGCGCGCGAGCATCACCGAGCTTGCGCAGCGCGCGGACGTGTCCGAGCCCTCCGTCACGCGCTTTTGCCGCGCGATCGGGGCGCATGGCCTGCGTGACTTCAAGATGCAATTGGCGCAAAGCGTGGCGGGCGGGGTGCCGTACGCGTCGACCGCAGTGGCGCGCGACGACGATGTGCGCACGTTGATGGACAAAGTAGGTGAAGCCGCCGTCGACGGGATTACCCATGCGTGTGCCGCACTGGACCCGGCCGTGTTCGAGAGCGCGGTTGCGGCGTTGTCGAGCGCGGGGCGGGTGTTCTTCTTCGGCGTGGGATCGGGGTCGGGGCTTGTCGCGCAAGATGCGGCGTTGAGGTTCTTGCGGCTGGATATCGCGGCTACCGCGTTTACCGACGGTCATTTGCAACGTCTCTACGCGGGTCTGATGGAACCTGGCGATGTGGCGTTTGCGATTTCACACTCGGGCCGCAGCGTCGAAGTGAACGAAAGCATTCAGATTGCCAAGGAGCGTGGCGCGACGACGATTGCGCTGACTAATGTCGGCTCGCGGCTGGCGTGGCTGGTGGATATTCCGTTGCTGCTGCGCGTGCCGAGTCCGATCGATCCGAATACGCCAGGCGTGTCGCGGCTGGTGCATCTGTGCATCATGGATGCGCTCGCGATCGGCGTCGCGTTGAAGGCGCGGCCGAAAACCCTCGAAAAGATGCGGCACGCGAAGGCGCGGTTATCGTCGCATGAGCCGGAGGCGGCGGGGGATTGATCCGGAATCGCCTAAGAACGCGTCATTAGAAATAGCGGACGGCCGCCTGCTTTGGCGCGCTGACGCAAACAGGCAATCAACGCTTCCTGCGCAGCCTGATCCAGCCCCTTCCTCCACCATGTCGATCACGAGCACGGCAGGCCGTTCGGACTTCAATCCGGCGAGCGTGCGTTGCGGCGTCATTGACAGCGTGGCATCGTTTTCGCGTCATCGTTTTACAACGAACGGCGCGCACCATAAAATCCGCCGGACTGGCCGAATCCGCCAATGCACCACGCATTGTCAAACGCATTGCCAAAGATACCCCGAAGGGAAAATGAAAAAACACATCACGTCGGCTCTGCTGTGCCTGCCTCTATTCGCTCACGCCGGTACTGACGCCGCCGTCGACTGCCAGTCGCATCTGTCCACGTGGATGAAAACCTTGCACCCTGGCCGGCAACTCGACACCGAGCACGCGACATGCAAGGTCTGGCCCGCCGACCCTTCATTGACGCTGGCCGTGCAGCCGCTGCCGAAAGCGGGCAACACCGACGACGAAGGCGAGTACGACGTCGAAGTGCTGGTCGCCGACAGCAAGTCGGGTGCAATCATCGCGCATGCCTATGAAGCGGCTGCGATCAGTTCGGACGCGATCCGCTTCAGTCAGATCGATCTGGACACCGCCCGCTATCAACTCACCCCGCAATTGCGTGCATTCGGCGTTCGGGTGACCTACGAGGGTGCGTCGCGCGTCAATCCGTACGAGGCTCAGGCGTTGAGCCTGTATGTGCTGGACGGCCACACGCTGCGCCGCGTGGTCGACGATCTGGCCGTCGAGAACAACACCGGCGAATGGGACGGCAATTGCGCCGGTACGTTCTCGGCCATCACGCGCACGCTCGCGCTCGGTCCGGCCAACAGTGCGGGCTACGCGACGTTGCGCGTCGGCGAAACCGCGAAGGAAACCGTCAGCAAGCAGACGAGCCAGGACTGCGTATCGACCGATCGTTCGTTAAAGCGCACCACCACGACGCTCGAATACGATGGCACCGCTTACCGCGTGCCCAAAGCCTTGCACTATGAATGACGGCTGGGCAGCGCCGTTGCGGCGGCGAGTGCGTGGCGCGCTCGCCGCTTGCGCCGTGTCGCTGCTTGCGCTGGCGCTGACGTTCGTCGGCGCTTGCAGCAAGCCGCCCGCACCGTTGCCGAACGACGCCTATCTTTGGCAGCGCAAATGGACACCGGCCGTTGCGTCGGCGCTCGAACAGAGCCGCGCTTTCGTGCAGACGTGGCATGTGCTGGCCGCGGAAAAAGACAGCAAGGATGATTGGACCGTCGTCTCGCCCGATTGGACGACCCTCGCCGCAATCCACGCGCCTGTAAGCGCGGTCGTCCGGATCGACGGCCAACTCGACGATCTGAACACGCTGCCGGTCGCGCGCATCGTCAAGCTCGCGGCGGACTGGAAGCAGCATGGCATCCCGCTCGCGGCCGTTGAAATCGATCACGACTGCGCGACGTCCAGACTCGCCGGCTATACGCGCTTTCTCGCCACTCTACGCGCGCAACTCGATCCCTCCGTCAAACTGACGATCACCGCGCTGCCCACCTGGCTCGACAGCCCCGCGCTCGACGCGCTGCTGGCCCAGGCCGACGAATCCATCCTGCAGGTGCACGCGGTCATGAATCCGGTGCGCGGCCTGTTCGATCCGGCGCAAGCGCGCGCATGGCTGCGCGAATACGCGCCACGCACCCGGCGTCCGTGGCGCGTCGCGTTGCCGACTTACGGCTCGCGCGTGACATGGGGTGACGACGGCCGCGTGGCCGGCATCGAAAGCGAGCGGCCGATGTTGTTCGCCAACGGCTCGACCCAGGGCGTCGTGCATGAACTTGTCGCGCAACCCACGCAGATCGGCGCCTTTGTCGCGCGAATCGAACGCGATGCGTTGCCGGGACTCAAGGGCATCGTCTGGTTCCGTCTGCCCACCGACGCCGACGAACGCGCATGGAGTCTCGCCACCTGGCGTGCCGTGCTCACACGTGCGCCGCTGACGTCCGCGATTGCCGCCGACGTGCGCCCAAGCGCGCAGCAGCCGGGTCTCTTCGACGTCTCGCTTGTCAGCGGCGGCAACACCGACGCACCGTTGCCCGCGACCGTGCGCACCGATGCCTCATGCGCAGCCGCCGATGGTATTAACGGCTACGCCCTCGACTACGACGCGCGCGGCATGCTGCTGCGTCGCGTTCAACCCGGTTTGCTGCGCGCGGGCATGCGCCGCGATATCGGCTGGCTTCGCTGTGGCGAAGTCGATAACAAAAAGGTCTCTGTTCATGTTGAACCGTAAATATCTTGCGCTCGGTGGCGGGGTGGCGTTGTTGGCCGGCGCGGTTATCGTCCACGCGTGCGGTCCGTTTTTCCCGCTGCAATTGCTCGACAATCGCGCGGGCACGCTATCCGGTACGCCGAACAATTCGTTTGCGTATGAGGTTTCGCATCTCGTGACGCCTGCCGATCATCTGCTCGCGCCTGAGGCCGTGCACGTTCCGGCGGGGCAGCAACCGGTCGATCCTGCCAAAGCGATGTTGGCGGGCCTCTCGCCCGAACAGATCGCCACGCTGGCCGCGATGGCCAAGGCCGCGGATGGCGACGCGGCGTACGCAATGGGAGCGGGCGTGCCGGAGGCGCAACGGCTCTTTGCAGCCGCGGACGTCGATTTCGGCCACGCACTGACGGCCTGCACGAGCGCGGCAAGTGCGGCGCCGGATGCGCCCGCATCCGGCGCAAATCCAGCCGCCACGGATGCAGACGCATCCGACGCTTCGCCCGCGACCCATGCAGCAGGCACGACAGCCGCCCAGTCCACCTGCGCCGCCCGCGAACCGCTGCTCGGCCGCGCGGCCACCCGGCTCGACGCGGTCCTCGCGTTGCCTGCTGCAACCGGCGCTCCACGCGCGGTGGCCGCGGCAACCGAACTCGCGGCGATTGCCCAGGCACGGGCGGACGACTGCAAGAGCGGCGACGCGTGCGCTGCCCTCAAGGCCGCATTGCCGGCCGCTTACGCAAAACCGCGCACGCTCGCAGCGAACGGCGCCCCCGATCCTGAAGGTCTGGCGGTCGCCAGTTTTGGCGACGAAGCGCTCACCTATCTGCAGGACAAACGAACCGGCAAGCAATGCGACTACCGCAGCTTCCTGAACAGCACGCCATGCGCGGCGGCGATCGCACCGGCGGATCTAAAGCAGGCGATCAACCTGTACGCGCAGCAGGCTGCACGCGGTGGCAATAGCGGCCTGCAATCCCTGCGCTTTATCGCAGCGTGGGCGCTGGAGGGGAAGGCGCGCGTCGCGTCGCTGATCGACGATCCGCTCGCGCAACGTTTGCTGGTTGCGTATGCGCTCGCGCGTGAAGGCGACATCGTCAACGATCAACCGGCGAGCGCGTTCGAATACTACGGCGGCTACGACAACAGTTACGGCCCGACCGGCTATGCCGATGCCGCTCGCGGCGACAAGGGCATCAAATCCAATCCGGCGTTGGTGTCGCTGGTCGAGGCGATCCAGCAACGGGGCATCGATCACGTAGCGGGCGCCGACCGCCTCGCCGCGCTGGCGTATCGTGTCGGCCGCTATGATTTCGCCGGTACGCTGGCGGCGCGCGAACACAGCGCGCTCGCAAGCTGGGTGAGCGCAAAACTGGCCTTGCGCCGCGGCGATACGGCGGCTGCCGTGCAGGCCTATGCGCAGGCATCCAAAGCATTTCCCGCCACCGATTCGAGCGTCGAACCGGCTGGCGCACTGTTGATCAAGGGCGAGCAGGCGGTGTTGACGCTGTCGCGCGGCCAATATATCGAGGCGCTCGGCTATCTGTTCGACGCGGCATCCCGGCAGGACAAGACCGGCCTGGACGATGACTCCGTCTCCGAAGTCGCCTACGGCAGCGACATGGCCTATATCGCCGAGCGCGTGCTCACTACGGACGAACTGAAGCACTTCGTCGACTCGCGCGTCCCGGCATCGGCGGTGCCTCCGATGCCGGCGTCGAATGCGGGTGCGGACGCCTACTATGCGTTGCACCAGACCGCCGCCGATTCGTTGCGTTACCTGCTCGCGCGCCGTCTCGTGCGCGATGGCCGGATCGACGATGCACTGCCGTATTTCCCCGCCGACAACGACCCGCGCTACAGCACCTTCAGTTGGGAAGGCGGCCAGACGACGCGCAGGCAATTGCAGCTTCGGAAGCTCGCGCGTGACTATGCGGCCGCGCTGGACGAGGCGCAGCATGCCTGGCTGAGTGCGAACCGCGCGCATGGCTGGTTCGACGCGGCGACGCTCGCGAAGCAGTACGGCATGGAGTTGATGGGTTACGAGCAAGGACCGGATTATCACGACGTCGACGGCGCATTCGCGGGCGGATCGGGGCGCTCAGGTGTGATCGGCGCGCGGGGGAGTGGTGCTTCCAATGCCGGTGCGGCCAGCGCGCCGGCGACACCGGATACGCCGGCGGCGCGCGCCGAGGCGGATCTGGCCGGACCGTTCGTGACTGCCGACGAGAAGCGCCGCTACGCGGCCAGCGAGAGCAAACCGTTGGTGCGTTTTCATTACCGCGAAATCGCCGCCGACTACATCGCCAAAGCGGCGGACGGGTTGCCGCCGCGTTCGCAGGCGTTCGCTGCCGTGCTTTGCCGTGGGACGGACTGGACGCACAACGACGATCCGGCGCGCGCGCTCGCGTTCTATCAGCGCTATGTCAAAGAGGGCGCTTACGTGGACTTCGGCGGCCCGTTTGGCACGCTGTGCCCGGCGCCGGATTTCCGGGCCGCGGCGACGTTCACTTACACCCAGGCCTGGCGCAACGTGAAGCGCGATGCGGGGCGCAATAGGAAACCTGTGGCATTGATTGGCTTGCTGATCGCCTTGGGTTTGATCGGCGTGGGGGTCTGGCGCTATCGGAAGGGAAGAGCGCAACGTACCGGCGCCGACGGCAAGTGATCGCGCTTTCAGGCCTCGCCTGCCGCCGCCATCCACCCAAAGCGCCGCGACAGCCTTAGCGTGGCGGCGCGCAAAGTCTGCGCCGGGCCGCCCGCGAGTTCGCTGTCGAAGCTGCCGCTCGGCCCCATCACCGCGAGCACCAGGCAGATGCTGCCGGTATGGTCCAGCACCGGCGCGGCCAGCGTGTCGATGCCTGGCACCGGCCGGCTCAGTGCGGTGTCGATACCGTCCGCGCGGATTTGCGCGAGGCGTTGGGTGTAGGCCTTTGTCTCTTCCGCCTCGGTGCCCGCCAGCCGCAAATGATCCTGCGCGAGCAGACCGTGGCGCACATCGTCCGCGACGTAAGCAGCAAACACGCGCCCGATAGCGGTATTCACCAGCGACATCACCGTGCCGACCCGCAAGCTCACATGCAGCGGCCGCGCTGATTCTTCCAGACGCACGACGGTCGGCCCGAGCGGTCCGAGCACTGCCATCGCGACACTCATTCCCGTCGACGCCGCCAGTTCGACCACTTCCGGTTCGGCTTCCCGCGTGGGCGACAAACGCTGCAAGCCGATCAAGCCAAGCTCCAGCGCTAAAGGCCCGGCTTCGAAGCAACCCGCGGCATCGCGATTCAGCAAGCCGATCTTGAGCAGACTCACCAGATGCGGAAACGCCTTGGCCGGCGGCATGCCAGCCGCCGCCGCAAGGTCGCGCAAGCTCAGCGGCCGTGCGGCTGCCACCAGCGCGCCAAGCAACTCGCCGGTGCTGTCGAGCGACTGGATGCCGCGCTGCGGTTTCGCATCGGCGGAAGCGGAGGCAGAAGCGCCGATGCCTGTGGATGAGGTGTCGAACGAATCGGTCACGATGCGGATGAAGCTAGTAAAGAAGGCGCGGCCGCCAGCTCGGCGGCGATGTCATGAGCGGCGGCAAGCAGTGCGCGAGCCGTCGGACCATCGGCGGCTACGTCGATCGCGCCCGTCGAGCCGATCACCGTCAGTGCGAGGCACAAGTGGCCGCCGGCATCGAGCACTGGCGCGCTCAAACTGCTGATGCCCGGACTCGGCGCGTCAACGCTGAATGCGAGTCCGCGCGCGCGGATGTCGTTCAAGGCGGCCTCGAACGCAGAGCTCTCGCCAGATGGCGTCATGGTGCTATCGCGCGAGCCCGACTGATTCGCCCACATCGCCGCCAGCGTTTCGCGCGGCAGATAAGCGCAAAACACGCGCCCCGTCGACGTAGCCGGCAGCGACATCACCGTGCCCACATGCAGATTCACATGCAGCGGAAAGCCCGCATGTTCATAGCGGACGATGGTCGGCCCTTGCGGCCCCGCAATACAGATCGCGACGCTAAATCCGATTGCTTCGGCCAACGCCGCCACGCGAGGCACGGCGGCGCGAAACGCCGGCTGGTTTTCCAGATGCATCAAGCCAAGCCGCAACGACAACGGACCGGGTTCATAACGGCCCGACAATTCGTCGCGTTTGATCAGACCTAAGCGGCTCAAGCTAACCAGATAGGCGTGCGCTTGCCCCGGCGCAATCTGCGCGGCGGCGGCGAGATCGGACAACGCGAGCGGGCTGCGCGCCTGCGCGAGCGCCAGCAACACGCGGCCGCCCACTTCGACGCTCTGAATCCCGCGCTGCGTCTTGCCGCCATCTGCCGTCTCGCTGCCGCCCGCGCCCTTGCCGGCGGCCGATTTCGCTGCTGTGCTCACACCCGCGCTCGTCCGTAAAAAGGGTCCATGTTAGCCGATGCCCCGCGCGAAAGTGCGCGCCATCCAGTCCTTATCTTAGACGCTCAGAGATTTGCGTATAGCGATACATTTCGCTATTGACAAATAAACTGGCGCGGCCATAAGATGCATTCACCCCGACATACCGGTGCAGTCACAGAGTCAAAACGGGGCGAGACAACCCCCAATACCGTCAGCCCGCGCATCTGAAATCCGTACGCGCAGCCGGCCGTCTCGCCTCACATTCCACTTTTGAGGGAGACAAGCATGGCAAAGGCATTCGCATCCCAGGCCGACCTGGAAGTCAAGAAAGTCACGTGGACCAAGCTGTCCGAGAACGCTTACGCGTACACCGCTGAAGGCGATCCGAACTCGGGCGTGATCATCGGCGACGACGGCGTGCTGATCGTCGACACCACCGCCACGCCGGCCATGGCGCAAGACCTCATCGCGAAGATTCGCAGCGTCACCGACAAACCGATCAAATACGTCGTGCTGTCGCACTATCACGCGGTGCGCGTGCTGGGCGCGTCGGCGTATTTCGAAGAGGGCGCGCAGGAAGTGATCGCGAGCCGCGGCACCTACGAGATGATCGTCGAGCGCGGCGAAGCGGACATGAAGTCGGAAATCGAACGCTTCCCGCGTCTGTTCGCCGGTGTTGAAACGGTGCCGGGTCTGACGTGGCCGACGCTGGTGTTCGAAAAAGAAATGACGCTGTTCCTCGGCAAGCTGGAAGTGCGTATCGCGCATCTGGGCGCGGGTCATACGAAGGGCGATACGGTGGTGTGGCTGCCGTCGCAGAAAGTGCTGTTCTCCGGCGACCTGGTTGAATACGACGCAGCCTGCTATTGCGGCGACGCTCAACTCGAACAATGGCCGGCCACGCTCGAAGCGTTGCGCGCACTGAAGGCCGAGAAGCTGGTGCCGGGCCGCGGGCCTGCATTGACCACGCCGGAAGACGTCAACAAAGGCCTCGATTACACGAAAGACTTCGTGACCACGCTGTTGCAGCAAGGCCGCGAAGCCGTCGAACAGAAGCTCGATCTGAAAGCCGCAATGGCGCATACGCGCAAGGCAATGGACCCGAAGTTCGGCCACGTATTCATCTATGAGCATTGCCTGCCGTTCGACGTTTCGCGTGCGTTCGACGAAGCGAGCGGCATCACGCATCCGCGTATCTGGACCGCGCAACGCGACAAGGAAATGTGGGACGCGCTGCAAGCCTGATTGAAAATCTGACCACCGCATAGAAACGCCGGAACGCGTCAAGCAGAGCAGAGAAGGACGGAGACACAAGATGAGCATCAACTACCAGACGCTGTCGTTCGAGTATCGGCCGTGCCGGGAGCAAAGCGGCGCGGAGCAGGCGCGTTATCCCGTGATTGTGGTCGGCGCGGGGCCGGTGGGCCTCGCTACCGCGATCGATATCGCACAGCAGGGCGTGCCGGTCGTACTGGTCGACGACGATTGTTCGTTGTCCACCGGTTCGCGGGCGATCTGCTTTTCGAAGCGGTCGCTCGATATCTTCGACCGGCTCGGCTGCGGGCAGCGCATGGTGGACAAGGGCATCAGCTGGAATGTCGGCAAGGTGTTCCTGAAAGATGAACTGGTGTACACGTTCAATCTGCAGCCGGAGGCGGGTCACCATCGGCCCGCGTTCATCAATCTGCAGCAGTACTACGTCGAAGGTTTTCTGCTCGAACGCGCGCAGGAGATGCCGAATCTCGAGATCCGCTGGAAGAGCAAGGTGGTCGGCGTGCAGCAGAGCGGCACGCCAGGTACGCAGGACGCCAGCGTAACGCTGACGATCGACACGCCTGATGGTCAATACCCGTTATGCGGCCACTATGTGGTGGCCGCCGACGGTTCGCGCAGTCCCATGCGTAATCTGATGGGACTCGACAGCAAGGGCGTCACGTTCAAAGACCGTTTCCTGATCGCCGACGTGAAGATGGAAGCGGAGTTTCCGACCGAACGCTGGTTCTGGTTCGACCCGCCGTTCCATCCGAATCAATCGGTGCTGTTGCATCGTCAGCCGGACAACGTGTGGCGAATCGATTTCCAGTTGGGCTGGGACGCCGATCCGGTGCTGGAGAAAACGCCGGAGCGGGTGATTCCGCGTGTGCGCGCGTTGCTCGGACCGGATGCGAAGTTCGAGCTTGAATGGGTCAGCGTCTATACGTTTTCGTGTTTGCGCATGGATCGGTTCCGGCACGGCAACGTGTTGTTCGCGGGCGATTCCGCGCATGGCGTGTCGCCGTTCGGCGCGCGCGGCGCGAATAGCGGCGTGCAGGATGCGGAGAACCTCGCATGGAAACTGGCGATGGTGCTCGACGGTAAAGCGTCCGATACGCTGCTCGACACCTATGCAAGCGAGCGCGAATTTGCCGCGGATGAAAACATCCGCAATTCCACGCGCTCGACCGATTTCATCACGCCGAAGAGCCCCGTGAGCCGCGTGTTCCGCGATGCGGTGCTGAAGCTCGCACGGCATCATCCGTTCGCGCGGCAGTTGACGAATAGCGGGCGACTGTCCGTGCCGGCGGTGCTGCGTGATTCTCCGCTGAATACACCGGATAGCGAAAGCTTTGAAGGTGCGATGGTGCCGGGCGCATCGTGCGTCGATGCACCGGTTCATGCAGACGGACAACCTGCATGGCTGTTACAGCAACTCGGCCAGCAATTTACGGGCGTGCTGTTCTGCGGCCCGCAAGGGATCGATCAGTCGACGCAAGCTGCGCTGGACGCATTGCGAAGCGGGCCGGTTCCGCTGAAGCTCGTCGTGGTGACGAGTGGCGATGCACAGATCGCGTTGGCTTCGGATGTCAAGGTGGTGCATGACGTCGATGGTCTTGTCGCCGCACGTTATGACGGCCAACCCGGCACGTTCTATCTGATCCGCCCCGATCAACACGTCTGCGCGCGTCGTCGGCAACTCGATGTGAGTTTTGTACACGGCGCATTGAAGCGGGCATTGTGCGTGGAAGGCACGGCCTGAAGCGGGGCGCACGCAGCGCATCGGCAAAAGAAAATAGCAGGAGACAGTCATGGCATTGAACACGCAACCCAATCTCGCCCGCCCCGACGATTTCTACGAGGCGCTGATCGACATGCATCGCGATCTGGACGACGCGCAGAGTCAGTCGGCAAATGCGCAACTGATCCTGTTGCTGGCCAACCATATCGGCGATCACTTGACACTGCTTGAAGCGATGCGGCACGCACGTGAAGGCGTGGTTGACGTTTCGCTGCAAGGCGCACGGGCACATTCACTGGCTGCCTGAACATCAGTTACGGTAAGCAGCAGTAGAAAAAAACGCAGTACGCGCGTGGCCGTTCGAGCCACGCGCAATTCACCATGGCGAGCGGCGTACCTATAGCGCCGCATGCCGTTCCGTTCCCGTAGAAAACAGACAACGCGGCGCATCAAGACGCCGGACCCAGCGGGTCCGCTGGACCCTCACGTTTGGAGATAATCGATGAGCCAATCCCTCGCCCCCACGCTCGCGCCGGGCGCATCCGCCGCTGTGCAAGACGACGTGTTGTATCGCAAGGTCTCGATGCGGATTATTCCGTTTCTATTCCTGTGTTACGTGGTGTCGTTTCTCGATCGCATCAATATCGGCTTCGCGCAATTGCAGATGAAGCACGACCTCGGTTTCAGCGACGCCATGTACGGTTTGGGGGCGGCGGTTTTTTACATCGGCTACGTGCTGTGCGAGGTGCCGAGCAACATGTTGCTGGCGCGTTTCGGCGCGCGCCGAACGTTCACGCGGATCATGCTGCTGTGGGGCATCGCGTCGGTCGGCATGATGCTGGTGTCGAAGCCCATGCACTTTTACGTGCTGCGTTTCATGCTCGGCGTGTTCGAAGCGGGTTTCTTTCCCGGCATCGTGCTGTATCTGACCTACTGGTACCCGGCACGGCGGCGCGCGGCCGTTCTGTCGATTTTCTTCGCGGGCGTCGCGGTGGCGGGTGTGCTCGGCGGCCTGGTGTCCGGCTGGATCATGCGCGATATGGGCGGCGTGATGGGGCTGTTCGGCTGGCAGTGGATGTTCGTGATCGAAGGGGCGCCGGCCATCGTGCTGGGCTTGCTCGCCGCGTTCTATCTGCTCGACGGCCCGCAGCAGGCAAGCTGGCTCACCGCCGCTGAAAAGGCGCAACTGATCGCGCAGCGCGATGAAGATCGCCGCGCGGCATCCGACGCACATTCGGACGCACATTCATCGCGCTCTGTCATGCAAGCGCTGCGCAATCCTCGGGTGTATCTGTTTGCGTTCATCTACTTCTCGCTCACCTGTGCGTCGCTGACGCTGAATTTCTGGATGCCGTTGATGATTCGCGACTTCGGCGTTCACGATGTGCTGGCGATCAGCCTGTACACCGTGATTCCGAATGCCGTCGGCGCGGTAGGCCTGATTCTGATTGCGCGTCACTCGGACCGCCGTGGCGAACGACGCCGGCACTTCGCGGTTTGCACGATCGGCGGCGGTATCGCGCTCTCGCTTCTGACACTTCATCTGAGCAGCTTTCCGGCGATGCTCGCGATTCTCTCGGTGGCTGCCGTACTGATCTTTGCCGCGTTACCGATTTTCTGGACCGTGCCGTCGGGCTATCTGTCCGGCGCGGCAGCGGCCGCGGGGATTGCGCTGATCAGCAGCATCGGCATTACGAGCGGGATTGTCAGCCCGTGGGTGATCGGTCTGATCAAGACGCATACCGGCAGCATGGATAACGCGCTGTATCTGCTGACCGCGCTGTTGTTCGTCAGCGGCGTGGCATTGCTGCTCGGCGTACCGAAGGAAATGAAGCGTGTCTAAGGGCGTCCCTTGCGAGGCGCCGGTCAGGCGGATGGCGCCGGTTTGAACGTCATATCGGGTAGAGTCGCGTAAAGTCTCGTGCTTGTGCGCGTCCAACGTCCGAATCCTCGCGATGTATTCAATCGAACCTGTTCCACTACCGCATGAAGGCCCGTCCGACGTTTCGTTGTGGCGGGTCGATTTCGCTTTCAAAGCATCGTTGGAAGATGCCGCGTTCGCCGCGCTAAGCAGCGACGAACGCACGCGCGCCGGCAACTTTCACCGCCACGAAGACGCGCTGCGTTTTGCCACCGTGCGCGTGGCGTTGCGCGAGCAACTCGCGCGATATCTCGGCATGACGGCACACGCTGTCAGATTCAAACTCGATGAAAACCGCCGTCCCTGTCTCGCCGATTCCAACGCCTGCGACTTCAACGTCTCGCATGCGGGTGCGTATGGACTGATCGCGATGTCGCCGCGCCGGCGTGTCGGCGTCGATATCGAACAATGCAGCGATACCTTCGATTGGCGTTCGATCGTATCGCTGACGCTCGACGCGAGCGAGGCGGCATGGATCGAGCAGTTGGACGCCGCACAGCAGATCAGTGCGTTTTACGACGCGTGGGTCGCGAAAGAAGCGCTCGTCAAAACAACGGGCGTGGGCATCACGCGTGGCTTGCAGCATCTCACGGTGCTGCCGCGCGACGGCCTTCAAGTGACGCTGCGCAAGCAGATTCCCGACGACATGCGCGAGCTTGCCGCGCATTGGATCGCGGCGCCGGAAGGCTATGTCGCCTGCGTGGCGTGGTCGACGAAAACGTTCGCGTAATACAAGGCGCGCGTGGCGCCAGACACGTCTAGTTGCCGGGTTCGCCAAACACCATCGCTTTCGGCCATCCAATCGCCTGCACATGCGTGACGGGCTGCGCGAGTGCAACTGCCGCGCAAATCTTCCCCGACATCGGTAAATCGAGCACATGCCAGCGGCCATGTTCCGCCAGATCGAACGCGCCGACGGCGGTATCGCTCGACAGCAGATCCATGTCGATATCGACGGGCGCATAGCGCAACGCATTGCACAAGCTGCCGTAACGCGCGCGTCGGCGTGAGCCTTCCGGCGTGTCGTCGGGCGTGGCGCCAGGCGAGGGGACGACGACGCTCAGACCGAGCGTGGCCGATGCAAGACCGATCACGATCCAGATGCCGGCGTACGCGATATCGATTGTGATGCCTCGACCGTCATGCGGATGGCGCGCGCGCAGTTTTTCGTTGCCGTCGTCCTGCAAATCGACGGCTTGCGGTTCGCAGTCGAACAGATTCCCGACGATCCAGCGCGTCACCACGCGCGCGCTGATAAAGCGTTTGCGCAGCGGCGAGTTCGGATGAAGCCGTGCACGTTCGCGCTCGACCTTCGAGAGCCACGTTTCGCCTTCCTGGACCGGCACCGGCAGCCACTCGCAACGAAACCGCCACACCTGCAACTCACCCGCGCGCGGTGCGGCGACGCTGGCCGGATAGTGACGCGTCAGCGGACGCGCGACGAATTCCGGCGCGACGGCATGGACGACAGCGTGGGTGCTTCGTGCAGATTGATCGGCGCGCGGGACGTTGGCGCGATCCGCCGTCTGCGGCTCGATGCTGTCGCGTCCATGCGAGGACGGGCGATAAGCGAGTTCCATCGGCATACGCTTGGGCCCTCAATGCATATACGTGACGCGGCGCGCTTGCACGTCGAGTTCGACTCCCGCATCGAGCAGATCGATGGCGAACCAGCGAATCAGCTTCAACACCCCACTGACGGCCGGCGCCGGCAGCCATTCGTTCAGCATGCGCAAGGCCGCGCCGCTGTGGGTTTTTTGCAGCAGCGCGATGGTTTGCAGAATCACGGCTTCGTCCTTGCCGAGATCGCTGGCGCAGCGGCATCGCATGTCGAGCGGGCGATAGGACACGTGCATCAGCGACCGCATCAGCAGATCGAAATGTTCGATGCCGTCCTGCCGCAGGCCCACGCCGCTCAGGATTTCACGCCAGTGCACGCCGCCGCGCGCCGTTTCGCACGCCGGCCGCAGCCACGTGCGTACTGCGCTGAGGACCGTGCGATCGGGCGCATCGGCGGTGTCCGCGACGGGGTCGTCGACCAGTTCGGGACGGCTGCTGTATTGAGAGCGGAAGTTCATCGATGCTCCTGAATGGACACGGTCCAATGAGTCGCGCCGGCCTGATCGGATGAGAGCCGCGTCGCAGGCCAGCGCATGTCGCTTGCGACGGATAGGCGATGACGCAGCATTTGCGTCAGGGCGTGCTTCAAGTCTTTGCGCGCTGAACCGGCAGCCATTCGCGTACGTGCTCGCTGCGCGCCGGACGTGCCGGTGCCTGGCCGGGCGTTTTCGGCGTGCCGACAAACAGGAATCCCACTAGCTGCTCGTTCGGCGCGAAGCCCAGCGCCTCGCGCAGTCGGGGTTCGTAGCAGTCCGGTCCGGTGGCCCAGAAGCCGCCGTAGCCGAGTGCGTGGATCGCATTCAGCATGTTCATCGTGGCGGCGCCCACCGCCAGCAACTGCTCGGTTTCGGGCACTTTCGGATGAGCCGAGAGCGCCGCGCCGAGCGCGATCACGAGGGGCGCCGCGAAGGCCTTCTGGCGCCGATGCGCATGCGCCGAGCGCGGCTCGCCAGGCGAACGGGCGCAGGCGAGGTCGACCAGCACGTCGCCGAGCTGGTCGCGTGCGTCGCCGCGGATCGTCACGAAGCGCCACGGCCGCAGATTGCCGTGATCGGGCGCGCGCAAGGCGGCGTCGAAAATCAGATCGAGCTCGGTGCCTGCCGGTCCCGGCTCGGTGAGCGGCCAATGAGATTGGCGCGAGAGCAGCACTTCAAGTGCGGCCGCCGCCTTCGCGTTGGCGGCGGACTGAGGCGCGGTTGCTGTGCGTTCGCTGGCGGTTGCAGGACGGCTGATATCGAGCGTGCTCATGATTTTGGTGTTCGGCTGATGGTATGGGCCGTATGATGAGCCAATTTTCACGTAAATGCAAATCATTCGCATTTAGAAAATCAATTGGACAGCGCATGGCATCGTGGATGGGTACGCGCTGCGGGTGGTGCAGAGGGCTTGCAGCCGAACGCCGAACTCAGACTTGCAACTAACGGTCAACCGCGCGAGGCGCCCCCGGCTATGATGGCGACATGCCGCAGCAAGCCTGCGCATCCTTGTCTACCCACGCTAGCCAATGTCAATAAAAACTCCAGACATCGCATCGACCTCGCACCCCACTGAAGCGGCGCAGCGCCTGCCTACCTTGATGCTGGCCATTGGCCTTTCGTTAGGCAGCGCGATCGCGCTGGGCCTTGCCCGTTTTGCCTACGCGCTGCTGTTGCCGTCGATGAAACTCGACCTCGGCTGGAGCTTTGCCGAGGCTGGCGCGATGAACACCGCCAATGCGCTGGGCTATCTGCTGGGCGCGCTCGCCTTTCCGCAACTCGCGCGCCGCTGGCCGGCCGGTGTACTGTTCGGCGCCGGCTGCGCGGCCACTGCGCTTCTGATGGCGATCAGCGGTTTGCTGGCCGACACACATTCGCTGCTCGCGTTGCGTGTAATTACCGGCGTGAGCAGCGCGGCGATTTTCATCAGCGGCGGCGTGCTCGCGGCGCGGCTTGCATCCGCGAGACCGCACGAGGCCGGATTGGTGCTCGGCCTGTATTACGGCGGGACCGGCTGGGGCATTGTCGCCTCATCGGTGCTGGTGCCGTTGACGATTGTCGACGCCGTGCATGGCTGGCAGTTTGCGTGGTTCGCGCTCGCGGCGGCGTGTGCGGCATTTGCCGCGATTGCCGTCGGCGCCGCCAGGAAGATCGACAAGGTTCATGCGCCCGGCTCGTCCGCCGCACATGCTGCCGATACCGCCGAAGCGCCGCGCTGGCCGCGTTTCAGCCTCGCGCTGGCGGGCTATGGATTGTTCGGTGTCGGCTATATCGGCTACATGACGTTCATCGTCGCGCTGCTGCGTAACGCGGGCATGAGTGCGGCGGTCGTGACCGGCTTCTACCTGTTGCTCGGCGTGGCGACCGTGGTATCGGCGCGGCTGTGGTCCGGTCTGCTCGACCGGATGCGTGGCGGGCACGCGCTCGCGATACTCAACGCGTTGCTCGCGGTGGCAACGCTGCTGCCCGCCTTGTTCACGCAACCCTGGGTGGCGTTCGTCTCCGGCGTGCTGTTCGGCGCGACGTTTCTCTCGGCCGTGGCGTCGACCACGGCGTTCGTGCGCCACAATTTACCGGTGAGTCACTGGGCCAAGGGCATTAGCGCATTCACGATCGTGTTTGCGTTCGGACAGATCGTCGGGCCGATGGTGATCGGCTGGGTCTCGGATGGCGCAGGCCTCGCCCGCGGGCTGGTTTATTCCGCGTTGCTGCTGGCGGCCGGTGCGGCGCTGGCGGCTTGCCAGAAGCCTTTACGTAAATCGACGTGAAGCCTGACTGAATTGTCCTAAGGAATTACCGGAATACCGGGCGACTGTCTCCACAACGTACACTCGGTCCCTTGTTCCCTGCGCAGAGAGAAATCGTGCCCGTCATCACCTGCATCGAAGATTTACGCGTGCTCGCTCAACGGCGTGTGCCGCGCATGTTCTACGACTACGCCGACAGTGGCTCGTGGACTGAAAGTACCTACCGCGCCAACGAGAGCGATTTCCAGCGCCTGAAGCTGCGCCAGCGCGTGGCGGTCAACATGGCCGGCCGCAGCACGCACACGGAAATGATCGGTCAGGCGGCCGCCATGCCGGTGGCGATCGCGCCGACCGGTTTGACCGGCATGCAGCACGCCGACGGTGAAATCCTCGCGGCGCGCGCGGCCGAGAAGTTCGGCGTGCCGTTCACCTTGTCCACGATGAGTATCTGTTCGATCGAGGACGTTGCCGCCCAGACCACCAAACCGTTCTGGTTCCAGCTTTATATGATGCGCGACCGCGATTTCATTGTGCGGCTGATCGAGCGCGCTCGCGCGGCAGGGTGCAGCGCCCTGATGCTGACACTGGATCTGCAGATTCTTGGGCAACGCCACAAGGACATCAAGAACGGACTCTCGGCACCGCCCAAGCTGACCCCCGCGAATCTCGTCAATCTCGCGACCAAGCCGCGCTGGTGTCTCGGCATGCTCGGCACCCGGCGGCGTACCTTCGGCAACATCGTCGGTCATGCGAAGGGTGTGGGCGATCTGTCCTCGCTGGGCTCGTGGACCGCCGAGCAGTTCGATCCCACGCTGAGTTGGGCGGACGTCGAGTGGGTCAAGAAGCAGTGGGGCGGCAAGCTCATTCTGAAAGGCATCCTCGATGCCGAAGATGCGCGTCTTGCTGCCGACAGCGGCGCGGACGCGTTGATCGTCTCCAACCATGGCGGACGTCAACTGGATGGCGCGCCCTCTTCAATCGCGGCGCTGCCCGAAATCGCACGCGAGGTCGGCTCGCGCATTGAAGTGTGGATGGACGGCGGTATTCGCAGCGGACAGGACGTGCTGAAGGCGGTTGCGCTCGGCGCGAAAGGCACGCTGATCGGGCGCAGCTTCCTCTATGGGCTGGGTGCGATGGGCGAGGCGGGCGTCACGCGGTGTCTGGAGATCATCCACAAGGAACTGGACATCACCATGGCCTTTTGCGGCCACACCGACATCCGTCAGGTAGACGAGCGAATCCTGCTGCCTGGCACGCGTTGAGGGCCGGCGGCTGGCGACGACGCCATCCCGCGGCCCGCGCTTTCGCTGATGGCGGGTTCGTACCAGGCTTGATTGGGGAAGCAGCCGCAGGCCGCGGAAACGAGACGAATCGTGGAACATCCACATCTCCAGGCCGGCACCCTGTGGCCGGCTATCCTGCACCAGACCGAGCATGCGCTGCGGTGTGGCGCGTTGCGGCCGATCGAGACCACCCAGGCGCTGATCGAAGACCACGGCGTACCGTTTCTCGTTCGCCAGGTTTCAAGCCTCGCTCGCAAGGAGGCGGCGCGCCAGGCGCCCAAAGACAACAAGACGGTTAAGACCGATGGAGCGGCGACGCGCAGCCCGGTCAATCCGTTCCTGCCTTATGATCCAGACCTCTTTGTGGCCGATCTCTCGGACACGCACATCGCGTTGCTCAACAAATTCAACGTCATCGATCACCATCTTCTGATCGTCACCCGTTGCTTCAGATCGCAGGAAACGCTGCTCGATCTGGCGGACTTTGCTGCCTGGTTCACCTGCCTGGCCGAGTTCGATGGCGTGGGTTTCTACAATGGCGGCGCGCAGGCGGGCGCGAGTCAACTCCACAAGCATTTGCAGATCGTGCCGTTGCCGCTTGCGGAATCAGGTCCGCCGCTTCCCATTGAGTCCGTTCTTGGGTCCGTACGCATGGAAGGTCGGATTGGCAGGGTACCCGGCTTGCCGTTCCGGCACGCCATCGCCTATCTGGAACGCGCGCCTGCCGAATCAAGCCAAGCCGCACAGGAAGCGCTCGATTGCTACCACGCATTGCTCGACGCGGTGGGCCTGCGCGCAATCGAAGTGGATGGTGAACTACACCCGTCGGCACCGTATAACCTGCTGGTCACCCCGCAATGGATGCTGCTGGTGCCACGGACCTTGGAGCGAGTAGAGGGCATTTCAGTGAATGCACTGGGTTTCGCGGGATCGCTCTTTGTGCGCGACACAGCACAGATGCAAATCGTCAGAAGGCTGGGTCCGATTACCGTGCTGGAACGCGTCGCGGTTCCTATCGTCATCGGGCAATGAAAGCAGACGTCGCTATTTCTCCAGTCGCCTAAAATATAAGCATGGTTTCGCCTCAAAGGAGGTTGCCATGACTGAATCGATGATGAGTTTCGTAGTGGGAATCGTGGTGGTGTGCTGTCTCGTGATCTTTACAGCGGTGCGCTACAGGCGCGAACACAGAGACCAGTTGAACGACCAGCCGGTTTCCCGCTGGTTGCACGCCCATCCGCTCAAAGACTGGCTGCACCATAAGCACTGAAGACCTGGGCGTTCCGCTGCGCGGCAGGTGGGCGCCGGCGTAGCGGCAACGCCCCCGGTCGAGAAACCGGCGGTATCCCGCTTAAATCCTCAACTCAGACAGAATCTGTTCAGCGAGAAAATCGCAGGGCGGCCGTGCCGAGCGGGCACTGCGCGCAAGGACCACTTCGAGTTCGTTCAGGGGCGGCAAGCCTTCATTCTGCGAGAGCTGAACAAGGTGCGCCGGTACGCTGCATCGCGCCAGCGGCGCTATCGCGAGCCCGGCTTCGACCATGCTGATCAGGCCCAGCAAACTCGGGCTTTCGTAGGACATCCGGTACTTGATATTTTCACGCTGAAGCGCGCTGACGGCATAGGCGCGTGCCGTACTGCCGTGTTCGAAAACGGCAATGGGAAGCGGCCGCTCTTTCCACACTTTTCTTGCGGGCGATCCGGCCCATACCATCGGTTCGAAGCGAATAAATTCGCCCACCACGCCCCGCGTTTTCGTGAAGCAGGCCAGGTCGAGCGTATTGTCTTTCAGCAAGGGAACGAGCGCATTGCTGGGCAAACCGATGACACGAATTTCCACACGGGGATGCGCAACTGCGAACTTTCGCAGAACCGGAGGCAGCAACGATGAAGCGTAGTCGTCGGGCACGCCGATCGTGACGCGGCCCTTCATCTCCGGGCGAACCACCGAAGCCCACGCTTCCTCCCGCATGGCAAGCATCCGGCGGCCATAGTCCAGAAGCGTCTTGCCCTCGGCGGTAATCGCGACGTTGCGGGTGCTTCGCACGAAGAGCGGTTTCCCCAATGCATCTTCAAGTGCTTTGATCTGCATGCTCACCGCCGACGGTGACCGGTGCACGGACGCCGCCCCTCCCGCGAACGAACCTGTATCGGCGACCGCCGCCACCATTTCCAGCACGTCGAGATCGAGTTTTTTCACTTTAACCCATTTTCAAATTCGTCAGAAAATCTGAGTAATGGGTTCAGTTTAATTCGTTTTACTGGCGTATGCCTATCGGCCGATACTGATGCCACTCATGCTGAGCCCTTGAAGGGAGCCCGCGACAATGCACGGTACGGTATCGATTTACGGATTTCTGGCGGTCGGCGGCATGCTTGCAGTGACACCGGGTCCGAACATGGTCTACGTCATGTCGCGCTCGATCGCGCAGGGACGCACGGCCGGGCTGATATCGCTGGCGGGCGTCATGCTGGGATATCTCTTCTATATGTTCAGCGCGGCGTTCGGCATCACCGCGCTTTTCCTGAGCGTGCCTTATGCTGCCAGCGTGCTGGGTGCGGTGGGGGCGGCGTATCTGTTCTACCTTGCGTGGCAGGCCGTGAAGCCGGGTGGCCGTTCTCCGCTGGAGGTCCGTGATCTGCCGCGCGAACGGCCGCGCCGGCTTCTAGCGATGGGGGCAACCACCAGCCTGTTGAATCCCAAACTCGCGATGATCTTTCTATCGCTCCTGCCGCAATTCATCGACTATCAGGACGGCAGTGTTTTCAGGCAGTCGCTCATGCTCGGTTCGCTGCTGATTGTGGCGTTCGCTTCGGTCAACGGCCTGGTGGCAATCTGTTCCGGCAGCATGGCGACGTTCCTCTCGCGTCGTCCAGGATTTCTGCTGGCTCAGCGCTGGATGATGGGCATTGTTCTGATCGCACTCGGCGCGCACATGACCGTCGACGCGTTGAAGCTGGCAGGCGTCGCCTGATCAGATCGCGATCGACGGAATGCTCTTCATGCAGCGGAGGGCAAACATCGAGCGGCTGTGGCGGATGCCGGCGATCTTGTAGAGCTTCTCGCGTAGAAAGCGTTCGTAGCCCGCCGTGCCGTCGACCGCCACTTTCACCAGGTAGTCGTAGTCGCCCGACACCAGATACGCTTCCAGCACTTCCGGCAACATCGCCAGTTCGGCGCCGAAGCGCGCGAGTGCATCGTCGTCGTGACGGTTGAGCGTGACTTCGAGCAGCACTACGTCGGCGAAGCCGAGTTTCTGCTGATCGAGCAAGGCGACATAGCCCCGGATATACCCCTCGGCTTCCAGTTGACGCGTGCGATTCCAGCACGCCGTAGTCGACATGCCGACCAGTTCAGCAAGTTCGGCATTGCTCAGGCGCGCGTTCTTCTGCAATTCGCGCATGATCTTCCGATCCTGGTTGTCCAGTGGGCGATTTCGGGTAGACATGGCATCGACGGAAGTTAATTCAGATAAATGCCATTTTAAAGGAAGATCATTCTGCGTGCGGCGGATGATTGCACCGCTTTAAGAAGCATATCCAGCCTGCCTCCGGGTATATTTTCAGGGTGCATTCATGCCCGGGACAACCGTCCGGGCCGCCGGCCCTAGGCCAGCGGTCTTGCGCGGCCACAAGCTGCCATCCGGTGTCTCGCTGCCTTCACAGGAGGACAGCACGCGGGCGAATTCCGGCGTCACCCGCGCCGGAAGACGCGCTCGCCGGGCATGGTGCATTTTCTTAACCGAATGCTTGCCGGCACCGGCCGTCCATCCGTTGTCCTTGAACGGTCTTCGAGCGCGGCGGTGACGTTTGCGTTGGTGAGCAGTTTGCTGATCGGCACTGGCGCCTTGATGGCGGCGGTTCGCTGACCCCGTTCAACTGGGTTTGCCCGGCACTCTGAGCGCGCTTTGTACAGCGACACTGCGATAGGCGTCGCGACAGAATTGCATGCTGCCTTCATGCGTGCCGTTGACGGCAGCGGCGATGTGCACGGAACGTTCCGGACTATCGACCCGTTCCGGCGTCGCGGGATTGACGAGGGCGGCGTTGATGGCGAGCGGATCGGTTGACGAAGCCCGCATGATGCCGATGCCCTTGATCGTCACCGCGAGACAGGGGTCCGGCACTTGTGGGCCATGAGTGGCGGCGACGTTGAAATTGATGTTCAGCGTCCAGAAGCCCTCATGTATGTTCTGATGAATGATCACTGCCCTCACCACGTCCTGATGTGACAGCGTGTATTCGTTGCTTGCCATCGGTCCCTCCTTGCTCGTACGCAGTCTGTGCGTGCGTGTGCAGATATGGCATTTTGCGCGGACTAGGGGACCTAGTTTTACGCACCGTTTTGTACAGTGCAAGTGAAAAGGAATGAGTGCCGATCCATTACTGCTATCGATGGATGGCGACATGGAGGGGCGAGGCCGTCGGGAAACGCGGCGTGCCCGGACAGGCAGCGCCGCGCGGACCGATCTTCAGGTGAACTGTCTATGCTGCAACGAGTTAATGGAAGATGAGGTACAGGATAATCAGTACGATAAGTGGGACGCCGAGCAGCCAGCCGAGAAGATAAGGCATGATGTGTCTCCTTGAATATCAACGATTGAATACGCTGGAGACTGAGCATCCGGCATGCCTGACGCGATTCGCCCGTCGCCGCAGACCTGCCGGCAAGTTTCAAACCCTCGCTTCAAACCTCGCGAATCAAGGCAAATTCTCCCTCAGCACAATACTGAACTGCACAGGTTTAACGTCGCTCATCGCCTCGCGTTTTTCCCGTACGTTGCGGAAAATGCGCAAACAATTCCCCACCATGGCCTGCGGTGTTTGTGTGATCAATGCATCCATGGTCCCGTCGATCAGGAGGGCTCTCGTGTCCGGCGTCAATCCGTGCCCGATAAACAGGATCTTCTGCTCGGCACGGGCTTCGACGATCGCGCGAGCGACCCCGTCAGATCCACCGCCACTGTTGTAAATTCCCGCGAGATCAGGATGCTGTTCCAGCAGCTTGCGCGTCTGCGCATAGTTGCGCTCGCTATCGTCGTGCCCCTCTCGCAAGCCGATGACCCGCACCTGCGGAAACGTCGATTCGATCAGGTGCAGAAAACCGATCTCGCGTTCTTCATGGCCACGATAGTTGAGGCTGCCCGCCAGCATCGCGATCTTCCCACTCGGCCGTGGACCCATGAAGCGTCCCAGCAGCAACGCTGCCGTTCGTCCGGCTGAGCGATTGTCGATGCCCACGTACGCCAGTCGCCGCGCGTTCGACAAATCTGAAATCAGCGTAATAGCCGGCACGCCTTGATCGGCGAGCGTATTCACCGCATCGCGTACGACGGGATGCTCGAGCGCCATGAACACGACACCGTCCGCACGTTGTCCGTAGTGCAGCAGACGGTCCGCGAGTTCTTTCGGGTTGAAACTCTCGACGTAGTGGACGCGGCATTTCATGTCCAACGCATTCCACTGATCGTGCGCGAAGTCGATGTAATCGCCGAGCATGTGCAAATAGCGATTGGTGCCGGCGGGCAGAAGAAACGCAATGCGCATGGGTTTCGAAGCAGACGCCGCGGGTGTTTCCGGCGTGAGCAGATAACCGAGTTGCGCGGCCGCCTGAAGCACACGTTGCGAGGTGACCGCGCGTACGCCTTCGCGGCCATTGAGTACGCGATCCACCGTGGCGGTCGAGACGCCGGCGGCGCGCGCAATGTCGGGAATGCGCGCCCGCGTGGCTGCGGTGATGAGAAGCGGTTCGGACATAGCCGTCCTTCGCAGAGTGGAAGTCCATCAAAAACCATCAAGTTCGCGGTTTGACAGCAATTGCCGCGCACGCCTAGTCTTGCAGCTATCGCACGACGGCTGATACGCAGTGACCGGAAATCAGAGCGGTGTCAGCGAGTGATGATGGTTTTTGATGGATTCGACAGTCACATCAATTATAAGCAAGGAGACACCCAAATGACCAACCTCGCGAGACGCACGTTGCTGCGTGCCGCGGCCGCCATGCCGGTAGCCGGCGCGCTGGGCTTTCCGGCGATCGTGCGCGCGGCGTCCGGCCCGGAATTCGTGTTCAAGTACGGCAACAATCTGCCGCTCACGCATCCGCTGAACGTGCGCTCGCAGGAAGCGGCCAACCAGATCAAAGAGGCGTCGAAGGGGCGCATGGAGATCCGGATATTCCCTAACAACCAGTTGGGCGGCGATACCGACATGCTTGCGCAGGTGCGCAGCGGCGGCATTGAGATGTTCACGCCGTCCGCACTGGTGGTTTCTACACTCGCGCCATCGGTCGCGATCAATGCGGTTGGCTTTGCGTTTAGCGACTACAACCAGGTATGGAGCGCGATGGACGGCAAGCTCGGCGCCTACGTGCGCGCCGCGATGCAGAAGGCCGGGCTCGAGTCGTTTGAAAAGATGTGGGACAACGGTTTTCGTCAGACCACGACCAGCAACGGGCCGATTGTCAGCGCGCAAAACATGCGCGGTCTGAAGATCCGTGTGCCGGTGAGTCCGCTCAGCATCGACATGTTCAAGGGCCTGGGCGCCGCGCCGACGAGCCTGCAATTCAGCGAAGTCTATTCGTCGCTGCAAACGCATATCGTCGACGCACAGGAAAATCCGCTGCCGATCGTGCAGGTCGCGAAGCTTTACGAGGTGCAGAAGTATTGCTCGTTGACCAACCACATGTGGGACGGCTACTGGTTCGTGCTGAACCAGCGCGCGTGGCAACGTTTGCCGAAGGACCTGCAAGCAATCGCCAGCGATGCGTTCAATCAAGGCGCGCTGAAACAACGCGACGACGTTCGCAAGCTCAATGAAGCTGCCGTCGCGGATCTGCAAAGCAAAGGCCTCGCCATCAACCGTCCGGCGCCGGACACGTTCCGCGCGGCGCTGCGCCAGGCGGGTTTCTACGCCGAATGGAAGAGCAAGTTCGGCACGCAGGCGTGGGACCTGCTCGAACAATCCGTCGGCAAGCTGGCTTAACCGCAAGCGGTGAACCTTGAGTTCCGACCGTGCGGCACATTGGTGAGCATGACGCGAAGCGCGGCGAGCGGCCGCGAGGAGGCATCCATATGTCGAATCACGCATTGAATCCGGCCGAGGCAGCCGTCGCGTTGCACGCGGCGAGCCTGCCGCGCCGCTGGCTGCGAAGCTTCGATCGTGGCTTGATCGCGCTCGTCGAGGTCTGTGCGGCGGCGCTGCTGGCGGTGGAGATCGTCGTGCTGCTGGCGGGCGTGATCTGCCGCTATGCGCTGCACCAGCCGCTGGTGTGGTCGGACGAACTTGCCGGGATTCTGTTCCTGTGGCTCGCCATGCTGGGCGCCGTACTTGCGTTGCGGCGCGGTGAACATATGCGGATGACGGCTTTCGTCAGCCGTCTTTCGGCGCAGCGGCGCGCATTCGTCGATACGTTGGCGATCGCCGCGTCGATCGCCTTACTCGCGCTGCTGATCGGACCCGCTTACGACTATGCGTCGGGCGAGGCAGCGATCGTCACACCCGCACTGGAGATCAGCAATGCATGGCGCGCGCTCGCGTTGCCGATTGGCGCCGCGCTCATGCTGACTGTTGGCCTGATTCGTCTTGCTCAGGTGAGTCGCTTGCGCGACGTGCTGATCGTGCTCGCGATTGCCGCGCTATTGGGCGTCGTGGCTGTATTCGCGGGTCCGTGGTTCCAGACGCTCGGAAAGGCCAACCTGGTGATCTTCTTCGTCGGCGTAGTGGCGATCGGTATTTTTTCAGGCGTGCCCATTGGCTTTTCGTTCGCGCTTGCCACGTTCGGCTATCTCGGGCTCTCGACCTTCACGCCGCTCGAGGTCGTAGTGGGTCGTATGGATGAGGGGATGTCTCATTTGGTGTTGCTGGCGGTGCCATTGTTTGTGTTTCTCGGCTTGCTGATAGAAATGACCGGGATGGCGCGCGCGATGATCGAGTTTCTCGCGAGCCTCGTGGGGCACTTGCATGGTGGTTTGTCGTTCGTGCTGATCGGTGCGATGTATCTGGTATCGGGTATTTCCGGTTCGAAAGTCGCGGACATGGCGGCGATCGCGCCGGTGCTGTTTCCGGAAATGAAAAAGCGCGGCGCTTCAGAAGGCGACCTGGTTGCGCTGCTTGCCACCACCGGCGCGCAAAGCGAAACCATTCCGCCGAGCATTGTGCTGATTACGATCGGGTCGGTGACCGGCCTGTCGATCTCCGCGCTTTTCACCGCGGGGATGCTGCCAGGTGCCGTGCTTGCGTTGATTCTGTGCGTGGTGGTGTGGTGGCGCTACCGCAAGGAGGACCTGAGCGGCGCGCAGCGTTTCAGCAAGCGGCAGATCGGGCGTCTGTTTGTTGTCTCGCTGCCGGCGCTCGCGCTGCCGTTCGTGATCAGAATGGCGGTGGTCGAAGGTGTGGCGACAGCGACAGAAGTATCGACCATCGGCATTGCGTATTCGATGGTGATCGGGCTGCTCGTCTACCGGCGGTTCGAGTGGAAGCGCCTTGGCCGCATGCTGGTGGATGCAGCGACTCTATCCGGTGCGATCCTGTTCATTATCGGTTGCGCGACGGCCATGGCGTGGGCGCTGACGCAATCCGGCTTCTCGCAGGACCTCGCGCAACTGATGGGCTCGATGCCCGGCGGCGCGTATGGTTTTCTCGCCGTGTCGATCGTCGTATTCGTGATGCTCGGCAGTGTGCTCGAAGGTATTCCCGCCATCGTGCTGTTCGGACCGCTGCTGTTCCCGATTGCGCGGATCGCGGGCGTCAATGAAGTGCACTACGCGATCGTCGTGATTCTTTCGATGGGTGTGGGTCTGTTCTCGCCGCCGTTCGGGGTGGGCTACTACTCGGCGTGTGCGATCAGCAAGGTCAATCCCGACGCGGGTATTCGTCCGATTGTCGGTTATATGGCGGCTTTGATCGTCGGCCTGATTCTGATCGCGGCGATTCCCTGGCTTTCTATCGGTTTTCTCTAAGGTCTCTTTTAAGTCTCGTTACGGGTTCGACATTCGGGCGCTGCGTTCCCCGTTGCGCCGGGGCGTCGCTCGTCTTTCAAAACTGGCAGCATGGGGAGAGTTTCATGAGTCGTTTCTTTGGCGAGATCCGTCAGGCGGGTTATGTGGTGCGCGATATCGAGGCCGCGATGGATTACTGGAGCCGCGTACTCGGCGTGGGTCCGTGGTTCTACAACGAACGCGTGCCAATCGAGAATTACATGTACCGTGGGCAAGCGTACGACGTGCATAACTCGGTGGCGCTGGCGAACTCGGGCACGTTGCAGGTCGAGCTGATCCAGACCCGCAACGATGCGCCGTCCATGTATCGCGACTTTCTTGCCGCGGGACACACTGGCTTGCAACACAACGCTTACTGGACCACTTCATTCGATGCCGATCTTGCGCGTTTGCAGGAGCAAGGCTTCAAAGTCGCGATGAGCGGCGAGGTGGGGCGTAACGGTCGTTTCGTTTACTTCGATACTGAAAATCATCCGGGCACGGTGGTCGAGTTGTCGGAGATCGCGGGGCCCAAGGGCAAACTGTTCGACATGATCTATGCGGCCTCGCGAGATTGGGACGGTCGTGATCCGGTGCGCCGCTTCCCCGATCTGAGCACGCTATGAACACGATATTGCAGGCGCAGACCGTCACCGACGAGTGCCTCGAAGCCGACTATCTGATCGAGACGCCGCTCGATCCCGCGCGCGTGGCCGACGTGATGGCCGGCGAGCAGTCGAGCGGCACCTTCGTGCGGGTCGCGAATGAATCCGACGCGCTACGCGCGCGCAGCCGTGCCAGCGTGGCGCGAATCGACGAGCTCGAGCCGGTTTCGCAGCCCAGCTTGCCGAGCGCATGGCTGGCGCGCCAGGGCACGCCAGGACCGTGGCGGCGCGCTCGCGTCACGTTGTCGTTTCCGTTGGCCAACATCGGCGTGAATCTGCCGACGCTTGCCGCGACCGTTGCCGGCAATCTGTATGACCTCGGTGAAGTCACCGGCATGCGGCTGTTGTCGCTGCGCTTGCCGGCCTCATATCGCGCGCGCTTTGAATTGCCGCGTCATGGCGTAGCCGGTACGCGGGCGCTGACGCAAGTCGCGGACAGGCCGATGATCGGCACCATCATCAAGCCGAACGTTGGTTTAGGTGCCGAAGAAACCGCGGCGCTGGTGCGCGAGTTGTGCGAAGCGGGTATCGATTTCATCAAGGATGACGAAGTGTGCGCGAACCCCGCGCATGCTCCGCTTGCTGAGCGCGTGCGCGCGGTGATGAAAGCAGTGCGCGACTATCGCGAGCGCAGCGGCCGCCCCGTCATGGTCGCGTTCAATATCACCGACGACCTCGACGCGATGCGCCGTCACGCGGAACTCGTCGAGCAGGAAGGCGGCAGTTGCGTGATGGCCAGCATCAACTGGTGCGGCTTTTCGGCGATCCAGACACTGCGCCGCGCAACGCCGCTCGTGCTGCACGCGCATCGAAACGGTTTCGGCATGATGTCGCGCGATCCAGCGCTCGGCATGTCGTTTCAGGCGTATCAGACGCTCTGGCGATTGACGGGTGTCGATCATATGCACGTGCACGGTCTCGCCGGCAAATTCGCGCAAAGCGACGCCGAGGTGATCGAATCCGCGCGCGATTGTGCTACGCCACTAGCACCTGGCTGCGACGATGCCGTGTTGCCCGCATTCTCGTCAGGACAATGGGCGGGCACCGTGCCGGCGACGTTCGATGCCGTGCATTCCACCGACGTATTGTTCATGTCGGGCGGTGGCGTTCTCGCGCATCCCGACGGTCCTGCGGCCGGCGTCATTAGTGTTCGGCAGGCATGGGAGGCGGCGCAGGCACACACGCCGCTGGAACGTTACGCCGAGCACAGGCCGGAACTGCGGCGTGCGCTGGAGTTCTTCGGCAGCCGGGCATGAGTGACACGCGGGAGGTGAATGGCATGAGCGGCGTGAGCGGCGCGGACCCCGCTTATGGTTTCTACGGCGACGACTTTACGGGCGCGACCGACACGCTCGCTCATCTCGCCCGCGCCGGCTTGCGCACCATGCTGTTCTTCGCTCCGCCCGATGCCCAACGGCTGTCGATGCTGGGCCGGCTCGACGCAGTGGGTATCGCGGGCGCCGCGCGCACCATGCAGCCTCATGCGCAACAGCAGGAGCTGGCACGGGTGGGGGCCGCGTTCGCCGCGCTAGGCGTGCGCGTGATGCACTACAAGGTATGTTCGACCTTCGACAGTGCGCCGCAGACCGGCAGCATCGGCGTGGCAATCCGCACATTGCGCGAGTACTGTGCGAACTCGCTCGTGGCGGTGGTGGGGGGGCAGCCGAGTCTGCGTCGCTATTGTGTATTCGGCGAACTGTTTGCGGCAGGCGGTGCAGACGCTCATCAACAATCGGTCTACAGAATCGACCGTCACCCGACCATGAGCCGTCATCCCGTCACGCCGATGAATGAAGCGGACTTGCGAGTTCATTTGCAACATCAGGGATTGAAGAATGTGCAATCGATCGATTGGCGGTGTTACGCGCGCGGGGACGTGGTGCTGCAAACCGAACTGGATTGTCTGCTCGAATCGAAGCCAGATGCCGTGCTATTCGACGTACTCGACGACTCGCATCTGCAAGCGATTGGCGGTTTGATCACCCGTCATGCCGCGATCGACTCGCCACTGCTTGCGGTTGGGGCGAGTAGTGTGGCGCAGGCTTATGTCAGTGCGCTCAATGATGTGGCGGACCGAGGAGAAGTGAGTGCCGTGCCTGCGCCGCTGACACGCGCACGGGGCCCGGTGTTCGTGCTGGCCGGCAGTCTTTCCCCTCTGACGGAAGTGCAGATCGCTGCGGCTCAGTCTTATCTGCGTGTGGAACTGGACCCGCAGCAAATGACCGGCAATGCGGCGCCCGGCTATCTGGCCGAACGCGTCGCGGCAATCGTCGGGCCGTTGCGCGATGGACGCAATGTGCTGGCTTTTACGACCCGGCGCGCTGCGCACCCCGCAGCCGACGTTGTACGCAGCGTGATGCCGCAACTCGCTAATGCGAATGCCGCTTTACTGAAAGCGGTGCTGGGCAAGGTGAGACTGCAGCGCATCGGGATCGCAGGCGGGGATACATCGAGCATCGCCGTTCGCGCGCTCGATGCGTGGGGGTTGTCGTATCTTGCTCCCTTGTCGGCGGGCGTCACCGTTTGCCGTTTGCACGCTGAGCGGGGCGAACTCGACGGCATGGAAGTTATGCTCAAGGGCGGTCAAATGGGCGATGCCGATCTGTTCGAGCAACTGGCGAACGGCTATGCCGGCGATGAAGCAGCCGACAGTAGCCGTTCTTGAACAGTGCAATGCGGGCTATATGACGCCGGTCAGGACCAGCACAATGACGACGATCACCACGAGTCCGAGACCGCCTGTTGGCCCATAGCCCCACGCACGGCTATGAGGCCACGTCGGAAGTGCGCCGATCAGGAGAAGGATCAGCACGACCAGAAGAATAGTTCCCAACATATTAATTACCTCCGCTTAGATTGACAGGATCTATCTGTCACGACAGCCGTGCGGCCCGCAGTTGAGCGGGCTCGCGAAAGGCAGTATCGCTGCCGTCGGTTCAGCAAGGCATGTGCCCAATAGCGGAGTCGGAGCGCGTATCTGTTTAAAACGAACGTCCGCGCCTGCGTGCAGCGCCGCTCCGAATCATTGGAAGTGGCGACGCTCCGACCTCTCTCCTGAGTTTTTCTCCTGCCGCACCAAGCACTTCTTTGCCCTCATTTCTTCAGACGTTTGTAGCGTTGCGCGCGCTCCGTTTCTGTTCCTTGTCGACGGGGGCCGTTACGGCGGCGTTACGTAACGGCCGCGTTACCGGACACGGTTTAAAGGTCGTTTTGCGTTTTATTTGCCGACTCTACGACGAGTCGCGTAAGAGAAAAAACGTATGTGAGACAAGGGTTTGCCCCATATATCCAAGCTGATTGTAAAAAATATCTAACGATTGGCATGGTTGCTGCTTTAAAGGTTGCGCGTGCACAACACAGACAACACAAGCAGTAAGCAGTAGCGAAGTTCGAGTCAACGACTGACCTGGTCGGGGGTTATCAGGTCAGTCTCCTCAACGCACAAACGGTGTGATCTCTGTTTCGGATTTGATCGTGGCGGCGTTTTGCCTGAGTGCCCAGGTTAGACGGGTGCAAGCGGCTGGCTGTACATCCCCCATCGTTGTTCAGGAACGTCCAGTCGTGTCGTTTCGCGCTGGATGAATCAAATCCAGATTGTTTTTGCATTGCGCGCTTCTTCGCGTGCCGGGGCGGTTTTGTTGTCGCGAAGAGCGTGGTGGTTGAAGTACGAGAGACATGGGCTGCTGAAGCGAACACAAGTTGAGCAGCTCCACAAGAACGTTTGGCGCGAGAGACCAGCGCGGGGATAAGTATGGATACGGCGAATTTTGCGCAGCAAAGAAAAACGGTACCGGGGTTGCAAGGCCTGATCGTGCGCTTGTTCGATGTGATGCTCGTCGTCCTGGGGGCGCTGGCTGCGTCGCAAGTGCGATTTGAAGATCTGACGCAAAGCCGTATCGATACCGCGTTCGTTGCGTTTGCCGCGGCCTCTACGCTGGTTCTGTTCCCCACTTTCGGTGTCTACGGATCGTGGCGTGGGCGGGCGATGTTGCGCATGGCCGGTCAGGTGTCACTGGCGTGGTTCGTCGTTCAGGGCTTTGGCCTTGTGCTGATGTTTTCGCTGCATCGCACGGATTTCATCTCGCGTCTCTGGTTTGCCTATTGGATGGCAATGACGGGCGGTGCGTTGATTGTTTCGCGTCTGCTTGTGCACGCTGTGCTGGCGCGTGTCAGGCACGCGGGGATGAATCTGCGCCGGGTTGCAGTGGTGGGATGTGGGTCGCATTGCCACCAGGTCGTGCGCAATATCGAAGGCTCGAGCGCGAGTGGTTTTCGTGCAGTGGCGGCCTTCGATGTGCGGCCGGTGACGGGAACGATAGGTTCAGGCGTGCCGGTGTACGACGACATCGTCAAGTTCGCCGCCTACGTGAGATCTCACGACGTGAGCGAGTTGTGGCTGGCATTGCCGCTCTCCGAGGAACGCACGATCTCGCGCTTTGTCGCCGAGTTTCGCGACGATCTCGTGAACGTGCGTTTTGTGCCTGATATGCGCAGCGTTGCGCTGTTCGATAGCGGCATGATCGATTTGATCGGTATGCCTGCGATTAACCTGGTTGCGTCGCCGGTGCCGGCTCGCGCGTTGGTGAAGAAAGAGGTTTTTGATCGGGCGTTTGCGGCTTGTGCGTTGATTGCGCTTGCACCAGTGCTGGTGGCGATTGCGGTTGCTGTGAAGCTTTCTTCGCGTGGACCGGTGTTCTTCACGCAGAAGCGCAAAGGGGCGGACGGCCGCATTTTCAAGATTTACAAGTTCCGCTCGATGCGTCCTCACGACGTGGAAACGGGCGTGGTGAAACAGGCCACGCGAGGAGATCCACGTATTACGCGTGTGGGAGCGTTTCTCCGGCGAACCAGCCTGGATGAGTTACCGCAGTTTTTTAATGTACTACGTGGCGATATGTCGGTAGTAGGCCCGCGGCCGCATGCGATTGAGCACGATGAGCTCTACCAGAAAGTGGTGAGCGGCTACATCCACCGGTATCGGATCAAGCCGGGGATCACAGGATGGGCGCAGATCAACGGATTCAGAGGAGAAACCGATCAGATCGAGAAGATGCAAGGACGCGTCGAACACGATCTGTACTACCTGCGCAATTGGTCGTTCGGGCTCGACATGCGGATTGTCGCGGCGACGATAGCGAAGGGCCTGGTTCATAGCAACGCGTACTGACACCTGAACACAATAAAAACATATGGCCATGAGATTACGCGGACAACAACCTCGATCGGCGCCGAGCGCGCTGACGCTTGCTGCGGCTTTAGCATTCTCTGTTTCAGCGCAAGCGTCTGATCCTGCTCTTAACGCGCTTGGGCAGGCGGGTGGCTTGGTGATTCCGTATGCGTTTGCTCTACCGGAGGGGACGGTGGAGACGCAATACAACAATTACATTGATCCGCGCTATGGGAAAAAAGCGACGGGCGCGCAGATGTATTGGGGGGCAGTGGGGTTGCTGCCTTATGTGGAGGTGTCGGGAGGATTGGCCAATTATCCGGCTGATGTTCACGCACCTTTCAGCAATGCGGACCACTTCCTGTTCCGTCACCTGATGGGTGACGTGAAGCTAGAAGTACCGAAGTTCTTCAAGTATCAGCCGAGTATTGCCCTCGGCGTAACAGACATTGGCGGTCAGACGCATTTCTTCCGTTCAAAGTACGGCGTGGTATCGCAGGCATTTGGACCGGTGACGTTGACTGCCGGCTATGGGCAGGGAGACCGGCTCGATGGTTTGTTCGGTGGCGCACAAGTTTCGCTGTGGAATACGGGGTTTTCGCTGCTCGCAGAAGACGATTCGAAGACGCCTTATGCGGGTGTGCGTTATCAGTCTCCGCGAATTAGCTGGCTAGGTGATGCAAACGTGATTGGCACGTTGATGCGGGCGATCCGATCAACGGACGGCGTTTCGCCACGCACGTCGTTCTCGGTGGGGATTCAGATTCCACTGGGCAAGCGCTTTAGCAGTGCGCGTTGTGCAGACGGCTTGTGCGAGGGGCCGCAGGTACCGGCAGCACAATCCGTTGGTACCGACGATGATGGCCCGATCCGTCTCGCCAGCTTGCAGCCGGTGGATACGCGTACAGCCGACGGGAACAACAACGTGCTGGCCGCCGCGCCGATTAAGTATGTGCCGCCGCTGCAGTCGTACGCATCGGTGATGCTGAGTGATGTGGCGGAAGGCAAAACGCCGGATGCACGGTCTACGATCATTCCAGAAGCCTTGGATACTGGCGCACTCGACGAGATCGCCGCACAACTTTTTGCCGCCGGCCTCGAACGCGTGCGAGTAGGGATGAGCGGCCGCGACCTGGTGGTTGAGTACGAGAACCACCGATACAACCAGAACGAAGCTGATGCGCTCGGCATTGTGCTCGGTGTGGCGAGCGTGAACGCACCGCACGGCATCGCCAAGATTCATGTGGTCATCAAGAAGGCCAACGAGCCGTTAGGCGAAGTCACTGTGGATCGTGATGCCTTTGCGCAGTTCGTTGCTGGCGGCGCGCCGACGGCGGCAGGAGCCTCGCTGACAATGCGTACGCGCCCGACCTACGACGCGGATTCGATTGCTTGGCATGGCGACGAGCACTCACACGGTCTCACGCGAATTCAGATCGAGCCGATCGTCAGTTACCTATACGGCACCGAGTACGGAAACTTCGACATTTCTCTTGGCGCCAACATCGAAGGATTCGTGCCGCTATGGCGTGGCGCGGAGCTGTACGCGAGCTACATCGCTCCGATCTACAACACCAAGAACATGGATGAAGGTCGCGTGTTCAGTGATTACCGTTTGCGCGGCGGCCTGAATGCGGTCGCTTTGGCGCAAAGCTTCTGGGTCATGCCGCAAGTATTCAACGTCGCATCGATTGGCAAGTTCGATTACTCGTATGTCGGCGTACAGAACGAAACCACGGTCTTTGTACCTGGCCGCCCCGATTTGATCCGTTTGCGACTGGCCTATTTGCATCACGAACCTGGTCACGACGAACTGCCGAGCGAGAAGAATGCCGAGCTGACTTATCGCTGGGTTCAGCCGTCATGGAAGCTTTGGATTGAAGCTGGTGTGGCGCGTTTCGTCGGAGGAGACAAAGGGCCGGTTGCAACATTGACGCGTTGGTTCGACGACGTATCGGTGAGCGTCCATGGCGAGCATAGCGGGCAGGGAACGTTTGTTGGAGCCGCAATTAGCTTCCCACTGACATTGCGGCAGGGCATGAAGCCGGGAATTAGTCAAGTCTATGGCTCTGAGCAATTCGGGCTGGACTTCCGAACACGGGTTGGGTCGACGAATTATCTGTCGGCCAATGCGGCCGAGAACATGACCTTCCCATATAGCACGCAGCAGTACTTGCTGAACCAAGGCCGCTTTAGCGGCGAGTACTTCTCAACTCAGCTTTACCGGATGCGCGATGCGTATCTGCGTTATGGGCGGCCCGGTGCTGACGGAACAATGTCGAAGCCGCAAGTGAGTGTGCCTGCCGTATCGACGGGCGTGGCGCTTTCACGTGGGATCTGCGGAAACGGTTTGCAGGGTGTAAGCGAGGGACAGGCCTTGGCGCCGGTCAATTGTGAATGACTTTCTTTGGAGATAGGCGATGAAGCTTTTTAACGGCGCCACGCTGCGCACGCTGCAGTTCGGATCGATAGTGCTTGCAACCAGTGCGCTTGTCGCATGCGGTGGTGGAACCAGTACCGGTGGTTCGCCAGCTGGAACGGTGAGTGGTACAGCCGCAGTCGGCGCTGCGCTGGCTAACGCGAGCATCACGCTGACCTGCAAGAACGGTTCAGGTAGCGCGACTGCTAACGCAAACGGTGCGTACTCGGCGACCTTCGCATTTGACGGTCCTTGTTCGATTACGGCGACCGGCGGTGCAATCACGATTCATTCGTTTGCTGCCGGCGCGGGGACGTTCAATGTGACTCCGCTGACGGAATTGTTGCTCGATTACATCGCGGGGCAATTGGGCACGACTGTTAGCGGGTTGCTCTCGGGGATCACGTCGAATCCCTCGTATCAGAGCGCGCTGTCGAATAGCACGGTGATTGCGAATGCTCAGGCGGCGGTTGCGAAGCTGATTAAAGATACTTACGGGATCACGCTTTCCTCTTCCTCATTCTTGACCGTTTCTTTTACGCCGGGCGCGCCAGGGGCGGATGCGGATCTCGACACGTTGCTGAAGGCCGGGGCGATCACAAGTAATGGTCAGCCGGCGGCATCGCTAGCGGCGGCTGCGCAGGCGGCTGGGGCGGCGGCGCCGATTGGGAGTGGAAACAATGGGTCGACGGGTGGCTCGGGTGGTAGTGGCGGGACTGGGACGACGACGAAGTAATTTGCCGAAGCTACTACAAACAATCTTCGCATTCGAGTCGGATCGCTGTTTAATACAGCGATTCAACTTGAGTGACGAGGAGGGACCAGTTCGCGAGGGCAGGATGAATACTTTGCAAGAAATAGAACGTGGAAGGCGCGGACGTCGCCTAGCTAGAGTTCGGACATCTTTGATCGGTCTGGCGACTTGCGCAGCAATATCAGCATGCGCTGTTGCTCCTGGGATGCGTATGACTGCTCCCGCGACCCTCCCAGTTAGTAATGCGGATTCCCGCGCACCAGGCGACGAGATAAAGATTCCCATCGCCGACATTAATTTGTCGCTGATCAAACAGATGCACGACTCTGCCGCCGACGACGGCGCTCAAGAGGCGAAGGAACTGTTTGATAAGCCAGGTGCGTATCGGCTTGGTACCGGCGACGTGTTGCAGATTACTGTCTGGGATCACCCGGAGCTTGCAACTGCTCTCGGAACACAGACACAAACGAATACGCGTCCTTCGGACCCAGTGCCAGGATTCGTCGTGGATAGCGAAGGGAACGTTCAGTTTCCCTATGTAGGTAACGTTCCACTCGCCGGATTGCGTATAGAGGATGCTCAGGCAAGGTTAGCGCAACGACTGGCCCAGGTGTTCGTGAAGCCGCAGGTAACGTTGCGAATTGCCTCCTTCAGAGCGAAGCAGGTTTACGTCGACGGTGAAGTTCATACACCTGGCGCTCAGCCGATCAATGATATTCCGATGACCCTTTACGAAGCGATTAATCGCGCGGGGGGGTTCAATCCGACAGCGGATCAAAGTCGAATTGTGTTGGTGCGAGATGGAGCTTCTTACTCACTTAATCTCTCCCAGATGCTGGAGCGAGGCATCAATCCTGCCAACGTGGTGTTGAAAGGGGGAGACATGTTACGAGTAATGTCCCGCGACGACAACGGCGTATTTGTGATGGGGGAGGTTAATAGACCGGCAACTGCACTGCCAATGAAGAGCGGACGCTTGACCCTAAGTGATGCGCTCTCTCAGGCCGGCAGTCTGAATACTAGCAGCGCGGACGCAGCGCAAGTCTATGTCATACGCGGATCGTTTGACAAAACGCCGAAGGTCTTTCACCTGGATGCAACCTCGCCAATATCTATGATTCTTGCTAATCAGTTTGAGCTGCAGCCGAAGGATATTGTCTACGTTGATGGTAACGGCCTTGTCCGATTTAGCCGCGTACTCAATTTGTTGTTGCCCGCGATCAACGCAGGGTTAACAGCCGCGATCGTCACGAAATGATGGAAAAAATCCTGATCATATGCGAAGGCAACATCTGTCGAAGCCCGATGGCCCAGGCATTGTTGTCCGTCGTGTTGCCCGAAATCAAAATTACGTCGGCCGGTCTCGCAGCATTGGTCGGTATGCCGGCGGATCAATACGCAATTGACCTGTTAGCGCACCGAGGCGTCGATCTAACCTCGCACGTCGCTCGACAGTTGTCATGGGGGATGGCGAAAGATGCAGATCTTATATTTTCCATGGATTCCGGTCAGAAGAAAGCTGCAGAAAGCGCGTTCCCATTTATTAGTGGGAAGGTATTTCGTCTCGGAGAGCACAGCAAGACTGACGTGCTGGATCCGTACCGAAAAGGACGTGCAGCGTTTGAGCAAGCACTAGCTGCGATCGACCGCGGGATCATGGATTGGTTGCCCGCACTGAAAAAACTCAGCAAATAATTTAAATACACGGCCATGTCAAATTCAACGGAAGCGCAGGGCAATCTGATCCAGAACGAGGAAGATCTTGATTTGATCAACTTTCTCTCCGTTATCTATGATTCAAGATGGCTCATCGCTATTGTGGTCTGCTTCGTAACCGCGCTCAGCGTCATGTATGCTTTTTTGGCCAAGCCTATATATGAGGCAAACGTCATCGTTCAGGTCGAAGACTCCGATTTCTCGGCAAAGAATTTGCTTGGCGATCTTAGCCCATTGCTCGACGCAAAATCGGCAACAACCGCAGAAATAGAACTGATCAGGTCTCGTCTCGTGTTGACGAATGCGGTGTCCTCACTGCATCTATTTATAGTCGCGACCCCGAAGCACTTTCCAATCTTTGGTTCGTGGCTCGCGAAACATAACGAGGCTGCTTTGATGGCCGCGGCGAAGGACACGATTGCTGCGCCATTTCTTGGGCTGAACTCCTTCGCTTGGGGTGGAGAGTCCGTCGACACGTCTGAATTCAACGTGCCCTCCACCTATTGGGAAAAAGAGTTTACGCTCGTTAAGGGACAGGGCGACAAATATCAGCTTCTCGCACCGAATGGCGATCTTGTACTCAAGGGCGTTGTTGGGCAACAGGCTGTAGGAAGCCTCGACGACGGACCGGTCACCTTGACACTAAAGTCATTGAACGCCCGTCCGTCGACGAAATTTACGCTTATTAGATATTCCGAACTCGGCACCGTTGAAAAGCTCCAAGATGATCTTAAGATCGAGGAGCAAGGCAAGCAGTCTGGGATTTTGAGCGTGACGCTCCAGGGAGCCAACCCTGTATTGACGCAGGCAACGTTAAATGCGTTGGCCTCGGAGTACGTGAAACAGAATCTGGATCTGAAATCGGCCGATGCGGCGAAGACGATCGCATTTCTAGAGAAGCAACTTCCAGAATTGAGAAAAGAGCTCGACGAGGCGGAAGAAAAATATAATCAGTTTAGAAACAAAAGCGGCACAATAAACCTTAGCGAAGAGGCGAAGCTGATTCTTCAGCAATCGGTAGATTCGAAGGCTGCGCTTTTGGATATGCAACAGAAGAGGCTTGAGCTCGCGCAGCGCTTCACGCCCTCGCATCCAAGCGTTGTGGCGCTGGACAGTCAGATTGCCGCGGCGAAAGAGCAAGTAAATGCGCTGAGTAGCCGCATTGCAAATCTTCCGAACGTGGAGCAATCTGCTCTGCGGCTCATGCGGGATGTTGCTGTCGACACAGATCTCTATACAGGTCTGCTCAACAATACACAGCAACTTCGCGTGTTAAAAGCGGGGAAGGTCGGAAACGTGCGTGTCGTCGATTATGCGCAACTCTCGGAGAAACCAGTCAAACCAAAGAAAGCTATCGCAATAGCGTTGGGCTTGGTTCTTGGTTTCGTATTTGGCATCTCCGCCGCGTTCATTCGAAAAAGTCTGCGTGGAGGGGTTGAGAGTGGTGACGCAATTGAGCGTGCAACCGGCTTGGCAGTATATGCAGCCATTCCGCATAGTGAACAGCAGCGGAGAATCAATGCTGCGATAGGCCGTCAGGAAAGCGGTCTTCATATCCTGGCGGCGCAGTATCCTGACGATGTCACCGTAGAAAGCCTTCGAAGCCTCAGAACATCACTTCAGTTCGCGATGCTTGATGCTCCGAACAATATCGTAGTGGTCACGGGTCCGAGCCCAGGCGTTGGTAAATCATTTGTGTCCTCAAACCTGGCTACTGTTCTCGCAACTTCCGGTCAAAAGGTTCTGTTGATTGACCTTGACTTGCGCCGTGGGCATGTACATGACTTTTTTGGAGTCGACAGGATTGGTGGAATTAGTGAGCTTATTAGTGGAACAAAAGAATTCAACGATGTCGTCCATTCCGAAATTCTGCCGAACTTGGATTTCATTTCAACAGGGGCGGCTCCTCCACATCCGTCCGAACTTTTGCTCAACAGACGGTTCGCCGAAAAATTGACAGAACTATCTGGCCGCTACGATATCGTGATCCTTGATACCCCGCCTATCCTCGCGGTGACTGATGCTGCCATCGTTGGAAAATATGCAGGTACGACACTTTTAGGCCTCCGGTACGGAAAGCATCCGATGGGAGAAATTGTGGAGTCTGTTCGCCGTCTTCGACAAGCGGGAGTGTCATTAAAAGGCGTGCTTCTCAATGATCTACCGCGCCGCTCCCTTGGTTATGGCGGCCAATATGCTGGCTACTATAGCTATACCCATTCGCGTGAGATCGCTTGATCATGGACTCGATCACGTCAAAGACGCGGAGGGAAAGGTGAGTTCTTCTCGTGCATTGCGAGTTCGTTTGGCGAATGGTTGATGAAGCTCATCCACATTCGGCAGCTAGGACTGATGGCCGCTACAACAGGAGTTCGCCTGGGCGCCAACTTTGCGACCTTAGCGATGGTGGCGCGCATTCTCGGAGCTCAGAAATTTGGCACCCTGATGATTTGGTCGGGTGCCGCGGGTTTACTAGGTCTCCTATGTAACTACGGGTTCACTTCCTACGTTCTTCGCGAGGTGGGACGCAGACCGTCGTCGAAGGTGGCGATATTTGCCGGAGTGCTGAGTTCGAAATTAATTGTCACGTGTACGTTGATCAGTCTCAGTCCTGTTGCACTGATTTTCACGGACCAGCGTAGCTGTGTTCTGTTTGCGATTTTACTTTGCGCGGCACTAGCGGATACCTTCATCGAGTTTTTCGGCGCAACGTTGCGAGCTATCGGCGAATACGCGGCTGAGTCCCAACTCTCGCTGGTTGGAGCTGTTCTGTACGGGGGGATAGTGACGTCCATTGTCATGTTCAGGCGCTCGGAGCTATCGGCGGCGGTGGCAATAGTGACAGTTCGGCTAATGATCGCGATTTTGTTCTTACTGGCAGTCGTCAGACATCTTCCCGGTAGCTTAACGCTATCACCGCGCCGTGGACTCGAATTACTAAAAGAAACGCGAGCGTATGCCTTTGATTTCGGATTACAAGGTCTCTTCGGGCAAATCGACAATGTGATTATAGGATTCTTTTTGGGAGCTTCTTCCGTTGGAATTTTTCAAGCAGGCATGAAGTTGACAATAGGGTTGTTACAGATCGCGCCGATATTTTCGAATGTCTTTCTTCCGAAGCTGTCATCAAATGGTTCTATGGGTGAAGAATTCAAGGCTGAGATGCGGAGAGTACAGGTTGCTTTCCTTTCTGTTGGGGTTGTTTTCGCCGTGGCAATCTGTCTATTCTCCAAGGAAATCGTTGAGAACGCATTTGGCCATCAATATGCCAGCCTGGAGGAAATATTGCCTTGGTTTGGCTTTCTATTGGTTATCCGCATGATCGCGGCGGGCTGGGGACTCGCATTGACCGCTATTGGATTGCAGGGCAGTCGGGTCGCAGTTGGGATCGCAAACTGGGTTATCGCTATGGGGCTTGCAGCTTTCCTTTTGCCACGCTTCGGCGTAGTCGGGTGGCTGTACAGCCTATTGATTGCCAACACATTCGTTGCAGCGTCGTACTTCGTTATTTTTGGACGCTCTCAATTTTCCCGCCAGGAGATATATAAAAACAATTTGGAGGTGTGACCGCGTGGTCATCTCTTTAAGCTTTCGACGCAGTATTCGAGTCGTGTAATTTCCCGTTTCGCCGGGGCCTGAAGATTTGAAGGGAGGTTGATATGGCCAAGTTGGACTTACTGCAAAGTGTGTTGGAGTCGAACTCTTGCACCGGATGTGGCCTATGCGAGTCCGCTTTGGAGAGCAATCCCGTCCGCATGCAAATGTCAGATCAGGGGTTTCTGCGGCCGGTGATTATTCGTCCCTTGACTCCTGAAGACGAAGCTAAATTTGCCTCTTTCTGTCCGGGGGTTGTTGTTTCCCATCAGGAAACCGAGGGCCGGCTTCACCGTATTTGGGGACCTTTGGTTGAGACGAGAGTCGGACACTCCTGCGACGAAGAAATTCGTCGAGTGGGATCTTCAGGCGGCGTTCTGTCCGGCTTGCTGTTGCATCTATTGAACAGCGGCTCTGTCGATTTCGTTGCACAGATAGCTGTGTCGATATCTGACCCACTAGCAAACGAGCTGCAGATTAGTCGTACTCGTGCAGATGTCCTCCGGGCAGCCGGATCCCGTTACGCTCCCTCGGCTCCGCTAAAAGACATTCGGTCCATTTTGGACGGAGAGGAAACGGGAGCGTTCGTCGGAAAGCCGTGCGACGTCGCGGCTCTTCGGCAATTAGCGCGCGTGGACGAACGCGTCGGGAAGCGGTTTCGATACTTCATATCTTTTATGTGCGCTGGAGTGCCGAGCCAGCACGGTACATACGAAGTACTAAGGCAATTGGGGATACCGAAAGACGAGGTCGGAAATTTTCGATATCGCGGGAATGGATGGCCAGGAAACGTACGAGCTGTTTCGAAATTTGGGGAAATTAGAGAAATGGACTATTGCCAATCTTGGGGAACGATTCTCAATAAATTCCTGCAATTTCGTTGCAAGATTTGCCCTGACGGAACGGGCGAATTCGCAGACATTGTGTGTGCGGATGCTTGGTATGGAAAAGATGGTTATCCAGACTTTTCCGACAGAGAGGGGCGGAGTTTGATTTTAGCAAGAACCAATCTGGGCCGTAAACTCATAGAGAGTGCAACGCGAGCCGGTATTCTGTTCTCGGATCAAATTTCTTCAGACGAAATTGAGCTGATGCAACCGTACCAAAGCGAACGAAAAAGATCCGTGCTCGCGCGTTTGATTGGTACATGGCTCGCGCTAGGCCGAGCTCCGCGGGTTCGCAGATTGGGTTTAATAAGAGCTTCCCAATCCTCGAGCGTGATGAGTTTACTGAAAAACTGCGTGGGGACATATCGTCGAGCTAAAAATGAATACTAATCTAAATTCTTGGAATAAAAGCCAATTCCGGGAGAATTCGGAAATTGCCGAGATTAAAGTTGTTCTACTTTGGCACTCTGCCACGTCGGACAATTTTGGTGTTGGTGCTTTAACGGACTCACAGATGGAAATTTGTGAGTCCGCCGCTCGACGAGCGAACGTGAAACTTACTTGTACGGTGATCGGAACGGAAGGTGGGAGTAGGTACGCCATCGGCGGAACGGTCGTCGAACGGAGCGCTAGTCTTTCATTAAAAAAAATTTTCTCACATAATTCGGAATATCGAAAAAAACTACGAGAGTGTGATCTGGTTTTGGACATCGGTGAGGGAGACAGCTTCACGGATATTTATGGGTCAAAACGATACTTTCTACTTCTGTCGACAAAAATTCTTGCTCTTATCGCTGGGAAACCCCTGATACTTAGCCCACAAACCATTGGGCCATTCAATCGTTGGTGGGCTCGTTTGGGCGCGCGCTTTGTTATGCGTCGCTGCGAAAAGATAATCGCGAGAGACGGTTTGTCCGCCGAATTCGTTCGAAGCCTGGGAATATCAATAAATCTCAGTGAAGCGATTGATGTCGCTTTTCGTCTGCCTTATGAAAGAAAAGCAGGAGAAAAAAGTGAACTCACTCGTATTGGTCTTAATGTCTCGGGATTACTATATTCAGGAGGTTACGATGGCAGCAACCAATTCGGACTGTCGCTTGATTATCGTTTGCTGATGCGGAAGTTGCTAGACGCGTGGACTAGCGCTCCAAAGACAGAGGTTTGGCTTATTCCCCACGTGGTTCCAGATAATATTCCGAAAGACGACGATAGAGTTGCAATTGAAGACCTGATGAAGGCCTACCCGAGTATAAAGGTAGCGCCGAGCTTCAGTGGGCCGCGGGCAGCAAAGTCATTTATTGCCGGCATGGATTTCGTCAGTGGCGCCCGTATGCATGCTTGCATTGCTGCGTTTTCTGCCGGTGTGGCGGTAGTCCCGGTCGCCTACAGTAGAAAATTCAGCGGCCTGTTCTCGGCGTTGGATTATCCATGGGTGGTCGATGCACGAGCCGACAGCACATCAGATGCGTTAGAAAAAATCCTGACGGCTTGCAAAAACCGCGTCGAACTTAAAGCTCGCGTAGGAGCAGGTAATGAAATTGCCGCTAATAGGCTGATGGGTTATGAGGACACGTTGGTAGACGTATTCCGAGCGCTCCGGTCTAAGGCCACGCATCAACCTGAAAGTCGCGGGGTGTGAACGATGTCCAGCCAAACGAATGGATTAATGGTCGTTGTGGTCGTACTCAATTGGAACCGCGGAGAGGACACCGTTTGCTGTCTAGAAAGCTTGTGTAGGCAATCATATACGAATTATTCGATAGTGGTTGTTGACAACGCTTCTACCGACGACTCGCGCGCACGAATTTGGCACTGGGCTAGCGAGCAAACCCTCTTAAATGACCGCCGTATTCAGCTGACGAAATCGGACTTGTGCGATATAAATTTGCTCCCCATTGAACAGGGGGATTTTTTCTTGGTAAATGCAGAATCAAACGGAGGATATGCAGCCGGTAACAATATTGGAATACGCCTCGGGGTTTCGTCAAATGCCAAATACGTTTGGCTGCTCAATAACGACACCGAGTTGCATGAGCATGCATTGGCAGAATTAGTTGCTACAGCCGAAAAAGACAATAGAATGGGGATGTGTGGCTCGCTGTTAGTCGACTATCGAAAAAGGGAAGTAATACAAGCCATTGGCGGCGTCAGATTTGACATTTTTAGAGCGTGTGGCCATCAAATCGGAAATGGAGCTCATCTTTCCCAGGTTCAGACGGCGGCGTCAATTATCACTTATGTTGCAGGAGCGTCGCTACTCGCGCGGACTCAAATGATCCGAGAGATTGGGCCGTTGGAGGAGCGATATTTCTTGTACTACGAAGAGATAGATTGGGCGCGGCGGGCCTTTCGATGGAACATCGGTGTGGCTCCCCAAAGTATTGTTTACCACAAGGAGGGCGGGACCATTGGTACCAGAATATCGGACGGGCGTTCGAAACTCTCTCAATATTATCTGGTTCGAAATATCCTTCTTTTCTATTTTAGATTCCATCGTAAATTATACATTTTTGCGATAATAAAGGTGATGAAGGACATATTTGCGGAATTGGCTAAAGGGTCGGGGTTGGCTCGAATAAGCGCTCTCGCATTATTGGATGGTCTACGTCAAAAATCTGGCGCCGTAACGATCGATACAATAAATCGACAATAGAAACCGGGGTTGAATATGACAGTGGATGTCAAAAATCGCAGTCCACGTACAGTGGTGATGTTTTCACCTACGCCGGGAGGAGGACATGCTCTATACACAGCGGAGGTTATGACTGCACTCTGTGATGGTGAACATTTAGACAAAAAATATGAGCTTCTAACGAGCTGTAACTTGGACGCTGCAAGACGGAATGCGGCGTACACGATTCGTGACATCTTGCCAGCTCTCAAGTTACGTGAAAATTTTGGTTTTAAGATCCAGTGGATGGCATCTCGTATACTGCATTATTTTCGACGTGATGTTTCGACATTTATTTGGCTGCTAAAAAATCCGCATGTTTGTGCGATCCATATGCAGGAATTCACCACGTGGACTGCGTGGGCCTTTATTCCTATGGTCAAAAAAATATTGCGGAGGCGCGTTGGGATGACGGTGCACAATATACGTCCTCATGCGTATCCAAAGTATCTTCCGCGAATTTTCGTGGATAAGGTTAATAAATTCATATTTTTGAATTGCGATTTCCTAATAGTTCACAGTGAGAAACTGCGCGGGGATCTTATTGATTTCGTTGGTATTTATGGGCGGGCTAGGATTTATATCGCTCCTCACGGAGTCTGGACTCTGCAATTTGATAGGCCTGCTTCGAAAAATCAAGAACTTTTTCCGGTAATATTGTTTTTCGGAACAATTAGAAAAAATAAAGGTTTGGATGTCTTGCTCGATGCCATGAATTACTTATCAGGCAGCACGCGGCTCGTTATAGCAGGGTTTCCAGATGATATTGGTTATTTTAACCAGACCATCAAACCGAAGATCGATGCGCTACGCTCGAACGGTCGCCGAATTGAATTGATGGCTTCGTATATCGACGAAAAGGATTTGCCGGATCTTTTTTTATCCGCGAGTTTGATCGCACTTCCTTACAAAGATTTTTCAGCTCAAAGCGGGGTGCTATTTAATGCGATTGCCTTCGGTCTTCCTATTGTGGCTACGTCTGAGGGCGCTTTGGGCGAGACGGTTAACCGATTCCAACTCGGCGTAACGGTTAAGGAGAATAGTCCAGAAGAGATCGCGGCTGCAATACAGGCCGTATTGCTGTCGAATTTTAAAGAGAGATTCCAAGCCGGGTTCGACGCGGCTCGGGAGGATCTGAACTGGCGCCGGCACGCCGAGATACTGAGTTATATATATGAATAAATACTTGGAATACTCATCCGGGGGGACGAATTCTCGAACCACGACATTCGAAAAATTCATCGGAATTTTTTCGTTTGGTGTGTTGTTTCCTTACCCCGCTCTGCCCGTAGGAAACAATACAGGCTTGCAATTCGGGCATGTGGTAACGATTGCCGCTCTGTGGCTGATGGCCAAGAGGGTTCTCGTAATGAGGGATCTTTTAGCTTGCTACCTGCTACTAGTTGTTCCGTCGCTGTTGCCATTAATACTGGGCCGCCAAAGTGACGTAAATGTTAATGCGACAGCAACACAGTCCGTTGCGCTTTTGACCTTTGTCGCAGCAGGTGTTGCGGTTTCACGAAAAGGAGCAATACGAAACTTATGTGTGGGCGCCGCGCTAGCCACGCTCGTCCACGGGGTTGTGGGGATAATTCAGCAAATATTTTATCTAAACGAGGCATTTCCATTTTTGCAGCTTTACGTCAATCCGTCATTCGCGGAAATGGAAACAGGGAAGATAACAGATCTGTATGCTGTGTACTCAAAGAGGTCGTTTGGACTGTTTCCGGAACCGTCGTCGATGTTTGCAGTGTTGGCCCCGTGGGTCATTATCATATTCAATATTGTATTCGTGAGAACTGTACAGCTCGGACGTATCGAAAATATTATATATATTCTGTCTTTAATATTCGGTGGCCTGCTCATATATTTTGCGAAATCTGGTGGTATGCCGTACTTAGCGCTTGGTATGCTTCCTTCTTTGGCCTTGTTTTATAAGAAGACTTTGCGTCGGCCTTTACTTCAGAAGATTGTCGTAAGCTTGATCTCCGTGCTAATTCTAGGGTTTGCTGTATACGCGTTTCTATGGTCATTTCAGGAGCGTGCATACGCCGAACTGGATCACGGCGTCTCATGGACAGAGCGATTGACGTCGATCTTGTTTGCATTGCAATCCGTGTTCAAAGGCGATTTGATGCCATTCTTTTTTGGATACGGCTTAGGCGATGTTTCGACTTTGGCTTTGGCGGCTACAGGGTCATCGGGAATTCATAGCTGGGTTATCGCTACATTTATGGGAACAGGGATGGTGGGTGCTATTGGCATGATTTTGGTTGGCTTAAAGGCGATTAGGAGTATTCGGTCTTCATCTCAACGAATGCTTGGGTATTCCGTCTTCTTTGTCTGGGCAGCATGTGCTGCGCTGATCACTGGATACGCACAGCTATTAGGAATGTGGGCAGTTCTGGGCATGCTATTAAAATGGGACGCCGCGTTCCCAGTACAGTCGAAGAGCCTAATATGAAAAATAAAAAAGTGATGTTCGTAATTACAGGCCTCAACATGGGCGGGGCGGAGAACCAAATTATGCTGATAGTCAGGGAATTGTGTCAACTTGGTTGGGAGGTCGCAGTGGTATCTCTAATCAGGCCGCGCTATTTTGTTGAAGAGTTGCAATCGTTCGGCGCGTCCGTATATTCCATGAACATGGTCCCAGGAGTTGCTGATTTACGCGCTTTGGTTAAATTTGTGTCTCTAGTTAGGAAGTGGAAGCCGCAGGTAATTCATTCGCATATGTATCACGCGAATGTCTTTGCGCGTATCGCGAGAATATTTTTTCATGGAATTCCATTGGTTTCGACCGCTCATAATATTGATGAGTTTGAAGGGAGTCGGTTCAAAATATTCGCCTATCGATTAACGAGCCGCTTGTCGAACTATATGACAAATGTCAGTTATGCCGGGTATTTGAGGTATGTTTATCTGAAAATTATTGATTCGGAAAGGGGCGGGTTTATACCAAATGGTGTTGATACTGAAAAATTTAATTTGAATATAAGCGCGCGTTTGCGGTTGCGGAATATTCTGGGTGTGAAGGATGAGTTTGTCTGGTTAGCGATAGGGCGATTGGTGCCGGCAAAGGATTTTGAGAATTTAATTACAGCATTGGTGGAACTCCGAGAAAGGAATTGTTCGAATTTCAAGGTGTTTCTCGTAGGGGAAGGTCCGCAAGAGGCCGTGTTGAAGCGGCGCGTGATTGACCTTGACCTTGCGAATAACGTCATCTTCCTGGGTGCGCGTCGTGATGTCCCGGAACTTATGTGCGCCGCGGATGCATTCGTTATGTCTTCAGCTTGGGAAGGGCTGCCGATGGTGATACTCGAAGCAATGGCTAGCGGTCGTATCGTTGTTGCAACGGACGTTGGTGGCGTGGGAGAACTAGTAACCCCGCAAATTGGGAGGTTGATACCGCCCCGTCAACCGGCGGCTCTTGCAAGTCAGATGTGGAACGTGATGCAACTGTCAAATGGCGAAAAGGAAGCGGCAGAGAGAATTGCTCGGAATTTTGTGAAAACTGAATTCTCAATAAAGGACGTGGCGCTTCGCTGGGTAGACGTTTACGAGAAAATAAAGTAGCGGACTGCAGGGGAAACAGATGAAAAATAATAATCCGGGGTGTGTTCTCCACGTTACGGAAGCATTGGGTGGGGGGGTTCTTTATGCTGTAGCTCAACTTGTGAATAGCCAAGTCGAACATGGTTGGGTCGTTGTATTGGCTCACTCGATTCGCTCGGATACTCCTTCTGGTGCTGAATTGGACAAGATTTTCTCGTCTCAGGTCACGCGAGTAGTCATACCGATGGTGACGGTGCCGGACCTTCGGCAGGATTTCCGTGCAGTGTTTTCGATTTGGCGCCTTGTTAGACGCTTGAATCCCACAATTGTCCATTTGCATTCTTCGAAGGCTGGCGTCGTGGGGCGGCTGGCCGGTGCCTTGGCCGGCTGCCGTCAGCGTCTATTTTATACCCCGCACGGATATGCTTTTCTGCGACAAGACGTTTCGATAATAAAGCGGAAGCTCTTTTTGTTATTTGAGCGCATTGCAACACTCGCTGGCGGGAGCATTATCGCATGCTCGCTCAGCGAGGCCGAAATGGCGAGACAGAGAGTTTTCGCGCAGCGTGTGCAGCTCGTTGAAAATGCGGTTAGTCCGAAGGTGTCAAAGATTATTTCGTCAGGAGATAGAAGATTAAGGGTTGTCACTGTAGGACGGATTTCTCCGCAGAAGGCGCCACAGCGATTTAGAGCGGTAGCGGAGCGATTCTCGCCATGCGACGCGGATTTTGTCTGGATTGGTGATGGGGAATTAAAGAGCGAATTAATGATGACGGCGCCTGGGAGATCCGTAAGCATTACTGGTTGGATCGGCCGCGAGGATGTCCAGGAGGCGCTGCTGGCAGCTGACGTCTTTCTCCTGCTTTCGAGATGGGAGGGGCTGCCTCTGTCGTTAATCGAGGCCCAATTAATTGGGTTGCCTTGTATCGTCTCTGACATTGATGGGTGTAGAGAGGTTGTGATAGATGGTGTAACCGGTTTTATTTGTCGTTCCGATGAAGAAGTTGTTTCGGCACTTCAACTCTTAGTTGATGACCCAATTTTGAGAGTGAAGATGGGGCAAGCCGCAAGGCAATATTCGACGAAACGGTTTTCCTTGGACGACATGGTTGAGAAAACATTTGATGCTTACGGTGTGGATAAGCGATCGGCACTTGAAAACGGCTCGTTAGCTAGCGGGTAAACGAACAATGACTATCATAAGTTTGAGAATGATCCAGCAATCCGTGGTGTGCCTAATGTTGCTAGCTTTTCAGGCCATACCGACCTATGCTGACAATATTTTAACGATTCGACCGACCGAAGACTTTCAGCCTTTGATTAATCCAGGTAAGGGTTGGATTTCGTATGGCGACCCGTCGAAGAAAACTATCGAGGAATTGTCACTAACTAGTCTCGGTTATGCAAGATTCGATTGGAATCAGATTCAGCCTGACGGAGCGGGGCATTTCGATTGGTCAAAGATCGATGCATTCATTAATGCGTGGGCGGCCAAGGGAAAGAAAGCCGCCTTTGGCGTGATGGCCGGGAACACGCAATCTGGTGGCGATGGATATGTCACGCCACAATGGGTTTTCGATGCTGGCGTTCCTGAACGTGTCTTTACGATTGATGGAAAATCCGATGCCATGATCGGATCCCCGGGAGTCAAGCGGGAGCCCCGGGACTACGACAATCCCATTTTCATGAAATTTATCGAACAGTTAATTCAAGCTATGGCCGTGCGGTACGACGGTGATCCGAGAATTGAATTTATTGATATACGATCATTCGGCAATTGGGGGGAAAGTTTCGACAAAGCACATCTTCTATTGCATCTCAAATACTTTAAGAAAACGCGCTTGGCGCAGAGCAGTCAGAATGTGCTCTGGAGCGAATGGATCGCTTCACATGGAGTGGCGGTTCGTCGTGATGGAATCGGGGGATCCCATGGAGAAGAACTGCGTCCTGCGCTTGGGTTAGCGCCCGCGATCATGGAATTTTGGGGCAGTGTTCCCTATCTTGATAAAAAGGGCTGGTGGAACGACGGACGACTTATTTCCGATAGCATCGAAGTTGGTGCACCGACATACATTCAATTTCCTTCCGGTCCAAGCGAAATTTTAGCGAAATATAATAAATTGATAGAGCGCGTGACAAATCGTATTGGCTTTCATTTTTTTTTGAAAGAAGCAAGTTATCGGGATTCAGTTTCTGAATCAATGCCGTTTTCCATGAAATTGATTTGGCAGAATGATGGCGTTTCAAAAATATTCGCACCGTGCACTACTGCTGTTGCATTAATAAAAAACTCCGGGGAAATCGTGCGTGTGTCCGCGGTCAGCGGTAGTGCGCCGGGAAATTGGGCTCCAGGACAGCTGATCACAGAGGCAGGTGCTGCAGATTTTTCGGGAGTCCAGCCGGGGAAATATCGTATCGCAATCGGTTTATTGTCTGGCGAAAAAGAGAAAATTCCGTCTTACAGGATCGCGATAGTTTTGCCTAAATTAGGGAATTGGTATGTTCTGGGCAACGTGGAGGTAACCCGATGAGATTTTTTAAGGCAAAGGTCAATATGTCGGCAGGCCGACTGTAACTTTTTTACTTGGCGACTTTACAGAAGGTAATGTTTCCGTGAACTCCGTTCCTGGCACTAGGCCTGCCTCGGCAATAGAATCATTGTCGTTATATTTATTGGAGAGTTCGGGCTGAATATGGGCCGACATAGCAGACTCCGGTCGGACGCCATATTTGGCCGACGAACCGGCTGCCAAGGTCTGGGCGTGATTGACCTTAGCGTAAGGTCCCAACGCTTGATTACGTAAATCAGGATCTGTAGTTGCTTCTTTAAGCAAGCTCGGCATTTGGTAAGATTCGACAAAACGTTTTTTATCGTCTGCATCGATCTTGGCGCGATTTTTTTGATTGTTAAAACGCTGCGGATAGTAGCTACGCGTCGAGGCGGGGTCGGAATAGAGGGAGTCAAACTCATTCGATGATCCACGAACGTAGCCATTCGAATCTGTCTGCGCGCAGGCAAAATTTGAGAAAAAAATGAAAGTAATAAAGACGGTGTTGCGATGCATAATGGTTTGATCTCCTACCTCGGCCTGGGCGCTATGACGCACGGTTTTATTTTAGATAATTATATCAAGAAAATATTTGTGTTGCCCGTGGCGTTTGGCAAGCCAATTTAGGGGTTGATCGCTGCGATGTTCGCGATTGCTTGGGAGGTCTGTGCGGAGCCGATCGAAAGCGTCCTATTTTGGGTAAGATGCGGTCTGGCTATCGATGGGGCCAGGAGGAGTAGCGGATGAGACTTCGCTGTTGGACGTTTCGACGACCGTCCAACCTGCCGCTCGTAGGATTGTGGTGTATTCATTCTGGGCTTTGCGAACTTCAACGTGATAGTCGCGGCGTGCCTTCATCCGGCAAGCAACAATGACGATCAGACCTATGGTCAGCGCTACTAAACCACCCGTTCCAAGGATGGCAATTGCTGTTTTGAAGGCGTTTGGGAATGCCATTTTTTGTCCAGTTTAGGCTATTTGGCCAGTGCCTAGGTGCTTCACGTTCAATGGGCAGGTTCGATTTTGAGGGAATTATTCGCGGTTTTTGTTTTTTGTACGAGAGCGGTTGTGAGTGTCTTGCGCGCCACAAGTTCCGTAGTTGGAACGTTGCAATTGTATGGGGAAATGGCGTGAGTGAACGTGCGCGCCCGTACATTGAGTCTGCGGGGTTGGCGCCGGTGACCGGTCTCCCGCCGGCTACGCATAGGTCATTGCGGATCAGAGTCGGGCCATGCGAATGCCGCCGAGCCGACGGCGCGCTTGCCTATCTTGCTGCCTGCGGTTCGCCGAAGGCTACGTTCGGCGCGGTGTAGTCACACTACAAGTGTTGGTTGTGGGTGACGCATTCATGACAGACGGGCCACTTCCTTTGAGGCATTCAACTCGCCGGAACGAAACTTTTTTGCGGCAGGAATTAGCCTCCAGATGACAGACTGGTCTGTTACTGGTTGATGGCCCACCACACCGCAGATTCCAGCCTGCCACCGAAAGACGCGGCGTCGTTATGTACGTGGGTGTAGCAAATCTGACAAAATATTGGCACTCGTTAGTTCTCACACTCGTCGACGACCTTGTCGATCGCCCTTTTTGTTGGGACTTCGGACGTATCGCGAGGAGCGCGGCGTCCCAGTCGTCTTGTGCCCCCCAGTCGCTGGCGTCACATGAAGCTTGACAGGTCACGAGACGTCACGTCGCTCTTTGGAGCCGTTTATGGTTTTCGTTGCCACACAACGACCGCGTGCTCGTCGCTTCATCGACAAAAAAACTAGGCACTCGGTCTTCAGAAGTGCAATTGCAGTAAGTGGTCTTCGCTAACGAAGGTGGAGAAGGATGGAAGCAATAGCATGTTTGAAAAGTAACTTAGATGATCGCCATCGAAAAGTAATGGCTTGTCTCCACGGTATGCTTGACATTCGCTGCCGGGACAAAGCACTGTCATTGGGTCCCAGACAGACAGGTTGGGAATAGCCGCTTCCATTTGTTTGTAAGATGCTAAAACCGGTGCGCGCAAATCGTCTATCAACGAATGCGGTACGGACATCCCTTGAGCGCAAATCGGGTTTTCTCGGTTGAACCAATCAGCGCAGCGATATGGAATGCTCTCAAGCATCGGAGTCGGTGCTTCAAATACAACGCGCGCGCCCCGTGCTGCTATTTTTTTCAGGACGGGAATGGCCTTTTCAACATCCTTTTGCCGATTTTGTTCCGCATCCGGGCCGAACATGGCATGTTTCGCAGAATCGACCCCGAAAAACGCCCATTGATCGACCATGCGTGGTAGCCGTAGTGATGCCAAAAATACGACGTCACCCGGCTTTATGTGCGGAAGCATGTCAGCGACTGCGGCGTCACCGAATGCTCGGCAACTCACTTCGCGCCCCGGCGTTGGGAGCAGACTGATAAAGGGGCAGCCGGGCTTGTTGTACACGTACACTTTGGCCCCGGTGCGGATCGCAAATTGCTTCAACATTCCCGTATAGGCGAGCGCGTGAGAATCGCCCAAAACAAAAACGTTGTGTGGGAACGTGACTGCAGCGTCGCACTGAGAGCGTGCGTTAATCCAGAAAAGCCCTCCGTTGAACGAACGTTTCGATGAGTCGCCTACCGAACAGCCATTGGTGGCGTGTGGTGTGCGCGGACCTTCTGGATACCAGACGTCCATATTGCGCGACACGGTACTTAGCGAAATTCTCGGCTGGGCGTATGAAATAGCTCCTGAAAGGACGCACCCGGAGAATACGAGTATTGCGCCAGCAGCGATCAACCTTCGTTTCTTTGTTCGTCGCGCGGCTTGTCGAGGTGGTTGCTCGACCAGGTAATATGACAGGATCGCAATAACCGTCGTAATTACAAGCGCCGCAATTTGCCAAACGTGCGACTCGAGTCCGACAGTCCACCGAAACAATACGAACACGGGCCAGTGCCAGAGGTACAACGAGTAAGATATCCTACCGAGGAAAACCATTGCCTGGTTCGTCAGCAACATATGTGAAACCCCACCTTCGCGCCCATGCAGATTGCCTAGGATCATCGCTGTGCCGGCGACAGGGAGAATACCCGCTGGGAATGGCGCGGCGTCTGGTCGCGCCACTATCAAGCCTACTGCCAATACGAGCAGGCCGAGGTCAGCCACAACTCCGCACCGCGCGAGATAGGGGCTTCTTTCGTTAAATGAATGGCCGCGTATGTGCATGATCTGAAACAGCAGCACACCGGCTCCGAGCTGCCAAAAGCGGCACCAGATCATGTAGAAGGCTTGAGTTTGGTCGGTCCGACCAAGCCGTGCTGAACAGATCAAAGAGGCAGTCAACGCAACGGCGAACAAACCGATTGATGCAACTCGGCGACTGCGCAGCCATAAGATAAATAACCACGGAAACGCAAAGTAGAATTGCTCCTCGACTGCGAGTGACCAAGTGTGGGTGAATGGGTTGAACTCGACGACGGGAGAAAAATAGTTTCCGGTGTTTGCTGCGAGGACGAAATTTGATAACCCAAGGAAGGCAGATAGTCCCGTTTTGTTGTTCGCATCCGAAAGCCACGCCTGCGGTATTAGCAGCGCCGACGCGACGAAGGTGACGAACAGACAGGCAACTAGTGCCGGTGCGATACGCACTAGGCGCCGTGCGTAGAAGTAGGTCAAAAATCGAGTCAGGCTGGTTGTTCCAATTTCGCTGACTGATATTGCAACGACGAAGCCAGAAATCACGAAGAAAACGTCGACCCCTGCGAAACCACCTGGAAGCCAGTTCGCATTCAGATGGAATGCGATAACGGAGAGCACCGCAATGGCGCGTAAGCCGTCAATATAAGACGCGTGGAAGGGTCTCTTTTCGATCATTGTTCGTGGGCGCTTCTAAGTCAGTACGATTTGTCGAGCGAATGAAGAGCAAAAAGCATGCCGGGCTCGAGCGGGTATTTCTGCCGATGCTTCTCCGCCCACGATCTCAACGCGAACTCGCTCGGCGCTGGCGAGCCGTTCGGAGCGACTAGCGTTGAAGTGTGAGATCGTGGCTGAATTCATTGCCGCAAGCGGCGTGGAGTTGACGTCGCGCATCTTCGATTAGAACCCATTCGACGTTCAGCAGTCGGCGGCAGGTCCGTCTTGTTGAGCGGAGCGTATTTCGTAAAGCGATTATGACCGTTCCACCACGTCGATCCCCTACGAGGGTGAAAGGGGGGGCAGCGCGCCAAGCGTCAGAAGTCGGTCGCGTTTCCACATAGGTCATTCTGGCGACCACTGCGGTTGTATGTTCGTCCGCGACAAGATAGCTTCATCGTCTCGCCTGAAGGCCTGGCTTGTCGTTCCGGGATCGCGAGTTCGACCATGGATGGCTTAGGCGTGAATTTCCGTTCTCGCATGTGTGCGTAACGTCATCACGCGTTACGGGAACATTGTGGGCCTCTAGGCGGCAGGAATGCCCGAAGGCTTAGTCCTCACGTGGTTATGCTGCATGGCACAAAACTAGCTTGTTCGCAACCCAATATGCATCAAGTGCCACGCAAGCGGCGCATCACAAATGCATTTGCTTGAATCGTCGAGCTCAACACGCTACGGGACTCTATGCACATCGCTCTCAAGAGCTTTTCATGGCTTTGCTTTGCCTGGTGTATCTTCTATTTCGTCTTGAGCATCCGGACAGCGGCTTGGATGAGCCGGAGACACTGGGGCACATTCACCTGGCTTGAATTTCACCCCGCCCGCGCGAAGGGGGCCCTGGAGAGAGCACGCGCGAAACTTATCCGGCGTGTTGCCTTAACCGCTCTGATCGCATTTCCTCTCGGCATTGTTTCTCTCTTGGCTTCTGTCGTCGAGGGAGGCTGAATAGGTTGCCGCCGCGTTGCCTCATACTTGGATTACACCGACGGCCAAAGTGATGGCGTAGTTGAGGTCCCCAGTTGGACGCCATCGCTCGATAAGCAGTTTGCCTCATACGGTGAACAGAAAATCATGAGTGTAGTTTGTAGCGTTTGTGGGGCCTTGTGTGGCGTGGTGTGTCTTTCACTTCTCGAACACGTTTCGGGATGCTCTCCGTGGACATTCGATCTATAGCTAATTCTCGCATTGAGTGTGCAAGTTGCCGTGCGCGTGGGTCGAATGAGATTCGGCGCGCGAGGAAACTGAGACGCATGGAGAACTTTCTCCCGACACGTACTTCAGCACCCTATGATGTGATCGCATGTTTGTGATTCTTGCGCAGGCGACGAAACGTAGTCTGGGAGGTGCGAGACATATCTATCAAAACACTGCGGGTGGTCTCATTATTATGCCGGGAATATACTTACGCGCATGCCGGGGGGCGGACGGTACTTACCTCATTCCGGCGGATGTCTTTGGGTCGGCGTTGATGTCCTTCTGATGGATGGTTATCCTGTCTTCGATATGTGAACTGGTCGCTAACGTTCCGTTCTGTTGTTAACTAATCTATGTTCACGTAGCATGCTGGTATCAACGGAACGGGAGATGCCAGCATGTCCATGGGACGACCGAAGGCCGAACTGGTCTTGAGTGAAGATGAGCGCTCGCAACTGACTTCGATAGCGCGTTCGCGCTCGATTTCGGCGGCGCTGGTGACGCGTGCACGCGTCGTGCTGGCTGCTGCCGGGAAACCCAACAGCGCAATTGCCCTGCGTCTTCAGCTCACGCGTGCCACAGTGGGCAAGTGGCGTATCCGGTTGCTGGAGCAAAGCATCAACGGGCTGTATGACGAAGTACGTCCCGGCAAGCCGCGCACGATTTGACGATGAGCGGCTGGCTCAACTGATTCACAAGACCCTGCACACGAAGCCAGCGGATGGCTCCACGCACTGGAGCGTGCGCACGATCGCCGCCGAAACGGCTATCTCCCCCGACGAGTGTGCACCGCTACTTCAAGCTGCTGGGCCTGCAGCCGCATCGCAGCGAAAGCTTCAGGCTCTCGACTGATCAATTCTTCATCGAGAAACTGCGCGATGTGGTCGGCCTGTACCTGAGCCCGCCCGAGAATGCATTGGTCCTGTGCGGGACGAGAAGAGCCAATGCCAGGCGCTCGAACGCACGCAGCCCATGCTGCCGATGGGCTTCGGCTATGTCGAAGGCGTCACGCACGACTACGTTCGCCACGGCACCACGACACTGTTCGCCGCCCTGAACGTACTCAATGGCGCGGTGCTCGCCACCTGCAAAGCCGCGTCATCGGCATCAGGAGTTCCTGTCGGTTCTACGCGAAATCGACAAGGCCGTACCGGCTGAACTCGACGTGCACTGCATCGTGGACAACTATGGCAGTCACAAGCATCCCAAGGTCAAGGCGTGGCTGGCAGCAAAGCCCCGCTGGCACATGCATTTCATTCCTACCTACAGTTCGTGGCTTAACCAGATCGAACGTTTCTTTGCGTTGATCACCGACAAGGCCATCCGCAGGGGCTCGTTTGGCTCGGTCAAACAACTGATCACGCGTATCGATCAGTTCGTTTCCCACTACAACGAAAACTGCAAACCATTCATGTGGACCGCTTCCGCTGATTCCATCCTCGAAAAGCTACACAGACTTTGTTCGAGAATCAGCGGAACGGAACACTAGCCCGGAGACTCCCACGGTGGAAAGCATTGTCGGTACTGTATTTGGAGCCGAATCGCTACGGGGCAGGCAGCACACTTCCGCAACTCTGTAGCAAGGACCGAGAGGCCACCTGAATTTCGATCGCCGACGCCGCAATTTTTAAGAAATTACCCCAAAGGGATTCGCTAAACACCCTTACCTCGCTCCGCCTCAAACCGATCCAATTCCCCAAGCAAATGCTTGATCTGGAACGTCTGCAATCGAGTCAAGGGAAATTCGTCCTGTATGCGTTGTAGTCGTTTTCGCCAATAGGCTGGCGGCAGTACAGGTTCGCCACGAAAGGCGCGCAGAGACGGCGCCATCACACGCGCGACGTGCGCGATGTCTTCATCCATTGTCATGCAAGAGCCCCGAAAGACCTCGGTGTGTAATTTTGTTGTTTTTATGTGCGCGCTTTGCGTGACAACGTGTTCGTAGTCGCCGCGTAAACGTCGACGATAATAGTAAGAAAACAAAATCGTTCGGTCAAGGTTTCTGACCGGATTTTGGGTGCGCGGCGCAGCAAAATGTCCCCTGATTTCAGGTCTTTTTTCTATTTCAGCCGGCTTTGGACGCTAGCTCGTCCGCTCGCGTACGAGCACGCTTTCACGCGTAAAAACGCTTCGGCGTGACACGTGTTAAACGGCGCAAGTGAGTGCCTCCCAACCCCGGAACGTAGGCAGAAGAACAGTGGGCAAATGTAGCCGGATGGCCCGACAGAATCAGGTCATATGGGGTACATATCATGATTGCGGAAGCAACCAATAGCGTCGCCTAAAGCACATGCCCCCGCGGCGGAGCCACCTCACCATGCGCCGCTCCTCCGCCCGTGCCAACCTCCGCGTCCAAATACCCGATCCGCACCGGCGGCACAAACCACGCGAGGCACAACCCGATAAACGCAGCCGCACCAGCCACCAGAATGCCGATGTGAATCGACTGCACCAACATGTCCCGCGCCGAATTCATCATCGCGTCGCCCGCGTGCCCCGCGCTGACCAGGCGGTCGATCAACGCCGCCTGCTCCGCGCGGTCCACCAGCAACTCGGGGCTCGCAAACGATTTGAACCACTGTGTCGCCTGATATGACGTGAGCGAACGATGCACGCCCTGCGTGTATAGATGTCCAAGCAACGCACCTGTCATCACCGTGCCCAGCATTCCACCGAAAGTGCGCAGCGATTGCAGCAACGCAGTCGCCGCGCCGAGCTGGTCACGCGCGACAATCTGCTGAGAACAGATGGTCAGACTCGTTGCCACCAGACCGAGCCCGAGTCCGCTGATGCCCATACACGACATCCACACCAGATGCGGCTCCGTACCCCGGAGCACGACCACGCTCAGACATGCCAGCGCGGATAGCGCGAAGCCGACGTACATGATGCCGTTCGCGCGGCGAATCCGGGTGACAATACGATTGTTCACTACGCTGCCGATCGTCGTGCCGAGCAACAGCGGCGTGATCAGCATGCCCGAGTCGTGCGCGGACATCGCATAGCCGCCCTGAAACAGCAGGGGAACATAGAACACCAGCGAAAATAGCGCGAAACCGCCAAGCACGGACATCGCAAAGAGCGCGAAGAGTTTGCGGTCCAACAGCATATCCACGGGAATGATCGGATACGCGATCCTGCGCTCCCAGAGCCATAGCGTCAGAGCAAAACTCGCTGCAACAACGGCCAGCATAGTCGTGATCGTGTCAATGCCGTGCTTCGGAAACAGTTCGATCAGCAATTGCAGCGCGCCGAAGGTGACGGCGATCACAAACGCACCGAGCCAATCGAGCCGCACGGGGCCCTTGCTTCGCAAGTGACGCAGTGGCGGCAGAAAGCGCTGCACGAACAGCAAGGACACGACGCCTACCGGCACGTTGACGAAGAACACCAGTCGCCATCCGCCGTATTGTGTGAGCATGCCCCCGAGCGTCGGCCCAACCATATTGGCAAGCCCGAACGCGGACGTCACGAACACGAGCCAGCGCAGCCTCAGCTTCGGATTGGGAAACAGATCGGCAACGGTGGCGAACACCGTGCCGATCAGAATACCGCCGCCGATCCCCTGCAAACCGCGAGCCATCACCAGTAACAGCATGCTGGTGGCAAAGCCGCACAATACCGATGCACCGGTAAACAAGAGAATCGCGGCGATCAGGAACGGCTTGCGGCCGAACAGATCACCCAGCCGTCCGAAGATGGGAATGGTGATGACGGAGGCCAGCATATAAGCCGTCGCGACCCATGCGTATAAATCGAAACCTTTGAGATCGGCGACGATGCGCGGCAACGCGGTGCCGACGATGGTTTGATCGAGCGCCACCAGCATCGACACAAAGGCAATACCCAGCATCGCCAGCAGCGACTCGCGAAACGGCAAAAGTTGCCCATTGGGTGGAGGCGTCTCGAGGCCGGGCGTCATGTCCATGTTACTTGTGTAGTTATTTGCGCGCGGCCTGGTGCGCGCTCAATGCCGCGCCGAGGTCCTCGTCCGTCATGGCAGGGCAGATGCTCATTGTCAGCAAATCACTCCATTCGAGCGCCAGCGCGGACAGTCCACGCGTGTCGTCTGCCTCAACGACCGCAAAGCCATGCAGGCCACCGATCGCATGCCAGCGTCCCAGTAGTTTGACGCCTTCAGGCGCCACGCCGCCGGTTTTCATGAAGCGCTCGATGACGGCGTTTTCCGCAGTCGGAAGACCATTCCATTGCACGATGAATTTCATTTTATGTCTCCAGTATGACTTGGCGATGCCGACGCGTGGCGCGCCTTTATTGCCACCCGCGTTGCGCGACGTTTTGGCATGCGCCGGCGCTGTGAACGCCTTTGCGCCAGGATGTTGCCCAAAAATTCGCTGCAAACGGAAAGTGACATAGAACCACGTGGCATCCTAAACATCATAGGTGAGCACACGAGCCCCGACGTCGCAGCGTACGGACATTCACCAGGCCAATCGAACAAGACACCAGTCGCCGGAACAACAGACAGCTACGTTTATTTCCAATTGCAGGCGCCTCGTGCGTCCTACAGGAAGGAACTTCTAATACGGCTATCGACGACGCCGGAATCGAACTGGTTGGAAGCGCGCCATGCAACGTGCCGTTGCGGCGAACATCAGAGGCGGGTCCTACTTGCGCGGCGATTGGAGAGGCACCGCGGTGCCCGAAGCATCGGCAATTGTCTGACGTGCAGCCGGAAAGCCGGGTGGGTAGTCCACAACGCGCGCGGAAAGTGGCGCCGCCAGCATGGTGATACTCGCACGCGTACCAACCCGTGCGCCGCCGACAATGGCCGCCATCGCCTTGCGGTCGAGTTCGACGCTTTCGGTGAGGTCTTTGATAACGAGCTTTGCCATGGTGGCTCCGGTGAAACGATCGAGCTGACGGCTGGTGCGATCTTCCAGCCGCCGCCCGGGGTGTGTTTGTCTTTGGGTGTACGGAGGTCTCGTCGCACTATCAGTATAGGAAATCTGCTTGCAGCCCGCCTGTTGGATATGCATGGACCGCAGCAGAGAAGTCCCCGCGCTTCGCTACTGCGTGCCGTTAAGCAAAGGCATAGTTGGCGCCCGACAACGACGGGCTGACGTTCAGATGAAACGGTACGACATTGGCGCCGACCATGCCGATGTCGTTGAACGCCGCAACGTTGACCGTTTGTACCTGGGTGAGGTTCTGGTCGATCTTGACGCTGACATTGGCGATGCCGCCGAGGCCGCTCATCGACGGCACACCCGGCACGCTGGCGCCGGTGCCGCCGGCCACCGCCGACATTGCGTGGCGGTCGAGCTCGCGGGTGCGGGATAGATCGCGAATCATGAGGGATGACATGGTGATTCTCCAAAAGTGCGCGGAAGTTAGGCGTGATCGGAGCGAAGCGGAACTGGCCGAGGGCCAATCCGCTTCACCGGGTCAGGCTTTAAACGTTGATGTTGTTGCTCGACGTGACGCACGGATTGATCGTCGAAGTGAGTCCCGTGGCGAACGCGACGTTGTTGCCGTTGGCGTTCTGGATGTTCATTTCGTTGCTGATCATCTGCGTCGCGCTGACCTGCTTGCTGTTGTTCGGCGCGAACACAGGGCTAATGTTGGTGTACGACGTGCCGCAGGGGTAGCAGCCGAAGCCGAGGCCGCCGCGCACGGCACGCATAGCCTTGCTGTCGAGTTGTTCGGTGATGGACAGGTCTTTGATCATCAGCGTGTTCATGGTAAATCTCCTGGAAGTGACGGTGAGAGTGTTACGGTTGGGTTCGAGCATCTTGTCTGCTCGAGCGTCACTAATGCATGGGCTGTGCCAGTTTTATTCTCGCGTCCTAGCAAAGCCCGCGAAGCATTGATGGTCAAGGGTTTCGCGTCACGTCACTGCGTCAAGGTTGCAAGATGGCGACTAACCCACAACAGGAAGCTGATGGCGCGCTCCCAACAACGCGCGAGATTCTGTTGGATGCCGCAAGACACTGGCGGGAGGCGCGGGCAGCGGGGCAATCCTGGTTTGCGAAAGCATGGGTCGGGGACTAGTATCGAAGCGGCACATGTAACTGGTTACGACAGGTTTTCTATTGGCCCGACAGGCCCCGGTCGCATGCGATCCGGCCCAACGGCAGCGGGGGCGCTTCGGACACATGGCTAGCCTTGCGCACGTAATTCGCGACTATCAGAGCGGCGAGCTGTCACGCGATGAGTTCGTCGCTCAACTCGACAGCACGTTGACGACCGAAGGACTGGGTCCCACGCAGCTGCTGGAAATGCTCGGCGTAGCGCATCGCAGATCCCCTCTGCCCGAGGATCTCTACGCCGAAGTTCGGCGGCGCATCGAACAGTTGCGCGTGTCGAACGTGGCGGCCGGCGGTGAGGAAACCGGCATACAGACCACCGTCGAGATACCGTCGCCACGCTCTTCGAACTCAGCGAACTCAGCGAACTCAGCGGGCGCGACCAGCGCGTCGGGATATGACCAGATCAAGGGCACAGGCGATACGCTGAACAACCGCTTCGTTCTCGAGGAATGTCTCGGTGTGGGTGGGATGGGCACGGTGTACAAGGCGCTCGATCTGCGCAAGCTCGAGGCGTCGGATCGCAAGCCGTATGTCGCAATCAAGGTGCTGAACGTCCAGTTCCGCGGCAATCCGAACTCCCTCGTCGCGCTGCAACGGGAAGCGCGTAAAGCCCAGGTGCTGGCGCACCGCAACATCATCGCGGTGTACGACTTCGACCGCGACGGACCGATCGTCTATCTGACGATGGAATACCTCACCGGCAAGCCGCTGAGCCAGCTATTGCGCACGCCGGGCTACAAGGGCATGCCGGTTCGGGCCGCGCTGCCGATCGTGCGCGGCATGTGCAACGCGCTGGCCTACGCGCACGAGCACGGCTTCGTGCACTGCGATTTCAAGCCTGCCAACGTCTTTCTCACGACGAATGCCGAAGTGAAAGTCATTGACTTCGGCATCGCCCGCGTGTTCCAGCGGTCAGAGGAGGAGAGCGATGCCACGGTCTTCGATCCGGGCAGTCTCGGCGCATTGACGCCTGCGTATGCGAGCCCGGAAATGATCGAGCATCGCGAGCCGGACCCGCGCGACGATATTTACGCGCTCGGCTGCATCACATACGAGTTGTTGACCGGCCACCATCCGTTCGACCGTTTGTCGGCAACCCAGGCTCGCAATGCGGACTTCAAGCCGCAACGGCCACCCGATCTCGATTCGAGACAGTGGCGTGCATTGCGTGCCGCCCTCTCGTTTGATCGCAACACGCGCATGCCGAGCGTCACCCGCTTCATCGCGGAGTTCGATGACGAAGCGCGCGCGGAAAAGTCCGGTACGTTGGTCAAGACGGGATTCGCGGGCTTGGCGGTCGTGTGCGCCGCAATTGTTAGTGTGTTTGCTTTGCGCTCCGCGCCGAATCGTCAGAGCGCGGCGCAACCGTCTGCGAGTGCGTCGCAAGCCGCTACCGGTCGGGAGGCTTCGGCGACTACGCCTGTTGCTGCCGCAACGGCGGCAAGCGCGCCTGAACCACCGTCCGCCGTCGTGCCAAACGCGGCGGCGCCTGGCGCACCCTCTGCACAGCCTGCGCCCAAGCCCGTGCTGACCCTGGCCGCCATCGCCCCGGTGCTGGCGCAGGTGCCGTGCTCGGCACTGTCCGCCTCGGCACAGGACCACGCGCTGACGGTGCGCGGCTACGTTTCGCAACGCTACGGTGCGGCGCGTCTGAAGGACACGTTAGCGGCGCTTCCGGGCGTCGATGCGCTGACGCTTCAGGTTGAGCCGCTCGCTGACGATAAGTGCGACGTAGTCAAAGCACTCTCTCCCTACTGGATCCACAACTGGCAAGCAGGCCACGTTGCGTCGCTGCGCGTGCGTCCACCGGGCGGCCAGTTGCAGGAGGGAGATTCACTGGTTGTCGACGTGACGACGCCCGCTTACGACTCATACGTGAATCTTGACTACTATCAGCTCGACGGCAGCGTCGTGCATATGGTGCCGAGCCCGCGCGCCAGGGACAATCAGGCGCCGCCGCACTACGCCGCTACCATAGGCGGCGCGGGCGACTGGATTATTTCCAGGCCGTTCGGAGCGGAATTGGTGGTGCTTCTGATCACGCCGGTGCAACTGTTCGATAAGCCGCGGCCTGAAAGTGAATCGCGTGCCGACTATCTGCAAGCTCTGGATGCGCGGCTCGCGCAGATCACCGAAAAGTACGGTCAGAATCATATCGTCGCCGACTTCGCGCCGATTACAACGAAACCGCGTACCCCTTAAGAGACGGGCCGCGAGCGCGGCCGTATCGGTGGTCGCTTTATTTAAGGTCCTTCACCACCCTGACACCATCCTGGGACTGGCGCACGCTTGCGCTGTACTTGAAGCGCGTCGCGCTCAGCATGTAGTTGCCGCCTTCGCGCCACGAGCCGCCGCGAATCACTCGCATGTCACAACTGGGACTGTCCCACGCGCGGCCGTCAGAGGGTGCGCCCTGGTAGGAGTTGTGCCAGCAATCGGCGACCCATTCCCAGACGCTGCCGTTCATGTCGTACAAACCGACCGGATTCGGCGCGAACGAGCCGACGGTCTCGGGCCCTTCCTTGTGCCAAGGGGGGCCGCAATCCATGCAATTGGCGTTGCCCTTGCGCATCTGCTCGCCCCACCAGTACGCCGTGGTGGTGCCGCCGCGGTCCGCATATTCCCATTCGGCTTCTGTGGGCAAGCGGTAGGGTTTGCCGGTCGTTTTGCTCAGCCACTTCACGTACTGTTGCGCGTCGTCCCAGCTGATGTCGCGTGCCGGCGCCGTCCTGTTCGTATTGCTCTCCGGAGTCAGTTTCGGACAGGCGTTCGCCGCGACGCATGCATTCCATTGTTCGACGGTCACCTCGTACTTGCCGATCGAGAACGGCACGCCGATGGTCACGCGGTGGACGGGTTTTTCGGAGGGGTCGTCGGTATTGCTGCCCATCGAGAAAACGCCTGCGGGCAACGCGACCATGATCGGACAGGCAGCGCAATCGCGGCTTTCGCCCGCAGCCGGTGGGTGAGTCGCGGATTTTTGCGCGACGACCGGCGCGGCAGGCGCTAGGGCTTGGGGGCTCGGTGCCGCTATTGGCGCGGCAACGTGCGAGTGATCTTGCGTGGCAGCGCTCGCGGGCGGGCTTGGTCGCGCGGCTTGCGGTGACTGTGCAACGGGGGGCGCAGCAGACGGTGTGGGCGTCGGCGCGGCAAGCGGCGCACTCGCTGCAGCCGCGGCGCGCAACCGGTCAATGCGTGCATGGGCAAGCGTGGCGAAGCGTCCATTTGGATAGGCCTTCAAATAGGCTTCGTAATCGCCGGGATAGTTGCTGTCCTTGATGGAATTCCAGAACGTGATCTCGTATTGCTCGCTGCTGTCCTTGGGCAGGATGCCTCTGCTGTGCAGCGCGACTACGGCGTCCTCGACCACGTCAGACGCGCGCCTCGAGCTCGCGCCGCGAGATAGCGGCTCGTTCAGATTAAAGTCTTCGGCAAGCGAAGAGGCAAACCACGGAGTTTGTTCGCCGGCAGTCAGCTTGACCACTCTGGCCGCTACGCGTTGCAGCAATCGCACGAGAGACAGCGTCGAAGAAGGGCCGCCGAGCGCATGCAGCAAGGCGTTTGTGTAAATGCCGTGATGTGCGCCATCCGCTGCAAAGCCGCCGGGCGCCGTCGCGTATGCGATCAGGGTATTGGTAGGCAAGGAAGTCGTATCGGGTGATGCATCCACGGCGAAAGGATTGTTCAGACAGGTGTCGAGAATGATGAGGTTGAGCGCTTTTGCACGCGGTGCACCCATAGCCTGCAAGACATTGTCCAGATCGATACCCTCTCTGACGAGCCGTGCCGGCGAGCGTTCATCCAAGCCCGCAGGTAAGAGCAACGTCTGCGTTCCGATTTGCACGCCATGTCCCGCGAAATAGAAGAGTCCTGTGCCACCTTCGCGCAGACGTTGGCGAAATTCGCCGATGGCCTGCTGCATTTGCTGCGGCGTCACGTCAGTACGAAAGATGACTTCGAAGCCGAGCGCATGCAGTCTGTCGCGCATGGCGCTAGCATCGCGTCCAGCGTTACCGCTGATCGGGTCCGCGCGATGGCCGTATGCGCCGTTGCCGATCACCAGAGCTACTTGAGCAGAGTGCGCATTGTTCTTCGGAAATGTGAGCGGCGTGCTCAAGGCGGTCGGATAGGGGGCGGTAGCGCCATGCATTGCGTCGCCACGCTGCGCCGCGGCACAAACACTGCCGCAGTACGCCTGAATTGCCCCGGCCATGCAGACCAGCAGGAATGTTCGCCACATATTCATATCCTGTTTGTTCCGGACAGAACATAGGTATTCGACGACCGCGAAGCTCGCAGCAGCCTTTGGAGTGGATTGGGCGCAGCATCGGCACTGCGATCGGCAATCCATCGGCAACCTATGAATAACGATAGCACGCGGTTTGCGCGTCACAATGGTCCGCACGCCTTCAATGCGTTATTCGGTTAACGAGCGTGGCGTATCTTTTTGGCAAGTTACGTCCTAAGCTAATTCACAAAGTAGCGCAGTACGTCCGTTTTATTAGTGCTGCCGCTCATCGACGAATGACGTGAACCCGGTACCTGAATCCGCGTGGAAGTACGCCAGTGTCCGCGACGTCCGCTCGGAGCGTCTGGCCGCAACCGGCCGCAGTGGAGCAGCCAGGACCATTCTTCGGGAGAGTGCGCAATGCGAAGAACCCTCACATCCGGCGTATTCGATATACGTCGCAGAACGAAGACAACGCTTGCAGCTCTCTGCACCGCCTGGTTCGCCACCGTTTTTCTCCTGCTCGGTACGGCGTCGCTGTCCGACTCAGCACGTGCCGAACAAACCCCTTCGCCCCCGGGCGCCGAGGAATACATCATCTGGCCATCAGATGGTGCCGTAATTCACGGCGGCAAACTGTGGGTCCGCATGGGACTGCGCAACATGGGCGTGTGCCCAAAGGGCGTGGCTGTTCCGAATACGGGGCACCACCATCTGCTGATCGATACCGACCTGCCGGCGCTCGACCAGGAAATTCCGTCTGATCGAAATCACCTGCACTTCGGTGCGGGTGAGACGGATGCGCGCATCGAACTGCCGCCTGGCAAGCACACGCTGCAACTCATTCTTGGTGACCATAATCACGTTCCGCACGTGCCCCCCGTGTATTCGAAGAAGATCACCATCACCGTACTAAAAGACTAGCTGTCCCGTTCATTTCAGGCGGGCTCGTCAGGACGGAGAGATCAACATGGACAGGATCATCGCGCTTGCGGCGCTGCTCGCATTTGCGGCATTGACATCACTGGCATCGCCGCGTCTCGCCGTGGCCGGCACGACTCCGTCGCCGGCCGGCGCGCACGCCTATATCGGCTATCCGAACGATGGACAGGTCGTGGCCGCCAATAAACCGTTCCGGGTCTGGTTCGGGCTGCGCTATATGGGCGTGGCGCCGAAAGGCGTCAAGTATCCAAACACGGGACACCACCATCTGCTGATCGACACCGACCTGCCGCCGATGGATCAGGAAATCCCGAATGACCGCAATCATCTGCATTTCGGCGCGGGCGAAACGGAAACGATGATTCAGCTTCCGCCGGGCAAGCATACGTTGCAACTGTTGATGGGCGACGACATGCACGTGCCCCACAATCCGCCCGTGTATTCGAAGAAGATCACCGTCATTGCGCGCTAGCCGCCTATGCGGATATCGACCTGACACGGCTTGCTCGTTTCAATGTCACGTCGCAGCCAACACAATCGCGCGGTTTGTTGGCTGCGATCCACCAGTTTCACTCCGTCGTTTCCTTGCAGTCGTATTGGCTCTGGAAGTACAGCATCTGCAAACGCCTTTATCCACGGCCGTTCGCGATCTTTCTTAGGATCGGAAATCAAAACTGGCACAGCCCATGCGTTAGTGACACTCGAGCAGACAAGATGCTCGAACCCAACCGCAAGACCGTGCTGTTTCCCTTCCCAGGAGATTTACCATGAACATGCTGATGATCAAAGACCTGTCCATTACCGCTCAACTCGACAGCAAGACCATGCGCACCGTGCGTGGCGGCCTCGGCCTCGGCTATGGCTACGGCTATCCGTCGTCCTCGTTCCTCAACTTCTCGCCCGTGTATGCGCCGAACAACAGCAAGACCGTCGACGCCACTCAACTGATCAGCACGACGATGAACATTCAGAATGCCAACGGCAACAATGCAGCGTTCGTTGCCGGCGTAACGACCACGATCGATCCGCATGTGAGCTCGAGCAACAACATCAACGTGCACTAAACCGCGCGGCCGACCGCGGAGGCCCTCGGGTCTCCGCGGAATACGCAAGCTCAACGAGTCAAAAAGTTCTGCGTCCAATCGTTCTTTTCACACGACCCACGCGTTACCGCTCAATCCCCGCGCCGACCCTCCTGTACCGCTTCGATGGTGAAGACGGACAGCACATGCTTTACTTAAACAGCGCGTTCTTCTCGTGCGGCGTAGCAGTTGTCATCGGAGAAAATCGTGTCTGCGTTGTCCGATTCCATGGTTCTTCAGCGCGCCAGCAATGCGCCGGCGCGGCGCGGTGCGAGCCGCCGGATTGCGGCGTTGCGCGGACTCGGTGCGGCAGTGGTCTGCGCGCTGTCGCTAGGCGCATGTGTCGATGTCAGCATGCCCGACTACAAGCGGCCCGATACGCCCGCCAAGGGATCGTGGTCGGATCGGAAAGGCACGCCGGTGTCGGCGGCCGCGACGATCGAACCGGACTGGTGGAAAGGCTTCCACGATCCGTATCTGGACACACTGGTCGCGAAGGCCATTTCAGGTAACTTCGATATCAAGGTGCTGGCCGCGCGCATCGACGTGGCCAGCACGCAGATCGGCGAGGCTAAGGCCGGTGCGCTGCCGACCATGGATCTTGGCGGCGGCGCCGATTTCGAAAAGAGTACGAGACAGACGTTTGCCAAGCAGTACAACGTCGCCACCCAGGTGAGTTGGGACATCGACATCTGGGGCAAGGTGGAGAAGGGCGTGCAGGCCCAGAAGGCCGAATTTCACGCAAGCGAAGCGGATTGGCGCGCCGGTTATCTGGAACTGGTGGCGAACGTATCGAGCACCTATTTTCAGATCCTGCAGTTCGACGATCAGATCGAGCAGCAGCAACAAACGCTCGTCACGAACCGGCAGATTCTCACGATCTACGAAGGCCAGCGCCGCAACGGCCTCATACCGCAAACGCAGGTGCTGCGCCAGCAGGCCGAAATCAACCGCCTGACGAATCAGTTGCTCGAATTGCACCGCTCGCGCGATGTCGCGAACAACGCGCTGTGCACGCTGCTCGGCGTGCCGGCGGGCGAGTTCCAGTTGCCGAAGGGGCATTTGCAACAGCGCGTGCAATTGCCGGTGGTGCCGGAGGGCTTACCTGCTCAACTTCTGGCGCGGCGTCCCGACGTCGTGGCCGCCGAGTTCAGGGTACTGGAAGCCTATAACCTGGTCGGCGAGGCCAAGCTCGCGCAACTGCCCACCATCAACCTCACCGGCCACGGCGGCACCGCAAGCTTCGCACTGACTGATCTGCTGAAGTCGTTCACGTACGGATTCATGCCCAGCATCAATATTCCGCTTCTCGATCCCGGTGTGCGGGCTCATGTGAAAGTCACGCAGGCGCAATCCACGGTTGCCGAACAGCAGTACCGCGTCGCCGTTATGGGGGCGTTCGAGGAAGTAGAAAACGCGTTGGTCAACCTGAACTCGCATAAGGCGCAGCGCGTGGAATTGCAGCAGGAAGTATCGCGTCTGCAGATCGTTGCCGACCAGATTCAGTCGCAGTTGCGCCTCGGCGTGGTGTCGCAGCTGGAAGTTTTCGAAACTGAACGGACCTTGCTGGAAGCACAGCAGGAACTGCTCGCCAACCACCAGTTGATTCTGTCTGACACGGTGCTGCTCTATAAGGCGCTGGGCGGTGGCTGGCCGAGCGTGGATGTACAAGCCGAAGTAAAGGAACACTGAGCTAATCGGTGACAGGGCGCGTGTGGCGTATTTCGACTGCATATGACGCATGAATGGCTTATACAACCGACGATGTGGAAATTGACACTTGCCATGTGTGACTTAAAATTTGTAAGGAGCCGGACTCTGCGTGGCTCGCCAGAAAATCCAGTATTCGCCGTAGTTCTTCCTTCCGTTCCTCCTGTGCTTTCGACGCAGCGGGTAAACGATTAGTGATCCAGATAAAATGACGGCCGGCGAAACCCCGATAGCTGAGATGCGCGCGACATTGGACGCCACGTTCGACGTGGTGCTGTCGCCGGTTGCGTCCGCGCAGCGTCCCGCACTCGACGCGATCCGGATCGTCGACAGCCTGTTTGCGATCGGCCGAAGCGACCCGCCGTTTAGCGATTACCCGGCCGAGCGGATTGCCCGCCTGTCACGCCGCCATGCGCGGATTTTCACGGAGCACGGCGCTGTCTATGTCGCCGACCTTGGCAGTAAGAATGGCACGACGCTCAACGGCGTTGCGGTGCGGCAAGCGCCAGCGCGGGTGCGTGCCGGCGACGAACTGTGCTTCGGCGGCGAGTTGTGCTATCGGGTGGGTATCGAACCGCGTGCGCGGATTGTCGCCGCCGCGACGGCGGCGCCGGTGCCTGGCCTGCTGCTGGTGCCGCAGCGCGACGACCTTGGGCTTCTGCCAATCGACGTGCAGGCGTTTCCATTTCTCATCAGCAAGACAGACGAGGTTTTCGCGCGCTACAAGGATCGCTATCCACACCAGGTCAACTACATTTCGCGGCGTCATGCGCATGTCTTTCTGAAGAGCGGCGAACTCTACCTGGAAGATCTCGGCAGCACCAACGGCACATTCGTCGGCGGAAAGCGGCTTGATGAAGCAGCCGTGCCGCTTGCGGAGGGAGACGTCCTTGCATTTGGCGGCGATCACTTCGTCTACAGGGTGACACTGAAACAACCCTCGGACGTCGAGCCGACCGTGACCCAGCTATCCCTCAACGCAGCAGCCGGCGAAGCAGCCGATGCCGACAAGACCACCTTCGTCGGCGCCGCGCATTCGTTCCTCGATATCTTTTGCGTCGACCCGGGGCTACAGCGGGAAGATGAAGTCAACGAGCAGGCTCACGCTGCCGCCACACACGCGAAGCGCGATACGCATACTGGCGGTGAAAGCGGTGAAAGCGGTGCAAGCGGCACTGGCGGTACCGGCGGAACCAACGGCAAGCAGGGCTCGAACGGCTCACATGGTCCACACGCAGCCAAACGCCGCCCGCAACGTTGGCGGCTGCTCGCGGGCGAACTCCGAAATGCCTTTGCAGGCGGTGAGCGTACGATCGAGCGTCGCGCCGTGTGGGGAAGCTGCGTCGCCCTTGCCGTTCTGCTGGCTGTCGCGCTGACCCTATACATGCGAGGTTCATCGGAGCGCGACCTGCGAAATTTGCTGGCGAGCGGCGATTACAGCAGCGCGGTGACGGTGGCAAACGACTACCTGGCCCACCACCCCGACGACACGAAGATCGGCGCGTTAGCGAGCGAAGCGCTTCTGAAGGCAAAACTCCCCGGTTGGTTGAACGCGTTGCAAAAGGCGCAGTTCGACCAGGCCGACGCGTTGCTCAAGGATATGCGTTCGTTGAGTACGAACAATGCGGACGCTGCGTCTCTGGTCGGTGAATTGCAATGGGTGGGCGACCTGGAGCGCTTCGTCACGGGGCGCGGCGGTGTGGAGGCGCCAATCCGCATGTACGCGGACGAGAGCACCATCAAGGGCCTGCTGCAACGCTGGGAAGACGATGCAAAGGGCCATCAGCGCGCGCTCGACCGGATCGCCGCCTATGTGCCCGTGTTTGCGGAGCCGTACGCGCAGGCGCTGAGCCATCTGCGCAAACTGGAAAGCGACGACTCGGTGTACATCGCCGCCATCGACCGCCTGAACGGCACCATTCGCACCGAGCTGGCGCGCGACAAACCCGACGCGCTGCCTGCCGTCCTCGACGATTATGCGCAGCGCTATCCGCGTCTGGCCGGCCTCGACCGAGTACGGGAAGATCTGCGGCTCTACACGGAGGTGTTGAACGCCGCGCTCAGCCGGCAATTGACGTCCTTGCTCACATTGCTGAGAACGGTGCGTTTCAGCACGCCGCCATTTCAGGCGCAGTTCCAGCAACTGGCCGCGAGCCGCCTGCCGTCGCCGGACATCATCCAGCGTCACGATGCGGCGAGCGCAGCGTGGCAGCGCGGCGATACCCAGCAGGCCTTAAGCGACTTGCAGGCCATGCCGGCCGGGCCGTGGTCGGACGTGATCGCCGCGGAACTGATGCATAAGAAAGCGTTGCTCGATCAATTCGCCGACTTGCAGAAGATCCGTGGCAGCAAGGACTACGAGCAACGCCTGCTGTCGTTCTATGCCAGTCTCGATCCGACAGCGGATGCGTGGTTCGTGCAATCGATCCAGAAAGACGTCGCCGCTTTGCACGACAAAGCGCTGGCGCGCGCGCAAGACCTGTTGCTGCGCGCGCAGAGCCTTTGGAAACAGTATCGGGCGAATGGCCCGATCGGCGGCACGCAACGGCTCGAAGCGGGGATATCGCCCGGCTTTCGTAACGCGGCGCGTCTGCTTTCCGGTGCGCAGGCGGCGGCGCAGCAGGGGATGCGCATCTATACGCAACTGAAGGCGGATCACCCCGCCGATTTTGACAGGCTGCTGGCGGATATCGACGCCGAGGCGGATTTGCAGCGCCGCTCGCTGACCGAGTTGCGCATGGTGCTTGACCCTGGGCTGTTGAAGGCGAAGCTGGCGTTGATTGGAGGCGAGCAGAGTGAAACGCGACAATCACCCTAGACCGTTGTCGGAGGCGCTGGAAGACCACAGCGTCGAAGGCATTGCGATTCTGACCGCGGAGCCGGTGAGAATCGCTCGCGCGCTGATCTGGGCGATGGTCGCGCTGGTGGTGGCCGGCCTCCTGTGGTCGTTCGTCGGGCGCGCGGATGTGATCGTCAGCGCACAAGGCACGCTGTCGCCGGAATCGGAGGTGCGCCGCATTTACGCGCCGATCGACGGTGAGCTTGCCGACCTGTACATCGCCGAGGGGCAACCCGTATCGAAGGGCGACGTGCTGGCGCGACTGAACGCGCGCGGCGCGATCGAAGCCGCGAGCAACGCGCTGCAGGCGCAACTCAAGCTCGAAGACGCCGAGCGTGACTGGAAGCAGTTCCCTGAGAAGAAGGCGCTAATGGAGCGCAAGGCGGCCGCGTTGAAAGCGCAGATGGAGGTCGAAGCGCATCTGCACGAAAATCGTGTTTCCGAAGGCACGACGAAGCTCGCCGAAGGCCAGAAGGCCGAACTCGACGAAGCGCGCAGCGTGCTCGACAATGCGCGCCGCACGCGTGAGGCGGCGCGTCAGGAATTGGACCGCTATTCGCAACTTTTCGCCCAGCCGGGTGGCGGCGGTATCGCCGAGCTGCAGGTAGAGCAGAAACGGACCGCCGCGCTGGAAGCGGATAACGCCTACCGCGTTGCGCAATCGAAACTCGCGGAGCTGGATTTTCGTCTCAGCCATGAATACGCGCAGGCCAATGCGCAGCTCGAAACCAGCGGGCAGCAGACCACCGACCTGCAACTTCAGTACGACTCCGCAGTCCGCGACATCGCGGATGCGGAAGACAAGGCACGCCTGCAATTGCAAAGCGCGCGCCTCGCGGCGGAGGCCGCCGCGCGGATTCGCTTCGAGAATATCGACAAGGACAATTTCCTGCTGATCCTCGCGCCGGTGTCCGGCGTCATTACCGACGTGACCTCCACCCAGCGGGGCGACAAGATTCAGGCGAACGCGCCGCTCGGCGGCATCGCGCCGAAGGATGCGAAACCCGTGCTGAAGATCGAAATCGCCGAGCACGATCGGGCTTTTCTGCATGAAGGCCAGCCGGTGAAGCTGAAGTTCAACGCGTTCCCATACCAGCGCTACGGCTTGATCAACGGCACGCTTGCCTATATTTCGCCGGCCACCAAGCCTTCGTCGCAGGACAAGCAGCCGGTATACGAAGGCCGCGTAACGCTGGAGAAGAACTACTACCAGATCGCCGACACCCGCTATCCGCTGCGCTACGGCATGACGGCGAATGCGGAAATCGTGGTGCGCGAACGGCGCCTGATCGATCTGGGTCTCGATCCTTTCAGGCAGGTCGCGGGATGAGCGCGGACGACACATCAATCAAGGAGCGGATGACATGACTGCGATAGTACGAATCGACGATGAAGTCGTGGACGTTTCCGAGTTCATTCGTCTTCTGAAACTGACCGGTCAGTTCGAGAGCCTGATCGAGCAGATCGTGCGCGACAAGCTCACGGTGCATGCGGCGAAGAAGCAGGGCATCGCTGTCACAGCGGACGAAATCCAACAGCGTGCCGATCAGTTTCGCCGCGTGCGCGGTTTGCATCGCGCAACCGATATGAATCAGTACCTCGACGCGCTTGGCGTGAATCTCGACGAGTTCGAAGCGTTCATTACCGACGGCCTGTATCAGGAGAAGATGCTAGACCTGGTTGGCAACGAGGCGGCGATCAAGGATTACTTCGCGCTCAACTCGCCGAAGTTCGATGCAATCGAAGTGAGCCATATCGTGTTGGACAGCGAGGGCAAGGCGAAGGAAATGATCTCGTACCTGCGCGACGACCCCGACAGTTTCGCCGACATGGCGCGCGAGCATTCAATTGCGGATACGCGCGAAGCCGGCGGGGTGATCGGCAAAGTGCTGCGCGGATCGCTGAAGCCGGACATCGAGGCGAAGATTTTCAATGCGGCGGTGGGCGATCTGCTCGGGCCGTTTCCGTCGGCGGATGGTTCATGTTTCGAGATTTTTGCCGTGACGGCGAAATATCCGGCAACGCTCGATGCGGACGTGGCCGCTGAAGTCAGGCGCTTGCTGCGCGAAAGCTGGTTGATTGCGCGAGCGCAGGAGCATGTGATCGAAGCGCGCTGACCGCGTACTTCGCATTGCATTGCCCGCCACGCAACAGCGCGATGCAACGTAGAGCAAAGCCACGCACAGCCGAATCGAGGTCCGCAAGCATATGGATGCCCCCCAGACCGCGCCCTCCGCCGCCGAGTTTCTCACCTCGGTGGAAATTCTCTCGCCGTTCTCGCGCGAAGAGATCGAGCGTCTCGCCGAGTACGCGCAGGCGCGCTTCTATTCGTTCGGTGAAACGGTATGCTCGGCGGGCGAAACGGCCGACGGTCTTTACGTGGTGCGCTCAGGGTCGGTTCGGATCTTCACCGAGGAGCATGGCAAGGAAACCAGCATGGGCGTGCGCAAGACCGGCGAGATCTTCGCTGACATTGCGATGTTGCGCACGTACGTGCATGAAGCTTCGGTGCGGGCGTCGGCGAAAACGGAATTGCTGTTCATTCCCCGCGCCGCGATCGAGCCCGTGCTCGCCGGCAATCAGGCGGCCTTGGCTTTTATCGCGAGCTATGTGGCAATCAACTCGGCGGGCGGCTTCGTCGCGCAGTTATTCGATCTGCGCGGCAAGCTCAATAAGGCGGAACTCGAAGAGTACGTGCGCAGCGTCGGCGTGAAACGGGTGGCCGCCGGCAAGGAAATCCTCAAGCAGGACGGGCGCGATGACCGTCGGCTCTACGTGGTTCGGCAGGGCGAAGTGCGCATTGTCCGCCATGAGGAAGGCCACGACTACACGCTCGCGACGCTGGGCGAAGGCGAGATTTTCGGCGAGAAAGCCTGTTTGATGCGACAGGAGCAAATGGCGTCGGCCGTGGCGACGACCGATACGCGGCTGCTGGTGATCCCCGAGCGCACGGTCCATTTCATTCTGGAGCGCAATCCGAAGCTGCGTGAAGTCCTGGATGAGCGGATCCGTTACGGTGAGCGCGAACTGCAAAGGCAAAAGCGCCTCGAACAGCGCCGCAAACTGCCGCTGATGCTCGATCTGCAAACTAAACCCGAGTTCGGTGAAAAGGTTATCAAGCGCTTTGCGCTGGTTGAGCAGGCGGAAGAAATGGATTGCGGCGCAGCATGTCTCGCCATGGTCTGCCGCCACTACAACATCCCGATGACGCTCGGCAAGCTGCGCGAACTCGCCAATGTGACCACGCAGGGCGCGACGCTCGACAGCCTCGCGCGTGCGGGCGAATCGCTCGGCTTCACCGCGCGCGGCGTGCAATGCACATTCGATTCATTGCGCGGTTTCGACCTGCCCTTTATCGTGCATTGGGAGGGATACCACTACGTCGTGGTGTACGGGCTTTCGAAGGACTACGTGTGGGTCGCGGACCCGGCACTCGGTTTCAGGAAATTGACGGTTGAGGATTTCGAGCGCGGCTGGAGCGGCACCTGCCTGCTCTTTACCGGTGGACCGGATCTCTTGCAGATGTCGGCCGCGCGTTCACCGTGGATACGCTTCGTGGGCTATCTGAGGCCGTATAAGAAGATTCTCGGCCATCTGTTTCTCGCCACGTTCGTTATTCAGGTGCTGGGCGTGATTCCGCCGCTGATTATCCAGAACATTCTCGACGGGGTGATCGTTCACCAGAACGTCAGTCTGCTGCATCTGCTGATCGGCGGCCTGATCATTGCCAACGTGTTTTCGCAATTGATGTCGTCGATCCGCGCGTATCTCGCCAATTTCATGGTGCGCAACATGGACTTCGCGATGATGTCGCAGTTCTTCAAACACACCCTATCGCTGCCGTTCTCGTTCTTCGCCAAGCGTAAAACGGGCGACATCTTCGCGCGCTTCCAGGAGAACCAGACGATCCGCGCCTTCCTCACCGAGTCCACGGTGACCACCGCGCTAAACCTGCTGATGGTGTTCATCTATTTCACGATCATGTTTGTCTACAACGTGAAGATGACGCTCGTATTGATCGCCTTTGTGATTCCGATTATGGCGTTGACGGCGCTGGCCACGCCGAAGATCAAGAACTACGCGCGCGAGGTGTTTACAGCATCGACCGAATCGAAGTCATTTCTGATGGAAGCGCTTGCCGGTGTCGAGACGGTCAAAGGTATGGGTATTGAGCGGCCGGTGCGCTTGCGCTGGGAAAAGAAATATGCGAAGGCGCTCGAGGTGCAATACCGGGCGCATGCTTTCAATATTCTGGTTGGGCTTGGCAGTCAGTTGCTGAACGCGGCGACCACGATCGCCATTCTTTGGGTGGGGGCGAATCTGGTGCTGGCGCGCGAAATGACCATCGGCCAGTTGATCGCTTTCAATGCCTTCATGGGCAGCGTGCTGGGCCCGCTGATGGGCTTGGTCGGGCTGTGGAGCATGCTGAACGATGCGGGCGTGGCGATGGAACGCCTCGGCGACGTGCTCGACATCGAGCCGGAACAGAAGCCGCAGGACTTGCCGTCGCGCGTAATGCTGCCTGATCTGCAAGGCGAAATCAGTCTCAGCGGGGTCTATTTCCGCTACGCCGAAAACGATTCGGCGTACGTGCTGGAAAATATCAGCTTCGACATCAAGCCTGGCGAACTGGTGGCCATTGTGGGCCGCAGCGGTTCCGGCAAGACCACGCTCGCGAAGCTGCTGGTCGGTTTCTACACACCGACCGAAGGCAAGATGACGATCGACGGCTACGATCTCGGCGTGGTCGATAAGGCCTATTACCGTGCGCAGATCGGCTATGTGATGCAGAGCAATCTGCTGTTTTCCGGCACGATTGCCGAGAACATTGCAAGCGGTGATGACGCACCTGAGCGGCGACGCATCGAGGAGGTCGCGAAGATGGCCGACGCACACGCGTTCATCAGCAAGATGCCGCTCGGCTACGAGCAGATTGTCGGCGAGCGCGGCATTGGCTTGTCCGGTGGGCAGATCCAGCGTTTGTGCATCGCCCGGGCGCTTTACCACGACCCGCGTCTACTGGTTTTCGACGAGGCGACCTCCGCACTGGACTCGCAATCGGAAAGCAATATCCTCGGCAACATGCACGATATTCTGCAGGGCCGAACGGCGGTGATCATCGCGCACCGGCTCAGCACCATCATGCGCGCGGACAAGATTCTGGTGCTGTACGAAGGGGCGATCGTCGAACAGGGCCGTCACGATGAACTGATTCAACGCGGCGGCATGTATTACCAGTTGGTCCAGAAACAGTTGAGTGCGTGATGAAGATACTCGACCAGGCTGAGGAACCCAGCCCGGCGATTTCCTACGCAGGGCTGATCGAACGCATCGAGATTCTGCGCTCCACGCTGCGCTGGTCGTCCCGGCTCGAGCGTGCCGATATCGACAAGCTGCTCCGGCAAGCCACTTCCTTACGCGACGAGGTCATGCAACTCTCGCACAAGGAGCGCTTCGTACAGGCTGCCACGGCTGCGGAGCCGGTCGTTGCTGCCGATCAATCGCGAGGCGCGCGCAGAAAGGCGTTGATCGAGCGGAGTTTCATTTTCGAAGGGACATTCGGCGACAATCCGCGTTTGCTCGAGTCGCTCGAGATTGCCGAGAAAGCGGCGCCGACCGACCTGCCTGTATTGATCGACGGCGAAAGCGGCACGGGTAAGGAACTGATGGCGAAGGTGATTCATGCGAATGGCGCGCGCCCGGACAAGCCGTTCATTTCCGTGAATTGCGGCGCGATTCCGGACAATCTGCTGGAATCGGAATTGTTCGGTCATCGCAAGGGCGCGTTCACAGGGGCATCGAATGATCGCAAGGGAAAGTTCGAAAGCGCGCATACCGGTACGATCTTTCTCGACGAGATCGGCGAGCTCCCGCTGGCCGGTCAGGTGAAACTGCTGCGCGTTCTGGAAGCGCATGAGATTCAGCGCGTGGGCTCCGATGAGACGATTGCGGTCGATACGCGTATCGTCGCGGCGACCAATCGCAATCTTCGGCAGCTCAGCGAGGAGGGCAAGTTCCGCGAGGATTTGTTCTACCGTCTCAGCGTGATTCACGTCACCTTGCCGCCGCTGCGTGAGAGACGCGATGAGATTCCGCTGCTGATTGCATGGTTCGGCGATGAGGCCGCCGGCACGCTGAAACGCAGGCCCGTCAGATTGACGCCGCGTTTACGCGACTTTCTGCTGAACTATGCGTATCCCGGCAATATTCGTGAACTGCGCAACGTGATGTATCGCGTCTCGTGTCTGGCGGGCGAGGTGGCGGATGTCGATCATCTGCCGGTGGACATGCGGCCGGCCGCTCCGAGTTCAGCCACGGCTGTGTCCCATGCGGAAAAAGCGACGGGACAGGAGCCGATCAGCGTGGCGAACCTGATGTCCCTGAGCGACGCAAAGCGCGCCGCGAGCGACGACGCCGAAAAGGCCTTCCTGGAGCGCGGCCTTCGGGAGGTAAGCGGTACCGTGGCGGAATTGGCGCGGCGCATCGATATGAATCGCTCGCATCTGCAAATGCTGCTGAAGAAGCACGGCCTGCATTCAAAGGACTTTCGCAACCGCAACGCACCGCCTACGGGCAGAAACGGTACTGACGAGCACGACGACGAAGACGCCGATAGCTGAAACGGGGTGTCTTGCGTGACGCGCGCTGCTACGGCCATAGCGCATCCGGTGCCGCTTTTTTCAGATCGGTGCGTTCAAGGCGCGGGGTTCAGCAAGGTTTTGTCGGATGCGTACGGGTCTTCTGCTTGCACGACTACCGCCGTGACATTGTCACGCCCGCCGTGAGCAAGGGCCAGCTCGACCAGTTCATCGGAGGCGCGCTCACATGCCACCGAGGTCAGCACCGCCAGTATCTCCGCATCGCTGACTTCGTTGCTGAGGCCATCGCTGCAGAGCAGGAAGACGTCGCCATCCGCAACTTCGATTGCATCGTCATCGAGTTCGAGCACGTCCGTGGCGCCCACCGCGCGCGTAATCATGTGCTGCGCCGGATGATGCCGCGCCTGTTCGTCGGTAATCACGCCGAGCGATTTGAGCTCTTCCACCTGACTGTGATCGCGTGTGAGCTGCCGCAATTGTCCTTTGCGATACAAATAGAGGCGGCTGTCGCCGGCCCACAAATAGGCGCAGAAGCGGTCGCAGGCGAGCAGCACGATGACCGTGCTGCCGATCCTTTGCACCTGGCGGCGCGCGGCTTCGTCCCGCAGTTGACGATTGGCTTTTTGCAGTCGTGCGCGCGCGTCGGCGACGCCGGTTTTCATCGCGGCCGGTGGCGCAAGGCGGCTCAGCGCATCGATCACCAGACGGCTTGCCAGATCGCCGACCGCATGCCCACCCATGCCGTCGGCGACGGCCCAGCGCCCGGGTTCGGGCTGGTCGAGGCAGGCATCTTCGTTGATTTCACGGACGCGTCCGACGTCGGAACGCGCGGACGACGTCCATCGAAATTGGCTCGGACAGGTCACAAGAGCTACACCGTATCGTTTCTGCTACGCGCGTCCGGGGAGACGTTGATGTTCGAGTTCGCGCCCGTGTTGCGCACATCCACGGACTGGAACGTGTTGATCATCTGGTTAGCATAGAAGTTGTTCGAAATGTCGTACAGGTTCACAACCGGACCAATGCTCGGCGTTTCCCGCACATAGGGCTGAATCCAGCCATACACCCACGGCGCACCGCCGCCGCCGCGGATCGCCGCCATCGCTTTACGGTCGAGCGCGAGGTTGAGCGAGAGGTCGTTCACACTGATGGAAGCCATGTCGTTCTCCGGTTGGCCGCGTGCAACGGGCGCGCGATTGAATAGGATCTGGACGTGACGGTGCAAGTGCCATGCCAATTTGCGACGCACGCGCACGCTTTCGCGTAACGCCTTGATTGCGCGGCGATTCCAGACGCTCGTCCAGGCGGCAACGGTTCACGCGGCAATGCGGAGGTCGGGCGGTATCCAACATTCGGGCGCGCACACCGGTGGCGGACCCAACACCTTAGGCAGGTTGCCGGGCTCTTGCAGTGGCACGCACGGCCGCTCTTCCAGTGAGTCGGGATGATCGACGCTGGCCAACACATCGGCGTCTTTTCTGTCGGCTCACAACGGACACCTGCTCCACCCGGCACTCCCCGAAACGCTTGTCGGCCCCTTAAATAAAGGCTGTTCCTCGCCTGGCCCGGATGATGCAAAAGACCTCGCAACAGTGTTGGATTTTGAAGCGAGGCCAGCCATGAACACCCACTTTCTTCCGGCAAGCAGCGAAGACCGCGACGCGCACTGCGATGAAGTGCTGAGCATCGACTTGCCGATCGGCGCGCATCTCGTCACGCAACGCCGAGGCTATGAACATCATGGCATTTACGTCGGCAATGGCCGTGTGGTCCATTACGCGGGTTTTGCGAGCTCGGCGCATCGCGGTCCCGTGGAAGAGGTGGAATTGACCCGCTTCGCGGCCGGTCACGCATTGACGATCCGCCCGACCCCGAGCGCCCGCTACGTCGGCGATGAAGCCGTGCGCCGCGCGCGCTCCCGCCTCGGAGAAAACCGGTATCGCCTGCTCACCAACAACTGCGAGCACTTTTGCGCGTGGTGCCTGCTTGGCGAAAGCCGCAGCGAACAGGTGCATTGCTGCCTGAGGCATCCGCGCGCCGGTGTGCTCACGCTGGTGTGTCTGGTGAAGGCGTTTGTCGAGCGGGCTGCGAGAAACGATCAGGCAGCCGCACAGTTCGCTTGAGCGGACGTGATCGAACGTGATCGAGCAGGAACGAGTTCAGCAATTCAAGGGTTTGAGGATTCAAGGAGCGCATCATGATTACGGCAGAAAAGACCTTGCACTGGGCCGTCGATAAATGGCTCGCGCCGACACCGTCGATGCCCGCGCGCGTCGTGCGGTTCTGCCACAGCGCATCTGCCCAGCAACGTTATGTGTGCGTGGAGGCGCTGCGCCCCGGCGGCCTGCTGTCGATCTTCTTCTTCCGTCATGCCGACGGCTCGTGGAACGTGTTTCCGCCGCAAGCCGAGCGGCCCGCCATGAACGGCTATCGCCGTGCGGCAGTTTGCTAGCGTTATGCGAGCGAGCCCGCTTCCTTGACGATCCACTGACTGAACAGCGTCATGGCCGGCGTCATTGGTTTGCCCTTCAACCACGTCAGCCAGTAGCTGCCGGCGTGAACCTCCACGTCGAATGGGCGCACCAGGCGGCCCGTGTTGATCTCGTGATCGAACATTAGCGCGGGTGCCAACGCGATGCCCGCGCCCTGCATCGCCGCCTCCACCATCAATCGCGAAGAATCGAACACCGGTCCACGAATTGGCCGCGGCGGAATGCCGGCGGCCGCGAACCAGCTTGCCCAGTCATCGACCCGATAAGAGCGCAGCAAGGTTTCATTGGCGAGATCCGCGGGTTCGGCGAGGCGCCGCGCGATGTCAGGCGCACACAGAATCGCGAGCGGCGCGTCGAGCAGCCGGGTGGCGAGCGAGCCTGGCCAGGTGCCGTCGCCGAAACGAATTGCGAAGTCGAGGCCTTCCGTGGCGAGATCGACCAGATTGTTGTTGGTGAGCAGGCGCAATTCGACAAACGGATGCGCTTCGCGAAACGACTTGAGCCGCGGCATCAACCAGCCTACCGCGAAGGTGCCCACCACGCCGACCGTCAACACCTCGTGAAAGTGGCCGCCCTCGAACTGCTTGAGCACGGCTTCGATGCGATCGAACGCATCGGTGAGCACAGGGCGGAGTGCGAGGCCTTCGTCCGTCATTGCGAGTCCGCGAGGCAATCGTTTGAATAGCGTCGTGCCGAGTCGCTCCTCCAGCGTCCTGACCTGCTGGCTCACCGCGGCCTGGGTGACGTTCAACTCGAGCGCGGCGCGCGTAAAGCTCAAATGCCGTGCGGACGACTCGAAGGCGCGCAGCGCGTTCAACGGAAGATACGGTCTCATGGCGGAAGCATAAGTTTTTCTTGGGGATCGACTAACTTATCATCGTTTGCCAACGCGCGGTGGAACTCCGATAGTTGCGACTTCACATAAGGAGCGGCGATGATCACAAGACGGAAATTCGCGGGCGCGATGCTTGGTGTTTCGATAGCTGGGGTTGCGGTTGGCAGCGGTGGAGCGTTTGCGAAAGTGGTGAAGGCGGGCGCCGTCAAACAAGGCGGCGCGGTCAAGGCGGAGGCCATCCGCCAACGGCTTGCGCAGATCGAAGCGGAAAGCGGCGGACGGCTGGGCGTCTCGATCCTCGACACGACGTCCGGATTGCATACCGGTTTGCGCACGGACGAGCGGTTTCCGATGTGCAGCACGTTCAAACTGCTGACAGCGGGTTTTGTTCTGATGCGCGTGGATCACGGGCAGGAGACTCTGGAGCGGCGCGTCGTATTCTCAAAAGGCGACCTTGAACGGTATTCGCCGACGACCAGCCGGCACACCCGCGAACTGACCGGTGAGGCGGGGATGAGCGTCGCCGACTTGTGCAAGGCGGCCATTACGCTTAGCGACAACACCGCGGCCAATCTGCTGCTGGCAAGCTTCGGCGGTCCCGCTGCTTTGACGGCGTTCGCGCGCAGTATCGGCGATGGCGTCACGCGTCTGGACCGTAACGAACCGACTTTGAACGAAGCGACACCCGGCGATCCGCGCGACACCACCACACCCAACGCAATGCTCGGCGATCTGCGCGAACTGCTGCTGGGCGAGCGCCTTTCCGCGCCGTCGCGTGCGCAATTGCTGGCCTGGCTTGCCGCGAATCAGACCGGCGGCGAACGGATTCGCGCGAAGCTGCCGAAGGATTGGGGCGTCGGCGACAAAACCGGCTCGGGCGATCACGGCACGGCAAACGACGTCGCGATTCTCTGGCCTCCGGGACGCGGGCCGATACTCGTCACGGTCTACCTCACGGAGACGAGCGGCGATGCGGCGCGCTGTAATGCGGCGATTGCAAACGTCGGGGCGGTGGTGGTGGCGTCGGTCTGATGGGGTGGGCTGGCCGCAGATGAAACGGCGGTTGAGCTTCGCACGACGCCGCCGGTCACGGCCAGCCGTTGCGCGACGCACCCGGGACGCGTGGCCGCCGCCTAAGTGAATCTTGTCCGCTTCAGAGGCCGGAAGTCTTTGCAGTTTGACAAGATTCCTATCGAAGCAGATAATTCGCTTTGCCTAAGGGCCACGATAAATACCTGACTAGCAGCAGACGGTCGGCTATCCGTGGACTTAGGCATTTTCATTTCCGGGACGAGTCGCTGCTTTTTGCATCTCCGGCCTGGACGTCGACCTCGACTTCGACGCCGCAATTTCCTACCCCTCGGCTACACCGGTTCGGTCGTGATTTCGACGACTGGCTCGCGCTTCCAGATCAGAAGTCCATTTGCCTCCCAGCGCTCGATAACTGCAGGATCGTCTTTCGCGTAAGCGCTTGCCATCCAGTGCATGTTCGGTTTGTTTGCTGAATCCGGCACGTCGACGCGAATCGCGACAAGCAGCGGATTTTTGCCGTCAGGCATTTCGATCGTAACTACCACAATGCTATCGCGCTCAGTGGCTGATTCATACACCGCGACGGGTTTGAGGATCAGTTCTCGCAGCGAGGCGACCGTCTTGGGAGGCAGGCCATGTTTCTCCATCACTTTGAGAAGCAGGCGAACGGACGTGACAACCGCTCGATCGGATAAGTTGATCGCCGCCAGCGTTTCCTTCGTAAAACGGCCGATGAGAACCTGATGACGGTAATCGCTGTCCGTAAGGTCCCCTCTTTGATGTCTCCGCAATAACTCTGCTGTCAGCTCTACTGACAGATCGAAGCGTACAAATCTGCTCATTGATGCCTTTATATTTTCGCCTTCCAGGCACCCAGGAAGATTGGAATTTTATCTGCGCTGCCAGAGCAAAAGGCATCTCTTTATAGTGGGTTCCGGCGCGACCGCGTATCCGCTGAAACAGGCAGAAATGACCCTGCTTAGCCGTGCAGTATTTGCTTTCGATCCGTTGCATCGCAGAGGAACCAATGTCGGCTATGAGAGGACCGCGTCATGGCGTAAAATTTCAGCTTCCCTATGAAGCAACGTAACTGACGCGAACTCATGCCAACGCCCACGGACAAATCAAACTCAAAGGAAACCGAGGGTGTGGCCGTCATCGATCGCGCTTGCGCGATCCTGTTCGCCTTCCGGCCGGATGACGCCGCCCTCACGCTTGCCGAACTCGCGGCGCGCACGGGGCTCTACAAGAGCACGTTGTTGCGGCTCGCCGGCTCGTTGATCCAGCATCGCCTGCTGCTGCGTCTGGACGATGGCCGCTATCAACTTGGCCCGGCCACTTTCATGCTCGGCGCGCTATATCAACGCAGCCTCAACGTCGGCGATATTCTCGTGCCGCTAATGCGCGAACTCGCAGAAACGAGCGGTGAAAGCGTGTCCTTCTATGTGCGCGACGAAGCCGTGCGCGTATGCCTGCATCGCGTCGACTCCACCCATGCGGTGCGTTTTCACGTGCGCGAAGGTGACGTGCTGCCGCTGGAAAGCGGCTCGGGCGGCCATGCGTTGCTGGCGTTCGGCGGCACGCCGGGTGCACCGTACGAGAAGATTCGCGAGGACTTCTACTGTGTGTCGATCGGCGAACGCGATCGGGAGACGGCAGGGATTTCAATGCCGGTATTCGGCGTGCGTCAGAGCTTGCGCGGCGTGCTCACGCTCGCGGGCCCGAGTTCGCGCATCGATCAAGCGTTTTTCGAGCGCAATCTCGACGCGCTGTTCGATTGCGCCGCGCGTGCCACGGATGCGTTAGGCGGCGACTCGCGCGCCATGCGCAGCGCGCAGCGGCGCGCTGCCGCGCTTCAGGACAGGTGACGTTCGGGCTTGCCTGTGTAGATGTAGCCCATCTGGCGCGGCATCGGGCCTTTGTTGCGCTCGTTGCGTCCACGTTGCTCCCATGCATGCGACAGAATCCCGACCGCGCGTGACAGGCAGAACACGCCGCGTGCCAGCTCCGGCGCGAACCCCAGCTCCGCGTAGATCACGGCGGTTGCGCCGTCGATATTCATCGGTACGGGCTTGTTCTTGCGCCGCTTGAGCAAAGCTTCAATGCCCCGCGCAATCGCGGCGTATTGCCCGCCGATACTCTTTTGTTCGACGTTCTCATCCACGAGTGCAAGAAGCCGGACGGCTCGCGGGTCGACCGGATGAAAGCGGTGTCCGAAGCCGGGCAGGTACTTGCCGTGCTCCGCGGTAAATGCATCGACTCCTTGCTCGACCGCGCTTTCCAGCGCGGCGCCGGCCTTCATGAGCGCAGCGATGGAATCGTACAGTTCGACTGCCTGCTGGCCCGCTCCGCCATGCACGTCGTCCAGCGCATTGATCGCCGAGGCCATTGCTCCGTTCAACGGCAAGCCGCAACTGGTCGCCATTCGCGAGATCGCAATCGACGGGGCGTGCGGGCCATGATCCACCGACGCCACCAGCGCCGCCTCGAACAGGCGCGCTTGCGCGGCGTCAGGCAGCTCTCCGCGCAGCATCAGCCAGATCATTTGCGGAAAGCTGACGTTGCCAATCAGTTCCTGAATCGGAAAACCTCGTACCCTGATCGAGCCCGGATGAATATCGATGATCGAGGTGCTCCAGTACTCGGCGGCGAGCTTGGCAGCGTCGAATGCTTGCGTCATGTTCAGATCACTCCTTCGGAGCGTAGGTGGTCGATTTGTGCGTCGTCGTAACCCAGCGCGGCGAGCTGCTCGCGCGTGTGAGCCGATAGAACCGGCGCGGGCGTGGCCGGCGCAGTATCGGCATCGGAGAGACGAAAGCCCGCGCGAGTCACGCGTTGCCGCTCAGTCGCGCTGTTGCCCGGAAATTCGCGGATGAACTCGCGCGATTCCAGATGCGGATGAGCGAGGATCTCGGGCACCGACATCACGCGTCCGGCCGGCACGCCTGCTTCGAAAAATTTGGCTTCCCAGTTTGTCGCACTGTCACTCGCCAGCGCCGCTTCGATTTCAGCCTTCAATGCCGCGCGATTCGCTTTGCGTGCATTGCGCTCGGAAAAGCGCGCGTCGTCGAGCAGATCGGCGCGGCCGATCAGGTGGCACAGGCTCGCGAACTGCTTGTTCTCGTTCGCAGCAATGTTGAGCGGTCCGTCGCCGGTTTCGAAGGTGCCCGAAGGCGCGGCGGTGAAGTTCTCGTTACCCATCGGCACGGGCGTGACGCCGGCATTCAGATAGTTCGAGACGACCCAGCCCATTGTCGCGAGCGTGGCTTCGAGCATCGAGACGTCGAGCATGCGGCCGTGCCCGCTTGCGCGCGCGTCTACCAGCGCGGCGCAGATGCCGAATGCGGCGGTGAGACCGCCCACCGTGTCCGACACCGGATAGCCGACGCGCAAGGGCGCGCTGTCGGCGTCGCCGGTTACGCTCATTACTCCCGAAATGCCCTGGATGATCTGGTCATAGGCGGGGCGCTTCGAAAACTCGCCGTCCATGCCGAAGCCGGAGATCGCGCAATACACGAGCTTTGGATTCACCTCGCGCAACGCGTTGAAATCGAGGCCGAGCCGCGTCATCACGCCGGGCCGGAAATTTTCGACCAATACGTCGGCGGTTTCGACGAGCTCGCGCAAGATGGTCTTGCCGCGTGGATCCTTCAGATTGAGCGTGAGGGATTGTTTGCCGGCATTGACCGCAACGAACGAGGCGCCCATGTTGCGCGTCGACGCTTCCTTGTCGGCACCCAGGCGCCGGGCAAGGTCGCCCCCTTCGGGATGCTCCACCTTGATTACCTCGGCGCCCAGCAACGCGAGTTGATACGCGCAGAAAGGGCCCGCCAGTACATTCGATAAATCCAGTACCCGCACTCCAGCCAGCGGCAGCGTCATCTTTGAAGCCTCTTGTTCAATGCGCTCAGTTGCGCTCGATTGCGCTCAATGCGAAATTTCGTCGAGATTGCGATTGTTGGTGCGCGGTCCGAAGAGGCCGATCGCGCCCATCACCATTACCATCGACAGCGTGATCAACGCGAACACGCCCGGCACCTGGAAGTGGCGCAGCGCGAAGGCGATCATGAAGCCGGAGAACATCGCGGATAAGCGCGACATCGAGTAAACAAAACCGACGGCGCGCGCCCGCAAGCGGGTAGGGAACAGTTCGGTCTGGTACGCGTGATAGCCGACCGACAGCAACGTGCCGCACAGCGTGATCAGCACACCTAGCGTCATCAGCATGGCAGGCGAGGTTTGCGTCGCGAACAGGCTGCCGAACACGGCGATGCCGAGTGCCGACAACACGATCAGGGTCTTGCGTTCGATGCGGTCCGCGATCGCCATGCCGATTAGCGGTCCGAACGGATTGGAGATCGCGATGACGAACGAATACAGCAGGCTGTGCGTAATCGTCACGCCCTTGGAAACCAGCAGCGTCGGCACCCATGATGCGAAGCCATAGAAGCCGATCGCCTGGAACAGATTGAAGACGAGCATCGTGATGGCGCGCTTGCGATACGGCGGCTGCCAGATTTCGCGGAAAGCGGCCTTGGTGGTAGCCGGCTCGACAGCCGGCACCGGTGCGGGCAAGGGCTTGCCGTATTGCCGGGCGACTTTTGCTTCGATCGCTTGTAGGACCTGTTCGGCTTCGGCGGCGCGGCCTTGCTGTGCGAGCCAACGCGGGCTTTCCGGCACGCGCCGGCGGATGGCCCACACGATCACCGCGCCGAGTGCGCCGATGATCACGACCCAGCGCCAGCCGTCCACGCCGAACGGCGTTTGCGGCACCAGCCACCAGGCGAGCAGGGCGACCGACGGCACGGCGGTGTACTGCACCAGATGAACAAACGCGAAGGCGCGGCCACGCAGGTGTTTCGGCACGAGTTCGCTGACATAGGTGTCGATCGTCACCAGTTCGACGCCCACGCCGATGCCCGCGATCAGGCGCCACAGGTTGATGGCCGGCGCGGTGGTTTGCAGGGCCATGATCAGCGTGGCCGCGGAATACCACAGTAGCGAAACGGTAAACACGGTTCGGCGGCCGTAGCGATCCGCCAGACCCGCGAGAAAGAAGGTGCCGATGAAGAGTCCGGCGAATGACGCAGCCACGAACGCGCCCAGCCCGGATACCCCGAAGAACGAAGCGGTTGTGGTTGCATAGAGTCCGCTTTTGACGAGGCCGGGGCCGACATACGCGGTGAAAAACAGGTCGTAGAACTCGAACCAGCCGCCGATCGACAGCAGGAATACCAGCATCCATATCGTGCGCGTGGCGGGCAGGCGATCGATGCGCGCATTGACGCCGGGCGTAAGCGCCTGCGCGCCGGTGCTTGAAGCGGGCGACGCGCCGGGTGCGTCGAGCGGCAGGCTTGCCATGGAATCCTCCTTGGGAGTCTCTTGCCTGTGTCGTTCTGTCTAACAGAACGACGTTCTATTTAATGAGTGTGCTGAGGTTAATCCTTGTGGTGGTTGGCAGGAATTCGGGGTTTTACCTAGCCGTCAGGCCGCGATCCGCGCGAGCGTGCCGAGACGGGCGCTGAATGAAAGCCGGCTTGCGCGCGTATTCGATGCTGGGGTTCGTCCGTGCCGGAATAATCGCGGGTGGGGAGTTTTTCAACTCGATGCGACGAAGGCGCATGCACGAGTGCAGGGCTTGAGCGCAGGGCATGAAACAAAGTTGCTTCGCCGTATACAATTCGGCAGCGCCTGATTTTCGCCCAATACTCACCTGATCTCACTCATGCAGAATCCGACCCGGGCCTTTCTTCTCGGTCCGCTCCTGAAGGGCGTTTCCCGCTCCTTCTACCTCACGCTGCGCGTGCTGCCCGCCGGGATGCGCGATCCGATTGGCCTCGCGTACCTGCTGGCGCGCGCGGCCGACACCATCGCGGACACGTCGCTGATCTCGCCCGAGCAACGCCTTGCGCTGCTGCTGTCGCTGCGCGGCCGGATCAACGGCGCGCCGGATGACGGCGCACTGTTCCAGCGTCTGGCAACCGAAGTAGCGGGGCAGCAGGTCCAGTCTGATGAAAAGGTCTTGCTGGAATCGCTTGGACCCGCGCTCGAGGTGCTCGCGCAACTGAGCGAGTCGGACCGCAAGGCCGTACGCGAAATCGTCTCGACGCTGACCGAGGGCATGGAGTTCGACCTTCGCGCGTTCCCCGACGAGCGTTCCGGGCAGATCGCCGCGCTGCGCGAATATGCGGAACTCGACCGCTATACCTATCTGGTGGCTGGCTGCGTCGGCGAATTCTGGACCACGATGACTTACGCACACATGCCCGGTACGCTGAAAGAGCGGCCCGAGACCATGGCGCGCCGCGGTGTGCGTTTCGGCAAAGCGCTGCAGATGACCAACGTGTTGCGCGATTGCGGCAAGGACTTGCGGATCGGCCGCTGTTACCTCCCGCAGACGATGCTCGATCAATACGGCCTGAGCGTGCAAGACCTGCTGCTGCCGGCGAATTCCGCTCGCGCGAGACCTCTGATGGTCGAACTCGTGCGCGGAGCGCTGGATCATTTCCGCGAGGCGCTCGACTATACGCTGGCGATTCCCGCGTGGTCGGTGCGTTTGCGTCTCGCCTGTTTGTGGCCGATCCTGATCGGTCTGGACACGCTGTTGTTGCTGGTGGATAACGCCGCGTGGCTCGATCCGGCCAAGGTCTCCAAGGTTCGGCGCAACCAGGTGTACGGAATCATCGCGTCTTCGCTGCTGCTGGTGCCTTCGAATGGTCTGGTGCGCGCGTCCGTTGAGAAACGCATCAAGCAGATCGAAGCTCGATTTTGAGTGTCGGGTTCGCATCTGCAGATGCTTCGTTATCCGTTTTAATTCGGATGCATTGGACAAAAGACGTGCAACCCATGCCGCGTCTAAAAACCATTACACGTTAATGGCGCTGCCAGATAATCCGTTCAGCATGGCCATGCGGACCCGCTGGCCCCTCCTTGCCTGCGCATCCAGAACTCCGACGCTCCCGGTTCCGGCATCTGCGCGTGGCGGCGATATCTTTTCACCAGCACTGATCGCCCGCAATATCCTAACGGATAGCCCCGCATAGCAGTTTCACGCGAAAATCCGCTTCACTTAATCTGCATCATTGAATTGCTGCCAATCGGGAAACCCCTAGCATCCTGAGTCGATGGTTCGCGTTAGTCTCTTCAAAAGAGGAGACGATCCATGAGACAAGCGTTCAATATTGCTGTGGTGTTGTTGCTTGGCTATCTGATGGCGGATAGGGCGCTGATGCGCGCGCAAGCCGGGGAAATGGGGACAATAACGTGCCACCAGGGCGCGGAGCTGGTCAAGGCTAATGCGTTGAAAAAGGGCTTCGGTAACGCCGGGGCCAGCAGTCAAGGTGAAAATTTCCTGTCGAGCTGTCTCGTCACGGGGCGTGGCGAAGTAGACGGTCTGATCGCCCGCGAATAACGCCGGTGTCGGGTACTGCTACGGCGTCGCAATCTATGCGGAAATAGAAAAAAGCGCCCAGACCGCGGAGGTCCAGGCGAAGTCATCGGGAGCCCGATGACGGAGGTATCGAATACAGAACTGGCCCGCGACCGGGGATGCCCGGTCGCGGGCCAGTTCGTTTGAATCAATGCGCGCGGCTGTTCTGCGCGCCTGGCAGCCGACAGGGCAAGCAGCAAAGCCGCTGTGGCGGATTCCGCTGGACTGCCTGGTTACCGGCTCGCGTATCGGCTTAGTTGCCGAAGTAGATCGACTTCGGACCGTCTGCCGCAACCGCATGGCCGGATTGCGACGAGCCGCTCACCACACCGCCGAAGCTGCTTTGCGCGGCTTGTGCGGTACCGTTCTGCGTGGCGACACGGGCTTGTGCAGCCTGAATGTCAGCCGGGTAGTACGGGTCGGCACGGCCCGGTTGGTAGCCGGCCTTTTCGAGTTGAACCAGTTCTGCACGCACCTGGGCGCGGGTCACGGGCTGGTTGGACTGCGCAAACGAGGCAACAGGAGCGGCCAGCACAGCGGCGATAACAACAGCTTGAATGAGCGATTTCATGATGAACTACCTCCAGTTCGGTCTTTATCTTGCTACGAGCGATGTTGTTCGTAGTCAGTGATTGCATTGTAGTTTTGCGATCTGGCGAGAGTAATCGTCAATTCAGGTAAGGTTTGTTGCGCAATTTGATACAAAAAGGGGCGCCGATGGCGCCCCTTTTTTTTCATGCAGCCTGACGGTCAACTCAAACGGCTGCGGGCCGCCACTTCAACAGCCGGTGTTCGAGCGCAGTCAGCAGATAATCCGCGGCCAGTGCGACCACGGCCAGCACGATCATTGCCGCGAACACCCCGCTTGCGTTGAACGCGCCTTGTGCGGTGGAGATCAGCAGGCCGATGCCTTGCTTCGAGCCGAGGAACTCGCCGACCACCGCGCCGACCAGCGCAAAACCGAAGCTCACGTGCAAGCTGGCGAGAATCCAGCTCAGTGCCGACGGAATCACCACCGAGGTCGTCACCTGCCGGCGTGATGCACCGAGAATCTGCGCATTCGCGATCATGTAGCGGTCCGCTTCGCGCACACCTTGAAACGCGTTGGCGAACACGACGAAGAACACCATCACCACCGCCAGCGCCACCTTCGAAGCCATGCCAAGTCCGAGCGCAATCACGAACACCGAGCCGAGCACCACACGCGGAATCGAGTTGGCGATCTTGATGTAGAGGCTGAACACGTCGGAGAGCAGCTTGTTGCGGCCGAGCACGATGCCGCAGAACACACCCGCCACCGAACCGATAATGAAGCCGAGCCCGGTTTCTTCCAGCGTGACCCACACTTGCGTCAGGAGCGGACCTTGCGACGTGCCGTTCACGAACCAGTCGACGATCTGATCGAAAATCGCACTGGGCATCGAGAAGAAGAACGGATCGATCCACTTCAGGCGCGCGGACAATTCCCACCCGCCGAGCACCACCACCAGCACGACGATGCGCAGCGTAATCACCAATGCCTGGCGCTGCCGCATGCGTTTTTGCGCGACACGCTCGACCTGGGCGAGTGTCACGGGATCGATGCCCGAAGGCATCATCTGTTGAGGGGTCGTAGACATGTTTGCCGTTCCTTGATTAACCGATCTGCACTTCTTCGCGCAGGTCATGCCAGATATCGCGCGAGATTTCGATGAAACGCGGTTCGTAGCGAATCTCCGACGTGACGCGCGGACGCGGCAAATCGATTTCGTACACTTTCTTCAGCGTGGCCGGGCGGGCCGTCAGCACGAATACGCGGTCGGCGAGCGCAATCGCTTCTTCCAGATCGTGCGTGACGAACACCACCGAGCCGGCGCCGCCCCACAGTTGCAGCAGTTCGTCCTGCATCAGCGTGCGCGTCTGCATGTCGAGCGCCGAGAAGGGCTCGTCCATCAGCAGGATTTCCGGCTTGTTGATGAAGGTTTGCGCGAGCGCCACGCGCTTTCTCATGCCGCCCGACAGTTGATGCGGATAGTGCTTGCCGAACTTGTCGAGACCCACGCGGCGCAGCCATTCGTTGGCTTCGTCGTAGGCGGCGGATTTCGAGCGGCCGCGATACAGCGGGCCGGCCGCCACGTTGTCGAGCACCGAGCGCCACGGGAACACGGCGTCTGCCTGAAACACGAAGCCGATGCGCGGATCGATGCCGTCCACCGGCGCGCCCATCACGCGTACTTCACCGGTGGTCGGCTTCAGCAAGCCGGTGATCATGCTGAGTGTGGTCGACTTGCCGCAACCCGTCGGCCCGACCACCGCGACGAATTCGCCGCGCGCCACCGACATGCTGAAATCGCGCAACGCGACGGTTGCCTTGCCGTCCGGAGAGATGAAACGGCACGATACGTTGCGCATTTCGATGGCCGGCGTATCGCGTGACATGGGTTGGTTCATCGGCTGGTGCCTCGCAGTTCTCTTGATGTTGAATGGGCGTGACGTCGAGGGCGTTGCTTCGCGCTCACTGCCTCGACCTCACTACCTCTAGCGCATTACTTCGCCGCGGTCTTGACCGGTGCCGACACGTAGTCGTTGGTGTAGGTCTTGGCGAGGTCGATATGCTTGCCCTTCACCGAAGGATTGAATGCCGACAACACCTTCAGGACCGTTTCCGGGCCGTCGGCGGGCATCTTGCCGTCCTTCGTGAACATCGGCAGCGACGCCTTCAGCGCGCCGACGTACAGATCCTTGTTGTTGCCGTAGTAGTCCTTCGGCATCTTCGCGGCGATCTCATCCGCGCTATGCGTCGCGATGAAGTTCAGCGTCTTCGCGAACGCGTGCGCGAGCTTCGCGGCGTCGTCCTTGTGCGATTCGGCCCATGCGCGCTGCACGTAGAAGCTCGACGCCGGATACGTGCCGCCGAGCGCGGCGCGCGTGCCTTCCAGCGTGCGCATATCGACCAGCACCTTGGCGTCGCCGGTCTTCAGCAACTGCGAGACGGTCGGCTCCGTGGTCATGCCCGCGTCAATACGGTTCTGCTTGATGGCGGCGATAAAGCTGTTGTCCGCGCCGACCGGCAGCAGCGTGTATTGCGTGGACGGCACGCCCGCGCGTTGCGCGAGGTATTGCGTGAGGAAGCTGGTCGACGACCCGAGGCCGGTCACGCCCAGCGTCTTGCCCTTCGCGTCGGCCATGCTTTTGAATGTCTCGGCAGCCTTGGTGGAGACCATTTCCACTTCGCCCGGCACCTGACCGAAAATCACCAGCGCCTGGACTTCCTTGCCCTTGCTCTGCAAGTCGATGGTGTGATCGTAGAAGCCCACCACGCCTTGCACAGCGCCGGCCAGCAGTTCGTTTTCAGCATCCACGCCGGCCGGTTGCGAGAGAATTTCGACGTCGAGTCCTTCGTCCTTGAAGTAGCCGAGTTGCTCCGTGAGCTTGGCGGGCAGATAGATGATCTTGGTGGCGCCGCCGACCATGATCGTCAGCTTCTCGGCGTGAGCCGCGGCCGAAGCGGCGGCAAGGGTGAACGCAACACCTGACACAGCGGCAATCTGGCGCAAGGTACGCATGAAGCAGTCTCCTTAGGTTTGGTCGCCGCTATCTGCGGATGCGGCGCTTTCTGGGTGAATGACGGGGATTATAAAAATCGCAAACCTTCTGGCAGCTTTCGGGGCTGGGCGCAAATTATGGGTGTTAACCCGAGAATTCACATCATCCTGCCCGCCACCCCCTGGCAAACCCCATAACGTAGGCCGCGAATCACGCAAGCCGCGCGCAAGGCCGCTGTTTTACGGCACAATCGGCGTCCTGACTTTTCCGCGCATCGAGTGACCCAGTCCGCCGTTCCCACCATGAAGCTGCTGCTTATCGAAGACAACCCGACGCTTGCGCACTGGCTCGCGAAAATGCTGGAGCAGGAAGCGTTCGCGCTCGACGCGGTACAGGACGGCGACGCCGCCGACCACCTGCTGCGCACCAACCACTACGACGTGATCCTGCTCGATCTGAATCTGCCGAAGCTGTCGGGCAAGAACGTGCTGCGCCGGCTGCGCCAGCGCGGTGACGCCACACCGGTACTGATCCTGACCGCAAGCGGATCGATCGACGAAAAAGTGGAACTGCTCGGCGCCGGCGCGGACGACTACCTGGTCAAGCCTTTCGAAGTGCGCGAGCTGATCGCGCGGATCAAGGTGGCGATCCGGCGTCAGTCGCCGTCGAAAGCCAGCGAGGTTGTGTGTGGCGATCTTTCGTTCGACATCGACACGCGCCAGTTCACGTTGAAGGGCGCACCGCTGAATGTCACGCCACGCGAGCGCTCGGTGCTCGAAACGTTGATCTTGCGGCTCGGCAAGACGGTGACCAAACCGGCGTTGGTCGACGCGATTTTCACGCTGGCGGACGAGCCGAGCGAGGACGCGGTCGAAATCTACATCTCGCGGCTGCGCAAGAAACTCGACGGCAGTTCGGCCGCGATCGTCACGCTGCGTGGGCTCGGTTATCTGCTGCGCAAGAAAGAAGATGACCAATAGCTTGCGCATGCGTCTGCTGTGGTGGCTGCTGGTGCCGCTCGCGCTGTACGTGTTCGTCACCGGCAAGGCGGAGTACGACAATGCGCGGCGGACGGCGGATCTGGTGCAGGACAACCAGCTGATCTCGTCGGCGCGAATGATCGCCGGCGAAGTGGAATGGGTGGACGGCTTTCTGCGCGTGGACGTGCCGCCGGCCGCGCTGGAGATATTCGCGTCGCCGTATCGCGACCAAGTGTTCTACAGCGTGCGGGTCGACGATGGCCGCTTGCTGGCCGGCACGCCGGATTTTCCGCAACACGCGGTGCTACCGTCCGATCGGGCCGATCACTACGATGCCCAGTTTCATGGCCAGTCCGTGCGCGCCGTCGGCCTCGTGCGGCTGATGTACGACAACGGCGCGACGCACCGGGTACGGGTGACGGTGGGCAAGACGGTGCGCTCGCGCGACGCGATGGCGCAGCAATTGTGGCAGCCGCAACTCGTTCGGCAGATCGAAATGATCGTGCTGGCGGTTGCGCTGGCTTGCATCGGCCTCACCTTCGAATTGCGGCCGTTGATGAAAGTGAAGGAGGACGTCGCCGACCGGGACCCCATGCAACTCGAACCGATTCGCGTCGAGCGCCTGCATACCGAGTTGCGGCCCATCGTCGAAGCGATCAATCAATGCATCGCGCGGCTTGGCGTACAGGTCGCCGCACAACGGCGTTTTATCGCCGACGCTGCGCACCAGTTGCGCACGCCGCTTACGCTGCTCGGCACACAATTGCAGTTCGCGCGTCAGCAGGACGGCCTGAATCCCGCGCTCGACGAAGCGCTCGCCGCGATGCATCGCAGCAACCGTTCGATGGTCGGGCTGACCAACAAGCTGCTGTTGCTTGCACAGGCCGAGGCCGCCGACAACCGGCAACTGGCCGTGGAAACGGTGGATCTGGTGCCGCTGGCAATGGACGTGGTGGAGGACCTGGCGCTGCTCGCGCAGGCTCGGGACATCGATCTGGGTGCCGAACTGAACGGCCCCGCGCCGGTGGCCGGGCATCGCGGCCTGCTTCAGGCGTTGATCGCCAATCTCGCGGAGAACGCGATCCGCTATACCGGCAGTGGCGGCCACGTGACGGTGGCAGTCGGCGCGCATGACGGTCTGGTCACCGTGTCGGTGCTGGACGACGGCCCCGGCATTCCGGCCGAGTCGCGCAATCGCGTATTCGAACCGTTTTTCCGGGCATCGACGGATACGGAAGGAACGGGTTTGGGCCTTGCCATCGTGCGCGAAATCGCCGATGCGCATCACGCTGAGATCGTGCTCAAACCAGGCGAAGGCGGCAAAGGCGTACATGTAAGCGTTTCGTTTCCGCGGGCGGCGGCCGAAGGGCGTCAGCCCGCTTGAACCGGCCGCTTCGGATCGGCGAATCTGGAACCGGTCGGGACAAACCCGCAATCGGCGCCGGAAACGCCCATGCGAAAGCTTCGGGAAGGATTCGCGCACCTAGAATTTTTGCTGTCGACCTATTAAACATCCAGCGAAAGGTGCGCTGGTTTCCAGAAAAGAGGAACGACGAATCGTGTTTTCAGGCAGTTTGCGCGGACGTTTGTTGTGGTGGCTCCTGCTGCCGCTGGCGGCGTTCGTTTCCATTTCCGGCCTGATTTCGTACCGTAACGCGCAGACCACGGCCGATCTGGTTCAGGACAACGCGCTGCTATCGTCGATGCGCATCATTGGCGAGGACATCGATTGGGACAACGGCAGCGTTTCGATTCAGGTTCCACCTGCCGCGCTCGAGCTGTTCGAGTCGCCGGAGCAGGACAGTGTCTACTATCGTGTCGAAGCGAGCGGCCACCGCCTGCTGGCCGGCAGCCTCGAGTTGCCGGTGCCGCGCGGCGCGGGCGATGTCCCGATGCTCTACTACACTCATCTCGACGACGGCCGGCCGGTACGCGCGGCTGTTTATGTGCGGCAGTTATACGACTCGGGCCGCACGGAGGAAGTCATCGTCGCGGTCGCGAAGACGGAGGGCTCGCGCGACGCCATGCTGTGGCGCCTGCTGCGGCCGCAACTGTTCGGTGAGGTGCTCACGCTGGTGCTCGCCATGGTGTTCGTCTACCTCGGGCTGACCTTCGAGCTGAGGCCGTTGATGAAGGTGAAAGACGACGTCGCCGATCGCAACGCGTCGCAACTCGAACCGATACGCGTGGTGCGCCTGCATGTCGAACTGAGGCCTATCGTCGACGCGATCAACCAGTGCATCGCGCGCATGGGCCAGCAGGCCGCAACCCAGCGGCAATTCATCTCCGACGCCGCGCATCAGTTGCGCACGCCGCTCGCGCTGCTGGTCGCGCAAATCCAGTTCGCGCGGCAACGTGAAAATCGGGACGCGCCGCTCAGCGAAGCGCTGGCGGGCATGCATAAAAGCAGCCACAAGCTGACCACCCTGACCAACAAACTGTTGCTACTCGCTCAGGCCGAATCGGCGGCGGCGCCCAATACGCGCGAACGGGTCGATCTGGGCGCGTTGATCGCGGGCGTGCTGGAGGAGTTGATTGCGTTCGCGCAGTCGCGTGAAATCGACCTGGGGGCCGAACTGGAAGACAATTTGTACGTAACGGGCGACGAGGCGTTGACCGCTGCGCTCGTCACCAATCTTGTCGACAACGCGCTGCGCTATACGCAAACCGGTGGCCGTGTGACCGTGCATGCCCAGCGCAGCAACGACCGGGCGATTGTGCGTGTGATCGACAATGGGCCGGGAATCAAGGCCGAAGCGAGGGCACGCGTGTTCGAACGCTTCTATCGCGCGTCGAGTCATGCGGACGGAACCGGCCTCGGTTTGCCGATCGTGCGCGAGATCGCTCACCGGCAGGGCGGTGCGGTAACGCTCGAACCGGGAGAGGGCGGTGTTGGTCTGGTCGCCACCGTCGAGATGCGACTATGGTCGGCAGCGGTTTGATACGCCGGTACATGAGGGGAGACTTATGAAACTGCTGCTCGTTGAAGACGACGCCGACCTCGCGCGTTGGGTGATGAACCTCATGCAGGTCGAGCATTTCGCGATCGACTGGGCGCAGGACGGCGAGCGGGCCGAGACGCTGCTCGGTCTGCAATGCTACGACGCCGTGCTGCTCGATCTGCGGCTGCCGGGCATGAGCGGTAAGGACGTACTGGCGCGCCTGCGCCGCAAACGCGACAACGTGCCGGTGCTGATGCTCACCGCTAACGGTTCGACCGACGACAAGGTAGCCTGTTTCTCGGTCGGCGCGGACGATTATGTCGTCAAACCCTTCGACGCACGCGAGCTGGTCGCACGCATCAAGGCGCTGATCCGCCGCCAGGCGGCCGGCGACAAGGGGCAGTCGATCGACTGCGGCGATCTGCGCTATCTGTTCGACTCCCGTGAATTCGTGCTGCAGAACGAGCCTTTGCCGTTGCGGCGGCGCGAGCATGCGATCCTCGAAACGCTGATGCTGAAGCAGGGCAAAACAGTTTCGAAGTCCACCTTGATCGACAAGGTCTTCGCACTTGACGACGAACCCAGCGCCGATGCCATCGATATCTACATTCACCGCTTGCGCAAGCATCTTGCCAGTTCCAGCGCAAAGATCATGACCTTGCGAGGATTGGGTTACATCCTGCGCGAAGAAGTGCCGTGCGAAGCATTTGCCGAGACGTTATAGCGTCACGGCGAGTATTTCTTCGTATCGAGCAGGTTATTCGATTCATTTAAATATCGTTATATGTAGTGTTTTCACCGACGTTTCCCGTGCTTCTGCGAAAGAGGCGTGAAGGGTTGGTCTGACTATCCTTTGTTCTGCTACGCAAATGGATATCAGATCAATTCAACGCAGCAGGATCGGAGGAGACGATGGTAAAAAAGAGCAGCTTGTTGCTGGTGGCGAGCACGGGTGTCCTGGCGGTGGGCAGCGCTCACGCGCAATCGAACGTACAGCTATACGGCCTGATGGATCTGAGTGCAGTGTCTTATCAGACCAACGCGAACGCCGATGGCAAACACGTAATTTCAATGGGTATCAACGGTGAACCGTGGTTCAGCGGCAGCCGGTTCGGTATGAAGGGTGCGGAAGATCTGGGTGGCGGCCTGAAGGCGATCTTCAGATTGGAAGCAGAGTACCGCGTGAGCGACGGCGCCATGGAAGACCCGGGTCAGATCTTCGATCGCGACGCATGGGTGGGGGTGGAAAGCGACACCATCGGTAAGTTCACCGCGGGGTTCCAGAATACGATTGCACGCGATGCGTCCGCGATCTACGGCGATCCGTACACCAGCGCGAGGTTGAGTACGGAAGAAGGCGGTTGGACCAATACCAACAACTTCAAGCAACTGATCTTCTACGCGGGCAGCGCTACGGGTACCCGTTACGAGAACGGTCTTGCCTGGAAGAAGCTGTGGAACAACGGTATTTTCACGTCAGCGGGCTATGCTTTCGGCAACAAGACGAGTTTCGGCAACAACGCTACGTATTCCGTTGCACTTGGCTATGACGGTGGCCCGTTCAATGTGTCTTCGTTCTACAACCACGTGAACAACAACGGCTTCACCAACAAGGCGTACTCGGTGGGTGGAAATTACACGTACAGCATCTTCCGCGTGAATGCCGGCTATTTCCACTACACCGGCGATCAGGGTGCGCTGGGCCAACGCCGTGACAATGCGTGGACGGTGTCGTTCAAGCTGGCACCGAAGGGTCCCCTCGACTACGAACTCGGCTACCAGCAGATGCATACGTCGAACGCGGCGTTCGATACGAACGGCAGTATCGCCAATGCCAACCTGAGTTTTGATCCGGATACCGGCACAGGCAGCGGTTATAAGGAAACCCTGTACGCCTCGATGTTCTATCACCTGTCCAAGCGCACCGAACTATACGTGGCCGGCGACTACATGAAGCTGCACCGCGGCTATGTCGTGGCGACGACGTACGGAGCGAAGAACCAGTTGGAGTTGACAACGGGTATTCGTACGCGTTTTTAAATAGTCCATAACGATCGATTCAAGGTCCGAAAAGGCGGCGCGCGGTTCGCGGCGGCGCCTCTTCGGACCTTTTTCTGCCATCGTTCCCCTGCTGCATTCCCGTGATTGCGCCGGCGTCTCGGATAAGGTTTTCATAAGGTTCGCCATTGCACTATTCGCCGCATGAGTAAGCGCCAGCACGCCTGCTCGCAACGTCGAATTGAATGCTGACCAATGGGAGAACCAGCTTGCTAGAGACCGCGAATGATCGTGCTGCCGGGATGCGCAACAAAGTGCCCGAGGCAACAGTTGTTTTCTGGGCGATCAAGATCATGGCGACCACGGTCGGTGAAACCGGCGCGGACTATCTTGCCGTGCATGTAGGACTCGGTACCGCGTTCACTGGCGCATTGATGTCGGCGTTGCTGATTGCCGCGTTGGTCATGCAGCTTCGCATGCGCAAGTACATACCGTGGATTTACTGGCTGACCGTGGTGCTGGTCAGCGTGGTCGGCACGCAGATTACCGATGCACTGACCGACAAGCTCGGTGTCAGTCTTTACGCCAGCACGATCGCGTTTTCTCTGGCGCTGGTCGCGGTGTTCGCGCTCTGGTATCGCAGTGAACGGACGTTGTCGATTCACACGATCTACACGACGCGGCGCGAGCTTTTCTATTGGGCCGCTGTGCTGGTGACGTTCGCGCTCGGCACCGCGGCCGGCGATCTCGCGACAGAAGCTCTGGGACTCGGCTTCCTGTTCGGTGTTGTGGTATTCGGCGCGTTGATCGCTTCGGTGAGCGCTATCTATTACGTCGGCGGGAATCCTGTGCTGACTTTCTGGCTTGCCTATATTTTGACGCGGCCCCTGGGCGCTTCGTTTGGCGACCTGCTTTCGCAGTCGCGCGCTTACGGTGGCCTTGGCCTCGGCACGATCAATACGAGCGTTCTATTTCTGAGTGCCATTGTCGTGCTGGTGATTGTCGCGACTGCAATCGAACAGCGGTCCGTGCGGGTAGTCCCGGCACGCGAGCCTTGAGCGTGCGCCGCTCAATAAGCCGTGCACGTCGCTCATTTTCAATCGTCTATCGACATAACCGCATCATACGGAAGAGGACAATCATGAAACAACGCACGCTCAACAAAGCTGTCGTCGCTTCTTTCATCGCTGTCTCCGCCATCAGCTTCGGGCGCGGCGACGGGGGTGGCGACCTGGGCGGAATCGGCTTCGCGTCAACGGCAGCGGCAGAGGTCGTCAAGGTGTCGAAGCTTGGCGATCTGTCGTCGTTTCGCAAGATCGCCGCCGACACCGCAATACTCGTGGACAAGGGCGATCTCGCGGGCGGCAAGGCGCGCATCAAGGATCTGGAGCTGGCGTGGGACGACGCCGAGCCTTCGCTGAAGCCTCGTGCCGCAGCCGACTGGCATATCGTCGACAAGGCCATCGACCGTGCGCTGAGCGCGTTGCGCGCCAGCGCGCCAAATGCAGCGCAATGCAAACAGTCGCTCGCCGATCTGATGGCGGTGATGGATCGAATGAACGGCAAGGCCTGACATGCTGAAGGGGCCGGCGCTCATGGAAGCGAATCGAGGCAGAGAATCGCTTCTGAATCGATGCGGGATGCCAGGCAATGCTTGACGCTAATTCAGCAGGTCGACAACGCCGAATCGCACAACGGAAGGCGTTCATTCACCTGATCCAGAACGCCCGTTTTCTTCCACGTCATATATCGCAGATAACAGGTCTGCTGTGGCGGAAAAGTCGCCGGAAGCCTGTGCCATTTTTCTTTCGTTTGCTGCACCCAGAGTATCGCGTTGAGGATCTCGCGATCGCTGCGACGAGGACGCCCGCGCCCGGACGCGGTCGTGGGAAAGAGATTCTGAACGCGCGCCCAATCGGCGTCGGTGAGGGGGATCTGAAGCATCGGCCGCCTTGAATGACTGTATGAGGAATGCGCAGTCGTTGCATGCTGCGTTGGTGCCGATACTAGTAAATCTTTTTTTATCGGTCAAATTTTATTGGTGCGGTGCGAAAGTCTAAATTTTGCCGATCGTGAACGAGCGTGCTGTTCGTCATGCAGGACACAATTTCCGGATGTGAAAAGACGTGCTGCGGTAATCCCCACACGCTACGCATTGCGCGATAGACCGTAACGTCGAACCAGAACGCTACGTAACACACGCGCCCGTACGAACGTTCGATAATGAAAGTCATGCCTCGGCAGATACGATCCTTATCGCCGTAAACCGTTGTTCCGTGGGGCTTATCGGTGATGGTCGCGGTTGGATTGCGAAGTGAGCGCAGCACTTGGCACGACATGTGCATACGTTGGCGAGGTTAAAAAATTGCGCCTCCGCCATGCTAACGCTCGACTATGAAAAACCCGTCTCGCTCACAACGTCGTTCGGCACGCGTAACGCTTGCGCTGAGCAGACCGATTGGGACGACGCGCACGACGATCCTGCGACGCTGGGCGGACTCGAGAGCCGTGTCAGCCATGGTCTGCGCGCCGGCGAATTCCATCTCGTGTTTCAGGGCGCCTATCGCGTGGCAAGCGGAGCGCTGACGCGCCTCGAAGCGCAGGTACGATGGACGCATCCGGATTACGGACTGCTGCTTCCCGGTATTTTCATGATGCCGCTCGAGCATCCGCAAGTCGCGCGGGAGATGGCCTTGTTCGTCATCGAAGGCGTGTGCCGTGAACTGCGCGATTGCCTGTCCGCGAAAATGGCGCTGCTGCCGGTTGCAATCACGGTGCCGGCACAGGTGGCCGTGACCGAATCGTTTGCCGACGACTTGTCACGTATCGCGCGCTCGTATGGCGTGCCGGCCAATCTGATCGAAATCGAAGCGCCCGATAGCGCCGACGCGGCGCGTCTGCTGTCTTTGCGTACCCTGACGGCAGGACTGCGATCGGCGGGAGCCGGCATCTCGCTGGGCAAGTGGGGCAACGGCGCGTCTTCGCTCGCGCTGCTCGGTGCACTCGACGTAGACACGGTCGCGATTGCGCCTGAATTGATGGCCATGGTCCCGCGCGATCCACGCGCCTGCGTGGTGATGTCGGCGTTACTGGATCTGCTCCACGCGCTCGATGTACAGGTCGTGGTGAGCGGTGTCGAGACCAAAGCACAGTTGCAATGGTTGAGCGCCTGGCCACAGGCGCTGGCGCAAGGTTTCCTGTTTGCGCGTCCGAAGGCCGGGCTGGCCAATATGCTGGCGCTCAGCCGCGAATCCTGAGCACGACCCGGAACGTTACGTAACGTTCTGGGTGCAACGCAGCAGACGAGTTTCTATTGCGTCCGGAAAATCGGTGGCGGGCGTTGTTTCTGCGATTCCATTGGCGGTCGCATGTCGCCGGTAAAAAGTGCGGCTTTCATTTCCGTCGGCATCAGAAATGTTGCACTGCAAAAAATGTGTGCCAGCGCGTTCGTAGAATAAACATCTTATTTAAACACGCGTCCGATTCTGGCAAACAGGCCATTTTTCTCGATCCATTCTGCGTAAGCCCGATAGTCGGGGTCGTTCATCAAATGCCGTTCCTCGGTTTTGGCGCGCATGAAGTACAGCAGATTCACGGCCGTCAGCGCGAAGCAGTGCGTGAACGCGACTTGCCAGCCCAACGGTTCGACGAACGGCACCGAGACCAGCCAGAACGAGAGATTCTTTGTGATGTAGGCCGGATGCTTCGTGAAGCGATAAGGACCCGAGGTGATGATGCCGCGATTGGTCAGGTTCGAGAATCGCAAGCCGAACGCGACAGTGGAAAGCGCGTAGCAGAAGACCAGGGCGATGATTGCGCTGCCCCAGATGAATCGGATAATAGGTACGGAGATCAGCCAGTTGTCCCAGAACATCGTGCCCTGGTAGTGAATATACTGGTTCGAGATCAGCGACCAGAACGGCTGATAACAGACTAGCGCAACCAGCCAGCCGAGCGTGGTGGGTTCCGCGCTGCGCACGTGGGTATCGAGAATGCGCAGTGTGCACAGATAGCCTACTGTGCCGAACATCAAGTCCATCGTAAAGGACAGGTCATACATGAACCTGAATGACGCGAGAGAGAACGGTGCGTTCATGGCGGTCGCGAGCGACGCGCCGATATGGTCCGCATCGGTGGAAAGATAGGTGATCATCAGCGGCAGGAAGAACGCTTTCACCATCCATCCCGCCAGCATTTCACGCACGGGCTTCCAGTTGCCCGGGCGTTGTCCGAGAAACACCAGACGTCCCCACAACATATAAGCATCGTCGACTTCGCGCTGGCGCCTGTCCATCCACGCAAAGTAAAACGGCGCGGCCACCATCAGATACGGTGCGAGCGTGCGGATCAGAGACCAGAAGGGTTGGTAGAACGTGCCGTGATACTCGGGCAACAGCCAGTAGAGCAGACCGATGCCGACATATACCGAGGCCAGCGCGGCAAGACGCAAAGCCACGCGCGCAATACTGAGCGGCCGAAGCGCCTGGCCCGCAAGCCCCGCGCTTGGGCGTAGATACGCGCGCGCGACAAACAGTTCGTATAGCGCGATGGTTGCGATGATCGTGAGACATGCGGCAGTGCTGCGCGCCGCGCCGTCCAGCGCAGTATTGTCGCGCAGCAGCCAAAGTGTGAGCAGGCCGATCGCGATGCCAAGCAGGCCTACGGAAAACGGCGTTGCCGAACGCGGGCGCTGCTCTTCTACGTGCGCTACGTTATCCAGAGTGGAGTTCATGTCATCCTCGTATTCATGACATAGAGAGCGGCCGGGCTTTTGATTTTTTAAGTCCCGGCCGCTGTGCAGAATTGCCGCTTGATGCTGATTAATGCTGCTTACTTATTGCGGGTTATTTAGCGGGGGCGGCGCCGCCAAGCAATCCGGTGACAAGGTTCGTCACCGGCGCCAGCAGATTCCCGCTGCCCGTCGAGCCGCTACCCGTACTGGCCGTGCCACCGGTCAGGCCGCTCACGATGCCCGTGACCGGTGCTAGCGGGGGGGTCTTGCCGGATGCGCCGCTCAGTGTCGAAGTCAGCGTCGTGACGAGGCCGGTGACGGGCGCGAGCGGCGAGCTTTGGCCCGCAGCACCGCTTAGTGTCGAAGTCAGCGTCGACACGAGGCCGGTGACCGGTGCGAGCGGACCGCCGGAACTCGAGGAGCCGCCAAGCGAACCGAGGTTGCCGAGCAGACCTGTGACCGGTGCAAGCGGGCCGCCTGCGCCGGAGGTGCCGCCCGAACTCAAACCGCCGAGGAGTCCGGTGATCGGCGCGAGCGGGTTGCCGGAGCTTCCGGTTCCACCCAGCGAACCCAGGTTGCCGATCAGGCCGGTCAGCGGTGGGATGCCGATGCCGCTACCGGTGCCGCTCGATCCGCCCAGCCCGCCCAGTCCACCAAGCGGGCCCAGCAGGCCGGCGATCGGCGCCAACGGATTGGTCGTCGCGCCCGTTAGCAGTCCACCCGTGCTGGTAACAGTCTTACCCAACTGGCTCACGATGCCGCCGACGTCTTTACCCACCTGATCGCCCGTCGCGCCCGACACTTTCTTGCCGGCCGAATCGAGTCCGTTGCCGATGGTGCCCAGCAAGCCGTTGAGCGGCGCGCCGAGGCCCGTGGCGTTGCCGATTGTTTGTGTCGTATTCGAGACCACCAGGGTGATCGGGTTGATGGCCGTGCTCAATTGGGTCTCGACCTGTTGAACCGGCCCGCTGGTCAGTGCCGAATTCAAGCCGGCGCCAACTTTGACGACACCCTCACCCACGCCGCCGACAACCGCACCCAAGGTCGACGTGACGGGGGCGAGGGGCGCGAGCGGCCCAGTTCCGAGACTCGTCACCACACCGCCGACCGCGGTAACGGCGGCACCCGTATTGCTGACGAGACCCGACGCGGAGGTCAGAGTCGGTCCAAGCGGATTGGTCGAGCTGCCCAGCGTGCCGAGACCCGCGGCCGTGCCGTTGCCGAGCACCTTGACGCCGTTGCCGAGATCGGTGATTGCAGCACCGAGATTCGAAGTCGTTGCGCCGTTGACGCCGGGGATCGAGGTACCGGTGATCTTGGAACCCGTATCGGCGACGGTGGTGCCCACGGCCGTGATGAGATTGCCGCCCTGGGTGACGACGTTGCCGATTGGGGTGGAGGAGGCGCCGGAGGTGCCGGAGCTGGTGCCCGAGCTCGTACCGGAGCTGCTGGTGCCCGAGCTGCTGGTGCCCGAGCTGCTGGTGCCTGAGCTGCTGGTGCCTGAGCTGCTGGTGCCTGAGCTGCTGGTGCCTGAGCTGCTGGTGCCCGAGCTGCTGGTGCCCGAGCTGCTGGTGCCTGAGCTGCTGGTGCCCGAGCTGCTGGTGCCTGAGCTGCTGGTGCCTGAACTGCTGGTGCCCGAGCTGCTGGTGCCCGAGCTGCTGGTGCCTGAGCTACTGGTACCTGAGCTGCTGGTGCCGGAGCTACTGCCGCCCGAGCTGGCACCTGAAGAGCCGCCCGAGCTACCTCCCGAACTCGACCCCGAAGTGCCTCCCAGTCCACCGCCGCCAAGGCCACTGCCGGGGTTGGTAATGGTCGATCCACAACCATAGAGCGCGAGTAATGTTGATGTCGCGACAGCGATAACTGTCCGACCGGCGAATTTTTGCATGATGTCCCCGTTGAACGACTATTGATGGGGTTATCACTGCAAATTACACGCCAAATACCACTTATAGCGCCAGTTAAACAATTTGTAAAATATATGGCTGAAGAATCGTGAATCTTAAGAATTTATCGCGTATAAAACCCGCTTTCGACTAAAACGCACCGATCGTGTTCCACGCCCATGCTACGTAACGTGTCCCGTTGGCGTAACGGCGCTGAGCTGCCATCAAACGCCGCGCAGGGCGACTCCCGCTCTCACTCGCGCCCAGCTCGCCGATTAAAACGCAGCGGTATAAATTGCCAGCGCATCGGCCTCGGTAACGGGCCGGGGGTTATTCACCAGAAGCCGCGTTTGCAACATCGCGTCGCTCGCCATCCGCTCGAGCCCGCTTCGTTCAATGCCGACGTCGCGCAACCGGGCCGGAATCGCGGTTGCGGCAATCATCTGTTCGAGCCGTTCGATCAACGCCTGCGTCTTGCTCTCCGCGCTGCCCGTCAGACCCGGCACGATCACGTCCGCGAGTTCCGCGTACAGATGCGCCGCGGCCTGGGCGTTGAACCGCAGCACATGCGGCAGCACGAGCGCATTCGAGAGACCGTGCGGGACGTGGTAAATGCCACCGATCGGATAAGCGAGCGCGTGCACAGCGGCCACCGGCGAATTGGCGAACGCCTGCCCGGCGAACGCCGCGCCGAGCAACATCGCTTCGCGCGCCGTGCGGTTCTGACCGTTCTCGCAGGCAGGCAACAGATTGCGCGACAGCAGTTCAAGCGCCTTCACGGCCAGCATGTCGGACACCGGGTTCTTCAAATGCGCGGAGGTGTAGGCCTCGATCGCGTGAACCATCGCGTCGACGCCGGTTGCCGCCGTTGCGGCGACCGGCAGGCCGAGCGTGAGTTCGGCGTCGAGAATGGCCAGATCGGCGACCAGTTGCGGCGCGACCACGCCCATCTTTTTCGCCTCACCCACCGTTACGATCGACACGGCCGTGACTTCGGAGCCGGTGCCCGCGGTGGTCGGCATCTGCACGAGCGGCAGGCGCGATACCGTGACTTTATTTACGCCGTACATCTCGCTGAGGGCCTGCTTCTGTTGCGGCGCCAGCACGGCGATCAGCTTCGCCACGTCCATCGACGAACCGCCGCCGAGTCCCAGCACGATTTCCGCACCGGCCTCGCGTGCGAACGACGTCGCCTCGAGCACGATGTGCTCGGGCGGATCGGCGATTACGTCGTCGATCACGGTGGTGTTCCAGCCGTGCGCCGCGAGATCGGCGAGGGCCGGATTCAGCAGCCCGCTCTTGTGAAGAAAACCGTCCGTCACCACGCACAGGCGCGTGAGTGACGGAAACTGCGCACGCAACAGAGCGCCGAGACGGCGCGCCGCGCCGAATTCGACGACCATGGTCGGCACGGTTTGAAACCGGAATGCGTTCATCATGCTGCGTCTCCAGGCACCATATGGCTCGTGACTTCACGCCGCTCCAGCAGCGGAATGATCGTGCCGAAGCCGAGCCGCTGGAAGTGCGGTGTATCGCGATGCACGCTGAGGCCGTCGGCGTCGCTGTACTGTTCGAGAATCACGAAGTGATCGGGATCGACCGGCGAGCGGAAGAATTCGTAGTAGAGGTTCTTGGGCTCTGCACGGGTCGCCGCCGCGAGTTCCGTGAGGGGTTGCACAATCGCGTCGCCGTTGCCCGGTTTGGCGAAATAATGCGCGATCACCTGCAGGTAAGCATTTGCCATCGGTTACTCCAACAAGATGGGACCTTCAACGTTCGGGATCCAGATTCCACAATTCGCTGTCGCTGGTGGAGACCGCGACTGCGCCTTTCTTCAGCGCATCGAACACGTCGCCTTTATTGCAGACGAAGCCCGAGGCGACGATCGGCGGCAACGCCTTGCGGTCCTGCTCGGACAGATGCGAGAGCATCGGCGCCGGCATCAGTTGTACCAGATTCGGGTCGCTTTGCTCCAATGCCTTTACGCTACGCGGCCAGGTCGAGCGGTCCGTCACGAATACTTTCTGCATCGTGACGAGACCGGCCCGATTGCCGCGCTGGATAGTCGCCACCCGGGTCGAGACGAGGCTGGTGACGCCGATGTCCGCCAGATACTCCACGCCGCCTTTATCTTGCGAAAGCCCGTCGCAACTATCGATATTGACGATGACATACTTGCCGGCTTTCGTCAGCGCCGCGACCACCGGATGCAGTTTGCGTAATTCGACATTCGCGACGATCGAGATTTCCGCGGCGCTTTTCAGAAAGATGTCGATCTGCTCGACGCCGAACAGCGTTGCAATGACCGGGTGGCGCGTAAGGCGCGCCCCAAGTGACTTATCCATGTGATTACTGCTTCGTGTCTTGAGCTTGCTCGTCAGTCAGGCCAAGCTTGCCGGGATTGAGAATGTTCTTCGGGTCGAGCGTGCGCTTGATTGCCTGCAGAACCGGGAATGCACTACCGAGCGATTCGCTCATATACGGCGCGCGCAACAGGCCGACGCCGTGATGGTGGCTCAACGTTGCATTGTATTTGATGAGGACGGCATTGGCGGCGTCCCATGCCGCGCGATACCACTTCGCACGATGCTCGACTTCGACTTCGCCGCGCAACGAGAAGTACAGACACGCACCGTCCACATACGCATGCGACTGGTGCGCCGAACCGGCCAGCGTGCCGGGTACTGCATTGATGGCGGCCACTACGTCGGCATAGATGCCCGGCAGGTCTTTCCACGGGCCGACCATTTCCAGCGTATCGGCCACAAAACCCGGGCTGCGCTTGAAACCTTCCGCGCTCTTGCCGGTGAGGTAACGCGTGTCGAGCCACTTCTCGAAGATGACCTTGTCGTCCAGTTGCTCGCCCAGTTCCTTGCAGACACGTTCGCTGATCGTCAGCACCGCTTCGACCATTTCGCGCGGACCTTCGTCGGCGATCAGCAGCACGTTCGATTCCGGCAGCCCGAATTGCACGCCGCTTTCGAGTTCGTCATATAGACGCAGGGCAGCCGGGTTCGCGCCTTGTTGCATGATCTGGCGGCATGCTTCGAGGCCGATCGCGAAGGTCTTGAAGCCATAGGCAATCGCCCGGCCGTAATCCGGCAGACGATGCAGCTTCAAACGCACGCGTACGATTACGCCAAGCGTGCCTTCGGAACCGATGAAAAGCTGCTGCAGATCGGGGCCGACCGCCGCGCGCGAATAACCGCCCACGCTGATCAGACTGCCGTCGGCAAGCACCACGTCCATGCCGGACACCATGTCTTCGATCTTGCCGTAACGCGTCGAGAGTTGACCCGCGCCGCGGCACGCCACCCATCCGCCGACCGTGCTGATCGCATACGACGACGGCCAATGGCCCATCGTCATGCCGTAGTCGCGCTGAATGGTTTCTTCGAAGATGTCGCCGAACATGCCGGCTTCGACTTCGACGATCTGGCTTTCGCGGTCAAAGCCGACGAGGCGATTCAGTTCGCACACGTCCAGCACGATGCCGCCGCGCACGGGCAGCGCCGCACCGGTCACATTGCTGCGCCCCGCGGACACCGTTACCGGAATCGACGCTGCATGGGCGATACGCATGACAGCCTGAATCTGCTCGACCTTCGAGACGCGCACGATGACCGCGTGCGGCGTAGCCGGTTTGCCGGCGGTTTCCGTCACCATCGAGGCGGCCCACCAGTCGCGCGTCCACGCGACGACGTCGGGTGCGAGCGTGAGCACTTCGTCGGCTACCTCGCGCAGTGCGCCGATCTGCTGTTCGCTGACCTTGACCGGATCGCGTTGCAGACCGGCTTCAGCCGTGCTGTCTTTGACTGTGTCCTTGAGCGTGGCGGCGTAAGCCGGCGGAGTATGCGCGCCGACGATATAGTTGCCACGGTTATAGCCACGCTTGATTGCTTCCTTGCTGATCATTCGGTTTCTCCCATAAGAACAGACTTTTCGTGTTCGACGGCGGCGACGTAGTCGCTCACCTGCTTTGCGACGGCCGCCGCGGACAAGCCGAGCTCCGTCTGTAAAATTTCACCTACGCGCACGGCGGCGCGCGCCGATGCATCGCGTGCCATCAGGCGTGCGCGGATGCGGCGCGACAGCACGTCATCCACGTTGCGTGCGAGTTCGTGTCTGACGGCGTAGAGCACCTCTGCTTCGGTGTACGGCAGACCTTCGACAATCGGCTTCAGCAAGCTCGAATCGCCTTCGAGAATGTCGGTGACGAAGCGTGCTTCCGTGCCGTAGCGTTCGCCCAGTTGCGCGGACAATCCGCCGGACGCGACGATTGCTTGCGCGTCGTAGCCCGCCGCGCCAAGCAGGTACGCGGACTTCGTACGGCATTTCGCGCGTTTGCCGATCACCTTCTGCGCGGCGTCGATGGTCTGTTCGGCCATGTGCCGCGAGGTCGTGAGCTTGCCGCCCACGATCGTGACGAGTCCGTCCGGTGCAGTGTGAATCTCGTGATTGCGCTTCATTTCCAGTGTCTTTCCGCCAGGCGGCCCGACCAGCGGCCGGCAACCGGCAATGCTGCCCACCACATCCTCGGCCTGCAGATCGGTCTTCAACGCGGAGCGCGCGCCTTCGATCAGGAAGTCGAGTTCCTGGCGCGTGCAGCAGACATCGTCTAAATTGCCTTGATAGTCTTCGTCGGTGGTGCCGAGATAGGACACGTTGCCCCAGCGCGTGATCGTTGCGCGTCGGCTGCGGCCCGGTACGGGAATCGTCACCGTGCAGTCGTTGCGAATCTTCAGCCACGGAATCGCGACGTGCACGCCCTTCGCAGGGCGAATCTGCAAAGCGGACGGATCGTCTTTTTTGCGGCCGTTCCAGTCGCGCAGCCAGACGCCGGTAGCCATCACCACCACGCCGCCACGCACGCGAATTTCGCGCTCGTCTGCATGCACGATCACGCCGTCGACGCTGCCGTGTCCGTTGCGCGTAATCTCGACGACCTTCGCGTGATTGACCACGGCCGCGCCATGAAACGCCGCCGTGCGCGCGAGATTCAACGTGAGGCGCGCATCGTCCACGCGCGCGTCGAAATACATGAAGCCGCCGGTGAGGTTCTCTTCGTTGAAGGTGGGGCAGTGCGACAGCACTTCCGCCTTGCTGAGCTTCTGATGCAGGATGCCTTCGCGCCAGCCGCCCGCAATGTCGTAAGTCCACAGCAGACTTTCGAATGCTTTGGCGAGACGCTTGTCGAACACGCCGTCTTTTTCCATGACGGGAAACAGGAAGGGCAGCCGTTGCACCAGGTGCCGTGCGTTTCTGCGCAGACGCTGCCGTTCGAGTAACGAGTGGCGTACCAGCCCGAGATTGCCCTGCTCGATATAACGCAGGCCGCCGTGCACCATCTTCGATGACTTCGACGAGGTGCCCGAGGCGAAATCGCTCTTTTCGAGCAGCGCTACGCGATAGCCGCGCAAGCTGGCGTCGAGTGCCGCGTAGGCGCCGGTTACGCCGCCGCCCACGATCACGATGTCGAAGGTTTCACTGCCGAGGCGGTCGAGCTGCTCGCCGCGCACCATGCGCAGGGGCTCGGTGCCGGTCATTGCGGCGCGTTCTTTCGAGGCCTTTCTGGATGGAATAAACAACATGTGTCTCAGTCCCCACAACCATTATCAAATGCACTTGCGTGAGCAAGCTCGGCCTCGACCCTCGCGTGCCACGAGGCGCGCCGCTTCGCGCGCGCGCCTGAGTCCGCTGACGGCTCGAACACCGCGTCGGTGACGGTGGTGGCGCGGGCCTGCTGCAACGAATCCCACAGCAAGCCCGACGAACCCGCGAGAAACGCGATGCCGCGCAGGCTCGCGCGATCGCTTTCGTGCATGCGCCGTACCGGCATGCCGCTCAGATCGGCCTGAATCTGCAACAGGGTGTCGCTGCCCGACAGGCCGCCGCCGACCACCAGTTCGGAGGCTTCGACGTCCGCGATCGCCTGGTTCGCGTCGATGCACAACGCCACCGAATGCGCGATGCCTTCGAGAATCGCGTAGGCGATTTCGGCTTGTGTCGTCGCGATGGAAATGCCGCACAGCGAAGCGCGCGCATTCGGTTGCAATTGCGGTACGCGCAGACCGGTCAACGCGGGCAGGAAGGTCACGCCGCGCGCCGAGTTCACCGTCGCGGCGAGCGCGCTGATCTGGGCGGGGTTGTCGAACCAGTGCAATTTCTCGCAGATCCAGTTCAGCGCCGAGCCCGTAGTCGCGACGAAGGTTTCGAGCGAGTAATGCGAGACGTTGTGCTGGCGGCGCGCGGTCATGGTCAGCGTGCCGTCGTGCGAGGTCCCTGTTACGGGAGGAATCTGCGTGCCCACCAGCAGATCGACGAAACTGCCGGTGCCGTGGACACACATCGACTGGCCGCGATCGAGACAGCCCAGTCCCACTGCGCCCGCAAGCTGATCGCCCGCACAGGCGAGAATCGGCACGTCGATGCCGAGCACCTCAGGGCGAGTTCGGCCGAATTCATCGGCATCCTGACGAAGTTCCGGTAACAGGCTCTGCGGGAAGCCGAGCGCATCGATCCAGTCGAGACAATAGCGGTGCTCGGCAAGCAGATAGGCGCTCGCCGAGGTCGCGTTGGTCGGCGTCGTCACACAAACGCGTTCGTTCGACAGATGCCAGAGCAGCCACGTGTCGATCGTGCCGAACGCAAGGCGGCGCTCGCGCTGGGCCAGGATCACAGAGGGTGTCTTTTGCAGGTGATGAGCCGCCCACAGATAGGGCGAACGCACACCGGCAGGGCGCCCCACGCGTTCTATCAATGTGCTGTCCCACTTCGCGGCCAACCGGTCCAGTTCGCTTGCGTGGCGTGTGTCCTGCCACACCATCGCGGGCACCAGCGCACGGCCGGTGTGGGTGTCCCACAGCACGGCGGTGGCGCGTTGCGTCGCAATGGCCAACGCAACTACGTTCAACTGCTCGCTTGCCGCGCGAGCCAGCGTCGCGCGGCACACGGCGAGGGTTTTCTCGAGGATGGCGTTCGCGTCCTGCTCGACGACGCCCGGCCGCGGGCTGTCGACACTGAGCGGCAGATACTCCAGACAGGAGACCTGTCCGTCTGCGTCGACGACTGCCGCGCGCGTGCCGGACGTCCCCTCGTCGATGGCGAGAATAACGTTTCGATTACGGGTCATTGCTGGGATTTCTCGATTGCCGGGGTCATGAATGCGGATGCTTGCTCAGCGTCGCCTTTGAATTGCGGCGCGTTGGGTTCGTTGTCGGGGGTGATGGTGGTGCGCGTCGGGTCCCACTTGATGACAAAGCAGATCACGCTCGCCACCAGCGGCACGATGGCCAGGATCAGGAAGGTGGTGTCGAGGCCGTAGCGCTCACGGAACAGCGGGAACACCAGCAGGCCCAGCGCGGCGCCGATCGACCCCAACGCGCCGATCACGCCGTTGGCGCCCGCGCGAATCTCGCTGCGAAACGACAGCGAAGAAAGACTCTTGCCGTTCGCGCCGGGCCCTGAAGAGTGAAACAGAATGAACAGCGACGGCACGATCACCGCGAGCCACAATGGCATTTTCGAACCGAACAGGCCGAGTACCACCAGCATTACGAAGACCGCGGCGAAGCCGAATGCGGACGCGCGCCGCAAGCCGAATCGCTTGCCGATGACCGGCGACATGAAGCCGCCGAAGATGCCGAACACGTTGAAGAGCAATGCGCCGAGCGTGGCGTAGACGAAATCCTTGCCGAACAACGCCGCGCTGATCAACGGCAGATACCAGCCGATCGCGAAGTACTGGATCGACTGGCCGACCTGAACGGTAGCGGCGAGCAGGGTGCGTGGCAGATAGATGCCGCGAAAGATCAGTGCGACGTTGGCGAGCCCACGGGTGGCCTGATTCAGCACCGGCACGCGCTCTTCGACGGGCGCGGCAGAGAAGGGGCGCCCGTAGATGCGGCTCATCGCGGTGGCGGCTTCCACCAGACGTTCCTTGCGCGCGAGCCAGATCGGGCTCTCGACCAGAAACACCAGTTGCAGCACGAGGATCGCGGCGCCGAACAGGGCCGTTGCCGCCACCGAATAGCGCCAGATCGAGTCGCCGACGTGCCACGATTGAAACAGCAGTGCGAGCAGCAGGTTGGAGCAGACGGCGGTGTACCACATGCCCTGCCATGCATTCAGGCGGCTCTTCAGTTTGACCGGTGTGAACTCGGCGAGCATCGCCATCGCAATCGCGAAGTCGATCCCATAGGCCATGCCGACAAAGAAGCGGCCTGCCAGAATGACTTCGAAGCCCGGTGCGAACACCACCAGCACGGCGCCGATCACCGCGAGCAATTTGGCTAGCACTAATGGACGGATGCGCCCCCAGCGATCGGCCATCCAGCCGCCGATCGGGTTAAAGGCGATCGCAACCCACGACGCAAACGACGTCATGAGCGCAATTTGAGGCGCGTCGAGATGGAGATCCCGCGTCATGGGCCCGAGGCCCGCGCTCAAAGCCGAATTGGAGAATGCGTCTAGAAACAGGCCACCGAGTGCGAGCCACCAGATAACGCCGGCTCTACCGGGAATGCCTGAACATGAATCGATGAATGAAATGACATCGTCAATGCCACGAATCTTAATCGCGATCGTTTGCACAATCGGTCTCCTTTAGTTTTTCTGTAAGAGGCCGGTGCTGTTCGCGGAGCAAATCGCGAGTGCGTTTGCGATTACGTTTCGCTCACGCGCAAGAGACCATCTTACAGATAGTCTCTTATCTAGATCTGCAGGCAAACTTTATGATGCGTCGTGAAAAGTGTCAAGCGTTGTGACGAAGAGAATGTCGACCGAGATGAGTTGGCGTGGGGAGGGATTTCCACTATTGCGCGACGGTGTTCCGTTTCGCGTGCTCTGACAGAAGATATGGATGCCTAAGTTAATTTCATTTCATGAGCGGCCTGGACTATCTGACGATCACTGGCCGCGTGATGTTCTGCACCGGGCACGGACCTTCTGACCGTCCGACTGCCCGCTGTCAACGCCGCACTCCGCAGGAGCCGCGTCCCTTCAGGCAACTCCTCCGTTTCATCAGGCAAATCTATCGAGATTGTAAGGTTATTCCGATTCTTGATTGAGAATGATTCGCGTTTACGTTAGATTGACGCTCTTCCTTGAGAAATGCGGAGCGAATCTATGGCTGAGGTGCTCGTCCGGCAGGAGCCTTCAACAACGATACCGATGCCTGTCCTCAGTATCGGCGACGCCCGTCCTCCGGGTCCGCGGCGGTCTCGCGGTCACGCCCGTTCCGTCGATCGGGAGAAGGGCGCGCTGCTCGACGTGCTGATCGCCAACCGCCCAATGCTTGTCAATCTCGCGCGTGGCTTTGTGGGTTGCGCGAGTCTGGCGGAGGACGTAGTGCACGACGTCTTTATCAAGCTGGTCGACTTCCCGGATCAGGAGGCCGTGCGGCAACCGGTGGCCTACGTGACCCGCATGGTGCGCAACGCGTCGATTGATGCGTTCCGCCGTCAGAGCCTCGAAAACACCTATCACGCTGACGAAGACGACGGCCTGCATGTGCCCTCACCGGAGCCTTCGCCTGAAGCGGCGCTGCTCGTGCGCGACACGCTGCGGCACGTCTACAACGCACTCGAGCAATTGCCGCCGCGCAGTCGCGCGGCGTTCGAGATGGTGCGCCTGCGCGAGGAAACGCTGCAAAGCACCGCACGCGCCCTCGATGTTTCGCAAACGCTCGTCCATTTCATGGTGCGGGACGCCGAAAAGCATTGCGCCGACTGTCTCGACGCCTGCAATCGCGGCGTGGCGGGTCCCGCGTTCTGCAGCGGCCGCTCGCGGCGGCGGTAAAAAAGCGCGCACGTCAAACGTCAATTGAGTAGAGGCGGAGGGTGAGCGAGATGCCGCCGCCGCTGTTCCGGGTAGTTCATCAGCGCTTCGCTGAAGCTTCCTGACCATTCTTCGACCGAGCCATTCATCATGACGCAAGCACAGCAAACTCCTTCCGCCGCCGGCGAGGCGGACGATCTCGTCTATACGGTCGTCATCAATGACGAAGAGCAGTACTCGATCTGGCCGACCTTTCGCGCCGTGCCGGCCGGTTGGCGCGAAGTGGGCGTGAGCGGTCCGAAGGCTGCTTGCCTCGCGCATATCGACGCTGTGTGGACCGACATGCGTCCGGCCAGCTTGCGTCGTCACATGGACGGGACCGCCTCGAAGGCGAGCGCATCGTAATCGGGACGGCCTGGATACGCACTGGGGCAAGTCGCTTCTGCAAGAGGAATTCGCATGACCACGCTTTCGATACCGTTGCCCACGCTCGCCGATTTGTCGATCGAGCCGGGACTGCCGACTGTCGTCTCACCGCGCGCCGGCGCGGACATTTCACTGGAAGAGGCGGTGACGCTGCTGCATGCGATCGTTGACGACACGCTCGAACGGGCCGGCGGCGTGCTGTTCACCGGTTTTCGCGTAGCCTCGATCGAGGCCTTCCAACGCTTTGCCGGTTCGTTCGGGCATCCGTTGATCGGTTATGAATTTGCCTCGACGCCACGGAGTCAGGTCGAGGGCGCGGTGTACACGTCGACGGAATATCCGCCGCATCGCTCGATTCCGCTGCATAACGAGCAGTCGTATACGCGCGAGTGGCCGTTGCGCATCTGGTTCCACTGCGCGCTCGCCGCGCGTTCGGGCGGCGCGACACCGATTGCGGACAGCCGCGCGATCTATCGCGCACTCGATCCGGCGCTCGTCGAGCGCTTTGCGAAGCGCGAGTTGCTGTACATCCGCAACTTCGGGCAAGGGCTCGATCTGCCGTGGGAACAGGCCTTCGGTTCGGACGACCCGAGCGTGGTCGAACGGATTTGCCGCGCACGTGGCATCGATTGCGAATGGCGCGACAGTGAAGACGGCGAACGGCTGTTGCGTACGCGTGAGCGCTGTCAGGCGGTGGCGCGTCATCCGCGCACTGGCGACAGGGTCTGGTTCAACCAGGCGAATCTGTTCCATCTCTCGTCGCTCGATGAAGACATGCAGGAAGCGTTGATCGATTCGGTGGGACTTGAAAACGTACCGCGCAACGTCTATTACGGCGACGGCGAGCCGCTCGAAGCGGATGCGCTCGCGGAGATCCGCGGTGTGCTCGATCGGCAGCGCATCGTATTTCCATGGCTGACGGGCGACGTGCTGATGCTCGACAACATGCTGACGGCGCACGCCCGCGATCCGTTCGAGGGGCCGCGCAAGGTGGTCGTGGCGATGGCGCAGAGCTATAGCGAAGGCCACGGCAAAGACGCTGGTTCGGACTGGATCGAAGGCGGGCAGCGGATGGCCGCGCCATGACGAAAACGCAGGGCGCGGCACTCGCGGCGCATTCGCTGACGGTCGGCTACCGCGATCATGTCGTGCTCCACGGTTTGAACCTGACAATCGCGGCCGGCCGCGTCACCGCCTTGTGCGGACCGAACGGCTGCGGGAAAAGCACCTTGCTGCGCACGCTCGCCGGTTTGCAGCCGGCGCTTTCCGGCAGCGTTGAAGTCGACGGCAAGCCGCTCGCTTCATACCGGCGCCGAGCGTTGGCGCGCACGCTGACGATGCTTGCGCAGTTCAACCAGATTCCTTCCGGGCTCACCATACGCGAGCTGGTCGCGTACGGCCGTTATGCATATGGTGGCTGGCTGCGTGGACTTTCGCGCACGGACCATGCGGCCATCGACGAAGCGCTCGTCGCGAGCGGATTCGCCGACGACGCCGCGCGCGACGTCGCCACGCTCTCGGGCGGCGAACGCCAGCGGGCATGGATTGCGATGGCGCTCGCGCAGCAGGCGCCGATCGTGTTGCTCGACGAGCCGACCACGTACCTCGACATCCATCATCAACTGGACATTCTGCGGGAGTTGCGGCGCCTGAATCGCGAACGCGGGCTTACCATCGTCTGGGTGCTGCACGACCTGAATCAGGCGGCGGCCTACAGCGACGAAATCGTGCTGATGCGAGCGGGCCGCATCATCGCCCATGGTTCTCCCGATGCGATGCTCGACCCACGTCATCTGAACGACACCTTCAGTGTGCCGATGCTCAAGATCGCCCATCCGCAGACAGGTGCGCCGATGTGCGTCCCGGCATACGAGGACAACACCGCGGATATGGTTAGCGCTGGCTTCGACGACGAGGTCTTGAGCGATGCCGCGTCGACGGGCAAGGACCTCGCCGCATGACCACGCTTGCAGCGCGCAAACGGCTGCGCCGTCACGAGTCTTCAATCGACGGCTGGCGCGCACCCTTAAAAAACCGCGCAGGAATGATCGGCGGCGCGCTCGTCGCGTTGATCGTCGTGGTGGCCGCATTGCGCCTCGCACCCGGTTTTCGCACGTGGCTCGCCGCGCCCGCGGGCAGCGACGCCGCGCAACTCGCCGGCATTCTGCTGTTCGACCTGAGCGCGCCGCGCATTCTGGCGGCGTTGATCGCAGGCGGCTGCCTCGCCGTGGCTGGCACATTGTTTCAGTCACTGACGCGTAATCCGCTGGCTTCGCCGGATCTGCTGGGGATCACCGGTGGCGCTCAACTCGGCTTGCTGGCCGCGATGCTCGTGCCGTCGCTGGCGGGCGTGGCGTCGGTGCCGCTCCTGTTCGTTTGCGGCCTCCTGGCCGCCGCGTGCGTGGCCGCCGCGGCCGGCGGCTGGCGTGCGACGCCGTTGCGGCTCGTGCTTGCCGGCAGCGTCTGCATGCTGCTGTTCTCCGCGCTCACCACGCTGATTCTCGCGTTTTTCGAGCAAAGCATTGTCGGCATGTCGCTGTGGGCGAGCGGCAGTCTCTATCAACCGGGCGCGGCGGGTTTGAAGATCGCGGTCGCCTGGCTCATGTTGCCGCTCGCTGCGTTGCCCTTCGTGATCCGTCCGCTCGACCCGCTCGCACTCGGCGACGACGCTGCCGCGTCGGCGGGCGTGCGCGTCGACGCGACCCGGTTCGCGGCGATGGTCGTGGCGGTGGGTTTCGCGAGCGTTGCGGTGAGCGTGGCGGGACCGCTGTCGTATGTCGGCCTGATCGCGCCGAATCTGCTGCGCGAGGCGCGTGGCGCGAAGGCCTCGCGCCTGGCCGTGCTCGTGCCGTTGTCCGCGCTGGTGGGCGGCGCGCTCGTGCTGTGCACCGATAGCGCGGTGCTGGCGCTCGATCTCGACACGACTCTCTCGACTGGTGTCGCGATCGCTTTCGTCGGCACGCCATTGATGCTGGCGATGATTCGCAGCGGCGCGGCGTGGTCGGGTGCGTTGCATGCCGGCCAGGACCGCGCCGCCGTGCGCGCCGGGACGCGCTTTGTGCGGATGCTCGATGCCTTGCCATGGCCGCTGACGGCGGCGGTCTTGCTGATGTTCGGCGTCCTCGTCGTCTGCGCCGGTGCGTCGTTCGGACCGACCTCGATCGATGTGCATCGCTGGTTAGCCGTGCTGGATCAGCGTGATGAACTCGCGCGCATGCTGCTCGATTTACGCCTGCCGCGGCTCGTCTGTGCGTTGCTCGCCGGAGCATTGCTGGCGGCGAGCGGCGTGCTGATGCAGAGCATCGTGCGCAATCCGCTTGCCGGGCCGGAAGTGCTAGGCGTGACGCAAGGTGCGGGCCTCGCCACGCTTACGGCGCTCGTCGCGTGGCCGCTCGCTGGACATTCGACGTTGGCGTTTGCCTCGCTTGCGGGCGGCGGCGTGACGCTGGCGCTTACGCTCCTGCTCAATCGGCGGCATCGCTACGCGCCGCTGGCTGTCGCCCTGACCGGCATCGTCATCGGCACGCTTTGGACCACGCTGTCTCAATGGCTCATCACGCAACAAAGCGTGCAACCCGCACGGTTCGTGGTGTGGCTGGTCGGCGGCACATACGGACGCAGTTGGGGTGAAGTGACGGCGCTCCTGCCGTGGTGCGTGCTGGCCGCGCCGGTGTTCGCGCTGCTTGCGCGGCCGCTCGATCTGCTTGCACTAGGCGATGACCAGGCCGCCGCGCTCGGTTTGCCGATTGGCGTGCTGCGCCCGCTGGTGCTGACCGTGGCGACGCTGGCCGCATGCGCCGCGGTGGCTGCGGTCGGGCCGGTCGGCTTTATCGGCTTGATGGCGCCGCATCTTGCATCCATGCTGGGGGCGCGTACGCATCGCACGCGTTTGTGGCTCGCCGCCACATGCGGTGCGCTGGTGCTGGTGGCCGCCGATCTCGCGGCGCGCACACTGCTGGCACCGCGCGAAATTCCCGCTGGTGTGCTGACAGCGTTGATCGGCGCGCCCTATCTGCTTGCGTTGCTGATCGGGGAGGCTCGGCGCGAGAAGCGGGGTAAGCGGTGAGACGGCAAGCGGTGAGACGGCCAGCGGCGCATTCGTTAAGCGCCACATCGAGCGACGATTTCCGCGCACAGTGCTTCGCGGCCCATGCGCCGGAATCGATCGCACACTATCTGGAGCATGTTTGGCTCGGCGTACCCGACGCGAGTGACGAATCGGCGTTGGCGCAGGACGAAACCGGCAAGCCCGTCGTCATCGCCGTAACGGACCTGGCGCACTATCGCGCCGACCTGCTCGATGCCATGCATCAGGTCTACGGCGGTGAGCGTGAAACGCATGCACGTGCCTTGCTTTCGCAATGGAGCAAGTATTACTTTGGGTTCGCGGCGACCGCCGGTTTTGTGGCCGCGGCGTTGCTGGGCCGTCCGCTCGACCTGTCGCCGGAAAGGACACATCTGGTGCTGCGGGGCGGCCTGCCCGTCGCGCTCTATCTCGCGCAGGACGCATTGCAACCGCCCGCAACCGACCCGGCAGACCGCTACGCACCGCTCGTCGATCATCTGGACGCGGTGATCGCGACGCTCAGTGCGATGACGAAAATCGCACCGCGAGTGTTGTGGAGCAATGCCGGCAATCTGCTGGATTACCTGTTCGAACAATGCGCGTCGCAATTCGATTTGACCAGCGACGCCGCCTGGCTCTTCGGCCCGCTCGCCGCCAATGGCGAGGCCAATCCTCTGCGCATGCCGGTGCGGCAAGTCGCGCCCCGCGCTGCAAGCCTGCCGAACCCGTTTAGCGCACGGCGCGTGTGCTGCGTACGTTATGAAATTCCTGGAGAGACGCAACTGTGTGGACGCTGCCCCTTGCTGTTAACCATGAGCGACGCGGAAATCGCCTTGCAGGAGGCTTCGCATTGACGAGCCGCGCAAGGTCACCGCAACGGTTCAAACGGGTTGGTGCGGCCATCGCGGCGGCGGCTGTCTTGCTCGCCCACGCCCACGCGTTCGCACAGAACAGCGAAGCCAAGGCCGTTCGCGCCGCCGCGCCCGCACGGTCAAGCTGTACACCACTCGCCGACAACCCGATCGTCTCGCAAGCCAGTCCGTCGTTGCCCACGCAGCCCACGCGCATTGTCGTGCTTGAATTCATGTTTGCCGAAGACCTGGCCGCGCTCGGCCTCACGCCCGTCGGCATGGCGGACCCCGGGTACTACCCGGTGTGGATCGGCTACGACGAAGCGCGCCTCGCCTCGGTACCGGACATCGGCACGCGCCAGGAGCCGAGCCTCGAAGCCATTGCGGCGGCTAAACCGGATCTGATCCTTGGCGTCGGCTTGCGCCATGCGCCGATCTTTGCGGCGCTCGAGCGAATCGCGCCCACCGTGCTGTTCAAATACGGCCCGAACTTCACCGAAGACGGCGCCCGCGTGACCCAGCTCGACTGGAGCCGAAAAATTCTCCGCACCATCGGCTGCCTGACCGGTCGCGAGGCGGCAGCGCACGCAGTCGAGGCTCAGGTCGACGCGGGTTTTGCGCGTGACGCGCAACGCCTCGCGCAAGCGGGCCGCCAGGGCGAACAGGTTGCGTGGTTGCAGGAGCTGGGTCTGCCCGACCGTTACTGGGCATTTACCGGTAACAGCACGGCGGCCGGCGTCGCGCAGGCGCTTGGCCTCGAGTTGTGGCCCGCCGCACCCACGCGCGAAGGCACGTCGTATGTTACGTCGGAAGATCTACTGAAACAGCCGAAGCTCACGGTGATGTTCGTCAGCGCGACCGAGCCCGGTGTGCCGCTCGCGAGCAAACTCGATTCGCCGATCTGGCGCTTCGTGCCGGCTCGCAGCGCGGGGCGTGTGGGTCTCGTCGAACGGAATATCTGGGGTTTTGGCGGGCCGATGTCCGCGCTGCGGATGGCCGATACGATGACGGAGACACTGCTCGCTCTTCCGGCGCCGTCCGCCAGCAAGTAAGCGGCCAGGTTGGCGGCTAGCCAGGCGGCTGAAGACCGCTAGTCGCTGGCCGGCCCGCTTCATCCGTGGTGCGCGCTCAGCGCTGGGCGTTCGCGTCGACACGCCCAGCTTGAACTTCGCCTGACTTAAGTTATCCCAACGTGCCGTTTGCGACGGCGGTGTTCTCCACGGCTTGCGCAATGCCGACTGTCTCGCTGACGATACTGCCGTTATCCAGCTTCAACACGCGGTCCGCGAGATGGAAGTAGCGATCGTCGTGGCTGATCACGAGTACCGTCTTGCCGCGCGAGCGCAGTTCCGGCAGCAGTTGCTCATAGAACACCGCCTTGAACTGCGGGTCCTGATCGGCAGCCCATTCGTCGAACAGATAGAACGGCCGGTCTTCCAGATACGCGATGACCAGCGCCAGACGTTTGCGCTGGCCGGTGGAAAGCTCACGCGTGGAGAATGCGCCGTTCACCACTTGCACCTTGTGGTCGAGCGCCAGTTTCGCGACCAGTGCGTTCGCGCGGGCGTCGGCTTGCGAGCGCGACGCGGCGTTCGGATCGACGATGCCCAGCAACGCGTCGAACAGATGAAAATCGTTGAATACGGCGGTAAAACGCTGCCGGTACGCGGCGCGTTCGGCGAGGCCAATCGGCTTGCCGTCCAGTTCGATCGTGCCGCCTTCCGGTTCGTACAGACCCGTGAGCACCTTCGCGAGCGTGGTTTTGCCGCTGCCGTTGCCGCCGACGATAAACACCAGTTCGCCAGGTCTGAAAGTGAGATTGACGGGGCCGACGCGGAACATCCGTTCGTCGCGCTCGTGGAAATACGCGTGCGTGACGTCGCGTAATGTCAGGGTCCGGTACGGCGCGTGCGATGCGTTTTCATCCGGCGGCGGCGCGGTGCGCAGCGCGCCGAACTCGCTCATCACCTTTTCGATGCGATCGAGCGACACGCGCGCGGCATTCAGCGTCGGGACGTTGTTCAGCAAGCCGTCCAGCGGCAGCAGCATGAACAGAAACACCACGACGTAGCCCGATGCGGACGGCGCATCGGCATGCACGCCGAGCGCCGGCCAGAACGCGGCCACGCCCAGAAACACGTAGAACAGGAACACGATCCAGCCGACCCCGACCGCATAGGCGCTGAACGCATGGCGCCGGTGGTCGCGCACTTCGTCGATCGCCGAGCCGAGTTGACCGTCGACGAATTGACGCGAGCGGGCTTGGTGCAGCTTCAGCTCTTTCGCGCCGGTGAACAGCGCGCCGAGATAGCCGAACAGTTTGTCCTGCGAGCGGCCGGCGGCTTCGAGCGAGGCAATCGCCCGCTTGTCGCCCGCGTGATAGCCGAGTGAGCCGACCAGGATGGCGGCGAGCGCGAGCAGACAAACCGGCCAGGAGAGCCACGCCAGATAGCCGAGGCAGCCGAATACGATCGAGCCGTGCATCACGAGATTGGGCAGCGCGAAGAACAGCATCGACACGTTGGTGGCGTCGTCGGTCAGTACCGACTGCACGGGCGCGGCGCCAATCCGTTCGACGTCGCGCAGTTCTGCCTCGGCGACCCGCCGCGCGACGTGCTCGCGCAACTGCGCCATCGTGTCCTGCGAGAGTCGCGCGAACAGCACGCCGGTGATGACGCGCGTGACGAGCGCGATCACCGCGCATAACGCAAATCGCATCGCAAGCGACATGTCGGCGGCACCGGGTTGCGACAGCGCGCGGCTCAAGGTCGCGACGAGCAGCACGCTGGCGATGCCGTTCAGCACGCAGGCGTTGAGTGCGATCGCGAAGGCGCCTCGTGAGCGCTTGAGCAACGCAATGATCAGCCGCATGGCCGGTTTGCCGGCGGCACGCGCGGCGGTTGAGGGAGAAGATGAGGGGGGCGCGTCGTAGCGCTCATTGGCAGCGGTCATCGGCAGTGTGTCGCAGTGGGTCGCAATGGATCGGTGAAATGCAGCGCATTCAGGTGGCAAATGCGGTGACAAACGCGGTGACAAATGTGGAGACAAATTCGGGCAGCAAATGCGGGCAGCAAATGCCGGCGGCAAATCAACGGGGCGCAAAGACACGCCCCTCGCCTGATAGACGAATGGCCGCTGCAAACATTTACCGTCCGGCGCGAGTTGTCTCATCAAAGTGAGGCAGTCCGAATAATTTGACGGTGGCGGTAAAGATTTGCAAGCGCGGATCGTCACACCAATGAAGCGGCCCATTGCGGCCTGCGACTTGGCCGACGCGGCCAGTTCTAACGGATTTCACGCCCATGACGAGCTTCCCGATTGCGTTGCACCACCGAATCCGCGCTTTGGCGCGTGTCGAACCCGATGCGCCCGCGTTGGCGTCGTTCATGCCGCATACCGTGCGACTGACGCGCGGCGAACTGGACAGCCGCGCGGCGCGACTCGCCGCACAGTTGCGTGAAGCGGGCGTGACGACGGAGGTGCGCGTTGGCGTATGTGTTGCGCGTTCTTGCGATCTGTTTGTCGCCTTGCTCGCCGTGCTGAAGGCGGGCGGCGTGTTTGTCGCGCTCGATCCGCGTCATCCGGCGGCACGCCTCGACTGGGTCGCCCAGGACGCGGGTCTCGCTCACGGCATTGTCGATGCTTCGGCCGATGCGGTCATGCGCGCACGTTTCGCGCAATGCTTCGACGTGGCAAACGATGCTTTGGCAGACGCCGCCGCACCGCGTTTCGATGGCGACGACGAACCGGTGCATCCGCGCGCAGCCGCGTACATGATCTACACATCGGGTTCGACCGGCACGCCGAAAGCGGTTGCCGTCGAACACGGGCCGCTCGCCGCGCACGGCGACGCGCTCGCTGAGTCGTTGCCGATTGGCGCGACCGATCGCGTATTGCATTTCGCCTCGGTGAATTTCGATGTCTCGATCGAAGCGTGGCTGGTGCCACTCGCCGTGGGCGGCAGTGTGGTGATCAGCGACCCGCCGCCGTTTCCGCCGGAAGCCACGCACGCCTTCATGCTGCGTGAAGGGGTAACCAACACCACCTTGCCGCCCGCTTATCTACGCGAATTCGCGAACGTTTGCGAGCGCCTCGGCGTACCGCCATCGCTGCGCGTGCTGCTGTTCGGCGGCGAAGCGATGTCACAGGACAGCTTCGACGAGATTCGCCGCGTATTCCCGTCGGTCAGGCTCGTCAATGGCTATGGACCGACCGAGGCGGTGATTTCGCCGATGTTGTGGCCGGTCGACCCGGATACGACGCCGATGCTCGAAGCGGGTAACGGTTACGCCTCGCTGCCGATCGGCTGGCCGATCGGACGTCGTGCGGCGCGTATCGACGGGGCAGTGCGGCGCGGCGGCGCCGGCGAATTGCTGCTCGGCGGCGTGTGTCTCGCGCGTGGTTATCATGGGCGCGCTGCGCTTACCGCCGAACGCTTCTTGCCGGACGCAAGCGGCGAACCGGGGGAGCGGATCTACCGTACCGGCGACCTCGCGCGCGAACGCGCGGACGGCTCGTTCGATTATCTCGGCCGCATCGACGATCAGGTGCAAGTGCGCGGCGTTCGCGTGGAGCCCGGCGAGATCGCGGCCTGTCTGCTGACGCATCCGGTGGTTGCCGATGCGGGTGTGATCGCCGATGCGACGGCAGGCAGGACGCAACTGATTGCCTGCGTGGTGCTGAAAGAAGCACTTGACGACGCAGCATTGCAGGCGCATCTCGGCGCGCATGTGCCACAGGCGTGGCTGCCGCATCGTTTCGCGCGCTTTGAACGCCTGCCTTACACGCTGAACGGCAAGCTCGACCGCGCCGCATTGCGCGATGCCGTGGCGGCGCTGCCGGTTGCGGCCGCCGCCGATTATGCCGCACCCGCAACGGTCACTGAGCAACGTCTTGCCGATATCTGGCAAACGCTCCTGAACGATCCGACACCGATTGGCCGCACCGACCGGTTCTTCGCACGCGGCGGCGATTCCCTCGCGGCCATGCAATTGCAGGCCGCGATCCGGATCGAATGGGGCGTGAATTTGCGGCTCGATACGTTGTTCGACGATCAGCCGCTCGAGACACTCGCGGTGCTGATCGACACCGGCGAGACGGAATCGACGGTGAGCCGGCACCAGCAGATCACGGTGCTGCAGCCTTCGGCCGCTGTGTTCGCCGACCGGGCTGCTTCGTTCGCCCAGCAGCGTTTCTGGGTGCTGGCGCAAACGCGCGATGCCGGCTCGGCCTATCACGTCGCCGTGCAATGGGACGTGCGGGGCGCGCTTGATCTCACGACCCTGCAACGCGCGCTTGATAGTCTGATCGCGCGTCAGGAAGCCTGGCGCACGACACTCGTTGAAACCGACGATGGCATGGTCATGCAGCGCATTCACGCAGCGTTGCCGGTGCGGATTGCGGAAATTGACCTGGATACCTGCAATGAGGCCGAGCGCGTGTTGCGGCTCGCGGAGTTGACGGAGCAACACGTCGGCGCGTCGTTCGATCTATCGAATGGCCCGCTCGTGCGTGCCACGCTCATTATGCTCAGCCACAACGCGCAACGTTTCCTGTTGACGACCCATCATGCCATCAGCGACGGCTGGAGCTCGCGTTGCGCGTTCGACGAACTGCAGGCGGCTTACTCAGCGTTTGTGACAGGACGCACGCCGCAGTTACCTGTGCTGCCGGTCCAGTACGCGGACTATGCGCAGTGGCAGCGCGACTGGCTCGCCGCGGGCGAAGGCGAGCGTCAGCTTGCGTATTGGCGCAATGCGTTGCGCTCCGCGCCCGAACCGCTTGCCTTGCCACTCGACCGGCCGCGTGCGCCGCAACGCGACTATCGCGGCGGCCGGCTCGCATTGCGGCTGCCGCAAACGGTCTCCGCCGCGGTGCGCGAAGCCGCGCGGCGCGCCCAGGCATCGCCGTTTACCGTGCTGCTGGCGGCATTCGACGCGTGGCTGTATCGCCTGACCGGTGCAACCGACATCGTGGTCGCCGCGCCGATTGCGCATCGGCAACGCGCGGAAGTCGCGCCGCTGGTCGGCCTGTTCCTCAACACGCTGGCTTTGCGCGCGCGTGTTGCGCCAGACCAGTCGTTCGCGGCGTTGCTCGACGGCGTGCGCCGCGTTGCTTTCGATGCCTTCGCGCATCAGGACGTGCCGTTTGATCAGGTGCTCGACGCCATCAAGCCGCCGGTGCGGCGTGGCGAAGAATGGCTCAAGGTCAAATTCGCGCAGCAGTTCGATCTGGAACTGACGGCTGAATTGCCGGGCGCGTCGGTGCGGATGTCGCCGGGGCTCGATCTTGCCGCCCGCTTCGACCTCGCACTCGATTTCACGGACGACCCGCGTGGCATTGAACTGGTGATCGCGTATGCGCTCGACGGTATTGATGACGCGACCGCGCAGGCCTGGCTGAATAGTTACGCCGCGCTGGTTGCCGACGCGGTGCGTGATCCGCAATGCGTGATCGCCGAACTTGATTGCGCGGATGGGCCGGAATACGACGCGGCCCGGCAGGGGCGAGCGCTTCAGCCGGAGGCGGATAGCGTGCTCGCGCTGTTCGCACGTCACGCGAGTGAAACGCCGCATCGCATCGCGCTTGCGGACGCCGATACGCAGCTTACGTTCGCCGAACTCGACGACGCGTCCGGGCGCATTGCACTCACCTTGCAGCAACGCAACATCGGCGCGGAGCAGCCGGTCGCGATCTGCATTGAGCGCTCGGTGCGTTTCGCGGTGGCGCTGCTCGGCGTGATGAAGTCGGGGGCCTGCGCGGTGCCGCTCGATCCGGCTGCGCCACACGAGCGACTGGCGGCCGCCGTGGATGCCTGTGGCGCGCAATGGATGCTGAGCGTGGGTGGTGCGGTGGCCGCGTCAGCGTCGGGTAATGCCACGACGCTCGATATTGATTCGCTAGCGCAAGCGGATGTTGGCGTTAGCGCCAACGCGAACACGAGCACTCACGCCATCCGTCCGGCACCGCTGCCTGACCAGGCCGCGTATCTGATCTTCACCTCAGGGTCGACCGGCACGCCCAAGGGCGTTGTGATCTCGCATCGCGCGCTGGCCGATTACGTCGCAGGCATGCTGGACGAACTCGCTTTTGCCACCGATGCCTCGATGGCGATGGTCTCAACCGTCGGCGCCGACCTCGGTCACACGACGCTGTTCGGTGCGCTGTGTTCGGGCCGCACGCTACATCTGTTGCCGGCTCAATGCGCGTTTGATCCCGATCGTTTCGCACACGAGATGCGCGCGCGCAAGGTCGGCGTATTGAAGATCGTGCCGAGCCATCTGCATGCGCTGCTCGACGCACAGCAAGCGGCTGACGTACTGCCTGCGCATGCACTGGTCACGGGTGGCGAAACGCTGCCGTGGTCGCTGGTCGAGCGGATCGCGGCGCTTAAGCCGGCGTGCCGCGTGATCAATCACTACGGTCCGACCGAAGCGAGCGTCGGTGCGTTGATCTTCGACACGTCTGCTCCGTCACACGCTGCCTTGCGTTTTCCGGAAGCTCGCCCCGCGCAAGTGCACACGGCCACGCAACCTGTGCGGATCGCGCAGATCATGCAGTCGGTGCCGCTGGGCTTGCCGCTGCCCAACGCCTACGCGTGTGTGCTCGACAGCCACGGTGCGGGTGTGCCGCCAGGTGGGATCGGCGAACTGTATCTCGGCGGTCCGGGACTCGCGCGGGGCTATCTGAACCGCGCCGCCGCGACCGCGGAGCGTTTCGTACCGCATCCGTGCGCGCCGGGCGAACGTCTCTACAGAACCGGCGACCGCGTGAAATTGCGCGCTGACCGTCGACTAGCATTTCTTGGCAGGCTCGACGACCAGGTAAAAATTCGCGGCTATCGGGTCGAACCTGGCGAGGTCAGCGCCGCGCTGCGCGCGCTCGAAGATGTCGCTCAGGCGGAAACGCTTGCCGTGGAGCATGAAGGGCGCTTGCGGCTTGCATCGTTCGTCGCTCCGTCCGATAGTGCGCGTCTCGATGAGCCCGCATTGCGTGCGGCGTTGGCCGCGCGTCTGCCGGATTACATGGTGCCGGCAGCAATGCTGATCGTTGCCGCGCTGCCTGTGACCGCGAACGGCAAAGTCGACCGTGCCGCATTGCGCGCGCTTGCCGCCGCGCCGGCGCCGGCCGTTGCCGAAGGCGGCGCGCCGCAAGGGGCAACGGAAGAGGCGCTTGCCGCGGTCTGGAAGGAAGTGCTCAAAGCCGAACGCGTCGGCCGCGACGACAACTTCTTCGAATTGGGTGGAGATTCGATTCTGGTATTGCAGGTGATCGCGCGTTCACGCAAACGCGGTGTGCGCTTTACGCCGAAACAGCTATTCGACGCGCCGACGCTGGCACAACTCGCCTGCGTTGCGACAACGGTGGATGCGGCTGCGCCGGCGACGCACGCCATGGCCTCCACAGTTAAAGCACAAGCGGTGTCGTCACAGACCGAACAAGCCACGACCCTTACGCCCGCGCAACTGCGCTTCTTCGCGCTGGATATTGCGCAATGTGGTCACTGGAATCAATCGATCGAACTCGATGCCGAGGCGCCGTTCGATTCCGATGCGTTCGCCCGCGCATTCGACACGCTGCTGACGCATCACGAGATCTTCCGTCACCGTTTCGCTCCGAGTGGTCCCAGTGGAGAATGGCAACTCACATTTGCCCCACGCGCGTTCGAAACCCTCCCGCTCGCAGTCGCTTGCGCAGGCGACGAGAACGACGCGCTCGCCCAGTTCGACGCGCTGCAAAGCACGCTCGATCTCACGCACGGTCCGCTCGTGTGCGCGCTCGCCGCGCTGCTGCCCGATGGGACGACGAGGCTCTATCTGGCGATTCACCATCTGATTGTCGACGGCGTATCGTGGCGCGTGCTGCTGGACGATCTCGACGCCGCTTATCGCGCCGCGCGCGAGCGCCGCACGGTACGTTTGGCGTCGACGGGCACTCGCGCGCAGGACTGGGCGGCGCGGCTCGCTCGTGCCGCGCTCGACGTCGCGAACTCGCCATTTACCGCCGAAGTGCCGTATTGGGCGGCACTGACGGCGCCATACGACGATCTGCCGCTTGACCATCCACAAGCCAGGGCGACGAACGCAGACGCACAAACTGTCATCCAGACGATTGGCGCGGATTTGACGCGCGCCGCCTTGACGGAGGCAAACGCGGCCTACCGTACACAGATGCTCGAACTGCTGATCGCCGCTTTGGCACAGTCGCTCGGGCTGCCTCGCTGCCGTATCGAGCTCGAGGGCCATGGCCGGGAGGCATTGTTCGACGACGTCGACGTGAGCCGCACGCCCGGCTGGCTGACGAGCCACTATCCGCTGCAGTTCACTGTCGAAAGCACGCCGACGGCGACGCTCGGCGTGGTCAAGGATGCGCTGCGCGCGGTGCCGAACAAGGGGCTTGGTTTCGGTGTGCTGCGCCACTACGGCGACGCGACCGTGCGCGCTGCGCTCGCCGCCGTGCCGCGGCCGCGCGTGACCTTCAACTACCTCGGCCAGTTCGATGCATCGCGCGAGGCTGCGCTGGTCCCGCGTTTCGGCGGCGTGGGTTGCGAGCGCGATCCGGCCGGTCCGATCGGTAACGCGCTGGCGATTCACGCGTATGTCGATGGCGATACCGCGCGCACGCTGAAAATCCATTGGGTGTATGGCGCGACGCAGTTCGAGCGCGCGACGATCGAAGCGCTCGCTGAGCGTTTCGAAACGGCGCTGGGCGAGTTGACCACCGCATGCGCGGCGCGTCTTTCGCAACGCGGCGGCGGGGCAACGCCGGGTGACTATCCGCTCGCGCGCGCTGGGGGGCTCACGCAGGCTGCATTGGAGCGTTTGCCGCTCGATCTGCGCACCGTTGACGATATTTACCCGCTCTCGCCGATGCAGCACGGCATCCTGTTTCACTCGCTGTTCGCGCCAGAGCAATCGACGTATGTGAATCAACTGGTCGCGACGTTGATCGAACCGGACGTCGAGCGTTTGCGCGCCGCGTTCGAGGGTGCGGTGCCGCGTCACGATATTCTTCGCACCGGATTTACGCCGGATGAAGCTGCGCCGATGCAGATCGTGCACCGCCAGGCGCGCATGCCGGTCGAGATCCTCGATTGGCGCGATCAAGGCGCCGCGGCACTCGATGCATTTGAAACATGGCTCGCGGAAGACCGTTCGCGTGGTTTCGATCTGACGTCACCGCCTTTGATGCGCGTCGCGCTGATCCGGGTGACGGATCAGGCTTGGCGTCTTGTCTGGACCCGTCACCATCTGCTGCTCGACGGCTGGAGCACGGCACGCTTTTTTGCCGACGTGTTGCGCGACTATATTGAGCCGCGACGTCCGCAACCATTTGCCGCGCCGGCGAAAACGCGCTACCGCGATTTCATCGCATGGCTCGCGGCACGCGACACCGAAGGGGAGCGTGCGTTCTGGATGGAGCGTCTCGCGCTTATCGACGAGCCGACCCTGATCGCCGACCGTGAGTCCAATCACAACGGCGAACCGGAAAACCCGCACGCGCCGCAACACCTCACGCGGCGTGAATCCTTTGATGCCGATACCACTTCACGTCTCACTGAAACGGCGCGCCGCCTGAAAGTCACCGTCAACACAGTGGTGCAGGGGGCATGGGCGCTCGCGCTGCAACGCATGACGCATCACAGGGCTGTCTCATTCGGGGCGACCGTGGCTGGCCGGCCCGACGCGCTGCCGGACGCCGGCACGGTGCTGGGCCTGTTCATCAACACGCTGCCGGTCATCACGGCACCGTTGCCGCACCGTTCTGCATCGACATGGCTTCAGGAACTGCAGCGCGACAATGCCGCGGCAGCGGAGCACGCGCATACGCCGCTCTACGAAATCCAGCAGTGGGCAGGCCAGGGTGGCGGGGCGCTGTTCGACACGCTGGTCGTGTTCGAAAACTATCCAGTCGATGAAGCCTGGCAAGGACGCGACGAACGCGCGCTCAAGCTGCGTGAGTTGCGCAATATCGAAGCAACCGACTTCGCGCTCACCCTGGTGATCGAGGCTGGCGCAAGGCTCACGATCGACTATGGCTACGACGCCGCACAACTCGATGCAGCGCGCGTGGCCACTTTGCATCGCGCATTTGCCAATTGCCTGAGCGCTCTGATCGCCGATCCACACGCGCTGCTGGGCACGATCTCGATTGCGACCGCCGACGATCTCGCGACGCAGGCGAGCGCCAATGCGACCACTCGATCCTGGCCGCAAGCGCGGCAACAACCCCTGCACCGGCAATTCGCGCAGACGGCCGTCGCGCACGCTGACGCCATCGCGCTCGAATTCACCGATCCTCAAGGACGCGTGCAGCAGATGACCTACGGCGCGCTCGATGCGAACGCCAATCGGGTCGCGGCCGCGCTTATCGAAGCGGGCGTTCGGCCGGATACGGCGGTCGCGTTGTGCGTCGAGCGTTCGTTCGACATGGTGATCGCGCTGCTCGGCGTGCTGAAAGCAGGGGCAGCCTACCTGCCTGTCGACCCCGACTATCCGGCCGAGCGTATCGCGTATCTGCTCAACGACGCCAAACCGGCAGTCGTGTTGACGCAGCCGCATCTGCGGGATCGTGTGATCGCCGCGGTCGAGCATGTCGACGTGAAGACGCTGATCGTCGACGAACTGCTGGGCAGCGAGGTCGCGCTCGCCGCGGCGATGGAAGTGGCGCCGGAACAGCTCGCCTATCTGATCTACACATCGGGTTCGACCGGCAAACCGAAGGGCGCGGGCAATACGCATCGTGCGCTCGCGAACCGGATCGCGTGGATGCAGGACGCGTATCGGCTCGATGCGAACGACGTCGTGCTGCACAAGACGCCGTTCGGCTTCGACGTATCCGTATGGGAGTTTGTCTGGCCGCTCACGGTCGGCGCGAAACTCGCGATCGCGCCGCCGGGCGACCATCGCGATCCGGCGCGGCTGGTCGCGGCAATCGAAACGCATCGCGTCACGACGCTGCATTTCGTGCCGTCGATGCTGGCCGCGTTTGTCGCCCATCTGGAAGATTTCAAAGCGGCGGCGCGTTGCGCGAGCATCGAGCGGATCGTGGCAAGCGGCGAAGCGCTCGCACCGGAACTGGTGGCGCGTGTCGCGCAACACTTGCCGAATGCGCGGCTCTACAACCTGTACGGCCCGACCGAAGCCGCCATCGACGTCTCGCACTGGACCTGCGACGCACGCGATGCAAGCGCGGTATCCGTGCCGATCGGCCATCCGATTGCGAATCTGCAACTGCATGTACTCGATGAGGCGCTGCAGCCGTTGCCGCCAGGCGCTGTCGGTGAACTGTATCTGGGCGGCGTGGGACTCGCGCGCGGCTATCTCGGCCGTACCGCGCTGACGGCGGAGCGGTTCATCCCCGATCCTTTCGTGCAGGGCGCACGTCTCTATCGAACCGGCGACCTCGCACGCCGTCGCGCGGATGGCGCGCTCGACTATCTCGGTCGTATCGACACACAAGTGAAGCTGCGCGGCCAGCGCATCGAACCGGGTGAAATCGAAGCCTTGCTGCGTGCGCAGCAAGGTGTGCACGACGCGGTGGTGGTCGTGCGTGACGAGCAACTGATCGGCTACGTTGCGCGAGGGGCGGACCATATGATCGACACGGATGCCTTGCTCGAGACGCTGCGTGCTCAATTGCCCGCGTACATGGTACCCGCGCAACTGATCGACCTGGCGGTGCTGCCGGTGACGCCGAACGGCAAGTGCGATCGGCATGCACTGCCGCCGCCAGTTCGTCGCCAGTCTTCTGGGGAAGAGGCGGCAACGTCTTTGCAAACCGGCACGGAACGCGAACTCGCTGCGATCTGGGCGCGCGTACTGCATCTCGAATCGGTCGGCCGCGACGACGACTTCTTCGCCCTCGGCGGCCACTCGCTGCTGGCCACGCAGGCCAACGCCCAGGCCAATCTGCAGTGGACGCTGGTTCTGCCGCTGCGCACGCTATTCGACGAACGCACGCTGCAACGCTGTGCCGCCGCGATCGATCGTGCGCTGGCCGAACGCGATGCGAGCACCGGCGGGGACACCGCGAGTGCGATCGACGCACTCCTCGGTGAACTCGAACTGCAATGAGCGAACCTGCGCCCCGCCATCACGCATCACGCCCGCCCGCACTGAGCACTGAGACCACCCAGCATGACGACAGCCAAACCGGACCTGCTTTCCCTCGCGACCCGCTTCGCGCTCCTGCCGGACGCGCAGCGCAAGGCTTTTCTCACGAAGCTCGACACCGCCGGCATCGATTTTCGCGTGCTGCCGATTCCGCCGCGCGCCGACCGTGCTGCCAGCGCGCCGGCTTCGTTCGCGCAAACGCGGTTGTGGCTGCACGCGCGCATGATCGACGAACCGGCGGCGTATCACATCACCGAGCGTCTGCGGCTCGACGGCGCGCTCGATGCGAACGCACTGCGTCTTTCATGCGACGCATTGATCGCGCGCCATGAGGCGTTACGCACGAGCTTCGCCGAGGGCGCGGACGGGGTGTTGCAGACCGTGCATGCGCCGTCGCGCTGCCCGTGGCATGCGAGCGACGTGAGCACATTGCCGGCGCACGAGCGGGCGGCGCGCGCGGCCACCATCGCGCAAGCAGATGAAGCGCAGGCTTTCGATCTGTCGCTCGGTCCGCTGATGCGCGCGCATCTGATCCGGCTCGATGCGACGACACATTGGCTCGCGCTGACGACGCATCACATCGTGTCGGACGGCTGGTCGGCGGACGTGCTGCTCGCGGAGCTGGCGTCGTTCTATCACGCGTACGCGAAGAATGAAGCGGTATCGCTGGCGTCCTTGCCGATCCAGTACGCGGACTACACGCTATGGCAGCGCCGCTGGCTCGATGCAGGTGAACGGGAGCGCCAACTGGCATTCTGGCGCGAGCGGCTGGACGCGGGCCGCGATGTGCTGATACTGCCGGGCGCCGCACCGCGTCCGGCACGACGGAGCGCGCGTGGTGCGCGGCACCGCTTCGTGCTGAACGTCGAGCTTGTCAAACAGGCCAGGGCGCTCGCGAATACCCGGCGTGCCACGCCGTTCGCGGTGCTGCTTGCGGCGCTCAATGCCCTGCTCGCGCGCTCCTCGGGCGAAGCGCAGATTCAGATCGGCGTGCCCGCCGCGAATCGCGAGCGCGGTGAAACGGCCGGCCTTGTCGGCTTCTTCGTCAACACGCTGACGCTCGCGACGCCCGTTCCCGCCACGCAATCGTTCGCCGCCTTGGTCGATGCGACCCAGCAAACGCTCATCGACGCCCAATCGCATCAGGACGTGCCGTTCGAACACGTGGTTGAAGCGCTCGGCGTGGTGCGCAGCGCCAGCCATCATCCCTTGTTTCAGGTGATGGCGGCCTATGGCGCGCGTCGTCGTTTGCCTTCGCTTGCCGACGTTCGCATGACCGAATTGCCGTCCGGGATGCCGTTCGCCAAGTTCGATCTAACGCTGGGTTTCGAGGAACGCGACGACGGTTCCATGGATGCCTGCTTCATCTACGCGCTCGACATTTTCGAGGCGGATGCGATTGAGCGGCTAGCCGCGCGTTTCGTCACGTTGCTGTCGAATGCGACTGCGGCGCCCGCAACGCCGGTTGGCGATTTGCAATGGCTGCCAGACGCCGAGCGCGCTCAACTGGATGCGTGGAACAACGACACAGCGGTCGATCGTCAGGATGCTTTCAGACCGGTTCATCAGCGCGTGGCCGATCATGCTCACGCACGACCGGATGCACGCGGCGTTGCGGATCTCGAACGCTCGCTCACACGCGGCGAGGTGGACGCGCGCGCCACACGGCTGGCACAACGGCTTGTCGCCGCCGGCGTGAGCGCGGAGATGCGCGTTGGGGTGGCGTTGAGCCGCTCGGTCGATCTGCTGGTCGGCCTGATCGCCGTGTTGAAATCAGGCGGCGCATTCGTGCCCCTCGATCCGGGCCATCCGCGCGAACGCCTCGCCCAGATTCTCGACGACGCCCGAATCACTCACGTCATTACCGAGCGCGCCAGTCTGGCCGCGTTGCCGGCGTCCGATCGCTTGCATCTCTGGCTGATCGACGAAGAGCCGCAGCGTGACGATCATTCGCTTACACCGATCGCGTTGCCGGCCGTATCGCCGTATCAGGCGGCCTATGTGATTTACACCTCGGGTTCGACCGGCAAGCCGAAGGGCGTGGTAGTCGATCACGGGTCGTTCGCGCGGCATTGTGCGGCGATTGCCGAGCGTTACGGCGCGGGGGAAAGCGATGTCTTCCTGCTGTTCCAGTCGGTCAATTTCGACGGCGCACACGAGGGATGGTTCTCGCAGTACATGTCCGGCGCCGCGGTGGCGATCACTGCCGATACGCTATGGCCGCCCGCGCAAACCTGCCGGATGATGGTCCGCGAGGGCGTGACGATGACCTATGTGCCGCCCGGTTGTGCGACGCAGCTTGCTGAATGGGCACTCGCGCACGGCGCGCCGCCAACGCTGCGGTCGCTGACGGTCGGCGGCGAGGCGACTTCGCGCGAGGCCTTCGCGCTGATGCGCCGCGCGTTTCCGAACGCGCGCATCGTCAACGGTTACGGACCGACGGAAACCGTCATCACGCCGATGCTGTGGATGTTCTATCCCACGGAGGATGTCGCGAAGCTCGCCGACAGTGCGTATCTGCCGATCGGCACGCTGGTCGGCGCGCGCTCCGCGCATGTGCTCGACACCCGACTGAATCCGCTGCCGGTGGGGGTGATCGGCGAACTGTATCTGGGTGGCGAAGGCGTGGGCGTTGCCCGTGGCTATCTCGATCGGCCCGCGCTTACTGCCGGGCGCTTCGTGCCGGATCCGTTCGGGGCGCCGGGAGCGCGGCTCTATCGTACGGGCGACCTCGTCAAGCGGCGCGCGGACGGCGTATTTGACTTTATCGGCCGTGTCGACCATCAGGTGAAACTACGCGGCTTGCGTATCGAGTTGGGCGAGATCGAGGCGCAACTCGCCGCGCATGACGACGTGCGCGAAGCGGTGGCGATCGTGCACGGCAAGGGGGCACAAGCGGCGCTGGTGGCGTATGTCGAATTGAGCGCGGAGGCCGGCAAGCGCACCACGCGTGCGGATGCTGCCGAACTCGACGCGCATCTACGTCACACGTTGCCCGATTACATGGTGCCCGCGCATATCGTCGTGCTCGATGCGTTGCCGCGCAACACGAACAGCAAGGTGGACCGCGCCGCATTGCCGGAGCCGCAGCGCGTCGCGCGGACCTATCAGGCGCCCGCCGCCGGACTCGAAACGGCACTTGCGACGATTTTCTGCGAAGTGCTGGACGTGGAACGCGTCGGTCGTGGCGATCATTTCTTCGAACTCGGTGGGCACTCGCTCGCGGCGGTGCGAGTGGCGACGCGCGTGGCCGAGCGGCTCGCACGCGACGTACCGGTGCGCGCGCTTTTCGAAGCGCCGGTCCTGGCTCAGTACGCGCAGCGGGTGATGGCCGCGGCGCCGAGTGAGACGGTGGTTGAAGCGAATCTCGAGTCCGGTGGACAGGCGGGATCCGGAAACGAAGCAGCGACGCATCATCCGCGCGTGCTGGCCGATGCGCAAGGTGTGTTGCCGCTGTCCGCGGCGCAATTGAGTCTGTGGTTTCTATGGCGCGCGCAACCGCACAGCGCGGCCTATAACATTCCTGTCGCGCTGCGTCTGCGCGGACCGCTCGATCTCGGCGCATTGCGCGAAGCGTTTGCCGGCGCCGCTGCGCGGCATCCGGCGTTGCGCACGCGCCTTGTCGAACGCAACGGGGCGTTGCCGGGCCAACGGATTGCGGCGCTGACGCCGTTCGAACTGCCGGTGATCGATCTGCTTTCGCGCGAAGCGACGGCCGCCGCACGAGAGTCTGCCGCTGTTGCGCTCACGGATGAAGACGCGCTGACCCCATTCGACCTGATCGACGACGCGCCACTCTGGCGCGCGCGGCTATTGCGTCTCGACGAACACGATCATGTGTTGTCGCTGGTCGTGCACCACATCGTGTCGGATGGCCATTCGATCGATCTGTGGCTCGAGGAAGTCCGCACGATTTATGTGGCCATCGTGCATGGTGCGTCACCGGCAGCGCCGGGTCGTTCATCGTCCTTGCCTCAAGCGTTGATTTTGCCGGTCGCGGCGCCACGCGCGCGTCTGTCATTCTGGCGCGACGTGCTGGCCGACGCGCCCTCGCACGGTTTACCCCCGCCGACGTCCGGCCGTTCCATGGCGCCGCGCTGGAGCGCAGGCCGCTTCGCTTTTGTCTTCTCCCCAGACGTCGTGCGGCGCGCCCGCGCAATGGCGCTTGACGTCCACGCAACCCTGCCGATGCTGCTGCACGCTGCGTTGAACGTCGCGTTCTATCGCGCGACCGGCGCGACCGATCAGCTGGTCGGCGTGCTCGCGTCGACCCGCGAATTGACGGGTGAGGCCGCGCGCCGCGCACTCGGGCTCTTTATCAACGCGGTGGTCGTGCGCACCCGGCTCGCTGGAACGGACACCCCCGCCGCGCTGCTGGCTGACGTTCGCGACGCCGCCCTCGCCGCCTATTCGCACGCGGACACGCCCTTTGCCGACGTGGTCGTCGCGTTGCGCGCGCCGCGCCCGGAACCCGGCAATCCGCTCTTCTCGGTGATGTTCAACTATCTGCGCCCGGCTGGCGCCAAGGCACACGACTGGGCCGGCCTGACGCTCGACGATTTCAACGACGTGCGGCATCGCGTCGTATTCGAACTGGAACTCGACGTGGTCGAGCATCCGGATGGTCGCGTGACGGGGGCGTTTTCGTATGCGGACGAACTGGTCGACGGCCGCTTCGTCGAGGCATTGGCCGCTGACTATCTCAACGTTGTGCGGCAGTTCCTCGAGGCGCCGCATGAAGCGCTCGGTGAGTCGCCGGCGCGCTTTGCACTTGCCACGCCCGGCGTTTTTGCCGACATGAACGTCCGCGGCGCGTTGCACAACGAAGCGGCCCGACACGCGGAGGCGCTTGAGCGCGTCTGGAGCGATCTCTTCGAAGGCAACACGCCTGCTCATCACGACGATCTGTTCGAAGCCGGTGCGACGTCGTTCGACGTCGTGCGTTTCGTCGACGCGGCGCAGGCGGCGGGGCACGCGCTCTCGATTGCCGACGTGTTCGCTGCGCCGACTTTCGCCGGTCTGAGTGCGCGGATCGTGGCGGCGGCATCGGCTGCTATCGAGGCGCGGGATGCCGGCTAAAGCCCGCGCCGCCCGACCAGCATTTTTCTCCGGCCAGCCCCACGGCGCGCCGGCTCACACCGATAAGGACCTGCGACATGCACAGAGATACCGTATTTGATCTGATCGGCATCGGCTTCGGGCCGTCGAATCTGGCGCTTGCCGTGCGCCTCGCCGAGGAGGCCGGCAAGGGACGCCACGCGGACCTCGCCCACTGCTTCATCGAACGGCAGCCGGAGTTCGGCTGGCACCGCGGCATGCTGCTCGACGATTGCCGGATGCAGATTTCTTTTCTCAAGGATCTTGTCACGCTGCGCGATCCGACCAGCCGCTTCACGTTCATCAACTATCTGTCCGAGCGGGGACGTCTCGCGGATTTCGTGAACCTGAAGAGCTTCTACCCGACGCGTGTCGAGTTTCACGATTACCTCACGTGGGTGGCCGCATCGTTCGATGAACGCGTGCATTACGGCCAGACGGTGATCGGTATCGAAGCGGTTAAGGCAATCGGTAACGTGAACGAGGTCGAAGCGCTGCGTGTATTCTCGCGCGACGAGGAGGGCCGCGAGTGGCAGCGCGTGACGCGCGCGCTGTCGGTTGGTATCGGCGGTGGCGCACAGGTGCCGGAGGCCTTTGCCGCGCTCGGTTCGCACAATATCGTGCACTCGTCGAAGTATCTGACTTCGATCGACCGCGTGGTGGGCGACGCCGGCGGTCCGCGCAAACGGGTGGCCGTGATCGGCGCGGGGCAGAGCGCGGCCGAAGTATTCGTCGATCTGACGCGCCGCTATCCGCACGTCGACGCGAGCCTCGTGATCCGTTCGAGCGCGCTCAAGCCCGCCGACGACAGCCCGTTCGTCAACGAAATTTTCAGCCCGGCTTTTACCGACATCGTCTACGCGCAGCCGAGAGACGGCCGCCGTTCGTTGATCGAGCGCTTTCGCGATACCAACTATGCGGTGGTCGACCGTCCGTTGATCGAGCAGATCTACGAAATGCTCTATATGCAGAACGTGTCCGCGGAACCGCGCCACCGGCTGCTGGCGAATACGGGTATCGAGACGGCGATGCGCACGGCCAGTGGCGAGATCGAACTCACGCTGCGCGATCGCTTGAGCGGCCACGCGCGCGCCGAGCAGTTCGATGCGCTCGTGCTGGCGACGGGGTATCGCCGCGACACGCATTTTGAATTGCTCGAAGGTCTTGCGCCGCATCTGGGCGACGCGCTTGCGCAAGGCAACGTCGAACGCGATTACCGTCTCGCCACACCCGCGAGTTTCAAGCCGCGCATTTACCTGCAAGGCTGCTGTGAAGACAGCCACGGGCTTTCCGACACGTTGCTGTCGGTTCTCGCGCTGCGCTCCGACGAGATCGTCGCATCGCTTGCTCACCACACCTCACAAGACCGGTCGGCCAGCCGGACGACGCAAACAGAAGAAAGCGGGACGAGCAAGGGTCGCATGGTCTTCGCTCTTTGATAAAGCGCGGCCGGTTGGGCGCATCACAACCTGGAGCATCGAGAGATGAAGTGGGCAACAGGCAGGAGGAATCTGATGCTGAACGCGGCGATTTATCAGATCAACCAGACCAACGTCGTCACGCCCGACCTTGCGCTCGATCCGACAGGCAGCACGTCGGTGCAGACGGGCGAGGTGCGCTCGCGCGGCATCGAACTGAGCGGCGTGGGTAACGTGACGCGTAATTTCTCGGTGATCGCGACGGCGAAGTACGACTGGTAAGCGGAAGGCGTTCGCGACGGATTGGGCTGCTTTTCACGTGCCGTTCGAACGCCGCTGGTTTTTTTATCTCATTTGCAACTACTGATACGTGTTCGAATCGACTATGCCGAAGAAAAAGCTCGTTTATATCTGGTCTCTTAGAAACGCGGCCGCCGATAAGGCGGGGCAGGATATCGCTTACAGGAGCGGCACGCGCTACATGAAGTCGGTGCTGGAGTCGCTCGTGGAAGCGCTTAACGATACCGAACTCGGTGAGCAGTACTCGCTTGAGAAAGTGATCTACGACGATGATCCGGGTTCTGCGCTCGATCGCGAGAAGCTCAAGGAGTATGGGTTTTCCTACGAACCTGGCAAGCGGTGGTTCTATCCGCCGGATTTGCAGGTGCAAGGGAAGGCTGTCAACGCGCTATTGCTCGCGATTCCCTCTACATATCGGCGTGAGCCGCTTGGGGCTGAGGGGCGGGCTACCGGGAAGAGCCGTTTTGAGAGGCATCTGCTCGATACCTTGATTGAGCTTAAGGCTGATGTTGTCGTGCTGGATGGGTTGTTGATTATTCTCGATGAGCTGGTGCGGCCCGGAGCGCCGTTCTATCGCAAGATCGTGAACATTCACCCGGGGGTGACGCGCGAAGAATCGCCGTATGAACGGCGTGGAGCTTATGCGACGCTCGATGCTTTGTATGGGGCGCGGGGGAAGAAGGTGGTGAACTGGAAGACCATGGAGACTGTGGCTGTGGAGCCGCTTTATCTTACGGGGGCGTCGTTTCATTACGTCGATGAAGGGATCGATTCGGGGGAGGTGATTCATGATGTGCTCAATACCGAGATCGATGAGGACGACACTATTCTTGAACTACGGTGGAATAATTTTAATCGCAGTTTGTTTCCGGCTTTGAAGGAGGGGTTGGCTGTGTTGGCCGGGTGAGGGTTTGTTTGGCGTGCGCGGTGCTTTTTTTTGTGCGCTGACGGGGGTGGCCTTTCCTTGATTTGTTAGTGGTCTATTAGCGTTGCCCCTGTGCGGGGCGGCACCTACTTTTCTTTGCCGGCCGCAAAGAAAAGTAGGCAAAAGAAAGCGGCTCAAACCGCTAATTCTTAAGCGGGTCCCCCGCGCAGCCACGGCAGTGGTGCATCTGGAATCTGTCTCCTCGCGCATTCCGCGTCAGTGACAAGGCAGTCATACTTCCGGCGGCGCTGCGCGCGCCGACGCTCATTTCTTACCGCCGATCTCGATTCAGGTCTCGACCTCTTTGGGGCCATGTGTTGCCGTCATCGGATGAACCTCGGCGGTCTGTCAGTCTGATGCTTCAACACGAATCGCAGCGGGCGACTTGTTGTGCAGGACGGGTTGCTACTTTTCCTGGCCGCCTCGATGCGCTGCCCGAAATCACAAAACTCAGCACCGCGAGCACCCATACGCCAGCGCCGCCGTATAGCATCACCCAGCCAAAGCCGTCGATTAATGCGGCGTGAACCGCTGTTCCCGTGGGATCGATTTGCGCTAGCACCGGTATTCCCGCTTTGACAGCTTCGGCATCCCCCGCGGCAACCTTCTCGGCAAGTCGGGCAAGCAGGCCCGCGTCGATCGTTGCAGGCAATCTCGCCTTCAGGTGGAACAGGATGCCGGCAATCAGGATCGCACCCATCAACGCAATGTTGATCGCGAGCGTAATCATCCGCGCACTCATGTCAATGCCAGATGCCATGCCGGCTCGCTCCACAGGAACAGCACCCGTCGTCGTGTTAGTTACGGGTGTATTCGTCAAGCCAAGACCGGCCCCGGCGAGTATGCAGCCAGGCAGCATCGTCAGCGCGCTCGGATGCGCAACGCTGCTGCCGTACTTCATCAACATGAAACCAAGGCCGATGACGAAGAGCCCCCCAGGAATCGCGATTCCCGAGCCGTAGCGCAAGATAAGTCGCTCGCCCAGCGGAGGAAACAGCAACGTCGGCAGCGTGTATGCAAGCAAGGCCAGCCCCGCAGTCACGCTGTCGTAGCCAAGTCCGATCTGGAAGTAGATCGGAATGTAAATCATGAAAGGCCAGAAACTGAAGTTCATGCCGGCGGAACCCATCAACGCGCCGGAAAATTGCGGAATCCTGAATACCGAAAAATCAAACATTGGGCGTGCGCTGAATCGCTCCGCGTACAGGAATGCCACGAAGGCAAGCACCGTCGCCACGAGAATGAAAATCGCACGCGAACTGGTAAAGCCAAGGGCGGGGCCCTGGGTGATGAAATACACCAGGCCAAAAACCGCCAGCGACAACGTGGCCATGCCCGCCACGTCGAACGTATGCGCGTGCGGATCGCGCGATTCCTGCACGCCGCCAAAGACTAGCGCCAAGGTCGCGATGGCGAGCAGCGCATGTACCCAGAAGACCCATTGCCACCCCGACACCGCCACGATCATCCCGCCAATGATCGGTCCAAAGCCCAAGCCGATGCCGAGAACAATGCCCCACGCGCTGAATGCCCGGGCGCGCTCAGGCCCCTCGTTGAACTGGTGCGAGAGCACGGCAACCTGACAGATCAGCATCGCGCCGCCACTCGCGCCTTGCAACAAACGCCCGACGATCAGCGTCGGCACGCTCTGCGCAAGCCCGCATATCAACGAAGTCAGGCCAAACAGCGCAATGCCAATGACGAAGATCCGCCGGCGGCCGAAGCGGTCCGCCAGCGTGCCGGTCGCCATCAGGACCGTGGTTACCGCAAGCGTGTAGGCGTTCATGATCCATTGCATGCCCTTGAAGTCGCCGTGCAGCACGCGCTCGAGAGTGGGCAGGATCACCGGCACACTCGAGATTTCGAGGCTGAACATCAGTGAGGCAAGACACACGGCGCCTAACGCCAGCGTGTTCTTGCGGACGGAGAAGCGGGTTTTTTGCGCCGCTTCGTTGGACGTGGGCCGGTCGGCGCACGATTGCCGCGTGGTGGAACCGGCGGCGGCTGCGGCCGTCGTGGCTGTTGTGGCCGCCGTGCCACCGGCGCGCGGCGGTTCGTCGTGCCGTGGCGACGCGTTCCGATATCTGGACATAGGAATTCACCTCGATTGTCGATGGCCTGGGCCACCAGAGAGTGTGTAATATAGAAGGGAATTCCTGTCCCTATTGACGCCTTTCAATCCAATGAATGTGTCTTTGAAGGAACCAATTAGGTGAGGCTATGAGCGACATGCTTGATGGCGTAACGACCTTCGTGCGCGTGGTCGAAACGGGCAGTTTTGCATTGGCGGCGGAGCGCATGAATCTGACGCGCTCGGCTGTCGGCAAGGTGATCGTGCGGCTCGAAAAACGCCTCGGCGTGCGCCTGCTCAACCGCACCACGCGCAGCCAGAGTCTCACCGAAGACGGGCAAGCCTATTACGACCGCTGCGTGCGGGCATTGGCCGAACTCGAGGCGGCCGAAGCCGATCTGGATTCAGGCCGGCGCGAACCGAAGGGACGTCTACGGGTAAGCGTGCCGCAAGCCTTTGGCCATTATTGCGTCGCGCCGGTTCTGCTCGGCCTGGCGCGCAGACATCCGCAACTGAAAGTCGAAATTTCGATCAGCGATCGCTTCGTGGACATGGTGGAGGAGGGTTTCGATCTGGTCGTGCGGATCGGACCGCTGCCCGACAGCGCGAGTCTCGCGGCGCGTCGGCTGGGTGTGCAGTACGCGAGCATTGGCGCTGCGCCGTCCTATCTCGCGCAACGCGGCATGCCACGCAACGTGGACGAATTGCGTGGCCACACGAGCGTCGCCTACCTGCGGGCCGGCGTCGTGCAGCCATGGGATGTGGTCGATACCGACGGGCAAATCCGCCGCGCGCAGGTCGAGCCGCAACTTGGCTTTGACGACATGCAGGGGATTGTGGACGCCGCGATTGCCGGCTTCGGTCTGGCGTGGCTGCCGTGCTGGTTGCTGACACGTTATATGCAGACGGGCCAACTGGTCGCGGTCATGGAGAACTGTTTTCGACCCTCGCAGGACATCAACGTAGTGTGGCCGAAGAGCCGGTATCTGCCCTTGAAAACGCGCTGTGCGATCGATGCGCTGGTGGCCGAGATTCCCGCCATGGTCAGGGCGCCCAGCGTGGACGCCCTGCCTCGCGCGTAGTGGTTAGAACTGCATCGTCGCGCTAGCCACGGCCGTGCGGGTCGGGGAAGGCGAGACAAAGGAGCCCCACGCGGTGGTCCAGTAGCGGCGGTTGAACATGTTGTTGATGCCCGCGCGCAATGTCACGTCCTTGCCGGCGATCTTCGTCTCATACCGGCCGCTCAGATCGAAGGTGGTATAGGCGGGCACGAACTGCGTGTTGGCTGCATCCACGGCCTGGTTGCCGACATACTTGCCGCCGAACGCCAGCGTCAGCGGGCGCAGATACGACGGGTTGTACTCGATGCGTCCCGTGAACGTAAAGCGCGGCGCGCCGTAAATGCGCTTGCCTTCGATAGCCGGGTCGTCGATGTCGACGGCCTTCGTATCGAGCCACATCATGCCGCCCATCACGCGCCATTCGCTCGTCAACGCGAGCCAGCCGCTCGCGTCGATACCGGTGTAGCGCTTGGTGCCGTCCTGCACGAACAGGTTGGCCGTGTTCGTGTAGTAGTAGCCCTGGTCGACGCGGAACAGCGCGAGATTGGCGCCCCATTTCGCGTGATCCGTCTTGAAGCCGATTTCGTACTGCTTGCTCCTCAACGGTCCATACGTGGCCGGATAGTTGAGGTTGGTGTTCGACGCGGCGCCGCCCTGTTCGAGTGATTGCACATAGCTCGCATAGACCGTCGAATACGGATCGGTCTTGTACATGAGCGCGAAGGTCGGCGTGACCGGATTCGCACTGTATTGCGACGTGACGGCGCTCGACGGATCGTACTGGTGCTGGCGGAATTGCGTGTAACGCACACCGGCCAGCGCGGACAGACGCGACGTCAATTGCACGGTATCGCTGGCGTACAACGCCGCCTGCGTGATGCGTTGCTGACGATAGAGATCCGAGCCGACGCTGACTTCGTCGTTGGTCAGCAAGGTGCTGTTGTACAGATTGCCGGTGCCGAGGAAATAGCCGTTGTTCCAACCGGTGCTGTTGCTGTACTCGGCGGTTTGCGTCTGGTAGCTCGCGCCGGCCACGACGTCATGCTTGATGCTGCCGGTGTTGAACTTGCCCTCCACCATCGCGTCGACGTTCTGATAGAAGTAGCGCGTCATCGCCGCATAAAGCGTGTTCGAATAGTTGCCGGCGGCGTCGGTGACGTACAGGAAGCTATCCGAGTTGGTGCGATTCTCCTTGGCAAAGCGATACTTCACGCTCGCATGCCAGTTCTCGGAGAGGCGGTAATCGAGGCCCGTGCCGAACGAGGCCATCTCGGTCTGATAGTAATTCTGCGGCTGCGTCAGCGCGTGGGTGACGGTGCTCGCGTCGGGAATCCCCAGACCGCTGCCGAAGCCGAGGCCAAACAGCGTGCCGTTGGTTTTACGCTTCTGATAGAAGGCGTCGACCGTCCATGTCAGGTCCGGCGTGATGCGGAAGTCCAACGCAAGCGACGCGACCTGGCGGCGAATATGACCGTTCTGCTCGGCGGTGTTGCCGTCTTCGTTGACGAGGTTCAGGCGATAGCCGAAACGGTTGTCGTTACCGAAGCGGCCGCCCAGATCGATCGCCTCGGTGAACACCCCGGCCGATCTGTAGCCGACCGAAATGCTGCGGTATGGATCGTCGGTCGGGCGCTTCAGCACGTAGTTGACGATGCCGCCCGGCGAGCCGAAGCCGTACATGAAACCGGATAGGCCCTTCAACAATTCCACCTGCTCGAATGGTTCGAGCGAAAGGTCGGTGTCCCACGACGGGAACGTCTGGCCATCCACCTTGATGCTGTTCAGCGTGTCGATCGGCATGCCGCGCACCTGGAACATCGAGTTCTCGGCGACCGCGTTCTCGCTGCTGACCGACACGGCCGGGTCGTACTTGAACAGATCGTTGGCGGTCGTCGCGAACAGGTCCTTGCCTTCCTCGCTGGTCACGGTGCGAGTCGAAAACGGCGTGTCCACCGCCTTGCGCGTACCCAGCGCGCCGGCGCTGACCGTATCGGCCTGTGCCACGGCAGTGTCTTTCGCGGCGGAGACGCTTACGGCGGGCAGCGTACCGCCGGCTTCGCTTGCCGCGGCCTGCGCCCATCCCGATGACGATAGCGTGGATAACGATAATCCGACGCTGACGAACAGCCCCGCACTGAGGAGAGACGGCGTGCGGCGATGGCCGCGCATCAGCGTTGGCCGCGCTGGGCGGCTGGCGACGAGAAGATTCTGCATATTGTTTGAGTTGGGCAGGACGGTTGGGCAGGACGGCGCAACGCACCAGAAATGTGCGCGGCGGCATCGTTCGGCGACTAATGATTAAACGGATGGTCCAGACTTCGACTGCGAATGAATAGTAATGCATCTGATTCGCATTAACAATATGATTGTCTCTCAAGTCCTCTATAAGACATCTGTCTTAAGACATAGGCGAATTGGCTGTAAGCCTTGTCTGGTGGGGCTCGACCCTGTCCGCGCCGGTTCGGCGATATGTTTGTTTAGCAGCGAGTACTGGAAAACACGCATATACTCACGGTCGAGCCGTAAAAAGTAGTGCCGTGGGTCGCGCTGCGTTCCTGCTGCTTTGCCGCCATCTCGCGGCTCAGCGCCACCAACGCTCTGTCTAACACTTCACCAAGCAAAGCATCAAACATGTCCACATCGCCGAAGATCATCTACACCCTGACCGACGAAGCGCCTGCTCTGGCGACTTATTCGCTGTTGCCGATCGTCAAGGCGTTCACGCGCTCGTCCGACGTGATCGTTGAAACGCGCGATATCTCGCTCGCCGGCCGGATCATTGCTGCATTCCCGGACTACCTGAGCGCGGAACAGAAGGGTTCCGACGATCTGGCGGAACTGGGTGGACTCACCACGCGTCCGGAAGCGAACATCATCAAGCTGCCGAACATCAGCGCTTCGGTGCCGCAACTGAAGGCGGCGATTGCCGAACTGCGCGATCAGGGCTTCAAGCTGCCGTCCTATCCGGACGAAGCGAAGACCGACGAAGAGAAAGACGTCAAGGCACGCTACGACAAGATCAAGGGCAGCGCGGTGAACCCGGTGCTGCGTGAAGGCAATTCGGATCGCCGCGCGCCGCTGTCGGTGAAGAACTACGCGCGCAAGCATCCGCACAAGATGGGCAAGTGGAGCGCGGACTCGAAGTCGCACGTGGCGCACATGAGCGGCGGCGATTTTTACGGCAGCGAAAAATCGGCGCTGATCGCAGCAGCCGGCACCGTGAAGATCGAACTGACCACCGCCGACGGCGCGACCAGGGTCCTGAAGGAAAAGACGGCCGTGCAAGCGGGCGAGATCATCGACGCATCGGTGCTGAGCAAGAACGCGCTGCGCAGCTTCATCGAAGCGGAAATCGCCGACGCGAAGGCCAAGGGCGTGCTGTTCTCGGTGCACCTGAAAGCGACCATGATGAAGGTGTCGGATCCGATCATCTTCGGCCACGTGGTCTCGGTGTTCTACAAAGACGTGCTGACCAAGCACGCCGATGCGCTGGCGCAAGCCGGTTTCAACCCGAACAACGGCATTGGCGATCTGTACGCGCGCCTGAAGGATCTGCCGGCCGAAACGCGTGAGGCGATCGAAGCCGACATCAAGGCGCAGTACGCGCAACGTCCGCAACTGGCCATGGTCAACTCGGACAAGGGCATCACCAGCCTGCACGTGCCGAGCGACGTGATCGTCGACGCCTCCATGCCGGCGATGATTCGCGAGTCGGGCAAGATGTGGGGCGCGGACGGCGCGCTGCACGACGCCAAGGCGGTGATTCCGGATCGTTGCTACGCCGGCGTCTACCAGGCGGTGATCGAAGATTGCAAAAAGAATGGCGCATTCGACCCGGTCACGATGGGCACGGTGCCGAACGTCGGCCTGATGGCGCAAGCCGCTGAAGAATACGGTTCACACGACAAGACGTTCCAGATCCCGGCGAGCGGCGTGGTTCGCGTAACCGACGCGGCCGGCAAGGTGCTGATCGAGCAGGCGGTTGAAGCCGGCGACATCTGGCGCATGTGCCAGACCAAAGACGCACCGGTCCAGGACTGGGTCAAGCTCGCGGTCAACCGCGCTCGCGCCACCGGCGCGCCGGCTATTTTCTGGCTCGACGCGGCACGTGCGCACGACGCGCAGATCATCAAGAAGGTCGAGCAATACCTGAAGGACCACGACACCAGCGGTCTGGACATTCGCGTCATGACGCCGGTCGAAGCCACGAAGTTCTCGCTCGAGCGCATCCGCGCCGGCAAGGACACGATCTCGGTCACCGGCAACGTGCTGCGCGACTACCTCACCGACCTGTTCCCGATCATGGAACTGGGCACCAGCGCGAAGATGCTGTCGATCGTTCCGCTGATGGCAGGTGGCGGCATGTTCGAAACCGGCGCGGGCGGTTCGGCGCCGAAGCACGTTCAGCAACTGGTTGAAGAGGGCTTCCTGCGTTGGGATTCGCTCGGCGAATTCTTGGCATTGGCGGCTTCGCTCGAACACCTGAGCGGTGCGTATCACAACCCGAAGGCGCAGGTGCTGGCCAAGACGCTGGATCAGGCAACGGGCAAGTTCCTCGACAACGACAAGTCGCCGGCGCGCAAGGTTGGCGGTATCGACAACCGCGGCAGCCACTTCTACCTGGCCATGTACTGGGCTGAGGCGCTCGCTGCGCAAACCGAAGACGCAGCCTTGCAGGCGCAGTTCGCCGGCGTGGCCAAGGCGATGGCCGACAACGAAGCGAAGATCATTGAAGAGCTGGGTGCGGCGCAAGGTAAGCCGGTGGATATCGGCGGTTACTACCGTCCGAATATCGAACTGACGAGCAAGGCCATGCGCCCGAGCGCGACGCTGAACAAGATCGTGGACGCGATTGCTTAAGATATTGAATGACGTGCTGAATGCGGTACTGAAACCGCCACTCACGGTGGCGAAACGAGTACGGAAATAAGCCGTAAGCAAGACGATGGCGCTCTTCAGGAGCGCCATCGTCGTTTCTACGCGTACCGAATCGGTCATGCGTGCCTTTACACGTGAACGATTTCCCAATCGCTGAGCTTCTCAGGAATTTCGAGTGTCGACGTGTCGACTTCGGTCAGTTGCGGGCAGGTGAGGCCGCGTGCGACTTCGTCGGCGGCCTTTTCCGGGCAGGAAAATTCACCAAGCGTCTCGTTGCCGTAAATGGCCTCCCAGCCACCTTGGCCCGGCAAAATGTAGAACGCTCCCTGGGTCGATCCAAAGCGAAAGCCTTTCATTTTTAGTCTCCCAATTGCCAATTAAAAACCGCGATGCCGTGGCGGCTTCAGGTAGGGGCAGGGGACTCGCTGCGACTGCGCTTTCGTCCCGTCTTTCGCTGCACCCTTTTCGCTGCGTCCTTTGAAGCGTCGGCTCTTGTAAAAGAGTCTACGTCAGCAGGTCGTGGCGCAAGAGTGTGTTAGACGGTTCTCTCGATAAAAGAATATCGTTTAAAAATATATGGTTACGTTCTACATTTCGCGATGTGCAACGTGAGGCGACATTGCGAAATGGCAAATTTGTGCCACGCACCACGATTTTTTACGAAGCAAGGGCTCATGCCACATCGTGAAATTTTCGCGTGTTGGCCACATAGTGGGGCGCCATGCATTCGCCGCACCGCCAAACGTCGCGCCTGATCGCCCGGTTCAGGGAAGCACGCGCTTCAGAAAAGCGAGCATTACGTGATTGAATTGCGCCGGCCGTTGCAGCGGGGCGAAATGGCTCACGCGGGGCAGGCGAATCAATGCCGCGCCGGGAATGCTGCGGGCGAGATAGTCGGCGTGGTCCGGTTTGATGAATTCGTCGTGCTCGCTTTGCACGATGGCAACCGGCACGCGAATCGAGGCCAGATCTTCTGCGGAATAATTGGGCTCGGCTCTCATCATTTCGCTGACCGCGCCAACGAAGGCATCGAAGTCGTCGGGCGTGGCCGAGAGCTGCGCGTAGTCCCTGGCATGCCTCGCGAAACACCGGTCGATGATCGGCGTCGGCACGAATTCTTTGGTCCCGCTCGGATCCATATTGCAGCCGAAGAAGAATACCCCCGCAACCCGCTCGGGGGCCCGGCTGCCCAGCACCATCGCGACGCAGGCGCCGTCGCTCCAGCCCACCATGGCGGCGCGCTCGAGTTGCAGCGCGTCCATCACGGCCAGAACGTCGGTGGCCATCAGCTCGTATTTATAGGGGCGTGCGTCGCGGGTGCTACGGCCATGGCCGCGGCTGTCGATCACCACCACGCGATGCCCCGCGCCAACCAGCGCCGGGACCTGGTAGCCCCAGTTGCCGCTGTGCCCCAGACCGCCGTGCAGCAGGATCACCGGTTTGCCGGTCCCATATGACGCGTACCAGATTCGCGCGCCTTCGTGCTCGATGTGGGCTTGGCTGTTCGAAACCGGCAGCGGGGCAGCGCCATGGGCTTCGAAATGGGCGAGGTCGTCGTCGTGGAATTCCATGAAGGGTGCCTTCCCGGTGAGTTCGGTAACTGAAAGTTCGGTCACGTTGCCTGTGACGCCATCAGAAAATCAACAAAGCTACGAATTTTCGCGCCTGGACGGCGCTCGGGCGGTGTCAACGTGACCGGCCGGCTGCGATTTCGATTTCAGTGAGTCTCCAACCCGGTCAGACTAGCAGGAACCGTCGCGATCAGATGGCGCGCCAACTGTTGAGCTCGCTCCTTCTCTGCCGCAGTGAGACTCGCGCCGACGCGCTGCTCGACAACGCGAGTGGCGTCGGCATAGGCACGCAAGCCAGGTTTGGCAGCAAAGCTCGCCTGCGCGCGCTGAAGCCACGCGTCGCCGAGTGCTTTGTCGCGCGTCACACCGTCGCCCGAAAGATAGCGGATACCAGTTTCGTATTGCCGCAATGGCTCGCCCTCCAACGCTTCGGTGAGGGTCGAGAGTGCGTTCCAGGTGGCTTCGCTATTGTCTGCAGCAGATGTCTGCAAGCCGCTGCCCGCACTCCACCGTGTCTCGTCGGTGGTCAGCGCGAGCCAGTGCGTCGATCGTCGATTGAGCGAACGTGTCTCGCCTGCCGCCTGAGCACGCAGGGCGAGCGCGATCGTCGCCTCATCGCATCCCAATGCAGCGGCTTTGCGATGCCAGCTTAGCGCCAGCGTGTCGTCAAGCGGCACACCGGTGCCGGTTTCGTGCAAATTCGCGAGGTCGCTCGCCGCTTCACACAAGCCGGCGGCCGCAGCCTTCTCGAGCCATGCGCGTGCAAGGGTCGCATCTCGCGCAACGCCGTGTCCGGTGAGATACGCTTTTCCCACCATTTCCATCGCAGCCGAACTGCCGGCCGTTGCACGGCTCGCCGACGCAAAGGCCTCTTGCTCGTCCCGTTCACCGCCGAGTCCGGTGAAGAGGTGCCACGCGAGCGAGGCCTGCGCTGCGGCGTTGCCCTGCGCTGCCGAGCGGCGCAGCCAGTACATCGCCGCACCGAAGTCAGCCGTGACGCCGTAGCCCCGGTCGTACGAGTCGCCGAGGATCGATTCATAGACGGCGTCACCGGTACTGGCGAGGCGCCATTGCCAGTAGACCCGCTCGCGGGCTGCTGTGTCGCTGTCGGGTGTGATGCCTGCAGCCAACTGACGCATCGCGATTGCATCGCCCGCCTGCGCGGCAGCGCGGCACCAGCGCTGCGCCATCGGCGCATCGCGCGCGACACCCGCGCCGTTCGCGTAGGTGAGACACAACACGCGCTGCGATACGAGATCGTTTGATTCCGCGCCGCGTGTGAACCATTTGACCGCGCTCGCCTGATCGGGTGTCATGCCTTCGCCCCTGGCGTAGAGACTTCCCATTGCGGCGTAAGCCGGGCCGAATTTTTGCGCGACCGCCTTGACCAGCCATGCCTTGCCGGAGCCCTTGCTGACCGGCGACGGACGATTGAGGAGAGCCACGCCGAGCATCGTCTGTGCCTGTGGGTCGCCGGCTTGCGCGGCGAGTTCCAGATAATGTTCGGCGAGTGCATCGTCGCGCGGTGTGCCGATAGCGTACAGGTACTGCCATCCCGTTACGCGTTCGCCCTCGATGTTGCCGAGATCGGCCGCCTTGCGATACCAAATCAACGCTTGCGCTTTGTCGGCGGGCACGCCGTCGCCGGAGAACAGCATTCTGCCCACCATCACTGCGGCCGGCGCATAGCCGCGGTCCGCGCCCGTACGCGCGAGCTGGAAGGCGAGCGCCGGGTCTCTCGGCATGCCGAGTCCAGCGTCGGCGAGCGACGCGAGATTGAACGACGCGACCCCGAGTCCCTGCGCGGACGCGCGTTCGTACCACTGTCTTGCTTCAACGAGATTGCGCGTTTCGCCTTCGCCATGCTGCAGCATGACGCCGAGATCGTTTTGCGCCGGGGCAACGCCTGCCCGCGCGGCGCCCCGCATCCAGCCGATTGCAGCATCCAGGTCGATGGGGCCGCCAAGCCCGAAGCGATACTCGACCGCCAGTTCGAATTGCGCCATGGCATCGCCCTCGAGCGCGGCCTTTCGATGCCATGCGCGTGCCAACGCTGCACTGCGCGTGATACCGGCGCCGCTCGCGTACAGCTCGCCAAGCCGGCGTTGTGCGTAGATCGACCCGCGGCGAGCCGCAGTCGACATCAAGGCAAAGCCGCGTTGGGGATCACGTGGGACGCCCGTGCCGGTCAGATACAGATCGGCGAGTGCGGCACGCGCTTCGATATGGTCCTGCGCGACTGCCGCGTTGAGCCAACCGGCTGCGTTGTGCGTATCCTGCGCAACACCCCAGCCGCGCAATAGCGAGGTGCCGAGCAGAAATTCTCCGTCGGGGTCGCCGTGCGCCGCGCCTTGCATGAACCACGTAACGCCGCCCTGGACGTCGCGCGACACGCCTGGCCGGCCGCTAATCAGCAGTCGGCCGGCATTGGTTGCGCCATGCGGGTCGCCGTGTCCAGCGGCACGCACAAACTCCGCGTACGCGGAGGCCGGATCGACCGCACCGCCTTCACCGTTGTAGTCCATCAGACCGAGCGTATCGGCTGCGGCGCCGTCGCCGTTGTCCGCGGCGAGCGCGAGCCAGCGCCGGGCTGCGGCATAGTCCTTCGGCACGCGCAAGCCGTCGCGGTAAAGCGAGCCGACGACGCGTTGCGCGGCTGCAGAACCGTCCACCGCGGTCTGCTTCAAAATGGCCAGACCGACGTCGTTGGGCCGCATCGCGAAGCCGAACAGCACCATCTGTCCGTAGACAATGCGCGCATCCGGATTACCGGCGGCGGCATCTGCACGACACATTGCGAGTAGTTGCTCGGGCTTCGCGAGCGGCGAGGCGGCCCACTCCTGGCCCGCGCCGAAGCGCAGTACGCAAGGCGTCGTTGGATCGCTGAACGAGGTGGACGGTGTGCTCGCGAACGAAAATGTCGGCCGGCCGGCGTCCTGCACAATCAGCGGCATGGCGCTTGCGACTATCGGCGTCACGGCCGCAGTTAGCGCGAGCGACAAAAGCACCGAAAACATGCGCGGAAGGGGTGGCGGCGCGCGATGAAACCGGCTGACGTACGCGAATCTCACGCACCGCCTCGCCGGGCCAGCATCCACTCGTTGGTGCCATAGGGTTGCAGGTCGTTCAGGCGGCCGACAAAAGCGCGCGCTGCGTCGTCGTCGTGTTTCACGTACCGCGCATAGGCGGCGGCCATGAACCAGATTTCGGCAAGCGCATTCTGGATAGTGGCCTGATTGCCGAGCGAGACGACCTGGATATATACCTGGTCGATCGTGAGCTTGCCCTGCATGTACAGCAGTAGCTCGCGGCGATAATTTCCGATTACCGGTTGCGCGGCGCGCCGAATGTAGTCATCGAAGTAGGGACTAGCGGGCGCTACCCCTGCGCTTTTTGCTCGTACGTAAAGGTACATCGTCGCCATGTAGTCCTGATCGTAGACCTCCGCACCCTTGGCGCGATCGACCAGCGCGTCGATCGCATCGGACCATTTTCCCTGCTGGATATAGGCCACTGCGGCCGAGCCCGAGACCTCGCCGTATTTTTTGTAGACCGCGAACGGGGTGGTCGCCGTTGCGGCTTCTTCATGCGCCTGCTTGCGAATCGGTGCGGCCAATCTCAGCGCGTCGTCGATGCGATTCAGCGAAACGAGGGTCGTGACTTTCGATTGCTTATAGCTTGTATTGTCCGGTGCGAGTGCGATCGCTTTGTCGATCGCCGTCAGTGCCTCGGCATGCTGGCCGGTGTCGTCCAGGAACGCGGAAATGTCGCCGTATGCCTCGGCCTTCGACTGGGGCGTGGTAGCGGCTTTCAACGACTGCCGACCCTGCTCGAGCAGTTCAGCGTTCATCTCGCGCAGCGGATTGGCGTCGCCGAACGGATGGTGTCGCTCGCTAGCGGGGTTGATGCCGAGCGAAGTCAGTTTGGCGCGCATTGGTGAATCGATTTCCTGGTCGAGTGCCCAACGCGCGAACTGCACGTAGTCCGTCCGCGCTCCAGCGGCGTCGCCCGATGCTTCGCGAGCGGCGGCGCGTCTGCGATATATCTCTGCGAGAGCGGGTTCAAGTGAGACGGCCTTGGAGAACGCGTCGATGGATTCCTGAAAACGTTTCTCTGCGGCCAACGCGGAGCCGAGTTCCTGATAGTAGGGCGCGCCAACCGTCTGATCGAGGTCGTGCTTGGCCTCGTGTGCTATCCGAATCCGCTCAAGCGTTGCGCGGCTCTCGTCGTTGCGCTGATTGATTCCATATAGATGCGCGAGCAGCACGAGTTGCTGATCGCTCGGGACCGGTGTCAGTTCGATCGCGGCAAGCTGCGAATCGAGCGCGGCCTGGTTGTCCCGAAGCCCGATATTGATGAACGTTAGCGCTTGCAGCATTTGCGTCCGCATCGCGACCGGCAGGCTGTGCGAAGCAACGCATTCGTTCGCGAGACGTGCGGCCTCCGCCAGATGACCTGCAGCCATTTCACCCGCACTGTGTTGGCAGGTGGCGAGCACGTCCGGCGGCACATTCGCGGTGAGGTTCGCGGACGGCCCGGACTGCGGGCCGGTTGTTGTATGTTTTGCCGCCGTGGAGACCGGCGTCGAATTATGCGCGCACGCGCTCATGCACAATGCGGCAACGACAGCTGCTGCGCGTCGGCTTGCGGTGTTCTTCATTTTCATTTTCGAGTGGTGAAGAGGCCGGCGCTGCGTAAATGATTCTGCGCCCCAGCATCCATATCGGCAGGAAAACGAGGAACTTGAGAACGCCGGGTCAACTGCGGATTCGCGCGATGGATGTCAGAAGCAGCACCGACATCCATCGCGCAGAAGCACTACCCCTCAACTCGAAACATAAGCTACATACGGCCCCGTCCCCCCACCCGTGGATGCCTTGCCCGAAATACCGTAGTACACGTGCCGGCCATAGAAAAACGGCATGCCGAAGTCGAACTGCCGCGTCAAATAGATGCCGAGATTATTGAACGCGTAATTCCCCGACGCGTTCAGCGTCACGCCGTTTGCAATATTGAAACCGAGCACCGTGCTCGCCGGGCTGGCTCCCACCAGTATCGACGTTCGGCCCACCGTCGTCGTGGGGGCGTAATAGCCGCTCGCGCTGTCGACCGGAATGCTCAGGTCCGGGAAGAACATGACCGTCGAGCCGGAATCGAAGAACGTCTTGGTTTGCGCGGTTCCGTTGTACATCGACGTGAAGTCGCCGTTTCCATTCGTCCGCATCAACGTGGCGCTCGTGCCGGCCAACGCGTTGTTGGCCTGGGTGTCGATGCCGAACACCAGCGTACCCTGAGCGTTCGGGCTGCCGGTGTCGGACACCTGCGCCATCTCGAGAATCACGCCGTTGTTGTCCTGCGCGAACATCGAGACCGGATTGGTGACCTGTCCGTTGATGGGCACCGCAGTGCCGACGCCGGCGTTGGTGTAGTAGAACGTCGACACCGGTCCTTGCTGGCACGCGAGGCCACAGTCGTTCGGGCTCACGCCAATGCCGAGAATGCCGTTTGCACCGAGATCGGCCGTGGTGACCAGCGGACGGCCAACCTGACACTCGGACGGGGCGGCGGTCGTCAGTGTGCTGTCGCCGATCACCTGGATCGGCACGTTCTGGGCGGTTTCACCCGAAAGCGACACGTCCGCGTAATGGACCGTCCCCCACGCGTAGCCGCTGCCGAACAGCGCGCATTCGGCGAGCGGTTGGCCACCCACGACTTCAGGCGTCAATGTGCTGAAGGTGGATGGCTGAATTGCGGAGCTGACCAGACGCAGCCCGAACGACGCGGTATCGACGATCACATTCGGAATCCTCACGCAGTTTCCGCTGGCGTTGGTTCCTGGGGTGCAGAGGGTGACGGTGACCATGGGCTGATTGTGGATGCCCGTCTTGCTGACCGTCACCCCGATCGTATTGCCGGGGCCGACGAGGGTAGGCACCGCCGAAGCGTCCGCCGCGAGGACGTTGGGTGTCGAATTGACGGTGTTCGTCGGGGCGGGCGAACTGGCGGCGGCCGGTGCGTTTGCCGCCGTATTGCTGTTACCGCTGCTGCCGCCCCCGCCGCCACCGCAGGCAGCCAGACTGAGCCCGAGCGCCGCGGCAATGATCCATGCGATTTTGCGCACTTTTATTCTCTCGATTGATTTTTAATAGACTTACTTGATGTCGTCAGCGCTCACGCCTTGCGGCAACGCTTGCGGGAGATAGGCTCGCCCAACGAAGGAGCCCATATGGCCACCAGTCTCCACGACCAGCGCCGACTGATGCACGACGGCTGCTCCGTAGCCGCCGCCTTGCACGGCATGTGCGTCGGTGAGGCCCTGCACGTAAGACGGGAAGTAAGTGGCGAGCAGCGTCTTGAGCGGCGGCATGGTCGGGCCTTCCCAGCTCAACGCGAATACGGTATTGGCCGCCGTGATGTACTCGTTCACCACCGTGCCCGACGGCAGCGTGGTCTGACTCACGGTGTAAGCCGGCGCGGCCGTATTGCCGCTTGCCGCGTAGCGCGCCACGGCGGCGTCGCCCAGGCTCAGTGCCCCTGCACTGGTACTGCTGGCGGTGACGGGGTAGGTCGGCGCGCCGCCCAACCCTGCGTATGCTGGAACGACCGCGGCGAATGAGGCAGTGGCCACCACGAGCATTCGAAATTGACTGATTATCATTTTTTGGTCTTCGGCGATTTTTGGAAAATGCGCGCGAACGTTATCCTCGCGTCCACGCGATGTTAATACTAGCTTGAGTCTGTTCGATTAAAACAAACGAATAGCGAGGCGATTCGGGTTCTATTTGAAAATGAAAGATCGCCTGCCGGAAAATCAGCGATATTCAAGCCGGATATTATTCAGCACCTGGCTGCCATGCCACGCGGTTGCGTCCAGCGGCCTTTGCGGCGTACAACTGGGTATCGGCCGCGGCAAGCAGAGCGGCCGCGCTGCCGCCCCCGGGCGGCATGCATGATGCGCAGCCCACGCTGATCGTCACGTGGCCGCGTTCAGTGTCCTTGTTCGCAAGCCCTGCCGCCTCGATGCGCTCACGGATCGTTTCCGCGACCTTGACCGCGCCGTCGAGCGATGTATTCGGCAACACCACCGCGAACTCCTCGCCGCCATAGCGTGCGGCAACATCCACTGCGCGCCGGGTGCCCGACATGATGCGCGCGGCTACCTCGGCCAACACCTCGTCGCCCGTCGCGTGACCGTAGGTATCGTTCAGGCGTTTGAAGTGATCGATGTCGATGAACAGCAGCGAGAGCGGCGTTTGCTCGCGCTGCGAACGCAGCCATTCCTGCCCGAGCCGCTGGTCGAAAGCGCGGCGATTGCTCAAGCCGGTCAACGCATCGGTTTCGGCGATACGCTGCAATTCGGCCTCGGCGCGCACCTTGTCGCGCAGCGCGAAGGCAAACAGCCACGCCACGATCACGTAGGCGCCGCCGAACAGAACCGTCATCGCGCCGGCCAGCATGTTGCGTTTGCGCCAGTCGGTCAGCACATCTTCCACGGCGGGCGCGATGCCGACGATCAGGGGTGTGCCCGGCACGTGGGCATAGGTGTACAGGCGCGAGACGCCATCCAGCGAACCGTCCGAGACGAAGCTGCCGGACGGGTGGCTCGCGATGCCGGCGAAATTTGCCGTACCCGCATAGTTCGAGCCGATGCCGCGGCGCGCCGGCGGCCGGCTCGCGAGGAGCGTACCGTTGTCGAGCACGATAAAGCCGCCGCCGTTGGGGCCGAGATCGATATTGTCGAGCAGATGTTCGAAGTACTCGATCCGGATGCTGACGAGAGCAATGCCGTCGAATGCGCCCTGGGCCGTGTCGATACGCCTTGACAGTCCAACCGCCAGCGCGCCGCCGCGGACCTGCGACGGATAGGGATGCGAAATGTAGAGGCCCACGGAGGGGTTGTTCCGCTGCACGGTGAAGTAGTCGCGGTCGGCGAACGACAGCCCGGGGTAAGTGTTGCCGCTTTTCGACGCTTCGACACGGCCTTGCGCATCGAGAACATAAGCGTCGCCGGAGATCGGCGAACCCAGTCCACGATCGAACAGTACGCGCTGGCGCAGGTAGGGCGACAGGGTCCATGTTTCCGGGCGCTCGGCGTCCGACGCCACGCCGCGCAACGACATGTCGTACAGCGCGACATTGCGCGCAAGGTCGCGGCTGATAATCGCGACGAGGTTGCGCGAATTGTCCATGGCGTGGCGGAATTCGTCTTCGCGGCTGTTATAGAGCGCGACGAAAGTCAGAGCGGCCATGACGGTGGCGGCAAGCATGCCGGACAGGCCAGCCAGCAGGGGATGCCGGCCGATCGTCCAGGCGATCCATTTGCGGGTCCCCCCAAACCATCTGGCCGAGCGGTACCGCAAGCTAAGAACCTGTCCATTCGACACGTGCCTGACTCCCCCTGGATGGCCGGTTCAGAGCCGGCGTGCGGCATAGGACTTTGTCTCAGTCCGGTTGCATGGTCGATTGAATCATTGAATACGCATGAGGGTCAATCGAGCCTGTCGAGCAAAATGCTGACGAAGGTTTCCGTGACGGGCGGCAGGGTTCGGCCGCGTTTCTTGATGAGGGCGATTGGACGGGTGAAGGCGGGATCGTCAACCGGACGAACCACCAACTCGGGCTCCGCTCTGACCTCGCGAGCCGAAGCCGGCAGGATGGTCACACCGAGCCCGGCGCGCACCATCGCGACGGCGCTCATCATGTAGGTCGGCTCACAGGCGATCTCCGGCGCGCAGTGGGCGTTGGCAAAGGCGCTGTCGACCACGGCCCGCACGCTTGTGCCTGCGGCCGTCAGCACGAGCGGCACCGCGGCGAGGTCGGCCAGCGTGATGCGCCGACGCCGCGCCAGCGCATGGCGCTTCGGAAAAACCGCCACCAGACGATCGATACCCGCATGCAGTACCTCGAAGGCGCTATCGTCCAGCGCGCCGCCAGTCAGGCCGATATCGACCTCCTCGTTGCGCACCAGCGTATTGACCACGCTGGCCACCACGTCGCGCACCTGGAAGCTCACGCGCGGCACAGCCTTCTTCATGTCCTGTACGAGTTCGGGCAGGACGCTGGCCGCGAAAGTCGGCAGGCACGCAATGCGCACCGTGCCGCTGGTTCCCTCGCCGAGCGCACGTGCGTCGATCAGCACATGTTCCATATCGTGCAGCGACTTTTGCAGCAGCGGCAGCAGTTCGCGGCCGGTCGGCGTTAGCGCGACATTGCGGCTGTTGCGGTCGAACAGGCGCATGCCGACGGTTTCCTCGAGCCGGCGGATCTGCACCGTCAAGGCCGGTTGTGACAGGTGCAAGCGTGCCGCCGCACGCGTGAAGCTGCCCGTTTGCGCAACGGCGATGAACGCGCGGATGTCCCGAAGATTCAGATCCATAATGGTTTGTGATTGCTGCGATCAATTCATTTCAATTGATTTATTGTTGCCCCGAACTTACGCTCGATCGCAGTAAAAAACAACATAGGAGACAAGCACATGCTGCCACTACTGGGGCTGGCTACCATCGCCGTGCTGCTCGGCGCGATTCTGTCGAAACGGATGTCGCCGCTGGTGGCGCTCATCATCGTGCCGATTGCGGCGTCGCTCATCGGCGGCTTCGGCTTTCAGACCAGCAAGTTCGTGATCGACGGGCTCAAGAGCCTCGCGCCCGTGGTCGGCATGTTCGTCTTCGCGATTCTCTACTTCGGCACCATCACCGACGCCGGCACGCTCGATCCGATCATCGACCGCATCCTGCGCGCGGTCGGTACGCGGCCCACGCGAATCGTGATGGGCACCACCTTGCTCGCGCTGCTGATTCACCTGGACGGCTCCGGCGCAGTGTGCTTTCTCGTCACGATTCCCGCGATGCTGCCGCTCTACGATCGTCTGAAAATGGACCGGCGCGTGCTGGCCGCGGCCGTTTCGATGGCTGCCGGTATCAACTTTCTTCCGTGGACCGGGCCGATGATTCGCGCGTCGGCGTCGCTGCATCTGCCGATTTCGGCGCTGTTCAATCCGCTGATTCCCGTGCAGTTGATCGGGCTGGTGTTCGTTTTCGGCGTGGCATTCTGGCTCGGGCGGCGCGAGGAAAAGCGGCTGGGTCTCAGCGCCGCGAGCGCTTCGATACCGATGCCGGAGCGCAAGCTGACGCCGGAGGAGCAAGCCTTGCGCCGGCCGAAAAACTTCTGGTTCAACATCGTCCTGACGCTGGTCGTACTCGGCACGATGGTCGTGATGGGCGAGAAGATTCCGCCCGCGATCATGTTCATGGTCGGGCTATGCGTCGCGTTGATGGTGAACTATCCGAACGTCGACATGCAGCGCAAGCGGATCGACGCTCACGCGCGCGCCGCGCTGATGATGGCCGGCATTCTGCTCGCGGCCGGCGTGTTCACAGGCGTGATGCAGGGCAGCGGCATGCTGAAAGCGATGGCACAGGCAGCCGTCGGTTTCGTGCCGCCCGCGATGGCGGGGCACATTCCCGTCGTGCTCGGCGTGCTGTCGATGCCGCTCAGCATGCTGTTCGACCCGGACTCGTTTTACTTCGGCGTGTTGCCGGTGATTGCCGAAGTGGCCGGCCAACTCGGCGTGCCCGCCGTGCACGTCGGCCAGGCCGCGCTGCTCGGGCAGATGACGACCGGCTTCCCGGTCAGCCCCCTTACGCCAGCGACGTTTCTCGTAGTCGGCTTGTGCGGCATCGATCTTGCCGATCACCAGAAATTTACGTTTCCCTTGCTGTTCGCCGCGTCGATCGTGATGACGATTGCCTGCGTCGTGCTGGGGATATTCTCACTGTGAGCCGCACGGCTTCACTGAACGGACGCGATCATCATGACAACGACTCCACATAGACGGCCGGTGCGAATCGGCGCGGGCGCGGGGTATTCCGGCGACCGTATCGAGCCGGCGGCCGAACTGGCGGAACATGGCGCGCTCGATTACCTGGTGTTCGAATGCCTCGCCGAGCGCACCATCGCGATTGCGCAGCAGGCGCGCAGCAAAGATCCCGAACAGGGTTACGACCCGTTGCTCGAAACGCGCATGGCGGCCGTGCTGCCCGCTGCGATTCGCAACGGCGTGCGGATCGTGTCGAACATGGGTGCGGCCAATCCACTCGCGGCGGCGAAGAAGACTGCCGAGATCGCGCACTCGCTCGGACTCGGTCCGGTGAAGATTGCCGCCGTCACCGGCGACGATGTGCTCGACGTCGTACGGCAGGGCAATTTCCGCTTCGAGGAGTCGGGGGAAAGCGTCGCGTCGTATAAGGATCGCCTCGTCTCCGCGAATGCGTACCTTGGCGCGGCGGCGACTGTCGAGGCGCTGGCGGCCGGCGCGCAAATCGTGCTGACCGGACGTGTTGCCGATCCATCCTTGTTCGTCGCGCCGTTGATCCATGAATTCGGGTGGCGGATGGACGACTGGCAAACGCTCGGGCAGGCAACCGTGATCGGCCATCTGCTCGAATGCGCGGGACAAATCACCGGAGGCTATTTTGCGGACCCGGGTTTCAAGGACGTCCCGAATCTCGCGCGGCTCGGCTTTCCCATCGCCGAAGTCGGGCAGGACGGTTCGGTGATCATTACCAAGCTCGCGCAGGCCGGCGGACGGGTGACCGAAGCAAGCTGCAAGGAGCAACTGCTGTACGAGATTCACGATCCGCAGCGCTATCTGCAACCGGACGTGGTCGCCGACTTCACGCAGGTGCGTGTCGCGCAGGAAGCGCCGGATCGCATTCGCGTGAGCGGTGGACGTGGCGCGCCGCGTACGGATACGTTGAAGGTGTCGGTCGCTTATTTCGACGGCTATATCGGCGAGGGGCAGATCTCGTACGGCGGTCCCGGCGCGCTGGCACGTGCCCGGCTCGCGCTCGATATCGTGCGGGAAAGGCTCGCCTTGACCGGTGTGGATACGCGTGAATTGCGATTCGATCTGATCGGTGTGAATGCATTGCATGGCGAAGCGCTGGCGGTCGACCACGCCGAGCCCTATGAGGTCCGGGCACGGGTCGCGGGGCGCGCCGACTCGCTGGCGCAAGCGGTACGGATCGGCAACGAGGTGGAGACGCTTTATACGAACGGGCCGGCGGGCGGTGGCGGCGTGACGAAGTCGGCACGCGAAGTCGTCGCGGTGCAATCGGTGTTGCTGCCGCGTGAGCACGCCAGGCCTACTTTCTCGCTGGTGGAGGCGTGACATGAAACTACGTGAACTTGCGCATTCGCGGACCGGCGATAAGGGCAATACGCTGAATATCTCCGTCATCTGTTACGACGCCAGACACTATGAGCATCTGCGAGCGGTGTTGAGCGCCGAGCGGGTCAAGGCGCATCTCGGCGAGGTGGTGCGCGGCAATGTCGTGCGTTACGAATTGCCTGCCATTGCCGCATTCAACTTCGTACTTGGCGAGGCGCTCGGCGGGGGCGTGACGCGCTCGCTGGCGCTGGACGCGCATGGCAAATCGTTGAGTTCGGCCTTGATGGGGCTGGAGGTGGAGGGGCCGGCTGAGGACGGCTATGCGCCGGCAGCATAGATCGCTTGCATGGCGCGGCCACGCAGCGTGAAACGCTGAGCCGTTTCACGCTACCGCGGGTGAGCCTGATAAGCCCCGCTGCTGGGCTTAGCCGGCCGCCTTGCTCGACTCATGCGCGCGCCGAAGCCGCTCGCGGCTATTGCTCAGATGCATGCGCATCGCGGCGCGTGCGTCGTCGGCGTCCTGACGTTCGATGGCCCGGTAAATCATCTGGTGCTCGCCCAGCACATTGCGCAAGGTTTCAATATGATCGAGCTCCGCGATCTCGGCTGATCCGAGCCGCGTGCGCGGGCTCACCGAGCGGCCGAGTTGACTGAGCACATCGAAGAAATAGCGGTTGCCGCTGGCCCGGGCGATCTGCAAATGAAACTCGATGTCATGCGCGAGCGTGTCCGTACTCCCACGTTCGAGTTCCGACTCGAAGCGTTCCAGTGCGGCACGAATCTGCTTGAGATTCTGCTCGGTACGCCGTGCCGCGGCGAGCGCAGCCGAAGCAGCTTCCACATCGATGCGAAATTCAATGATCGCCATCACGTCCAGCATGCTGGAGAGGTCGGCGGCGGGCAACTGCATCGACTGTTCCGTGGCCGGCTCCAGCACGAACGTGCCAATGCCGTGACGCGTCTCGACCACTTTAGCCGCCTGCAGGCGCGAGATTGCCTCGCGAACCACGGAGCGGCTCACCGAGAGCTGCTTCATCATGGCGACTTCCGTAGGAATGCGGTCTCCCGGCCTCAGGGCGCCGCGGCGGATTTCGTCGGAAAGGCTGGCCACCACCTTCTCAGTCAGGCTGCTCATTTACGGTTTGTTGATTAATCTGGTCGGCTGGAAATACACCCGTCGCGGGTGCGAGTGAAGTCATAGGGCGCTTCGACATAGCCATCATAGCGTCAGTCCTATTGATCGCGACTCGAAACACTCGCTCCCGGGGGATGCGCGCGGCGACGGATCGACCCTTTCCGGTCTCTACTGCAAGCGGTTTATGTTTTGTTGTCGGACGTCTTATTTTGATTGACCTTTTCCACGGTGGGAATGCCGTGCCCGCTGCTTTTTTCACTATACCCGGCCGGAGTGCGAGGCAAGTGGCAGGGTAAACACCTTATTGGAATCGATGGAAAGAAGCGGGTAGACTGTCGTCAGACAACGTATCACGTGTTACGGAGCAGGCCGCCGGAGTGGCCGGAACTGGAGACAACCTTGACATCTGCTCTTACCGCCGCCGACGCGCTCGAATCCGCGGTCTCGAAGGTCAAGCGGCACATCTTGCCGCTGTTTCTGATCATGTTCATCGCGAACTACATCGATCGCGTGAACATCGGCTTCGTCAATTCCCACATGCAGGCGGACCTCGGTATCGGCGCCGCCGCGTACGGTCTGGGGAGCGGCTTGTTCTTTGTCGGCTACGCGCTGTTCGAAGTGCCGTCGAACGTATTGATGCAGAAGTACGGCGCGCGCGCGTGGCTGACCCGCATCATGGGCACCTGGGGGCTGGTCGCGGCGGCCATGGCGTTCGTCTGGAACGATACGTCCTTCTACGTGCTGCGCTTTCTGCTCGGCATCGCTGAAGCCGGCTTCTTTCCGGGCGTGGTGTTTTACTTCACTCAATGGCTGCCGCAGAAAGAACGCGGCAAGGCCGTGGCGGTTTTTCTCTCGGGCTCCGCGCTGGCGTCGGTGCTGTCCGGGCCGATCACCGGCAGTCTGCTGTCGATTCGCGGCCTCGGCTTGCAGGGCTGGCAATGGATGTTTCTGATTGAAGGCGGCTTTTCAATCGTGCTGTGCGGTGTGAGCTGGGTGCTGCTGAAATCGCGTATTCGCGATGCCGCGTGGCTGACGGCTGAGGAGCAGGCCGTGCTCGAAAGCTCGATCGTCGCCGAACAGGCCGAGCGTGAGGCGCACGGCGGCGCGCATCTGCCGCCGATGAAGCTGCTGAAAGACCCGCAGATTCTCCTGTTCTGCTTTCTGTACTTCGCGATTCAACTGACCATCTACGCGGCGACGTTCTGGCTGCCGACGATCATCCGCAAGATGGGTGGACTCTCGGACTTTGAAGTCGGCATGTTCAACACCATCCCGTGGCTCATCGCCATGGTCGCGATGTACTGCTTCGCGGTGTTGTCGGCGAAATGGCGTTTTCAGCAGGCGTGGCTGGCGGTGGCGCTCGTGATCGCGGCGTGCGGGTTGTTCGCTTCGACTTCGGGTAATCCGGTGCTGTCTTTCGTGGCTATCTGTTTCTCGGCGATCGGTTTCAAGGCGGCCTCGTCGCTCTTCTGGCCGATCCCGCAAGGTTATCTCGACGCACGCGTTGCCGCAGCCGTGATCGCGCTGATCAACTCGGTCGGCAACCTCGGCGGTTTTTTCGCACCGGCCGCGTTCGGTTATTTGCAGCAGCACACCGGCTCGATTACTGGTGGTTTGTACGCGCTGGGCGTGGCTTCGTTGATCGCGGCCGCGGCCGGTTTCCTGACCCGCAATCGCCGCGTGAATCGTGAAGCGTTGCCGGAGCCTTTGCATAGCAAAGCCCACTGACCAGCGAAAATCGCCGATCATGAATCACGCATTTCCCACTTTTTGCCCGGCACGGGTCCCGAGCGCGCTAATCCAGCGCGCGGACGCCCACCTGCCGGCTCGCTAACTCAACCGGGTCCATTCTCATGTCCACGAACTCATCCCAATCGAACGCTACGCCGATCGTGACCGAGCTGCGCGTCGTGCCCGTCGCCGGCCGTGACAGCATGTTGATGAATCTGAGCGGCGCGCATGGCCCGTTCTTCACACGCAATATCGTCATTCTGCGCGACAGCGCCGGACATACGGGCGTCGGCGAAGTGCCGGGCGGCGAGAGCATCCGCCAGACCATCGACGATGCGCGTCCGCTGGTCGTCGGTCAGTCGATCGGCAATCTTCAAGCTATCCTGAACAAAGCGCGTACCCAGTTCGCCGACCGCGATGCCGGTGGCCGCGGTCTGCAGACCTTCGATCTGCGCACCACTATTCACGCGGTGACGGCGCTCGAAGCCGCGTTGCTCGATCTGCTCGGTCAGCATCTTGGCGTCCCCGTCGCGGCGCTGCTCGGTGAAGGCCAGCAACGCGACGAAGTGGAAATGCTCGGCTATCTGTTCTATATCGGCGACCGCAAGAAAACCGATCTGCCCTATGCGAGCGGCGCGGAGGGGCGCGACGACTGGGAGCGCGTGCGTACCGAAGAAGCGATGACGCCCGAGGCCGTCGTGCGGCTCGCCGAGGCGGCGCAGGCGCGCTATGGCTTCAACGATTTCAAGCTCAAAGGCGGCGTGTTGCCGGGCGACGCCGAAATCGAAGCGGTCACGGCGCTCGCCGAGCGTTTCCCCAACGCGCGCGTCACGCTCGACCCGAACGGCGCATGGTCGCTCGCGGAAGCGGTGCGCCTGTGCCGCGACAAGCACGACGTGCTGGCTTACGCGGAAGATCCGTGCGGCGCGGAGAACGGCTATTCGGGCCGCGAGGTGATGGCCGAGTTCCGCCGCGCGACCGGTTTGCCGACGGCGACCAACATGATCGCGACCGACTGGCGTCAGATGGGTCACGCGATCCAGTTGCAGTCGGTGGATATTCCGCTTGCCGATCCGCATTTCTGGACCATGCAGGGTTCGGTGCGGGTGGCGCAGATGTGCAATGAATGGGGGCTCACCTGGGGCTCGCACTCGAACAACCACTTCGACATTTCGCTCGCGATGTTCACGCATGTCGCGGCGGCGGCGCCCGGCAAGATTACGGCGATCGACACGCACTGGATCTGGCAGGACGGTCAGCGCCTGACGCGTGAGCCGTTGCAGATCGTCGGCGGCAAGGTCAAGGTGCCTCAGGCCGCCGGCCTCGGTGTCGAACTGGATATGGACGAGATCGAGAAGGCGCACGCGCTGTATCAGCAGCACGGCCTCGGCGCACGCGACGACGGCGTGGCCATGCAATACCTGATTCCGAACTGGAAGTTCGACAACAAGCGCCCGTGTCTGGTGCGCTAAGTCTCTTGATGATTTGAGCGGCGGCGGGTGCCGCCGCTCGTTTTCACCGACAAAATTTACGCTATTACGCTACTAAGCCATTCACGCCATGACCTCACCTCAAGAACTCAAAGCAATCGTCTCGGAAGGCCTGCTGTCGTTTCCGGTGACCGACTTCGACGAACAGGGCGATTTCCGCGCCGATACCTATGCTGCGCGCCTCGAATGGCTCGCGCCGTATGGCGCGACGGCATTGTTCGCCGCGGGCGGCACCGGCGAATTTTTCTCGCTGACCAGAAGCGACTACACGGAGGTGGTTCGCACGGCGACCGAGACCTGCCGCGGCAAGGTGCCGATTCTCGCCGGTGCCGGCGGCCCGACGCGCGTCGCGATTGAATATGCACAGGAAGCCGAACGTCTCGGCGCGAGCGGTGTGCTGCTGATGCCGCACTACCTGACCGAGGCGTCGCAGGAAGGCATTGCCGCGCATGTCGAGCAGGTCTGCAAGGCGGTGAAGAACATCGGCGTGATCGTCTATAACCGCGCGAATTCGAAGCTGAACGCGGATTTGCTCGAACGTCTCGCCGACCGTTGCCCGAACCTGATCGGCTTCAAGGACGGCGTGGGTGAAATCGAGAACATGGTGACGATTCGCCGGCGTCTGGGTGAGCGTTTCTCGTACCTCGGCGGCCTGCCGACCGCGGAAATCTACGCTGCGGCTTATAAGGCGATGGGCGTGCCGGTGTACTCGTCGGCGGTCTTCAACTTTATCCCGAAGACCGCGATGGACTTCTACCGCGCGATTGCCGCGGACGACCACGCTACCGTCGGCAGGCTGATCGACGAATTCTTCCTGCCGTATCTGGCGATCCGTAATCGCCGCCAGGGCTACGCGGTCAGCATCGTGAAGGCCGGCGCGAAGCTGGTCGGCCACAGCGCGGGACCGGTGCGTGCGCCGTTGACCGATCTGACCGAAGAGGAAATGGCGCAACTCGACGTGCTGATCAGGAAGCTCGGCGCGCAATAACCGATGCAATAAGTGCTGCAATAGCCGATGCAAGAAGCGGCGCGGGCCGCAGCCGCGAAACGGTCGCGGCCACGCCGCCGTTCAGCTCTTGCGAAACACCACGTGCGAGATGCGCTGCACGAGCAGCGCAGCCGCCAGTGCCGCTACCGCCGTCAGCCACACGCCGATATGAATCGACTGCACCAGCGCATCGCGTGCCGTGTCGATCAACGCCAGCGTATTGAGGCCCGACGGCTTCATATCCGCAATCAGTTTCAGTCGCGATGCTTCGTCGATCAGGATGCGCAGATCGACGAAACGCGGCTGCCATTGCGAAACGGCCGGCTCGCCGAGCACGCTCATCGTGCGTGTCACCACGTCGCGATAGTGATGCTGCACCACGGTTGCCACAATGCTGGTGCCGAGCATCCCGCCGACCATCCGTGTGGACTGAAGCAGCGCCGTCGTGATACCGAAACGTTCGCGTCCGGCAATCTCCTGGCCGAACACATTCAGATTGTTCAGGATGAAACCGAGGCCGATACCGACCGCCGCCATCGGCAATTCGATCCACACGTGCGGGGTCTGCGGATTGGCGAACGCCAGCGCGATCGCGGCGAACAGCAGCAGCGCGAACCCGATCGACAGAATCCGCGTGGGCTTCTTCATGTGGATGACGATGCGCGTATTCAGCAGGCTGCCGAGGGCGATACACGCGGCGATCGGCGTGGCGAGCAGACCCGCCTGTTGCGGCGACAAGCCGAAGCCGCCTTGCAACAGCAGCGGCGCAAAGAAGATCAGCGAAAACATCACGAAGCCGGACAGAAAGCCGAGTATGAACAGCGTGACGAGTTGCGCGTCCTTGAACAGGTCGAGTGGAATGATTGGATGCGTGGCGCTTTTTTCGCACGCCAGCAAACCAACGGCGCCCGCGATCACGAAGGCCGCCAACGTCAGATTGCCGGTCGTCAAACCATGCTTCGGCACGGCTTCGATGAGCGCCTGAAAGCCGCCAAGCACGATGGCGACCAGTGCCGCGCCGAGCCAGTCGATCTTGACCTCGCCCTCGTGCGGCCGCTGCAGGTTGGGCAGATGCGCCCAGATGAAATAGAGCGCCGCGGCGCCGACCGGCAGGTTGATCAGGAAGGTGGAGCGCCAGCCCCAATGCTCGCTCATCCAGCCGCCCAGCGACGGACCCGCCGCGGTGCCGATGCCGTACGCGGCCGCCATCACCACCTGCCAGCGCACCCGTGCACGCGGATCGGGGAACAGGTCCGGGATCGACGCGAACGCGGTGCCCACCATCATCCCGCCGCCGACGCCTTGCAAGCCGCGCGCGATCACGAGGAACAGCATGTCGTTCGCGACGCCGCACAGCACCGACGCCACCGTGAACGTGATAACCGCGGCGATCACGAAGCGCTTGCGGCCGAAGTAGTCGCCGAGACGGCCGAACACGGGAACGGTCACCACCGACGCCAGCAGGTACGCGCTGGCAATCCATGCGTAGTACTCGAAGCCGTGCAGTTCGGCGACGATCGAGGGCAGCGCGGTGCTGACGACGGTCTGGTCGAGTGCGACCAGCATATTGACGAGGCCGATGCCGAGCATCGCCATGAGGGCATTCCGGAAGGGCAGGGCAGTCGCAGTCGGGTTCACGGGTCTGGGAAAGGAGAGCTTTTCAGGGCAGGCGCCGCGCCGCGCGGGCCCGGGTCTTGACGCGTGGTGTGTCCACTAGTTGTCTGACCTCTTATCCTGAATTATACGGGTTTCCCCCTACCTGTGATTAATTTCGAGGCATTAGGGGCGCAAAAATCCGGTGCGCTTGGGCGCGGCGAGGCGGGTGCGGTTTGATATATGACGTCTGTTGATGGCGGCTTATCCGGCATTTCACCGACGTTCCGCGCTTGTAGGTCGCCCGACGCTTCTTCCACGCAGTACTTCAGCGGGAAATGAAATGTACGCGCTACGTGATTGAAAGGAGGGTTCGGGCGCAGTGCTGCGCATCCTACCGGCTCCGCCTTCCAGAACGACCTTCGCTGGCCCCTCGGTGCTTCATCATTGAAGGGGATCCGCACGGTGAACGAGCGTCATACATAGGCACCATACACGCTGGTCCGATTCCGTCCGGATGATTGAAGTTGTCACCGCCCATCGGCAGCGCATTGGGTCAGAAAAATATCCCGAATTGTGTGTTAAAAGTAGGGTATGAGTAAAACAAACCTGCCTGAGCACGCCGCCGGATTATGACCGGCGAGAATATAACCAGGCGTCATTCCGCTATGGAGGCGTTGTGATTCGAAGCTGGCTTGGCGGGGTTCTGTTGGCAGTGTGTTTCGTAAGCAATGCTTTTGCGGGTGGCCCGGATTGCTCCCGGCCGTTCACGCTAGGATTGCACGACCACGGCCTGCTCTATTCGCTCGACACCGACAGCGGTATCGACAAAGACTTTGCGGACGAGCTGATCCGGCGCAGCGGTTGCCAGATCAAGGTCAGTCTGATGTCGCGGGCACGTATCTGGAAACTGATCGAGTCGGGTGCGCTCGATTTCAGCCTTTCTGGCATTGCGAACGACGAACGCAATCAATACGCGTCGTTTGCGTGGTACTTCAGCAATAAATACTATCTGCTCGTGCGCAAGGACGCCGGTATCCACAACGTCGCGGATTTCGAACGTGATCGGCACGCGCAGCTTGGCGTGATCCGCAGTTTTCGCTATAGCGCATCGGCCAATGAACTGGTCGACAGACTGACGGCGGAAAACCGGGTCAGCCTGGCGGGAGGGCTCGAACCGCTCTACCAGGCGCTTATACTCCGGCAGATCCAGGGCATGATTATCGAGCCCTTCGATTACCCCGCACTGGACGCGAAAAAAATCCGCAATGTGACGACGATTGTCGAGTTCAACGATCCTTCGGTGCCGCACGGTCTGATCATGTCCAAGAAAGCACTCTCCGTCGGCGAACGGGAAAAGTGGCAGGCGCTGGTGGACGAAATGCGTGCGGACGGCACGGTGCGCCGAATCTTCGAAAAGTACTTCAAGCCTGAGCTGGCTGATTCCATGGTCGACTTCAAGGCGTCGCCGTGATCCGGCTACGCGCTGTCCTACTGCCGTTACTGGTTCTATCAGCGTCGCTCTGTTTGACGTGGGTCGTCTGGAATCACGAACGACAGGCGAGTCGCAAAGAGCTTCGCAGCCAGTTCGAATACACCGTGAGTGATGCGGTCGGCCGCGTCGAGCAGCGCATGGCGACCTATGAGCTGATGTTGCGCGGCGTGCAGAGCCTGTTTGCCGCGAACGGCGCGATCGATCGCGAGCGGTTCCGGCGCTATGTGAACGCGCTCAATCTTGACGCGAATTTTTCCGGCGTCCACGGCGTCGGTGTAATCGAATGGGTGCCCGCGGCGAGTAAAGCGGCCCACATAGCGGGCATGCGTCAGGGCGGCATTCCGGACTACACGATTCATCCTGACGGGCAGCGCACGGCTTATGCGCCGATCATTCAGCGCGAGCCTTTTGTTGGCATTGCCCGCAGCTCGCCCGGTTTTGACACCTGGGACGAACCGGTGCGGCGCGCCGCGCTGGAGAAGGCACGCGATTCCGGCATGGCGGCCCTGTCGGGCAAAGTAAACCTCCAGATCGGCGCGAGTCCCGACCGTCGGCCGGGTTTCATCATGTACCTGCCGATCTACGCGGCCGGCAAGGCGCAGGACGATCTCACGCAACGCCGGGCGAACATTATCGGTTGGGTCTATGCGTCGTTCCAGATGCACGACGTGATGGCCAGTCTGTACGGCGAACAGCCGCCCGGCATCTCGCTGGCCATTTACGACGGCGTCGAGCCATTGGAGGCCGCGCTGCTGCATCGCGCTTCCGAGCCGAACAACCGGCGCGCACCCGCGATCATCTCCGCAAATGAATATCTGGTTGTCGACGGGCATGACTGGATGCTCACGATGAGTGCCTCCGACGAGTTCCGATCCAGATTGGGACGCAATGCACAGGCGTTGATCGCAGGCGCCGGCACGGGCTTGAGTTTTCTGCTGGCGCTTCTGAGCTGGCTCATGATGACAGGGCGTGAGCGCGCCATGCGGCTCGCCTCGGCGATGACACGGGAGTTGCGCGAGAACGAAGAGAAGTTTCGCGCCATTGCCGACTGCACGGTGAACCTGGAAATCTGGTGGGGACCGGATGGCAAACCTCGCTGGATCAATCCGTCGGTTGAGTACTACACGGGCTATACGGTCGCCGAATGCATGGCGATGCCTGACTTCGCCCGCACGCTGATCCATCCAGAGGATGTTTCGCGGGTTGCCCCGGAGTTTAAAAAGGGGCTTCAGGGTTCTCGCGGCGAGGATCTCGAGTTTCGTTGCGTGCGCAAGGATGGGTCGCTGCTGTGGCTGTCGGTTTCCTGGGTGCCGATCAGCAATCAGAGGGGCGACTTTATCGGTTTTCGCACCAGCGGCCGCGACATTACCGAGCGTAAGAAGTCAGAGGAGAAAATCCGCGAGCTGGCCTTCTACGACACGCTGACCCGCTTGCCCAATCGTGCACTGCTTCTGGACCGGCTCAGGCAATCCATGCTGGCGAGCCGGGAGAACAAGGTCTGTGGCGCCCTGATGTTTATCGATCTCGATCACTTCAAAACGCTGAACGATACGCTTGGGCACGACAAAGGCGATCTGCTCCTGCGGCAGGTCGCGTATCGCCTGTCGAATAGCGTCAACGAGGCCGACACGGTCGCGCGGGTGGGGGGTGACGAGTTCGTTGTGGTGCTGGGCAACCTGAGTCCGGATGAGGCGGCGGCCACCAGCCAAACCGAGGCGGCGGGGGCAAGAATTCTCTCCGTGCTGGGGTGTGCCTATGAACTCAACGGCATCCAGTTCCGGAGTACCGCCAGCATCGGCGTCACGGTATTCAAGGGGGAGCAGACGTCCACCGACGAGCTTTTCAAACAGGCCGATCTCGCCATGTATCAATCGAAGGAGCGCGGCCGCAATGGCATCTGTTTCTTCGACCCGGCGATGCAGACAGCGGTGTTGAAGCGGGCCGAAATGGAGGTGGGGCTGCGCAACGCGATCGAAGAGAACCGGATCGTTCTCCACTATCAGGCGCAGGTCGTCGACGGCAATTACATTACCGGTGCGGAGGCGCTGGTGCGTTGGGAGCATCCTGAACGCGGCCTGATACCGCCGGGCGAGTTTATTCCGCTTGCCGAGGAGTCCGGGCTGATTCTCGAGATGGGGCGCACGGTGCTGGCGTCCGCATGCGCTCAACTGGCACTGTGGGCGGCGAGCCCATCGATGGCGCATCTGTCCATGGCAGTGAACGTCAGTGCCCGGCAATTCCGCGAGCCGGATTTCGTGGACGGTGTGCTCGACGTCATCGACCGGACCGGGGCGAGGGCGGACCGGTTGAAGCTCGAATTGACCGAGAGTGTTCTCGTTGAGAACGTACAGGACGTTATCGAAAAGATGAGCGCCCTGCGTGCCCGCGGCGTGACGTTTTCGCTCGACGACTTCGGGACGGGCTACTCTTCGCTGGCTTATCTGAAGAGATTGCCGTTGGACCAGTTAAAGATCGATCGCTCGTTCGTGCGCGACATTCTGGTCGACCCCAACGACGCTGACATCGCGAGAACCATCGTGGCGCTTGCGCGAAGCTTTAACCTGGGTGTCATTGCCGAGGGGGTTGAAACAGAAGCGCAAAGAGATTTCCTGGCGGTTGCAGGCTGCCATGCCTATCAAGGGTTTCTTTTTTGCAAGCCGCTGCCGATCCAGGGTTTCGAACAGTTCGTGAGCCTGTTCAGTTCCGGTAAGCGGGCGGAGGGCCGCTCGGCGAGGAATGCCGGGAGAAACGTGGGCACCGGCACGGCAAGCTGATCGCAGCTGCACCTCTGCCCAATTTGCAAGACCTGCATAAGTTGTTGATTGGTGAGGATACGAAAGAAATTCCTGAGTGCGATCTCGAATTCGAGCAGGCGTCGCAGACAACTTGCAAGGAAGCGATCGCGTACTGCGAGACGGTTCGCGACTTTGTCTCGCGCGACATCATCACCCATATTCTCGACGATACGGAAGATCATATCGACTGGCTCGAAACGAATCTGGCCTTGATCGACAAGGTCGGGAGTGATGCGCGGCAACACACGACCTCATTGCGCCCCGATCCGGGCTAACGTAATGGCATGTTCGGGGCATGCGCTTACGCACAGGCCACACGCCCGGCATGCATCGGCGTTGGGGGTGTACGCGACTTTCATGCCGTGTACGCGCAGCTTGAATCGGTTCAACGCGCCCAACTGTTGATAGTCCGCCGCATCGATCCGGCGGATTTCGAATACGTCTTCGGGGCAGACGACGGCGCAATCACCCTTGCCTTCGCAGCGCTTCAGATTGACCACGGGAGCGATCACGCCTGCGGGCTGCTTGCAAGCGGATGTAGATGCGCGGCTCATGCTTCGTCCTCGCGGCGCTTGCCGTCAAAGGACGCCAGGTTCTTCTGAAAGTTTTCACGCTCCTGCGGTGTCATCCGTTCCCAGCGCCGCCAGTGCCGGCGTCCATGCCAGCCGCCATGCCCGCGAAATCCGCCAAAGAGAATCCGGCTCAGGACCAGCAGGCCCAGCGCGTGCAGAAAGTCGATCGGACGGGCACCGGTGAATAGCGCGGGCATCACCCAATTCCATAGCGCCATCACCATCCATCCCAGCACGGCAACGCCCACCAGAACCAACAGTGCCTTGCCGAAGCATCTCAGTTTGAATCTCATCTAGCTGCTCCTTTTAGATATCCAGTTCGTCATAGACGGCTTGCAGGCGAACGCGCAGATGCAGTACCGCGTAGCGCTTGCGGGCCAATAGCGTGTTCACGCTGACACCGCTTTCGGATGCCAGCTCCTTGAAGCTGCGTCCTTCGAGTTCGTGGGCGACGAAGACGTCGCGCTGATTTGCCGGCAATTCGTCGAGTGCTTCTTGCAGGGCCTCCAGCAGCAACGATCTTGCATAGACGGCTTCGGGACCGGCGTCGGTGGCCGGCAGGGCGAGATCCAGCCGATAGTCCGGGTTGTCTGCGTCGTCCTGATCGTCGGCCATGTCGGCGAGCGCTTGCTCGCGGCGCTTGCGAAAGCGGTCGATGATGCGGTTGCGCGCCACGCGGAACAGCCACGCGCTTACCTGTTCGATCGGCGCGGGGAGCCGGTAGGCCTGCACGAACTCGTGAAAGACGTCCTGCAGGATGTCTTCGGCCTCGCCCTGATCGTGCACGCGGCGCCGGATGAAATTGCCGAGTTTCGACCGCTCACGCAACACGGTTGCAGTGATGTCGTTGTCGCGTTCGATCGTCGGTTTTGGGGTGCGCGGCGGTTCCATACGTCTGTAGACGATTCACGCCTGGAAATATTGTCCGTGACGTGAAGGCTGTTTCGAATCAGCCGCTACGGCGATTCTCCGGCGCTGCCGCGGCCAGGTAGCGTCCGGGCGTGGTGCCCAAGGCCCGACGGAACATGTCGATAAACGCGCTGACATTGTCGTAGCCGAGTTCGAGCGCAATCGTCGTGACCGGAATCCCATCCGCCACCAGTTCGAGTGCGCGAAGCAGGCGGGCCTGTTGGCGCCATTGCGCGAACGTCATGCCTGTTTCGGTCACGAACCGGCGGCTCAGCGTTCGCGGCGCGAGCCCGGCCCATGCCGCCCATTCTTCGAGGCGGCGGTTATCCGCGAGGTTGCCGCCGAGCGCGTCCGTGATACGCACGAGCCGTGGATCGGTGGGGCTCGGCAGGCCTAGCGATTCTTCCTTTGACGCAGCGAGCTCATCGACGATGACCTCCGCAATGCGCGTCTGCGTCGCGTCGAGCTCGTTGCCCGGCCAGCTCGCGGCGCGCCGTACCGCCTCGCGCAGCAAGGGCGTCGTCTTGATCGCGCGCGCCTGCCGCGGCAGCGATTCGCAGCGCTGCTCGGTTATGAAAACACTCCACCCCGAGAAGGGGCCATAGGAGCGTATCGAGTGAACGCAATGGGGTGGAATCCAGATCGCATGGGTGGCGGGCACGACCCAATGCTGTTTGTCGAACCCGATCGATGCGAGCCCGCTCAGCGCACCCATGAGCTGTCCGCGCGCATGACTATGCGAGGCCGTTGCGCGCGATTCACTTTGTGTCAGTTCGGCCGCGGCGAGGAATGGACCTTCGGGCGAACTCACGAGAGTCGGTCGAATCAAGGGGGTAGTCATCGCAAGGGGTGGCGGCAATCCGGTATCGAATGGCCTTTATACCGGAGACAGGCCGGGTCTGCATCATTAGACTGGCTGCTACTTACACAACACTGGAGTGCCGAGCGATGCGAGCCGAACATGTTCTCCCCGACCACGTCAATCAAGCCGATATCGATGGTGTGACCGTCCGCAAAGGCACGGTTGCCGCTTTCCTTGCCAATGCGCGCGTCTGGACCGATCCGGCCAGCACTGACGCGGCGCGCGCCGTGGCCGCCACGGACATCGTCGCGGCCCTGCCGGCCCTGCGTGCCGTCGGCCTGTTCGATGTACTTGAGATTCGCGACGTCCGGCTGCGTGAGTGGATCGACTCATCCTCTTGCGGATCTCGGCGCGCACTGGGGAACGCCCAGTAGCACCCGGCGCGCAAGCGCCAAGATCAGCTCTTGCCGGGCACGCCTTACGAATTCGCTTGCCGGCTATCGCGACAGAACCAGCGCCGCGATGTCGCGGGGGCCGGCACCACCTCCGCCACCTCGCGCCACCACTTCGTGCCACGGTGCGGCGTGCCCAGATCCAGCCGTTCGCCCATGCGAGGCGTCGCGAGCGCAATGCCCCGGGCGGCAGCGAGTCCAACCACACGCTCGTACGGTTCCTGCCAGCGATGCATCGCCAGATCGAACGTGCCGTTGTGAACCGGCACCAGCCAGCGTCCGCCCAGATCGACGTGAGCCTGGACGGTCTCGTCGGGCTGCATATGGACGTACGGCCATTGAGCATCGTAGGCGCCGGTTTCGAGCAGCGTCACGTCAAATGGACCGAGCCGCTCGCCGATGGTCCTGAAGCCGTCGAAGTAACCGGTGTCGCCGCTGAAAAACACGCGTAGCGCGTCGTCGACGATCACCCACGAGGCCCACAAGGTGCTGTTGCCGTCGAACAGACTGCGACCGGAGAAGTGCTGCGCGGGTGTTGCAGTAAACGACAGACCGTCGATTTCAACGCCCTGCCACCAATCGAATTGACGCACCTTCGACGCCTCGATACCCCATTCGATCAGGCGGTCGCCGACACCCAGCGGCGTCAGGAACACGCCGGTCTTCGCGGCGAGCGCCAGCACCGTTTCGCGATCCAGATGGTCGTAGTGATCGTGCGACAGAATCACGCCGCGCAACGGCGGCAAGTCTTCGAGTGCAATGGGCGGGGCATGGAAGCGCTTCGGGCCGCACCGCCGGAACGGCGATGCACGCTCGGCGAAGACGGGATCGGTCAGCCAGAACTGACCGCGCAGCTTGAGCAGCATGGTCGAATGCCCGAGGCGATAGAGGCTGCGGTCCGGCGCGGCGTCGAGTTGTTCGCGTGACAGCGTGTCGACGGGCAGCTTGCCCGCCGGCACCGTACCGTCCGGTTTCCGGAACAACACATTCCACGCGATGCTTAGGGTCTTGCCGATACCCTCGACCGGACGCGGCTTGACGTTCCGAAAGCGCTCGCCGTCGTGTTGAGCCGACATGTCGAACAATTCGCGCCCGCGTCGCGCCGCCGTCAGGCCCAAGGCGCGGCGAATAGAACTGGTTAACGATGCCATGCAAACCGCCTCGATACAGAAAGTAGACTGTTGAGTGTAGTTTATTTTTGAGAAAAGTAAACTACCCGGTGTAAAATTCAGCGATGAACACCAGTCAACCCCCTCTACGCCTGACCGACCGCAAGCGCGCTGCCATCATCGAGGCGGCCATCGAAGAATTTCTCGCGGCCGGTTTCGACGCGACCAGCATGGACCGTATCGCGGCCCGCGCGAGCGTCTCGAAGCGGACGGTCTACAACCATTTCCCCAGTAAGGAAGTGCTGTTCGCCGCGATCCTGCGGCAGTTGTGGGAGTCGAGCGACACGGGCGAGGCGCCGGCTTACTCCGCCGCGCATCCATTGCGCGCGCAGTTGCTCCAGCTTCTGTTCAAGAAGCTGAGCCTATTGAATAACGAGGCGTTCCTGGCCCTCGCGCGCGTCGCGATCGCGGCGGGCATTCATTCGCCGGAGCGCGCGCGGGAGATGGTGACCCGCATGGGTGAGCGGGAGGAGGACTTGACGGTGTGGATTCGCGCAGCCGCAGCCGATGGCCGCCTGAAGACCTCGGACCCGGTATACGCTTCGCAGCAGTTGCAGGCCCTCGTAAAAGCATTCGCTTTCTGGCCGCAGGTGACGATGGGGCAGCCGCCTCTCGGCGTGGATGAACAGAAGCACGTCGCGGAATCGGCCGCCGATATGTTTCTCGCGCGCTACGCGTGACGCGTTGCGCGTTGCCGACGAGACGCGTTACGCGTCTTTCAACCAGGGCATTTCCACGGGCGACACCACCAGGCACCGGGACTCCCGTTTCAGTTCGAAGATAAACCCGACCAGGATCATGGAGTCGGCGTACGGGATCGGAAATACGTGAGGATTATCCGCGGCGCGTAGCGGGTGCGCCGGCGTATCCGCTGTCTTCGCGGCGTTCTCGCGGACGCTTTCCAACTCGTCGACCATGGCCTGCCCACTGACTTTCTGGACGCGGCTACGCAGGTCGCTGAAGGGTTCGATGCGCGCCCCGTCTTCATTGTATTCGGGCACTTCATAGATGAACCAGGACATGTGCGTCTCCAGAGAAAAGGGCAAGCATTCTAGCAGGGGCTTTACGCGCGCTATCTTCAGTACCGTGGAAATCGAACCGCGTTGCGTCCCCGCGATAAAAGAACTGAGACAAAGGAACTGAGACAAAAGTCTCATCCGGCTCGATGCTGCACTGCGGTGTGATCTTCCGGAACACGCATGCTAAAAGTCATCCTGAGCGCGCACCTGGCGATGTGCGCCGAGCAGACCGGAGACATTCATGCCTTATGTTCCGCAGGTTAGACACATCGATCGGATCCGCAGGTTGATCGAAGGCCGCACGCCCGATCGCGGTGCCGATTCCGCGCGGCTGGCTTCGTCGTACTGGCGCTCGCTCGAGCAATATCATCTCGATCCTGGTCTGACAAAAGGTCCGCGCATTCTGACTGCGCCGGAACTACGCGATGTGCAACATCGTGAAGAGTCGGTTTTGCGGGCCTCGGGAGAATGCCTTTCGCGTCTGCATGAGACGGTACGCGAAGCTGACTACTGCGTGATGCTCACCGACGCACAAGGTGTGACGATAGATTATCGCGTCGACCGGGACCGGCGCCACGACTTCAAACGGGCAGGGCTTTATTGGGGCTCCTGCTGGTCCGAGCAGGAAGAGGGAACCTGTGGCGTGGCGGCCGTATTGCTGGATTCCCAACCGATCACGGTGCATAAGACAGATCATTTTCGCGCCGCGTTTACCACGTTGACTTGCAGCGCCTCGCCCATCTTCGGGCTGGAAGGCGAACTGATCGGCGTGCTGGATGCATCGGCGATTCGCTCGCCTGACGAACGCGAAAGCCAGCGCCTGATCAACCATATCGTGCGTCATAGCGCGGTGCTGATCGAGGATAGTTTCTTTCTCAACGCGACCACGCATCACTGGGTGTTGCTGGCCCACCGGAATCGTCATTACGTGGAGGCCCAGCCGGAAATTCTGATCGCTTTCGACGTGCATGGAAATGCGGTCGCGGCAAACCGCCGGGCCAAGGAATGTGTGCCGGGCCTCGACCAGTTGCCGCGGCCTGTCTCCGAGCTATTCGATGTCCGCGCCGAACGACTTCTGGATGTCAGGCCGGGCCGCGACATGGTTTCGATGAAACTGGTGGGCAGCGGTTCGCCTCTGTATGCGCGGGTTCGCCCACCGGTCATCCGGGCGCAACGGCAAGCGGCGCCGAAGCACCGGAATTCCGCCCGCGAGGCGCAACCCACCCTCTCCGGGATCGACGCCCTTGAGCGCGATCGCATCGTCGCCGCCCTGACGGATGCGAAATGGCACCCCGACGAGACCGCCCAGACGCTCGGCATCTCGCGGGCGACGCTTTACAGACGGATCGCGAAGTTCGGCATTGTCCCGCCGCACCGGCGCTAGCGGTCCACCGTTATCCAGCGGGCAAAGAACCCGCGTATCACTTCGACGTTTCACTAATCCGTATCGAATGGAGGAGCAACCATGCCTGAAAATAATGCAAGCCAGACTATTACACATGTTCTGGAGTCCCTGGAATCGGCGCTCAAACGCGGCGATACCGCTGCGGCCGTCGCGTTGTTTCAACCGGAATGCTATTGGCGCGATCTGGTTGCTTTCACCTGGAATATTAAAACCATGGAGGGCCGGGACCAGATCGGCGCCATGCTCCACGCCCAACTTGACGCCATCAAACCCACCCGGCTGAGGATTGCCGAAAACGAAACGCCGACCGAAGCCGATGGTGTGGCCCAGGCGTGGATCACGTTCGAAACACAGGTCGCCCGCGGCAGCGGTTTTATCCGTGTGAAAGACGGCCTGATCTGGACCTTGCTGACTACCATGGCCGAACTGAAAGGCCACGAGGAGCCCAAGGGCCAGCGTCGCCCGATGGGCGCGGAACATGGCGCACGCACGGATCGGGTCACCTGGAAGGAGCGGCGCGAAGCGGAGGCGCGGACGCTGGGTCGTGCGGAGCAACCTTACTGTCTGATCGTTGGGGGAGGACAGGGTGGGATCGGGCTGGGTGCGCGGTTGCGCCAGTTGGGAGTGCCGACGATCATCGTGGACAAGAACCCACGTCCTGGCGATCAGTGGCGCAACCGCTACAAGTCGCTGTGTCTGCATGATCCGGTCTGGTACGACCACATGCCGTATTTGCCGTTCCCCGACAACTGGCCGGTCTTTACGCCCAAGGACAAGATCGGCGACTGGCTTGAGATGTACACCAAGGTCATGGAGTTGAACTACTGGGGGTCGACCACCTGCAAGTCCGCGCGCTACGACGAAGCGGCGGCCGAATGGGTGGTCGAGGTCGAGCACGGCGGCGAGACGCTGACGCTGCGGCCCAAGCAGCTTGTGCTGGCGACGGGCATGTCGGGTAAGCCGAATATCCCCTCATTCAAAGGCATGGATGTGTTCAAGGGCGAGCAGCATCACTCGTCGAAACATCCGGGGCCGGACGCTTACAAGGACAAGAAAGTCGTGGTGATCGGCGCGAACAATTCGTCGCACGATATCTGCGCGGCGCTGTGGGAGGCGGGCGTCGACGTCACGATGGTGCAGCGTTCGTCCACGCATATCGTCAAGTCGGATTCGTTGATGGAACTTGCGCTCGGCGATCTTTATTCCGAGCGCGCGGTGGCGTCGGGCATGACGACTTCGAAAGCCGATCTGACCTTTGCGTCGATCCCGTACAAGATCCTGCATACGTTCCAGAAGCCGGTCTTCGATGCCATCAGGCAGCGCGACGCGGCGTTCTACGACCGCCTGGAGAAAAGCGGCTTCATGCTCGATTTCGGGGACGACGACTCAGGGCTTTTCATGAAGTATCTTCGGCGCGGGTCGGGTTATTACATCGATGTGGGCGCCGCCGATCTTGTCGCGGACGGCAAGATCAAGCTGAAGAGCGGCGTGGATGTGGTCGAACTGAAAGAGCACTCTGTCGTGCTCAGCGACGGCACCGAACTGGAAGCGGATCTCGTCGTCTATGCCACCGGCTATGGGTCGATGAACGGCTGGGCCGCCGATCTTATCTCGCGTGAAGTGGCGGATAAAGTGGGCAAGGTGTGGGGGCTGGGCTCGAATACGACGAAAGACCCAGGACCGTGGGAGGGTGAGCAGCGCAACATGTGGAAACCGACGCAGCAGACTGCCTTATGGTTCCATGGCGGTAATCTGCATCAATCGCGCCACTACTCGCAATACTTATCGCTGCAGTTGAAGGCGCGCATGGAGGGGATTGCGACGCCGGTATATGGCCTGCAGGAAGTGCATCATCTCTCCTGACTCCTGATGCAGACGTGAGGGTGATGCATACCTCGTCGCCCCCCGTTTGACAGATATCAGGTGTGGGGCGGCGCGCCTCGATGGATCGGCGCGCTGCCTTCTGTAATGAAACGATGTACGACGCGCGGCTTAACCCGGATTGATCTCGTCCTGGCTGCGCCGTGTCGTGCGGGGGCCGAGGACTCGCACGGTGATAGCCACGATCAACAGGGCCGCCGCAATAATGCCGAACATAGCGCCTGCTCCTTGCTGGCTCAATACGGGGAGCAAGATGAACGGCAGCATCGCACTAACAATGCGGGACAACGAATAGGTGCTGCCGATTGCAGTCGAGCGCACGCTGGCTGGAAAAATTTCCGCTTGATAGACATGGTACGCATTGCTGAATACGTTCGACGCGCAGGTTGTCAACACGCCAAATAGAACGATCAACCCCGAGTTGTTCGAATAGGCAAAACCCAGACCAAAAACCGCAATCGACAAGATGGCGCCGATCACCAGCGTCCGGCGTTCTATCCAGTTAAGGAGCGGGATAGAAAGCAAAGAGCCGACCGGGTAGCCGAGAAACGACAGCGCGATAAACAACGTGCCGTCGGTGATGTCAAAGCCGCGGCTTTTCACCACTGTGGCGGCCAGTGTGCCAAAGCCGTAGTAGCCAAATCCCTGCAGCAGATGGAAGATGGCCAGCATCAGGTAGCGTTTGTTGTACGGAGGGCGGCGTAGCAGGGCCACGCGCTCACCTAAAGTCATTGCATTGCGCTTGATGGTCGCCTCAGGCGAGATGACCGGCACCGTCACCCCGGCACTGTCGGCAAAGCGCCGAAGCATCGCGTGAGCTTCGTCGACGCGACCCTGCGCCAATAGCCAGCGCGGGCTTTCGGGCAACTTATGCTGTACCAGCAGAACCAGTACTGCGCCCAGGCTGCCGATCACCAGAATAACGCGCCAACCCGCCACGGCACCAAAGTGCAGAGGGTTGAGCCAAAGCGCGAGGAATCCGACCAGCGGCACGGCAACATACGACGCGGTGTAGGCCCAGGCGGCCATTCGTCCGCGGCGTTCCTTGGGCAGAATCTCGGACAGGAAACTATCGGCGACGGGATAGAGTGCGCCTACGCCAATGCCGGTGAGGAAGCGGCAGATCACCAGCATCCCGGCATTGACCGAGAATGCGCCTAGCAGTGAAAAGCCGCTGTACCAGATCAGATTGAACAGGAAAGCCTTGCGCCGGCCAATCCGGTCGGCCATGCTGCCCAGAAAAAATGCGCCGAAGAACATGCCGACAAAGGCCGAGGCCAGCAGCAGCTTGAAGTCCATGCTGTGTCTGTCGATACCGTACTCGCCCTGCAGCGCCGCGCCGATCGAGCTGACAAGGAAAATCTCGAACATATCGAAGAACAGGCCTATGCCGATCACCCACACTACAAATCGATGCAGTGAGCCCGCAGGCATGTTGTCCATCCAGCCGCCCAACGTGGTGGCCTGAACATCCTGGCGGTGTGATTCGTCGGTTGAAACCGGCTCGGATGAAGCGATGCGCGAATGGGAGCCTGCTTTTGCGCCCACGCCCAGATTGCTGCTGTTCATGCTTGTCTCCGTTACTTTATTTTCGGGGGCGGCTTATGCGCCGTTCACCACGTTGATCGGTGCGCCCGCATGGAACGCAGCGAGGTTCGCTTCGATGCCGGCATTGAGCCGGTTCGCGGCATGCGTCGCCGCCCAACTGATGTGCGGCGTGACGATGAGGTTGCGAAGCGCGCACGCCAGCAGGGGCTCATGTGGATCGGGTGGTTCCTGCGGGAGCACGTCGAGCGCGGCGCCGCCGAGGTGGCCGGTGGTAAGCGCATCGAGCAGCGCGGCCGAATCGACCAGACCGCCGCGCGCGCTATTCACGAGCAACGCGCCGCGTTTCATCGCGCGAAGTGTGGGCGCGTCGATCAGCTTGCGCGTCGCTTCGGTCAGTGGACAGTGGAGCGAGAGAACGTCGGCGGAGCGCACCACCTCGTCAAATGATGTGAAGCCTTCGCGAACCGTCAACCGTCCGCGGTGCTCCGCAAACAGCACATTCATGCCGACCGCGCGGGCCAGCCGGGCGAGCGAACTGCCGATCGCGCCGCGCCCGATAATGCCGAGCGTCGAACCGGCGATGTCGAGAATCGGCGCGTCGTGTACGCAGAAATTCGGCGAGGCCGCCCAACCGATGCGAGCGGTCTCACGATAGGCGAACAGATTGCGCCGCAACGCGAAGATCGACGCGAGCGCCCACTCCGAGACGCTCTGTGCCGAATACCCCGGCACGTTGGATACGATCACGCCGGACTCGCGGCAGGCGTCGATATCGATGCAATCGAAACCCGTTGCGGCAATGCAGATGAAGCGGAGTTTCGGCAGGCGTTTCAGATCGGCCGCGCGGATCGGCACTTTGTTCGTGATCGCAATGGCGGCATCTTCGAGCGCATGAACCACGTCGGCGGCGCGCGTGGCGAGGCGGGCGGACCATTCGCCCGCCCAGGCCGGCGCGGTGAGCGGCACGGGCAACGTAGCGCTGTCGAGCAGGACGATGTTCATCGACTCACCACCTGGCCCAGGGGGGGTTGCAACGGCACGCGATTCAGGTTGTTGACCGGCATGTGAATGTGACCGGTTCGTAGGGAGCGGGGTGCCATGACATCAACCCGCAAGTTCGGAAATCTCGATCAGATTCAGATCGGGATCGCGCACGTACACCGATCGAATCTTCTGTGTGGCGCCGGTGCGCGCAACCGGGCCTTCGATAATCGGACATTGGCAGCGGGCGAGATGCGCAATGACATCGTCGAGCGGCACGGTGGCGATGAAACACAGGTCGAGCGCGCCCGGCACGGGAACATGCGCCTTCGGCTCGAATTCGGCGCCGCGCACGTGGACGTTGATCTTCTGATTGCCGAAGCGAAACGCAATACGTCCTTCGCCAAACGTCTCGAGTTGCATCTGCATGACTTCGGTGTAGAACCGCTTCGTTGCAGCGAAGTCGACGCAAGTCAGTACGAGGTGATCGAGGTGATCGATGAGTGCCATGTCAGGTTCCTGAAGAAAATGTGCGTTGTTCCGGCAGGCCGTCAGTCGCGATGCAAGGCGCCGGGTGCAGATCGAGGCGGCGTCCGGCCTTGAGCAACTGGCTCGGCACGTCGTGGCCGATCAGTCCGGGAAGCAGCGCCGAGGCGGACAGCACGGCATCGAGATCGACGCCGGTGTCGTAGCCGTCGAGTTCGAGCATGTGCACGAGTTCCTCGGTGCAGACATTGCCCGTTGCACCCGGCGCGTAGGGACACCCGCCGAGTCCGCCGAGCGACGCGTCGAAACGGTCGATACCGGCTTGCAGCGCGGCGAGCGTGTTGGCGAGCGCCATGCCGCGCGTGTTATGAAAGTGCAACGTGAGGTCAAGGGCGGAGAAACGCTCGCGCGCGGCGGCGCATAGCGCCCCGACCTGCGATGGATAGGCCATGCCGGTGGTGTCGCATAAGGTCACGCCATGCACGCCGAGATCGGCGAAGCGCTGCATCCAGTCCAGCACGTCAGCCGGTTCGATATCGCCTTCCATCGGGCAGCCCATTGCGGTGGAGAGCGACACGTTGATTGCCACCTTCGTTTGCCTGACCACGCCGATTACCTCGCGCAATTGTGCGAACGATTGTTCGCGGCTCATGCGCAGGTTCGCGCGGTTGTGGCTCTCGCTCACCGACATCACGAGATTGACTTCATCGACACCGCACGACAGCGCGCGCTCGGCGCCGCGCAGATTTGGAACGAGCACGGTGTAGATAACCCCTGGATGCCGCTTGATTTGCTGCATGACGGCTTCGGCATCGCGCAAGGCCGGAATCGCTTTCGGCGAGGTGAACGAGGTCACCTCGATCCTCGCGTAACCGCATGCGCTCAGACGGTCGATCAGTTCGATCTTGGCGTCGGTGTCGACGAACCGGGCCTCGTTCTGGAAACCGTCGCGAGTGGCGACCTCCTGGATATACAGACGTTTGCTGCTCATGCGGGGCTCCTGTTCAGATGATGCCGCGGGCGCGCCAGGCGTCGCGAGTCGTCGTGCCGATGCCGAGGTTTTCCAGCACCTTGTCGGTGTGCTGGCCGAGGGTGGGCGCGCAGGTGTTTACCGTGCCCGGGGTCGCGCTCAGCTTCGGGACGATGCCGGGCAGTTGCACCGGCGTGCCGTCGGGAAGCTGGCTGTCGAGGATCATTTCGCGTGCGTGGTAGTGCGGGTCGTTCGCGATGTCGGTGACGTCGTAGATCTTGCCGGCGGGAATGCGCGCGTCGTTGAGCGCGGTGAGCACCTCGTCGAGTGTGTGGCGGCGAGTCCAGTCGGCAATCGCTGCATCCAGCCGCTCGACGTTGTTTACGCGGCCATCGTTCTGGGCGAGGGCGGGATCGTCCGCGAGGTCCTGGCGGCCGATCAGTTCCATCAGGCGCCGGAAGATGCTGTCGCCATTGCCGGCGATCAGTGCATATTTGCCGTCGCTGCAGCGATAAGCATTCGACGGCGCGATCCCCGGCAGGCTGCTGCCCGCCGCTTGACGCACGGCGCCGAATGTCGAGTACTCGGGCAGCAGGCTTTCCATCATGTTGAAAACCGACTCGTAGAGCGCGACGTCGATCATCTGGCCCGCACCGCCGTTCTGATCGCGATGGCGCAGCGCGAGCAGGATGCCGATCACGCCGTGCAAGGCGGAGAGGGAATCGCCGATGGAGACGCCCACGCGCACCGGTGTGCGGCCGCTTTCGCCGCTCAGATGCCGCAAGCCGCCCATCGCTTCGCCGATGACGCCGAAGCCCGGACGGTCGCGGTAGGGACCGGTCTGCCCGTAGCCGGACACACGCAGCATCACGAGACCAGGATTCAACGCATGCAGTTCGTCCCAGCCGAGCCCCCATTTTTCGAGCGTGCCGGGACGAAAGTTCTCGATCAGCACGTCGCTTTGCGCGACCAGTTGACGAATCACGTCCTGAGCTTCGGGCGAGCGAAGATCGAGCGTGACGGATTCCTTGTTGCGCGATTGCGCCGCCCACCAGACGGATGTGCCCTCATGCAGCAGGCGCCATTTACGCAGCGGGTCGCCCGTGCCGGGTGGTTCGATCTTGATGACATGCGCGCCGAACTCGGCGAGCATTTTTCCAGCGAAGGGGCCGGCAATAAGCTGGCCCATTTCGAGCACACGAACGCCATCCAGCGGCTTCGTCATGGTTGTCTCCTTGCAAACGTCGTCTCTTGACGCTTACTTTGCGACAACCCGCCCGTGCTGAAAATCAATGGATTCTCAACGACCCTTTCCAGAATGGAAAGGGTCGGCGAATTAAGCTTAGATATGGCCGGACATGAAGTCGTACAGGCGCAGCGCTTCGGGCGACAGCGTTTCGCGCGACAGCGTGCCGATCCAGAGCGCGCGATGCGCCCACGCGTCGGTCAGTTTCACGGCGCGCAGGCCCGCTGCGAGAATTTCCGGGCGCACGGCGCCCTCGGGGAGTACGCCGATGCCGAGCCCGTGCTCGATCATCCGGCAGATGCCGTCGAAGCTGTGCACCTGGATGCGCAGCTTGAGCACCCGGTCCGCGCTGAATGCGGCATCGAGCAGCCGCGCGAGCAGCGAGCTGCCTTCGTTCAGGCCGACGTACTCGAAGTCGAGCGTGTCGGCGAAGGCGACTTCTTCGAGGGCGGCGAGCGGATGGCCGGCCGGCACCAGCAGCACGAGTTTGTCCTCGCGATAGATGGCCTTGTCGATACCCGGCGACAGCACATTGTCCGCAAAGATGCCGATATCGGCGTCGCCGTTGCGGATCGCCGCGACGATTTCGTCGCTCAACCGTTCTTCGAGTGAAATCTTCACACCGGGATTGCCGGAGAGAAAAGCCTGCACATCGTGCGGCAGGAACTGGATGACCGACGACGTGTTGGCCCAGACCCGCACGTGTCCACGCACGCCGGCGGCGTAGTCGCTCATTTCGTTGGCCATGCGGTTCACGCGCTCGACCACTTGCCTTGCATGCGCGAGCAAGCCCTTGCCGGCGGCGGTCAGCTCGATGCCGCGCGGTTGCCGCAGCATCAGTGTGCAATCGATGCTATGTTCCAGATCGGTCATGCGTTTGCTGACCGCCGAGAGCGTCAGGCAGGTACGCTCGGCCGCCTTCGTCAGGCTGCCGAGTTCCGCGACAACGATGAAAACGCGCAGGGATTGCAGGTCGTAGTGTGAGGAGCGGGGCATGGCTGCGGCTCGTTTAGCGGGCGGGACGGCGACAGTCCGCGCGGCGGGTCCTCGCGCGCTGGACCGACTTCATGTAGAGCATAACAGGGCGATGGAATTGGACAGGCGCGCATGTCATGCGGCACGAAATACGGCCTGCCGCCTTTCGTGCGCAGGCTTTGGGCCGTTTGAGCGTCACCGCACAGACTGGCGGCGCGGGCGGTACGATTCTGAAATCTCAACGATCTGCTACCTTATGTGCTTGGGCTTCTCGAGGCAATCCAGCAGAACGATCGCGCTACGATGATGAAACCATCCACTCTTCGCATGCTAGTCGCCCTTGTGTCGCTGGGCGTGGGATTATCTTCTCCTGTGTGCAATGCCTATGCGCTCGACGCCCAACTGAACTGTCAGTCGAATCCGCATGATTTCATTGCTCCGCTTCTGGACGACCAATCGATCGATCCGAAGCCGATGCGCATTGAAGCGAACTCGGTCAATGCGTTTCGTCCCGCACGCGGCAGCAACCTGACAGCGTTTGGCTTTCATGTCTCGGCCGTTTTCGGCTACGCGCAGAACGATCCGATTTTCAAACAGGGCAGCGGCCAGCCGCTCCAGTCTTCAACATATGGCGTGGTGGTGAGAGGATCTGCCTCGTCGGTTGAGGCGAGGGTACGGCAGGCTGGCAGCAATGCAGGCATTCGCGAAGTCGTACCGCTTTTTCTGACCGCGATTTATTGCGGTGGGCATTGAGGCTGATCCTGACCCTACTCAGCTCGTCCATTTCGACAATAGCGCCGGGGCAATCCAGGTCGCCGCTGGATCCTGAACGCAGGCGAGCCACGGACGGGACTTTTCAGCCCAACCCGTGGCTCGCGCGCCAGTCTTTAGACAGCGTTTTTCACCCGCGCTGATCGATCAACCCTTGGCCCATGCGGCGGCCGAGGCCATCGCGAAGTCCCGATACGATCTTGGCTGCCGCCCGAGCAGCGCGGCGAGGCGTTCGATCTCGGCTTTCGAAGCGACCGCGCCGTCCAGTTGATAGCGGCGCATCATCAGACGCATGTCGTAGGCGAGCCAACCTGGCGCGACCGCCTTGAGACGCTGTTCGAGGATGTCGAGATCGTCGCCGCCATAGCGGACCGGACGTCCCAATGCTTGGGCCCAGATCGCTGCGATGGCGTCCGACGTCAGCGCATCGGGCCCGACGAGTTCATAGGTCTCACGTGGCAGCCGGTCGGCGGTGCGCTCGCGGCGCAGGAGTTCGCGTGCGGCGGCCTCGCCGATATCGCGGACGTCGACCATCGAAATACCTTTGCTGCCAATCGGCATGCCGTAGACACCGTGTGTCAGCAGCGGGTCTTTCTGCCGGACATCGTTCTGGATGAAATACGCGGGGCGCAGCACCGTCGCCGGCAGATCGGTGTGCTCGATCATGCGTTCCACCGTGTGCTTGCCGGTGAAGTGAGGCACATCGACATACTCCGCGCCCTTGAAAACCGACAGATAAACGATGCCCTTCACGCCGGCTTCCCGCGCGACACTGAGCGTCTGCAGCGCTTGTGTCAGTTCGTCGGCGGCGTTGGGGGCGAGCAGGAACAAGGTGCTGACGCCGTTCATTGCGCGCCGGATTGCGTCGATGTCGGACAGGTCACCTTTGACCGCGGTGACGCCGGCGGGAAATTGGGCTTTTTCCGGCGAGCGGGTCAGAGCGTGCACTTCGGCGCCGCTGCCGTCCAGATGGTCGAGAACCTGCTTGCCGATTACGCCTGTGCTGCCGGTTACGAGGATTGCCATGATTTTCTCCTGGGGTTGAATGGACCGGCTTAGTCCGTGAGACGAACAATATTCGTTCCATCGATTGATCGAAAGTGACAAAATCCAGACACCTCGTCTCATAAATGGAACGATCATGGATTTGACCTCGCTGGCGGATTTCAACGCGGTTGCCTTGCACGGCGGCTTCGGGCCGGCCAGTCGCGCGCTCGACCGGCCCAAGGCCACGCTGTCACGGCGCGTGGCCGAGCTGGAAGATGACCTTGGCGTGCGGCTGATCGAGCGGGGCGCACGCAGGTTGCGTCTGACGGAAGAAGGTCTCGCGCTCCACGAGCGCACGCGGGGACTCATGACGGAGATTCAGGAGGCGGGTGAAGCAGTCGCGTCGCGCGCGCCGGTGCCGCGCGGGCGCTTGCGCATCAGCGCACCGATCGTGTTCGCGCATGTCGTGCTGTGCCGGATCGCGGCACGTTTTGCGCTGGCCTATCCGCAGGTCGAGCTCGAGGTCATCGCGGAAGACCGGCTTGCGGATCCGGTGGAAGACGGCTACGACCTGGTGATCCGTATCGATCCACGGCCCGACGCGCAACTTGTCGGGCGGCGCATTCTCAGTGACGAGCGTTTCGTGGTCGCGGCGCCGGGTATGTCGATACCGTCGGCGTCGGCGATGTCCACAAGCGAAGCCGATGCGCTTCAGGTGCCGGCCGTCATGTTCGCCGCGGCGCCACCAGGCGCGCTCTGGAACATGCGCACGGATGCCGGCGAAGTGAGGGTCATCCAGCCGATGCCGGTGCTGCGGATGTCGTCGCTATTGATGGTGCGCGAGGCGGTGCTGCAAGGCGTGGGCGCAGCGCTCCTGCCGCGCCTGCTGGTCGAGCAGGATGTGCGCGCGGGCCGGCTCGTTTGCTGGGGCACGGCAACGGGTGCGCCGGTGGAGGTCTGGGCGCTTTATAGTTCGCGCCGCTTGCTGAGCGCCAAGGTCCGCGCGTTCATGGACATGCTGAAACCGGACACAGTCATGGTCTGACTGACTACTCCCTCAACCGCGCAAGCTTGCGCAGTGAGTGTGCAATAGGCACCGACATCAACTTCAGCGATACTCGCGAGCCGGGCGAATGGTCGAAAAAAATGCCTTCTGAATTTTTCACGCTTTTCTCGATGATACGGTGATTGATGTTATCGAGGGACCCCTGTCAGGAGAGCATCGCCCATGGTTAGAGAACGAATTCGCGCTACGCTGCACGGCGCGGCAATCGCAGCAATCGCAGCAATCGCGACGATTAGCGTGTTTGCCTCAGCGTGTCAGGCTCAGTACACCACCGACTGGCTGGCGAACACATTCGGAACGCTTGCTACGCACGTGGGCAACACAGCGCGCTCAATGTGGGTCGCGCCGGAAGGCGTGATCTACACCGCATCCATGTGGGATGAAAACGAGGGCGGCGTTGCGATCTACCAGAATGGCAAAAGTATCGGTTCGATTGGAATCAACAGCGAGTTTCAGGGCGGAGCCATCACGGGGAATGCCACGTCCATCTTCGCCGCCTTGCAGTACAGCACCAAGTACGGCAGCGGGGCGGTAGGACGCTACAACCGCGCGACTCAGCAACGCGATCTTCTCATTCCCGTGAGCACCTGGAATGCCGTTAAGCGGGCCGACGTGATTACCGGGCTCGCGACAGCCGGTTCGCTCCTTTATGCGAGCGATTTTTTGGGTAATCGCGTTCGCGTCTATACGACCGATGGCGTGTGGCAGCAGGACATTAACGTGTCGGGTCCCGGTGCGCTCGCTTTGGATAGCGCGGGCAATCTCTGGGTCGCGCAGCAAAGCGCGGCCACGGTCGTTGAGTTCAGCCCGGGCGGCGCGCTGTTGAACACGATCCAGATGCCTGCCGCCTCGCGACCCTCCGCGCTGTACTTCGACGCATCGTCCGGACAACTGATGGTTGGCGATCAGGGACCCGACATGAATATCAAGCGTTATACCGTCTCGGGTACGCCGACCCTGGTCGGCACGTTCGGCATTCAGGGCGGCTATCTCGACACCACTACTGGCGTCAGGGGCCAGGTTGGCGACAAGCGCTTCACGCGTGTTGTCGGCATCGGCAAAGACGCAGCCGGCAACCTGTATGTGCTCAACAACCCATGGGGCGGAGGTTGGGACCTCGGCCGCAACGGCGGCACCGACATTCACGCGTACGACAGTAACGGCAATCTGCAATGGAAGCTTCAGTCGCTAAACTTCGAGGCGGTCGCCGCGCCGGATCCGCTTACCGATGGTGCCTATTTCTATGGCGGCACGAACATTTACACCGGCACCGCCGGCGGCACCTTTGTCGCGAATACGGTCGACCCATTCAGCTATCCATCCGATCCGCGACTCAACATGAACGATACGCAGCGCGACGAGCACTTCGGTCAGCTTGTCAGCGTGGGCGGAAACCGGATCCTCGTTGCGTCCGGCCAGAACCCCGGCATCTTCTACTTTTTCCATTTCAATTCGGCGAGCGGCTACATTGCGATCCCGGACGCGTCGATTCCGGGTCCGGCTTTCAACACGACACTATCGGTCACCGGGGGATTTTGCATCGATAGCAGGGGAGACGTGTGGGCCGGTCTGGACAGGACGAATCACATCTACCACTACCCGTTGACGGGTTTCGATGGCGAAGGCAAGCCGACATGGGGACCGGGAATCGCCATTTCCATTCCGCAGAGTATCCGGCCATTGACGCGCATCATCTACCTGCCGGAGAGCGACACCATGATCCTCGCGCAAGGCATTGCCGGCAGTTGGGACTGGACGGCGATGCAATCGAGAATCGAGGTGTATCACGGCTGGAGCGCGGGCAACACCACGAAGCCCAATCCGGTGATCAACCTCACCAGCGCCAATCCCAAGTCGATCACGGCTGCGGGGAATTATCTGTTTGTCGGTTACGTGCATACGGTGCCCAACATCGACGCTTTCAATCTTACGACGGGGAGTCTCGATACGACGCTGATCAATTCGAGCGGGGGGACGGTCGATGTGGGCAACGACGTGGATTCGATGTATGGCCTCAGGGCTTACCTTAGGTCGGCAGGTGAGTACGTGATCACGAAAGACAACTACAACGGCTCCAGCGTGATCGTTTATCGCTGGACACCCTGAGCGGTTTTTCTGCCGCGATTATGATCAGATGAAAGACGCGGTGCGCCGTTAACGCCTGGTTGATTTCACGCCGAGCGGTTCTGACCGGATACTCATTTAGCGTCGCTCGTATTTATATTAATAATATAAAACGTGCGACGCTATTCCACACGCGAGCTATTTATTTTTCTCCGGTAAGAGTCAAAGATTTGCGTTTTCCGCGGCTCTATGAGGCAGAGATTTTCCATTCCCTTGGCTTTGGAAAACTGTCGGAGGCGTTTCCCCAAAGATTCTTTGAACTACTACTTATCGAGCGCCATCGCGGTCACGTTACATGAATGAAACGTTTATAATTCGTCAGCCAAAAACTGGCAGTAACTAATGCCGGGCACACGCCCGAAATTCACGTCGATCGAGTAAAGCTTGCGTGGCAGGCGTTCGCGCGACGTTGAGCGGCGTTACTCAACCAACGGGTGCGAAGGAGTCAAGCGACTTTAACGCTACCGGTCAGCAACTTTCATGGATGTTGCGCTAACGGAATTGGGCTCGAAACCCAATTAGTTTCGTTCAGGCGCACCTGCCGTGTTCTGGATTTTCCTCGACCGAAATCGAGGTGGCCAGGTTCGCCGTAAATCACTGAAGAACTTCATCACGCAGACTTTTTTGGTTGATGGTAAGGATTACGTAATAAATATACGCTGACCACCGGCAGATCGAGACGCGTGACGTGCTTCCGGCTGGCGCCGGGCGGCGTTCGAATGTCAGGCGGTGTCTGCCAGCGGGTAACGACACATTGGAAGCGTCAGCTTCATCAGCAATGAATGCGTCATCGCGTTCACCGATTCAACTCTCTCTGTACACAGAACAACGTCAAAGTGGGACGACCTGGTTCGATCTCGCTCAATCCTCGGGGATAACCTGATTCTTAGCGATACACATTGACAATGACGAGAAATTTGAAACTTCTAGGGGTTGCGGCAGCGACCGTACTGGCATGGTTTGGCGCGGAAAACGCGCAGGCCGCGACGAGCACCATCACAGTCGCGGGACTTCAGTACAAGTTGTGCGCGCAAGAGAATGGCACCTGCAAATTCCTCGGCACGGCTTCGGTGGTGTTCGGTGCCGTTCCGCCCACCGCGCCGTCGGCCATGCTGACGGCGCCCGCTACCTTTAGCAACGGCGTTGGGTGTTATGTCGGCGCGGTTTCGCAGACAGATCCTGCATTCGGCTATGGCAAGTCATGCTGGGTGAGGGCGGCTGCCGCCAGCGCAACGCCAACGCCAACGCCAACGCCAACGCCAACGCCAACGCCAACGCCAACGCCAACGCCAACGCCAACGCCAACGCCAACGCCAACGCCAACGCCGACGCCAACGCCAACGCCAACGCCAACGCCAACGCCAACGCCAACGCCAACTCCGACACCGACTCCAACCCCAACCCCAACCCCAACCCCGACGCCTGGCAGTTCAACCCTCTCATGCGGCACGCCCACGCACACCGCAGGCGGAACCGCCAACGGAGTGATCAGCGCCGACACCCCCACCACCGACGGCCTGCGCATTTTCCAGAACAACGCACCGTTCAAGCTCACGATTACGACGAACGCGCCGAGCGCGGATACCGTCGTCTGGTCCGTGGCGGATTCGAATGGCGCGATCAAGACGCAGGGCAGTTTCGCGGTGAGCGCCGGTGTGCAAACCAACTCGATTCCGTGTACATCGACGTGGTCCGGCTATGGCGCGCTGACCGCGACGCTGCGCTCGAACGGCGGTACTTTGCCCAACAGCGGCACGCGTCCGGTGGGCATCGCAACCTTCGGCGTGCTGCCGAATCTGACGCCGGTGCTGGGCACCGTCACATACGCACATCAGGATCAGCACCGCTTCGGTATGCAGGGCTTCAATGGGAACATCGCCGCACTACATGACATGGGCGTCTCGTGGACCATCGACGACCGCGAGGTATCGTCAATGGAACCCAATGGCCCCAACACCTACACGCCGAGCGTGAACGATCTCGATCCGTTCTACAAGGCAAATCCCGATCAGATGCGCATCGTGCGTCTTGATGGACTGCCGGCCTGGGATTCGAAGACGGGTCAATATAACGACAGCTACTATGCACCGTCGAACATGCCGGAGTTCCAGAGCTTCATGGCCAAGGTCGGCACCGATACCAGCCTGATTCGCGCCGCAAACTACCCGAACCAGCAGAGCAACTATTATCAGGTGACGTGGGAGCCGAGCCTCGGCTGGGCGGATAGCAACGCGAACTTCGTTGCCATGTACAAGGCTGCGTACCAGGGCATTCATTCGACCGATCCGAATGCCGTCGTGATGGGCCCCACCAACCCGTTCCCGGCGAATTGCAGCACCTGCACGACCGGCTATCTGCAAACGTTTGGTGCGCTGGGTCTGTGGAATTACATTGACGCGGTCTCGACGCATGGCTACTGGAATGCGGGCACCTATCCGGCTCATCCACCGGAATTGCAGGACTCCGATCCGAGTACGGCAAACCAGGCGAACGCGCTCGATAACCAGATAGCGCAATTGCGTTCGGTGATGCAGGCCGGTAAGCCGAACATGAAGCTCTTCGTTACCGAACAGGGCACGAGCTACGATCCGGGTCTTAACTATGGTCCCACGGTGCCGTCACAGAACCAGTTGTTTGCCCAGGCCGCGGTTGGCGTACGCTCGCACATTATTGTGCTGGGCGGCGGCGCGCAGTTGACGACGCTTTTCTACGGCGCCGACTATCCCGGCGAAGTGGGATACGGCACGTTCTTCGACCTGAATGACGCTCAAGGCGCATATGGTGCGTCGAACCTGTCGCCGAAACCCGAGGCGATGGCCTTCGCCACGATGACGCGTGTGCTGGACGGCACGAATACATTGGGCCGGATCACGGGTACGCCGTCGGGAACCTTTGCGTATGCGTTCCAGCAACTCGGTAACGGCAAGGTGGTGACGGCTGCATGGGCGCATAGCAATGCGCAGTGGCCCACGAGCGGCGGTCTCTACAGCCAGACCTACTCGACGAGCTACACCCTGCAGGTCGACAGCCCGGGTACGTCGGGCAATGTGACGAAGATCGACGGCTATGGCAACACCAGCACGCTTGCCTATACGAACGGGCAGGTCACGCTGACCCTCACGGAAGTGCCGCAGTACATCGTGTCGAACAACGCGACGGTTGCCAAGGCCAACGCGACTGTTCCGCTCGGTTATACGGGCCAGTAAGGCCACGCAGTACCGGCGCGCCGCGGGTAACGCCGCGGCGCGCCGATCAATTCAGGCTGCCGCGTCGCGCAGATCTCTGATGTGTTGATAGACGGTTGCGCGCCCCATTCCCAGCACGTTTGCGACGTAGTTCGCGGCACTTTTCCCTTTGAACGCACCTTCGGCCCACAGCGCTTCGACCAGTTCGCGACGATGTTCGCGGGTCAGTGAGTTCAATGCCAACTGGCGTTCCTGAAGCCACGCGTGCAGAAACGTGTTGATACGTTCCTGCCAGTCGTCCTTGAACAGTTCTTCGGGTTGCTTGACCACACCCGCACCGGAAATCACCCGGTCGATGACATGTTTCATGTCCTCGAAGACCGCAATGTTGTAGTTCACGCACATCACACCAACGGCAACCCCGGCATCGTCAAACAGCACCGTGCTGACGCAGCGCATCCGCCGGCCGTCCCAATTGATCTTCTCGTAGGGGCCGACCGTGCCTGACTCCACCGAGTGGTCGATTTCTTCCAGTGCCGATTCGTCGCCCAGTTCACGCTTGGACAGGTTGTTGGCTATGTATGCGACGGTCTGACTTTGCAGGTCATGGATGACGACTTCGACGTAGGGGAAAAAGAGCAGCGCGATACCATCGGCGACACGGCCGTATCGATCCAGAAGAAGCTTGCGTGCGGCCGTTGTCTTAGTCTTTCGCATAGGGATGGGGGGCAATTCCAGAGATCGGAAAGTTTGCAACGTGTTGCGTCGCGGTGCGGAGAATCGGTGCGACGCGCGTTATTTTGCCATGTAGCTGTGCTGCGCAACGATGTGTCTGAACAATTCGTTGGCGATCGCCACGTCTTCAAGCCCGAGTCCGATTGAGCGGAAAAAGACGTGCTGTTGCCCGGAGGGTTTTCTGGCCATGCCGGACACCAACTCAGGCAGATCGCCAAGCACGCGGTCCGGCGACCAGCCATGTAACTGCGCCGCCAGTTTCATTTCCCCGGCACTGCCGGGCGTGGTTGGCCGGTAGTCGCAATAGACTTCCATGCCCGGCAGCCATGCCGGTGAAATTTCGTGAGCGTTCGCGACGTTCGTACTGATCGACGTAATGAGCGCCGGCTTTGTCAGCCTGTCTTCCGAAAGTACCGGTGTGCCTGAGGACGTGCACAATGCAACCACGTCCGCATCGCGCAGGCAATCTTCAAGTCGGGTGCAAACCAGCACGCGCTCATCGAGGGCTCCGATCGCCGCGCGCTTTGCTTCGTTCCCGCCAAGCTCGGGAGAAAACACGCTGATCAGATCCCACGGCCGTAGCGCCGCGAGATGGCGCACATGAGCTTGTCCCACCGCGCCCGCCCCGACAATGGCAAGCCGGCGCGCGTTCGGCGCCGCAAGGTGATCCACCGCGAGTGCGGTCGCACCGGCGGTGCGCTCGACGGTCAGCAATCCCGCATCGCACCACATCAAAGGCTGCCCCGTTTCCATCGACATCAGCGCGGTCCATGCGGTGATGACCGGTTTCGACTCAGTCACGATGTACGGCGACAACTTGGCACCGAACACCTTGGCTTCCGCCAGCACCCCGAGGTAGGTGATGAAGTCGCCGGCCCCTTGCGGAAAAGGCGTGAAGGTCTGCGCCGGCTGCACCGCGGCATTGTTCGCAAGCGCGAGAAACATGCGTGTCAACGCACCGCGCACATCGAGATGAGGCAGGGCTTTACGCACCGCGTCCTGTTGGACGATCAACGGGAATACTTTGTCTGTGCTGCTCATGGGCTTGCTCTCCAGATCGTTGCCGGCGTGCGGCGTCAGCACGATTCTAAGGTCAAAAAGTCCAGTCTGGACTTTTATTTTTGAAAATCGCTTGCAATTACCAATGTCCAGAATAGACTGTTGTTCCAGAGCGAGTGTGAGAAGCCTGTCTCCTTTGTTTCTTATGTGGCTTCCAGACGGTGCCTTGTTAGCGACCGTTCTCGCCCTGAATTCGCGACCTTCCAACCACTTTGGGATCCATCATGTCTCTGAAGCTTTCACTGTCATTTTTCGTCGCGGCTGCGTTAATCGGTTCGGTCGGCACCGTTAGCGCGGAGACTCAAAGCGCCTTGCGTTTCGGTATCGAGGCAGCATATCCGCCGTTCGAGAGCAAGTCGCCGACGGGGCAATTGCAAGGATTCGACGTTGATGTCGGCAATGCGGTGTGTGCAAAGATGGGGGTGAAATGCGAGTGGGTGGAGAATTCGTTCGACGGCTTGATTCCCGCGTTGCAGGCGCGCAAATTCGATGTGATCAACTCCGCCATGAACATCACGGACAAACGTAAGCAGTCCATCGATTTCACGCCGCCTATCTACGTGGTGCCGATCGTGATGGTGGCCCGGCGCGGTTCGTCCCTGCTGCCCGACGTGAAGAGCCTGCAGGGCAAGCGCGTCGGTGTGCTGCAGGGATCGTCGCAGGAGGATTTCCTCAAGCGCCACTGGGCGAATGCCGGCGTATCGGTCGTCTCCTATCAGGACCAGGATCAGGTGTATGCCGACCTCGTTGCAGGACGACTGGATGCGGCCGTGCAGGAAGCGCAGACTGTCGAGGACGGTTTTCTGAATAAGCCCTCAGGCAAGGACTATGCGATTGTCGGCCAGCCACTCAGCGATCCGGCAACGCTTGGCGAAGGCACCGGTTTTGGCTTGCGTAAGGGCGACAAGGCGCTGGCCGGAAAGATCGATGCTGCGCTCGACGCCTTGAAGAAGGACGGCACGCTCAGCAATCTTTCGCAGAAGTATTTCAAGCGCGACATCATCGCGAAGTAACTTATGGATTTCGATGTAATCGTGTTGGGCGCCGGGATCGTCGGCGTGTCGTCGGCGCTGCATCTGCAGGATCGTGGCCGCCGCGTGGCGCTCGTCGATCGGCGCGGCCCTGGTGAAGAGACCAGTTTCGGCAATGCAGGTCTGATCGAGCGCTCGTCGGTGGTCCCTTACGCGTTTCCGCGCGATTTCGGCACACTGCTGCGCTACATGCGCAATCGTTCGATCGACCTGTACTGGGACTATAAGGCTGTGCCGTCTTTTGCCGCGTGGCTCGCGCGATTCTGGTGGGAGTCGTCGCCGGAGCGATTGGAAGCGGCCGCGCGCGACATGCTGCCGTTGATCCGCCAGAGCGTCGACGAACACGATGTGCTGATCGAGCGTGCCGGTCTTCAGAGACTCGCGCATGACGGCGGCTGGATCGAGGCATTTCGCACGCGCTCCGAATATGAACGGCAGGCATCAGCCGCCGAGGTCATCGCGAGTCAATATGGATTGCGCGTGGCGGCGCTCGATGCCGCGCGACTGCTGGCGCGCGAGCCTGGGTTGGGCAGCGGTTTCTGTGGCGCCCTGCATTGGCAGGACCCGAAGAGTATTTCCAACCCAGGCGCGTTGACGAAGGGATATGCACGGCTGTTCGAGGACGGCGGCGGAACGTTGCTGACCGGAGAGGCAAGTACGGTACGTCAGGAGGCCGATGCGTGGATTGTGCAGACGTCCCAGGGCAGGATCAGTGCCAACGAGGTGGTCGTGGCACTCGGCCCGTGGTCCGATAAAGTTTTTGAGCCGCTTGGATATCGCATACCGCTGCGCGCGAAGCGCGGCTATCACATGCACTACGAGGCCACGAAACCACTGCTCTCGGTGCCGCTTGTGGATACGGAGCGAGGGTACGTGGTGGCGCCAATGGAAGGCCGCTTGCGTTTGACGACGGGTGTTGAAATCGCCCGCCGGGATGCACCGCCGACGGGTATTCAACTTGCGCGCGCAGAAAGCGTCGCCCGGCCGGTTTTCGGTTTGGGGCGCCGGCTGGACGACGCGCCATGGATCGGCCTGCGTCCCTGCACGCCAGACATGCGGCCCGTCATAGGGCGAGCGCCTCGCCATCGAGGACTCTGGTTCGCGTTTGGCCACAACCACCACGGATTGACGATTGGTCCCGTGACGGGTCGTTTGCTGGCGGAGATGATGACGGGCGCGACGCCCTGCGCCGATCCCTATCCGTTTCGTCCCGAGCGGTTCCGGTAAGCGAGCCGGCTATGTCATGTATCAAGCCGAAGTCGGGAACGACCACGCTGCTGAAGTACGATCTGCCGATCTCGTCGGTGGAGTTTTGCGCTACGCTGATCGAACAAGCCGGCGTGATGTTCACCCTCGGGCAGTGCGCTCGATATGGAAGGCTATGTGTGCGTTGGATATACGAATAATCGGCAGATGCTGGAAACGGGGTTGACCGGAGTATCCGGGTTCCTGCCTCATTCCTGAGTACCGCACCAGCGGTTATAGCTGGTGCGTTCGGTTTTCCAGTTATTTGTCATACAAATAGATGCGCTACGTCTTTCGCGGGAATGCTAATCCCTCTTTATCTCTTAATTGCGCGTTTGGGTTTGTCGATCGAGATAGTGTTCGCTATCGAGCCAATATGGCCGGACTTCCTTGAAAATAATTTAATCTCGCAAAGGTTTGCGGGAGATTTAATTTTTCTATTTAATTAATGCCTTCGAAAATCGCCGGATCGAAGTTTATTTCTGCGGCTAACCCGCAAAAAAAAGCCGACACATTGTGTCGGCTGAAAAGACTCTGGCGTCCGAGGATTGCATGCCAGAACCTGAGAGACGGTAATCAGTCAATTTTACGAATTCAGTGCGGGTGGTGGAAATTTTTGCCGCATGCTTAAATTTAACAATTTCGCGCCGGATCGTTGCAGAACAAGCTTGTCTTTTTAGATAGCCGACTTCGCTGGGGAGTGATCATAAACTAAAAGCCTCGGTTGAGCATAAAGGCGTCAAAAAATTTTGCTGATCGAGCGTCACCGAATTCAACGTCAGGAAACCCTGACGTTGGCGTAGGGATTTCCTTGGTTGAATGCTGTCTCTTCCTAATAGCGCGCGTTGCGATCGCGTAGTGAGTCAATTGGGCGTTATTACACTGCAGGGGCGAATCCCGCCGTACTGTACTGACTGGTTAGTAACAATATTTTATGAATAGGCGGCCCAGGAAGCGCACGGAAAGGCGCATAAGCACGCTCGTGAAAACACTGCACGGCATACTGACCGCTTTTAAGTAAAGCCTGAATTCGGCAGGGTTCCTCGCATTGGCGCTATGCTAACGGCTCCGCCTACTTCGAGGAATGACCGATGACACAGAGCACAGGATCGATGATCACGTTTCACCGTCCGGACGGCAAGGAAGTCCAGGGCTATCTGGCGAGGCCGCATAAAGCAGAAGGCGCGCCTGCCATTGTCGTGATTCAGGAGTGGTGGGGGTTGAACGACCAGATCCGCGGGGTGGCCGACCGTCTCGCGCAAGCCGGCTATCTGGCGCTGGTGCCCGATCTTTACCGCGGCAAATCGACGGTGGAGGAGGAAGAGGCGCACCATCTGATGAGCGGGCTCGATTTCGGCGACGCCGCTACCCAGGACGTGCGGGGCGCCGTTCAGTACCTGAAGCAGCATGCGGCGAGCGTCGGTGTGACCGGCTATTGCATGGGTGGCGCGCTCACCTGGCTCTCGCTATGCAATATCCCGGAGGTGGCGGCCGGCGTGGTGTGGTACGGCTTTCCGCCGCTCGAATACATCGACGCGTCGAAAATCAAGGTTCCTGTTCTTGGCCATTGGGCGACCCAGGACGAGTTCTTCCCGGCAGAGACGGTCGATGCTTTGGAGGCGAAGCTCATCGCAGCCAATGTCGACGTCGAGTTTCATCGCTATCTCGCGCTTCACTCGTTCGCTAACGAGACGGCAGTCGGGCCTGGCCGTATCTCCCGGACCCAGTTTGATCCCGTCTGGGCGCAGCGGGCCTGGGACCGCACCCTGACGTTCTTCGGCCGTACGCTCTGGAAGTAAGCGGCGAGCGCGAGCCTGCACTGCATGCTGGGCGCAATGATCTTCACGCGCCAATCAAGCGGGGTTCGGCCATTGCCAACGCACCGCTCGCCAATCAGGCCGTGGCGGGCGGTGCAACCGATGGTTGCGCCTCAGCGGCGCTCGAAGATCCGAGGCGCAGGCCCGCGCGCCCACACTGGCCTACTAGGATAACCAGCACCGCCCGATCGGCCACGCCAGTAATTTGCGGTACACGGTAACAAGGCCGCGCATCACCGTGGCGCCGGCCAGCCGCCACAGCGGGGCGATCAGCAGGTAGGCCACGCATGCCATGCCTACGGCGCCAACCATGTCGAGCGGAAAATGCACGCCGACAAAGATGCGTGCCCACGCCACCGCGAGACCGGACAGCAGGATCAGCATGCCGCACCGTCTCATGCCGCCCAGCAACAAGCTCAGTGCGATGCACGAGACGATCGTCCCATGGTCGCTTGGGAACGATGGGTCGGGTGCGTGTTCCAGAAACGTATGACCGAGTCCGATCACGAAAGGCCGGGGATGCGGCCAAACCAGACCGACAATCTGATTGAGCCCGAGGGCGAGCAGGGTTACGCAAAACGCGCGCACCGCGACTTCGCGCTGACGCTCGTCGCCAAAGAACCACATCGCGGTCAGCGACAGCGGAACGAGATAAATGACGTACTCAGCAATCATGCGCGCCATGTCGATTTGCCAGGCTGGCGTCGACGGCGTTGCATTGATCATCAGAAAGAGCGCCTGATTGAAGGCTTCGAGTGGGTTCATGCAGGGATGTTTTTGAGGGGCATGTGATGGATCGCGTCCCGGATCTTAGCGGGGCCAGCTTAGGAAATGCTTAGGCGCGGGCAGAAGCAATGGATCGAATCGTCTGCTGGCGTGCTCGTCGGCGCGTGCCGCTGAATTCAGCATGCCTCTAAGCGCTCTGCTGGGGCGTTCGCTGTGGCGCTATGCAACACCTGAGATCGTGGCGCAAGAACTTTTGCTCGACGATTGCGGTTGACGCAGCGTGCTCGCGCCTGCGCCGTTGGAGTCCGGCAGTGGCGTCAATCATTCGCCGCACGTGCCGATTCACGAAAGCCGCTGCCACGCCGCCTCGCCGGAGGCCCGGACGCAACGGCGTTGTTCCAGGCACTTCGCGCGATGATCGACGACAAGACCCGCCTCAACATGAAAAAGGAATCCCGCACGCAGGCACTCAGAATCGTGCCACTCAGTTACCGCTCCGCTACCGCTCAGTTACCCCTCAGTTACCAAACAGCGAGCTCTGTGTCCCACGAGCGGGCGCCGGGCGCGCCGTTTTCGTCGGAGCTTCCCGACGAGCCATTGCCGTTGCCGTTGCGGTGGTTGAAGCCGTAGCCGATTCCGCCGCTGCTTCCAGCGAAGTTTGCCCGGCTTCAAGCGACAGAAGAAACATCTTGTTGGCGAGGCCGCCGGCAAAGCCGGTCAGATCGCCGGACGCACCGATCACGCGATGACATGGCGCAACGATCGAGATCGGGTTTCTGCCGTTCGCCGCGCCCACGGCCCGCACCGCGTTGATGTTTCCGATTTGTGTAGCGATGTCCGAATAACTGCGCGTTTCGCCGAACGGGATCGTCAGCAGCGCCGCCCAAACCTTCTTCTGGAACTCCGTTCCCTGGAAGTCGAACTCGAGGTCGAACCGGTCTCTCGTTCCCGCGAAATATTCGTTTAGCTGACGCTCGGTTTCGAGCAGGATCGGGCGGTCAGCCGCTTCGATCGATTCCGGCAGGCGTACCCGGTTCGGCTTGTCGTTCTCCCAGAGAATGGCGGCGAGCCGGTTGCCGTTAGCAACGAGCTTCAACTCGCCGACGGGCGAATTCATTAACTTGTACGCGTATGTCACTTTGCTTGCTCCTGGGGCTGGCTGGGGGCCGGGATGGCTTGACGCGAGCGGCTGCAAACTCGCGGCGCCTTGACCCACCGATACGTGACAGCTTAAACACTGTTCGCGCCGAGGTCACGCCGGATCTTGCTATCCAATTCCGCACGCGGCCCGGGACTCAGTAGAATTGATACCTTCGACGCATCGCTTACCGGCGAGCGGATATTTTCTCTACGACTGTGACCACGACCCTCGAACAACTGCGCGCCGGACAACTGGCGGGTACCCGCCGACTCACTCTGGCGGACGGCCTGAGCGAATTTCCACGTGAGATTTTCGATCTGGCCGACACGCTGGAAATTCTCGATCTGTCGGGGAATGCACTTTCAACGCTGCCGGATGATTTGCCACGGCTGCGAAAGCTGCGCATTATTTTTGCCTCTAACAACCGGTTCACTGAATTGCCGGAAGTGCTGGGGCAGTGTTCACAACTGAGCATGGTCGGTTTCAAGGCCAATCGTATTCGCGAGGTTTCGGGTAAATCGCTGCCACCGTTGTTGCGTTGGCTGATCCTCACCGACAACGAGGTCGAAGTCCTGCCGCCTGAAATCGGCGCCTGCTCGCAACTGCAGAAGTTGATGCTTGCCGGTAACCGGCTGCGCGCATTGCCCGAGGAAATGGCAGCCTGCTCGCGGCTCGAACTGCTGCGTCTCGCGGCGAATCAACTGGACGAACTGCCCGCGTGGTTGTTGCGCCTGCCGCGGCTTGCGTGGCTGGCGTACGCCGGCAATCCATTCAGTGAAGCGCTGGCCGCGTCAGCCCTGATCGACACCCCGATCGCGGCTATTCAATGGAATGTGTTGGAACTTGAAGCGCAGTTAGGCGAGGGTGCGTCCGGTGTCATTTATCGTGCGGCGCTTTCCGCCCGTCATGACGAGGCGAGCAGGCCGGTGGCCGTCAAATTGTTCAAGGGTGCGGTAACGAGCGACGGATTGCCCGACTGCGAGATGGCGGCCTGCATTCGTGCCGGCGATCATCCGAACCTGATTCCGGTGGTGGGTAAGGTGAAGGACCATCCAGCCGGCGCACATGGCCTGGTGATGGAGCTGATCGATCCGCAGTTCGCCAATCTTGCGGGCCCACCCAGCCTCGAGTCATGCACGCGCGACGTCTATCGTGAAGGCATGTGCTTCGGGTTGGCCTCAGTATTACGTATTGCGTACGGTATTGCGTCGGCGGCGTGTCATCTGCATCGTCAAGGGGTGATGCATGGCGATCTGTACGCGCACAATATTCTGTACGGCGCTGGCAGTGAGCAGGGTAGCGTATTGCTGGGCGATTTTGGCGCGGCGTCTTTCCACATCGCCGATAACCGGGACTTCAGTGATGCATTGCAACGTCTCGAAGTCAGGGCGTATGGTTGTCTGCTCGAGGAATTGATCGAGCGATGTGACGGACTGGATGCGAACGTGGATATCGCGGCGAAGCTGGTAGCGTTAAAAGCGCATTGCCTGAGCGAGGACATTGGCAGCCGGCCGTTGTTCGACGATATCGCTGCCGTTCTGCGGCCGCTATCGGGCGCGGGCGATCGGGACACAGCAGCGTTGGCGGCAGTTTGATCCGTTTTAGGGGCGGACGCGATGCAAACAGCCGTCCGTGTGTGTCCAAGGAGAGAAACTCAATGACACAGAGGATGCGCCGCCGCTTGCTGGTTGCCGCCACGCTGGCCGCGGCAGGCCTGACAGGTACGGTTCGTGTCGATGCAGTGCAGGGCGGCAAGCTGAAGATTGCCCTCGTCTTGAAGTCGATGTCCGATCCGTTCACGGTCGCGATGCTGAACGCTGCGCAGAATTATCAGAAGCACTATGCGTCGCAGTTCGCTTTGACCATTCGGGGAACGGCAACGGAGGACGATACGGCTGTACAGATACGAATGGTCGACGAACTGATCAAAGCGAGGATGAATGCGATCGTCATCGCGCCGACTGACTCGAAGGCGTTGACAGCGGTCGTAGCGCGGGGCGTTAAGGCGGGCATCATCATAATTACCATCGACAACCCGCTTGACGACGCGTTGCAGGATGCCGCTCACATCTCCGTGCCCTTTGTCGGCCCGAACAACCGCAAGGGCGCGAAGCAGGTGGGCGATTATCTTGCGCAGCGACTCAAGGCGGGCGATCAGGTCGGGATCATCGAAGGGAGCTCCGCCGATCGCAATGCGCAGCAACGCACGGCCGGCGGCAAGGACGCAATGAGCGAGGCCGGCATGAAGATCGTCGCCATACAGTCCGGCGACTGGGATTATGCGAAGGGCCGGGACGTCGCGTCGAAGATGTTGGGAGACTATCCGCAGATCCGCGCGCTGATGTGCGGTAACGACAATATGGCCATGGGTGCGGTAGATGCTGTTCGCGACGCGGGGAGAACCGGTGGTGTTTATGTCACCGGGTATAACGACAGCGATGCGATTAAACCCTTGCTCGCCGACGGCCGCGTGCTCGCGACCATGAATCAGTTTGCCGAACGGCAAGCTGTATTCGGTGTCGACGTGGCGTTGAAGGCAGTGACCGAACAGCGAAAGGAAAGTGACTTGTCGCAAGTCATTGAAACGCCATTGCAACTGGTGACTGGCGCGGGTCACTGAGGCTGCGATGCTGGAGCGGGCATCGATTCAGGTGAACATCAAGATAAGGATGCCGAATGATATGCCGGTTTGAGATTCGTATCCATAGTTCGACATGACGGGTTGACTGTACGCGTTAGGCACTTTGCTAACGGTCGCGCCAATCAGCCAGAAGACCGTCCGAATCCTCACTTTTCCGACTCCGATTCTTTTCGACTAACGGCCATTCCAAAAGGATGTTTTGCGGGTTGACAGCGACTTTCACGGCAATTACTATTCGTCCGTTCTCACTAAGGGGCCGATGCCTTGGACAGTAGCAGTAGTCGATCTTCGAACAGTTTGTCTGCCTGACAGGCAGGACGCCCGCCTCTTCTAGCCGCCGTCCCGCCAGCAGGCAGGACGGTGCGCGTCGTATTTTTGCCGTAGTTTCGCAATACTTCCCCCGCACCTTTTTAGTACCGCGTCGACGCGCGTGATTTCGCTCGTCCGCTTGAAAGACGTCGTGAGCCTGACTCGCGACGGTGATCGCTCACGCCTGCGCAATTCATGCAGCGCGTGGTTGAAAAGACATGCTCGTGCAGACAAAGCGCGAGAAAGGAGAAATCATGCCCGACAGTGACTCTTGTCCCTTACGCGATTCAAACTCTCTTTCCGCCTGAAGGAAGTCCACACCGTTCCTCGCCTTTCTCTCGTTGAGCCTTGGCGTCGTGGTGCCGGCCTTCCAGCCGGCGCACGCGAACAACCTCCGGGCCGCAGCCCGGACGGAGGAACATCATGCATTTCGCTCTTCTCGTACCCGAGTTGCCTCACATTCGTGAGGCTCGTGCTCACTACGACTCGCTGCTGACGCTGCGTATCCACGAACATAAAACGCCGACGGCCATTGCCCGTTGGTGGACGGGGTTGTGGAGCCGCGCGCACTGACGTCGCTGCGTGCCGGATAGCGATCCGGCACATGCCCGTGCCTGCTCCGTCGTATTCCGGAGTCAGGTCGCGCAGCCATAGAAAATCACCTTGAAAAAAGAAGTGTCGCGGCGGCCAGTGGCCGCCCGCCACGGGGAAAACTATGTCCAAGCATTCTTACCGCTCTCATCCGTCCCCGCGTAAGCAGAGGGGCTTCATTACCACGTCCACCTCCAACGAGCGCAAGCACTCTGCGCGCATCGTCAGCGAGGCCAACAACAGTATCAACACCACGCTGCTGCATACGCAAAGCTCGCTGGATGGCCTTGTCGAGGCCGACGCCGAGGAGCGTCTGCATCAGAATGGCCCGAACGAAGTGGCACATGACAAGCCGCCTCACGTCGTCGTGCAATTGCTGCTGGCCTTCAAGAATCCGTTCGTGATCGTGCTGCTTGTGCTCGCGGCAATCAGTTACCTGACCGATGTTTACTTTGCCGCCCCGGACGATCGCGACTGGACCGGCATCAGCATCCTGCTCACCATGGTCACGGTCAGCAGCCTGCTGCGATTTTTTCAGGAGTACCGCTCAAGCAAGGCCGCTGAGCGACTGAAATCGATGGTGCGCACGACTGCCACCGTTGTGCGTCGTGCATCCAAATCGGCGCCGCCGGAAAAGCGCGAAATCGCAATGTCCAGTCTGGTTGTCGGCGATATCGTCAGTCTGCAGGCGGGTGACATGATCCCTGCCGATATCCGGCTGATCCACTCGCGCGACCTGTTTATCAGTCAGGCGGCACTCACCGGCGAAGCACTGCCAGTCGAGAAATACGACACGCTTGGCGCCGTGATGGAGAAATCCGCGGATGCCGGTTCGACCGGTCAGGGCGATCCGCTCGAGTTGGCCAATATCTGCTTCATGGGCACGAATGTCGTAAGCGGTACGGCGACCGCGGTTGTGGTCGCCACCGGAGCCGACACGTACTTTGGCGCACTTGCGCAGAACGTCACTAGCCACAAGCGGGTTGAAACCAGTTTCGACCGCGGCGTGAGCAGCGTGTCATGGTTATTGATACGTTTCATGCTGGTCATGGTGCCGATCGTATTCATGATCAACGGGCTGACGAAGGGCGACTGGCTGTCCGCGCTGACATTCGCGCTTGCTGTCGCGGTGGGGTTGACGCCCGAGATGCTGCCCATGATCGTATCGGCGAATCTTGCGAAAGGGGCCGTTGCAATGGCGCGCCGCAAGGTGGTGGTCAAGCGCCTGAATTCCGTGCAGAACTTCGGCGCAATGGACGTGCTGTGTACCGACAAGACCGGGACGCTCACGCAGGACAAGATCATCCTCGAGCATCACCTCGATATTCATGGCGATAAAGACCCGCACATCCTGGGACTCGCCTGGCTCAACAGCTTCCACCAGAGCGGGCAAAAGAATCTGATCGACATTGCGGTCGTCAACCACGCGAACCAGGCGGGAATGGCCGTGAAACCGACGCATTACACGAAGGTCGATGAACTCCCCTTCGATTTCGTCCGACGGCGTTTGTCGGTGATCGTCGCGCGTGCCGGCGGCGATCAACTGATGGTGTCGAAGGGGGCGGTCGAGGAAATGCTGGTGGTTTCCACGCACGTTCAGGACGGCGACGCGATCCGCGAACTGGGTGCGAAGGAGCGTCAGGACCTGATTGCCCGCTCGCAGGAGTACAACGAGGATGGCTACCGGGTACTGGTTGTCGCCACCCGCGAGATCCCTCAGGCCGAGGCAAAACTGCAATACAGGACCGTGGATGAGGCCGGGCTCGTGGTGCGCGGGTTCCTGACGTTCCTCGATCCGCCGAAGGATTCCGCGGCGCCTGCGATTCGCGCATTGCACGACAACGGCGTCGCCGTGAAGGTGCTGACGGGAGACAACCCGATCGTCGCATCGAAGGTTTGCCGGGACGTCGGTCTTGACCCCGGCACACCGCTGCTCGGACGCGACATCGAACAGATGGACGATGACCGGCTTGGCGAAGTAGTCGAACGGACGACCGTGTTCGCGAAGCTCGCGCCGCTGCAGAAGGCCCGCGTTGTGAAGGCGCTGCAGGCGAACGGGCACACGGTCGGTTTCCTCGGCGACGGTATCAATGACGCGCCGGCGCTGCGCGACGCCGACGTGGGGATTTCGGTCGATAGCGGTGCGGACATCGCCAAGGAAACGGCCGACATCATCCTCCTCGAGAAGAGCCTGATGGTGCTGGAGGAGGGCGTGATCAAGGGCCGTGAGACGTTCGGCAACATCCTCAAGTATCTGAACATGACGGCGAGTTCGAACTTCGGCAACGTGTTCTCGGTGCTGGTGGCGAGCGCGTTCCTGCCGTGGGAGCCGATGCTTGCGATGCAGTTGCTGATCCAGAACCTGATCTATGACCTGTCGCAGATGTTCCTGCCCTGGGACAAGATGGACCCCGAGTTTCTGAAGAAGCCGCGCAAGTGGGAAGCGGGCAACATTGGGCGCTTCATGGTCTGGCTCGGGCCGACGTCCTCGGTGTTCGATATTACGACTTACTTCCTGATGTGGAGCGTATTCGGCGCGGGTGCGTTGTATCACCTGCACGGCGGCAACGGTGGCCAGATCATCATGAATTCGGGCTGGTTCGTTGAAGGTCTCGTGTCCCAGACGCTCGTCGTGCACATGCTGCGTACGCAGAAGATTCCGTTCCTGCAGAGCACGGCAGCGCTGCCCGTGTTGCTGTCGACTTTCGCCGCGATCGCGGTCGGCTGCTGGCTGCCGTTCTCGCCACTGGCTGACACGCTCGGCTTCACGGCGTTGGCTCCAAGCTATTGGGGCTGGTTCATCGCCACGATGGTGGGCTACATGATGCTCACTCAGGTCGTCAAAACGGTCTACATCCGTCGCTATGGGCGGTGGTACTGAACCGGCTGTTTGCGCTGTCGCCGGCAGGAGCCGGTGGCAATGCGGTGTGGTCCGTGGCTCGGATCACCATTGGTTTAACTGATCAATTTAAAAAAAGGCTTTCGGCATGTCGAACAATAAAAACACATCCTTCATCCGCGTCTCGATTTGCACGGCCATTCTCACGCTGGTGAGCGGGTATGCACAGGCACAAAGCAGCGCAACGCTGTATGGAGAAATCGATGCGGGTCTCGCGTATTTGAGCAACGTCGGCGGTCATGCCCAGTATCAGGCAACCTCGGGACTAATCGACGGGAGCTACTGGGGCCTGCAGGGTTCGGAGGATCTAGCTGGCGGCAACAAGGCGATTTTCCGCCTTGAACGAGGGTTCTCGGCACAGACAGGCGCCGCGCTGAACGATCATCCTTATTACGTCGGCCTTGGCAACGATGGGTACGGGACCGTCACGTTGGGCCACCAGTACGATTCGATTCACGATTACTTCGCGCCGTTCACGCTAACGGGTGCCAGCGGCGGGACAGCATTCGCTCATCCGTTTGACAACGACAACGCCAACAACTCCTACCTGGCTCGCAATTCGGTCAAGTATGCGAGCCCGACGTTCGGCGGCTTCAGTTTCGGCGGCATGTATGCGTTCTCAAATGGCGCCGGCCAGTTCGCGAACAACCGCGCGTACGGCGTGGGCGCGAACTATCAGAATGGATCGTTCAGCGCGGGCGCGGCCTGGCTGCATGGCAATGGCCGGGGCAACACGGCAGGCGGTGCATACGACACAGTCGCGCTGCCGGGCGTCGACCGTGACGTGTTCCGGGCGAGCGTGAAGACGCAGAATACCTACGGCGTGGGGGCAAACTATGCGATTGGCGGTTTCACGTTGGGGGCGGCGTGGTCGCGCTCCACGTATAGCGGTGTGCGCAACGCCGACTCCGGAGCGCCCGCGCCGTCGATTGGATTCAGCAACTATGAAGTGAACGGCGTGTACCAGTTGACGCCTGCGGTGTCGCTGGCCGGCATGTACACGTACACGAAGGGCTCGGGTGCGCATTGGCACCAGGGCGCGTTGCAGGCTGACTACCAGCTCTCGAAGCGTACCGATACGTATGTCGAGACGCTCTATCAGCGCGCATCGTCGGGCGCGCCCGCGGTCATTAACACGGCGGCTCCGTCCACAGGCAGCAATCAGTTGCTGATTGCCGGCGGCATCCGGCATCGCTTCTGAGTGGACGAACGTCTTGCTACCAGGTGTACTTCGCGTTGGCTAGCAGCGTTCGCCCATTGCCGAATGCGCAGACCGAATAGGATTGGCAACCGCTGATGTAGTGGCGGTCGAACAGGTTGGCCGCATTCAGCATGAAACGCCAGTTGCGGGTCTGATAGTGCAGTGCCGCGTCGTACAACACATAGCTTGCAACTGTCAGCGAGTTGTCCGGCGCACCGGCGGACGCGCTCTGGTAGCGGACGCCACCTCCCAACCCGAAGCCGGCGAGCGCTCCCGTATGCCATGTCCAGTCGGTCCACAGCGACGCCATCTGGCGAGGGCGAGGAATGTCGACCGGCCAGTTGTTCAGCGACGCGTCGTTTGCCTTTACATTCTTCACGTCCTGATAGATGTACGACGCGATCACGGAGAGTTCGCGCGTCACGTTTCCGACCGCGCTCAGCTCGATACCGCGCGAGCGCACCTCGCCGGTTTGCACCGAAGACGTTCCGGTCGGATCGAGATTCGTCGGCGCCGGTGTCAAGACGTTCGTCTGATTGATCTGGTAGACGGCTGCGCTCAACATCAGGTTCTTGCCGGGCGGCTGCCAACGCAGGCCTGCCTCGATCTGCCTGCCGCGCGTCGGCTCAGGCAATCCGCCGCCGAACATCTTCACGCCGATGACCGGATTGAACGATGTCGAATAGCCGATGTAGGGCGACAGTCCGTAGTCGCCCTCGTACGTCAGGCCGACGCGACCGGAGAACGCGCTGACATCCTGGTTCGTCTGCGTGCCGGCCTCGTGGTCGTCCAGGTGCGTGTCGACCCGATCTTCGCGGCCACCGAACGTCAAGGTCCAGCGGTTCCATTTGAGCTGGTCCTGCGCGTACACGCCGAACGTGTTCATCGTCGTGTACTGGTCCTCGTGACCGAGCGATGTCGGGCCCGAGAAGATCGCGGTCGTGACCGGCGTGTAGACCGGGTTGTAAATGTTTAGCTCCGGCGCGAGCGCGAGCCTGTCGCTGTCGGTCGTTGTCTGACGGTTGTACTGAAAGCCGAGCAGCACACGATGTGCGAGTGGCCCAGTAGCGAAACGCGCCTGCGCGTTGTTGTCGACGTCGAAGCGGCTGTAGTTTGGCTGAAACAGCCCGGCGTAACGCGTGATGTCGGTCGTGCTTCCCTCGGCGAGGCCGCCGCCAAACACCGAGGCGTCGCTGAGCGACAAATGCATCCAGCGCAGGTTCTGGCTTAACGTCCAGATGGAATCGAGGTCGTGCGAGAACTGGTAGCCGAGCGACCACTGCTTCTTGCGGTAGTCATTGAAGGTTGGTTCCCTCGTGTAGACGTCATGCGACAACTGCCCATTCGGGTTCGGCAATACGGTGCCCTGCGCGGGCAGGAAGTTATGCGAAATATCGTTCCAGTCCTGCAGGTAGGTCGCCGTGAGCGTCAACGAGGTGCCGGAATCCGGTCGCCAGCGAAACGACGGCGCAAGCGCGATCCGCCGGTCCGCATTCGGTCCGCTCACCGCGTTGCCGTCGCGTGCGTCGCCCACGAAGCGATATGCGTACTTGCCATCGGCGTCGAGCCTGTCGCCAATGTCGAACATGATCTGCTTGCGTGCATAGTTGCCGATTTGCACACCCACCTCACGCACGCGCTCGCCGTCGGCTCGTTTGGTTTGCGCATCGACGATCGCGCCCGGATCGCCGGCTCCATACAGAACCGACGTCGGCCCGCGTAGCACGATGATGCTGTCGAGCAGGTACGGGTCGACGCGCCAGCTCGCGATGGGTGTCGTGTTCGGCGCTTGCAATCCATCGATGAACAACGTGGGCGTAAAGCCGCGCAGCACCGCATACAGATCTGTGCGGCTGTCGGATCCGAACGACGCGAAGCCTGGCACGTAGCGCAGCGCCTGATTGAGGTCGGTTGCGCCGGTCATTTCGATCTGCTGTCCAGTCACGACATTGATCGTTTGCGGAACTTCGGTGATCGGCGTGTCGGTTTTCGTGCCGGTCGCGGTGCGTTTGCCGACGAGCCCGACTGATGCCCCGTTCGCCACATCCTTCACCTTGATCTCCGGCAGCGAGACGCCGGAATCGTCCGCTGGCTGCATCGCCTGCGCCTGCGCATGGCCGGCAGCCGCTGCGCAAAACATTCCCTTCATAGTGACCGTGATCGCGCGCTGCCTCGCGGCCTTTGTCCACACCATGCTGTGCTGCTCCGTTTTGCTGGCAGGCTGCCCGGCCGGCCGTTTGTCAAATAGCGGCCGCGGTGCGGCCGTCGCTTCATTTTTCCCCGGCGAGCCTCGATGTTTCGTGCGGTGCGAGAGCAAAAGCCTCGATACCCGCAAAATCCAGCGCTTCGAGGCGATATCGCATGTCAGTCAGGAAGGCAGCGCATGTGGGGTGGCGCCTGATCATGTTGTCGATCCATCGCTCTATGTCGGTCAGGCGTCCGTCTTTCGCAAGAGCGGCCAGTTCCCGGCGATCGCGCTCCGGAGGAACAGCAACCGCGACTCCGTGTCTGGCTTGTGAGCGACCGGGTGCGGGAGCGCCGGAAGAATGCGCTACGACGTTCGACGGCAACGCACCCTCGTCTTCAGCAACGGGAACGGTGAGTTCGAAGGTGAATGAGGTGCCGCGATGCGGCGCGCTGGATACCCGCAAGTCCCCGCCCATGGTGTTGACAATGCGCTGCGAAATAATGAGGCCGAGGCCGGTGCTACCGTTCACCGCCTGTATCTGGCGAAATGCCGTAAAGAGTTTCGATTGCGCTTCAATGTCGATACCGATGCCGGTGTCGGCGACCTCGAAACCCATGTGCCATTGATTGTCCTGCAGGCGCGCGCTGACCGTCAGCGTAACGGAGCCATCGCGGGTGAACTTCGACGCGTTCGACAGCAGGTTGAGCAATACCTGTTGCAAGCGGCGCCCGTCGATCGTCAGTCGACGGGGCAGTGACGTCAGTGCCTGATACTTGAACTGGTTGTTTAGCTGCGCGCAAAGTGCGACGGCGTATTCGGCAATGTCATCCAGCAGCGCCGGAAGGTTGGTTGCGACGGGAGCGATGTCCAGCGGCTGCAATTCGGTTTTCGCATATCCAACCAGCTCGTCGATTAGGCCGAGTTGATAGTTCACGCTGCGCTCGATCGCCTGAATCGGTCTCACCTGCCTGGAATCCGCCAGTTCACGCAACTGTCCTGCGTAACCCGTGATCGTGGCAAGCGGCGCACGGAGATCATGACTGACATAACCCAGGGTTTCGATCAGTTGCTGATTCTTCTCCTCGGCGTAAAGCAACGCTTCGTTCAACTCCAACGTGCGCTGCGCGACCTGTTCGCGGAGTCGGTTGTGTTCGCTTTTTTGCCACTCCGCGAGTTCCGTTCTCGCCGCGGTTCGCTGCTTTCCTACCTGATTTATCCACGCTGCCAGCACGATAAGGTTCGTGGCCAGGCCAATGATTGCAATGACCGGGTTCGGATGAATGTCGGATTTCAACCATGCGAGCGCAGTCGGCAAGGAGCCCAGCGTTTCGAGCACGCGCAACGCAAAGTTGAAGAGAGAGAAAATCATGACCAACAGCATGATCCGCGCGGTGGGAGTCGACTGGCGCGCGAGCCGTGCAGCGAGAATCACCGTGAAGACACCGAACAGTGCATTGACATACACGCCGATCTGCGCGAACACGAACAGGTTGCCGAATGCGGCGCCTATTGCTGCGACGCACTGCAACAGCGCAAACCCGAAAAGTATGTAACGTGCCGGCAGGTTTGTCTTTTCGCTGCGTGAGATGCGCAAGATAAAGACAATGAACAGCAGCACGGCAGTACATCCGAACACCGTCACACTTCTGGCGCCCCAGTCGGTCGCGGAAGGCCACAGATATTGCTTCGTGTAGCCGCGATCCGCAGCTTCGAACAACGCCGTCATGGCGCACAGCGCGGCCAGTACAAGAAACGAGACACTACGGGAAAAATAGGCGATAAGCAGCGCGCACCACGCCAGCGCGAGCGTGCCGCCAATCAATCCTCCGTCCCAGAGCGCCGCGCGTTTCTCCAGCGCGTCGTATGCCGCTGCGGAATATAGCCTCGGCTCGAGCGTGAGCGCGGTGTCGCTGGCTGCCCGGATCAGAAAAATGCGCTGTTCACCGGGCGCGAGCGTGAAATCCACCAACCGGTAGCGTGACGGGAGCGACTGCGACGTAAGGCCGGCGGCATCGATGCCGTCTTTTGTCCAGCGGCCGTTGTGGGCGCTGTAAAAGTCGACTTTCTGGAGGCGTGCGTCCTGGAACACGAGCACGAGCGGGAGGGCCGCTGAACCGCGGTTGCTTACCGCCACGCGGAGCCACCACGCCGAGTGGGTGAAACCCGGCTTCAGTCGACTCTGCTGCATGGGACGAAAACCTTGCGTGGCTCCCGCGGACAGCGCGAGTGTGTCGTCCAGTCTCAGCTTGCCCGAGGTGTCTTCGAATACCTGCGCCTGGTCGAGGGTGGGAATCCCTTGTGTCTGTGCTCCAGTGGTGTCGAGACCGACGGCCAACGAATGGGTGGTCCACCAACTCAGGCATAAGAACAGCAGGCGCAACCACCGGGTCGAAGTCATGATGCCGTCACTCTGCCTCGAGGACGGATTCCATGCTGTCAGCCAGACTCCGGCTGCGAAATTCTTCCCGATAGGTTGACGGAGGCATACCGAATCGCTCGCGAAACGCCGTGGCGAAATTCGCGGCGCTGGAAAAGCCAATTTCTTCGGCGATGCTGGCGATACTCACTGGCGTGCTGCTCAACAGCTTTTGTGCAATGCGCAGACGCTCGTCCCGGAGATACTCGAATACTGTCTTGCCGAGATTGTCCCTAAACGCACGCGACAGTCGTTTTTCATTAGTGCCCACGAGGCGCGCGAGTTGTTCGACCGTCGGCGCGTCGCTCAGCCTCTGCGACAAATGCCGAATGGCCGCGCGAACGATGACGCTGTTACCCGTGAATTCCGAAGCGGATGCCTCGTCGTCGGCATACCGGTTGCCGCGTGTCCGGGCGAGATGAATGCGAATCCGCGCAAGTACCTCTTCGGCCTCGAATGGTTTGAGCACATAGTCCACGCCGCCGATTTCCAGGCCGTTGATCCGATCGTGAAGGTCCCCGGCCACCGTCAGAAATATGACGGGAATCGCAGAGGTGCGAGGGTCCGCGGCAAGCAGGCGGCAGGCTGCGAATCCGTCCATCCGCGGCATCCGTACGTCCATCAGGATCAGGTCGGGTGAAATCGCCAGGGCTCGTTGATAAGCCTGTGACCCGTCGAATCCGACGCTGATCCGGCATCCAGCATTGCGCAACACGTCAATTAACAATCGCAGCTGGTCTGGTTGATCGTCTACCACAAGAAGATGGGCATCCGTGAGGGTGGTGTTTCGGGGCGACATCGTGTAGGCGAAAGGATTTGACGGGAAACGTTCCTGTTAACGGCGGCTGATTACGGAGCTTGAGCCTTGCAGAGACCGGTCGCCAGCATAAAGCCGCGACGCTTATCAAATTGTTAATTCAATTTAAATCGAGCGGTTTTCACACAGATAGCAAAAGAATTTTCCCTCCGGCAAAGCATTTCGCCCCTCCGGCAAAACGAATGCTGCAATAAGGCTGCCCATAATTCCTCGCGGCCTTACACGAATTTTCTAATTCCTACATTTTGTAAGACATCGGTGTCGTGACTCCCTCTGCATAGCGTGACGGAGATCGGACATGAATCCCTTTATTGACTATCAGACAAGTGAGAGCGGAACGTAATGAACAAGAGCCGATATAAATTGGTTTGGAATCGTCGAATTGGTGCGCTGGTCGCAGCGGCCGAAACGCAGCGCGGCGTGCAGGGCGAAGCGGGGCAGGCGCAAATGGGCGATGGCGGGTGTTCCCCGAGGTCGAAAGTTGCACTCGCTGTACTCACGGCGCTCACACTCTCGGCTGGATATGCACATGCAGATAACCTGGCAGTGGGCGGTGAGATCGGCGGGACGACTGCAACGATTGGGGGGGCGACCGCACCGTCCGCGAGTACGGGCGGGACCCTTCCCGCTGTAGCCGGCGACGCGAGCAATACCAGTCAGAATACAGCGGTCGGGATCAATGTCGCCGCGAATGGCGGGGCCGCAACCGCGCTGGGTGATACGGTAACTGCAAGCGGCCAGAATGCCACGGCAGTGGGCGCTAATTCGGTCGCGAGCGGAAATAACGCCGTGGCATATGGCGGTGGGTCGAGCGCGGCGAATCTCAACTCGACCGCGATTGGCGCTCAGGCGCATACTACTTCGGAATTCTCGACGGCGGTCGGCACCAACAGCTCAGCCGCTGGCGGAACGGCGGTGGGTTTTCAGGCGAACGCGAGCGCGGCTGACGCTACGTCCATCGGTGTGGATTCCGTTGCATCCGGGATTGGTAGTGTTGCGGTTTCCCGTGCGCAAGCAACTGCCCAGAACGCAATCGCTATTGGCGAGAATGCCTCGGCAGTCGAAGTGAATTCCCTGGCGGTAGGCGCCGGGTCGAACGCCAGCGGCAACAGCGCAACGGCTGTGGGCCTCAACGCGAAGGCAAGCGGTGGCAGCGCGACGGCGCTCGGTAACTCGAGTCTGGCGAGCGGGGGATCGTCCATTGCAATTGGTCAGTCTACAACCGCATCTTCGGCCACTTCTATCGCAGTCGGATTTAATGCGAATGCCGTATCGAACAATGCGATCGCGCTGGGTACGCTCACACAAGCGACCGGCGTAAATTCAATCGCGATCGGTAACGCGGCCGCGGCTTCGACCGCAGATTCGACAGCACTCGGTTCCGGCGCGGTCACGCGCGCGGCAACCAACGTAAGCAGCGTCACGCTGAACGGCGTCACCTTCGGTGGCTTCGCGGGCGCAGCGCCGACCGGCGTCGTCAGTATCGGTGCGGTCGGTCAGGAACATCAGTTGCAGAATGTCGCCGCCGGTCAAATCAGCGCCATCAGCACGGACGCGGTGAACGGCTCGCAGCTTTTCTCGATCGCTTCGCAGGTCTCGGCACTCTCGACCAATCTGGCGTCGATCACCACCACGGTCGACAAGATTTCGACATCGGGCTCGAATGGCTCGGTCATTGACAGTACCGACACCGCAGTGGGTACGAATTCGTCGGTGTCGGCATCGAACGGAACCGCTGTCGGCAACGGTGCGAACGTTTCGGGTCAGGATGGTACGGCAATCGGCACGAACGCGACGGTCGCGGCCGCGCGTGCAACGGCCATCGGCACGAACTCCAAAGTCACCGGCACGGATTCGACTGCGATCGGCACCAATAGCCAGGCCACCGCGAATAATTCGGTTGCCTTGGGTGCAAATTCAGTCGCGGACCGGGACAACACGGTTTCGGTCGGCGCGCCGGGTGCAGAGCGTCAGATTACCAACGTTGCAGACGGTACGGCTCCGACTGACGCGGTCAACGTGCGCCAGCTGAATGGCGCAATCAACAGCGTTCGCGATGACATGGAGAAATATCGTCGTGACGCGAGCGCGGGTACAGCATCCGCGATCGCCATGGCGAATTTGCCGCAAGCTGTGTTGCCGGGCGAGAAGGTCGTAGCCCTCGCAGGCGGCAACTACGGTGGACAATCGGCAATGGCGCTGGGGCTGTCGGTCGCGACGCAGAAGTGGATGGTCAAAGGCTCGATCACGACGGGCGTCTCGGGTCACGGTTCCGTCGGTGCGGGCGCGGGCGTTGGCTACCGCTGGTAAGTAACTTGACTTGTGTCCCGCTGCTACCGCGCTTGCGCAGCAGCGGGCAGACCTGGAAGAAACAGGAGAGCCGGCGAGGCCGGCCTGCCGAATGAATTTCTTTTTCTCATTCTTTGTCGCGCATTTTTAATGCATGTTGCTATACAAAATTGACCTAAAAAAATCGAGAAAAAATTACGGATATCCTTAAGATTATGTAAGGAAATTCTGACTCATTTAAGCAATCGAAATGGGGTCAAGAAAAGTCAACCATTGAATTGCGCAACACCCGGATAACGGCAAATGCTTTTGGTAGACAAATGAAAAGACCTATGAGAAAGTTCCCGCGGGCACTGATCTTTCTTTTCATTACACGACTTAGCGAGGGGAGCCAGCGCATTCGATACGGATAGCGTGGCGGCTTTCGTCCCACATAGTGCTCAAAATGTGGCGAGAAAGAAAAACGGTGCGTATAGCCTGGCGCAAGACGATTTGTCATGCCACGAGCCAGGGAAACGTTGCAACAGGCTACTGAGGGGCAGTAACGATGAGTATCTCAGTCGGAACAAAGTCGGGCGCTGCCTCGGCGAAGAAATCACATCAGTCTGGCCGGCAATTGGCGTTCTGCCACGCAATCGTCCTTCCTTTGCGTCTCCCCTTCGGACCTTCGTAAACCAGACATTCGTCAAACGTCTCAGGAGCCAGCGTTTTAAAAACTGGCTATCTGACCGATCCTCATTAATTGTTTAGTCATGCGAATCATATGGTGAGCATGGGCATCTGCTCGCACTAAAGATTCGTCGCTAACCGAGGACGGAAGCAACTTGCTGCAGCTCCAACGCTAAAGCAGAACGCGCCGTAGAGAGATACTTTGAACACTATAAATAGGCGTCCTGAATAATTTTGATGCATGCACACGCTCGTGCTTAAGAACTTCTCATTTCAATTACCTGGTGAGGCAACGACATGAACAAAGCATATCGGACCATCTGGAATAAGGCGCTGGGCGCCTTCGTAGCCGCGTCGGAGCTGGACACGTCGCGCGGCAAGGGAAAGTCAGGAGCGGCTGCGTCCCTATGCGACGGGCGCGGCGGCGAGCAGGGTGAACATGGCGCTTCGACAACGCATGGCTCCAGTCCGCGCGTCGCCATCGTGGCTTTGCTAATGGGTTTGGGCGGATGGGCCACGCAAGCGCAGGCGCAGCTGAGCTGCGCCACGGCACCCTACAACTTCTATAGTGGCAGCACCACGTGCGTGGGCCAACAGTCTACGGCCTCGGGCGGCGGAGCCACCGCAGTAGGTTATGGTGCCAGCAGCACGGGAATTAATGCTTTGTCGTTCGGCTTTCAGGCTATTGCCAATGGCATCAACGCCATTTACGTGGGCGCGCGCACCGCTGCGGGCACGGGCGCGACCGCGCAGTCGGCGATTGGCATCGGAACGGACGTCGCCGCCAGCGGCTCGGCGGCCATCGGGATCGGCGTCGACGCCGTCTCGAGCGGGAATGTGTCCACCGCGGTCGGCCCGTTGGCGAAGGCAACCGGAGATAACAGCCTTGCAATGGGTTCGAGTGCAAATGCTGCCGCGTCAGGCGTGGTCGCATTGGGCAGCGGAGCCACTGGCTCCCAGACCAACGGCATAGCCGTCGGCTCAGGAGCCAGTGCCACTGGCGCCAACGCTCTTTATCTGGGAGCGCGCAGCCTTGCGGGCACCGGTTCGACCGGAACGGCGTCCATTGCGATTGGCACTGACGTGACCTCTAACGCCGACTATGCCGCTGCGATTGGCTACGAGGCGGTGGTAAGCGGACCTGCAGCCGTCGGGGTGGGCTATACCGCGACAGCCTCCGGGACACACGCTGTTGCTGTCGGTTTTCAGTCGATCGCGAGCGGCCTCAACGCCGTTTATCTCGGACCGCGTTCTGTCGCGGGCACCGGCGCAACGGCGGCCGGTGCGATCGGTGTCGGCACGGACGTGACCTCATCCGGTCCCTCTTCACTCGCCGCCGGCACAGTGTCCAAAGCGACGGCACAGAACGCCGTGGCTTTGGGTGCGGGCGCCGCCGCCTCAGGGCTCAACGCGCTCGGCATGATGAACGGCTCGCAAGCCACCGGTGCCAATTCGATCGCGTTGGGGTCATCCGATACCGTTGCCGAAGGCGGCGCGTCTACCCCGGCGACGGTGGCGGGCGCCGCGGCGTCGGGCATTCGCGCCATTGCGATCGGCTCCGGCGCGAACTCGGCTGGCTCCTCGTCCATCGCGATAGGCGATTCTGCTCAGACAGGGGCTAATACCGATGCGCTCGCCATGGGCACCTCCGCGAGGGCTAATGCGACCAATGCTTCTGCCATCGGCAATGCCGCCAGTGCGCTCGCCGCCTCCACGGTTGCCATCGGTGACGGCAGCACGGTCGCTGCAGCAGCCGGCGCCGGGTCGTTCGCCGGCGGCCATAACTCGCAGGTGCTCGGCGGGACGGGCGCAGTGGCGCTCGGCCAGGCGCAGACCGCCAGCGGCAACGGCGCAGTCGCGATTGGCGATCCCAATACCGCGACCGGCAATGGTGCGGTCGCCGTCGGCGCGAATAATACGGCCACGGGTAGTGGCGCGGTAGCCCAGGGCAACGGCAATACCGCCAATGGTCAAGGCGCGCTCGCGCTGGGCAACGCAAGCAACGCGAACGGCGCGAGCGCGCTGGCGCTCGGCGATTCGGCCGTGGCCAACCAGGCCCGCGCGATTGCGCTGGGTGCCGGCGCATCGGCCAGCAACGCGAACGACGTCGCATTGGGTGCGGGCAGTACAACGGCGGCGCCGCATACGGGCACCACGGCGCTCTATGGCGGCACGGCGGCCGGCATCGCGAACGCGGCCAACGGCGTGGCGTCGGTTGGCGCCGCAGGCCAGGAGCGGCAACTGCAGAACGTAGCAGCGGGCGTGATTTCGGCTGCCAGCACCGACGCAATCAACGGCTCGCAACTGAATACCGTTGTCACCGGTGTCAATAATCTCGGCGCGTCGACAGCGGGCACCTTGGGCGGCGGCGCCACCTACAGCGCCGCGACCGGCGATCTGAGCGGCTTTAGCCAGCCGGTCAACGGCGTCAGCGCTACTGGAGCGGTGAGCGGGCCGACGGCGCAGACGACGGTTGCCGGGGCGTTGAGCGCGCTGAATACGAATATCGACAACACGGCCAATATCGCGGTCAAGTACGACGCGGCGGGCGGGACGAAGATCACGCTCGGTGCGACCGGCGGCGCGGGAGCCGGCTCGCCGGTGACCATCACCAACATGGCGCCGGCCGCGTTGAATGCGACGAGCACGGATGCGGTGAACGGCTCGCAGCTGTACGCCACCAATCAGCAGGTCACCGCCAATACCACGGCGATTTCCAACATCAACAATGGCGGCGGGATCAAATATTTCCACACCAATTCGGTGCTGGCGGACAGTGTTCCCACCGGTACTGACGCGATCGCAGTGGGGCCGGTTGCCAATGCTTTCGGCAACGATTCGATTGCCCAGGGTCTGAACGCGGTGGCCGGCGTGAACGGCGCACCGACGACGGCCAACGACATCGCGTTGGGCAACGGGGCGCAAGCCACGGGCGGCGATTCGATCGCTCAAGGCACCGGGGCGACCGCGAATACGGCCGGCGCCATCGCGATCGGTCAGACGGCAACCGCGACTGGCGGCAGGGCTGTGTCGATCGGTGTGGGCAATACAGCCAGCGGTAACGGCGCGGTTGCCATCGGCGATCCGAACTCGGCGGTCGGGACCGGTGCGATAACCATGGGCGCGAACAATACGTCCAACGGCCAGGGCGCCGTGGCGCTCGGCAACGCCAACGCAGCGACCGGCCAGGGCGCCGTCGCGCTGGGCAATGCATCGCAGGCGAACAATGCCGGCTCGGTCGCGCTCGGCGACGCTGCAACGGTGTCGGCCGCGGCGACGCAGGGCGTGGCGATCGGTTCCGGCGCAACGGTCACCAATGCCGGCGCGGTGGCTCTGGGTGCGGGAAGCACGACGGCCGCCGCGGTGGGAACGCCCGGCGCGACGATCAATGGGACCGCGTACACGTTTGCCGGTACCAATCCGGCGAGCACGGTCAGCGTCGGCAAGGCGGGGGCCGAACGCACCGTGACGAATGTCGCTGCGGGCCAATTGAACTCGGCCAGCACCGACGCGGTGAACGGCTCGCAGTTGTACGCGACCGACCAGGCGGTCGATGCGCTGTCCACGACTGTCACCGCCAACAAGACGCACTACTACAGCGTCAACGACGGCGGCACGCAGGGCGCCAACTATGCCGACGACGGCGCCACCGGCGTCGACGCCCTGGCGGCGGGTGTCGGCGCGCTCGCTTCCGGCGTCAGCAGCACGGCGCTTGGCAACGGTGCCCAGGCGCTGGCGAACAACGCAACCGCATTCGGGCTGCAGGCGACGGCTTCGGTCGTCGGCGGCGTGGCGATCGGATCGGGATCGGTGTCCGATCGCACGGTTCTGCCCGGGGTCGGCTCTATCGCCAACGGTTCCCACGCGATTCCGTTCAATACCTCCGACGAGACCTTGCTGGGTGCGGTATCCGTCGGCAGCAGCACCGCCTACCGCCAGTTGACCAATGTCGCCGACGGCACGCAGGCGCAGGACGCCGTCACCGTCAGGCAACTCGCAGGCGCACTGTCATCGTTCTCGGTGACGGGCACGAACTATTTTCACGCCAATTCGACGGCGGCCGATTCGCTGGCCGTGGGTTCGCAGTCGATCGCGGTCGGACCGACGACCGTTGTCAACGGAGACAACGGTGTCGGTGTCGGCGACGGAGCAGTTGTCGATGCGACGGCGCCCGGCGGGGTCGCGATCGGCCAGCAATCGCATTCGGCCGCGGCCGACGCCATGGCGCTCGGCAGCGGTGCTGTCGCAAGCGGCGCGCAATCGATTGCGCAGGGCGCCAACGCGAATGCGGCCAACCAGGGCGGCGTGGCGCTCGGCTCAGGCGCGCAAAGCAGCGCCGCCGACGCTATAGCGCTTGGCGCAGGGGCCAGTTCGACGTTCGCCAATAGCGTGGCGCTGGGCAGCGGATCGACAACAGCCGCGGCGGTGGTGACGCCGGGTGTCACCATCAACGGCACGGCCTACACCTACGCAGGTGCGGCTCCAACGAGCACGGTCAGCGTGGGCAGCGCCGGTCACGAACGCACGGTGACCAACGTGGCGGCCGGCCAGGTGAACGCGGCGAGTACCGACGCGGTGAACGGTTCGCAACTGTACGCAACGGATCAGGCAGTCAGCAGTCTGTCCACGACGGTGACCGCCAACAAGACGCACTACTACAGCGTCAACGACGGCGGTACGCAGAGTGCCAACTATGCCGACGACGGCGCGACCGGCACCAACGCGCTTGCGGCGGGCGTGGCCGCAAGCGCGGCCGGCGCCAACAGCACGGCCCTCGGGCAGGGCGCGGTTGCCAATAACGCCAGTGCCGTTGCGCTGGGCAGCGGGTCGACAACAGCCGCGGCGGTGGTGACGACGGGTGCCACGATCAACGGTACGGCCTACACCTATGCAGGTACGGCTCCGACCAGCACGGTGAGCGTGGGTAGCGCGGGTCACGAGCGCACGGTGACCAACGTGGCGGCCGGCCAGGTGAACGCGGCGAGTACGGACGCCGTGAACGGTTCGCAGCTTTATGCGACGGATCAGGCGGTCGACAACCTTGCCAGTGTAGTCACGGCCAGCAAGGTGCACTACTACAGCGTCAACGACGGCGGCACGCAAGGCGGCAACTACAACAACGATGGCGCCACCGGCGTCAATGCGTTGGCAGCGGGTGTCGGGGCAACGGCCGCCGGGGTGAGCAGCTTCGCCGGCGGCAACGGCGCTGCCGCGCAGGCGGACAACGCGCTTGCATTGGGCGCGCTGTCGAGTGCATCGGTGGCGGGCGGCGTCGCGATCGGCTCGGGTTCGGTGTCCAATCGCGCGGTCCTTTCCGGTATCGGTTCGATCGCGAATGGCACCCACGCGATTCCGTTCAACACGTCGGATCAAACCTTGCTCGGCGCCGTGTCTTTCGGCAGCGCGGCCGGCAACACCTATCGCCAGTTGACCAACGTCGCGGACGGCACGCAGGCCCAGGACGCGGTGACGATCAGACAGCTTGCGGGTGCGCTGTCGTCGTTCGCCGTGACCGGACAGATGTACTTTCACGCGAATTCGACTTCGGCGGATTCGCTCGCGGTCGGCGCGCAGTCGATTGCCGTTGGACCGACGACGGTGGTCAACGGCGACAACGGCGTGGGCATCGGCAACGGCGCCATCGTCGATTCGACAGCACCGGGCGGCGTCGCGATCGGCGAGAGCTCGAATGCGGCACAGGCCGACGCGATTGCGCTCGGCAGCGGCTCGATCGCGAGCGGCGCCCAGTCGATCGCCCAGGGGGCGAACGCAAAGGCCGCGAACGCAGGCAGCGTGGCGATCGGCTCGGGGGCGCAAAGCAGCGCGATCGATGCGGTCGCGATGGGTTCGGGCGCGAGCGCGACGATGGCAAACAGCGTTGCACTGGGCGCGGGATCGGTGACGACGGTTGGCGCGTTGAGCAATTACATCGCGTACGGATTGAGCAGTCCGCAGTCGTCCGCGGGCGAGGTCAATATCGGCAATCGGCAGATCACCGGTGTGGCTGCCGGCAAGGCCGGAACCGACGCGGTGAACGTAAGTCAGCTTGCCGCAGTCACCACGCAGTTGACCACGCTGATCAATAACCAAAGCGGGGGCGGCGGCGGTGCACCTTTCTCGTCCACACCGGGTTCTTCACCCGCGTCCACGGGTCCGAATTCTTCGGCGGGCGGGCAGGGCTCGGTAGCTTCCGGCTCGAATAGCACCGCGGTCGGCAACAGTTCGCAAGCCAGCGCGAATGGCGCCACTGCGGTTGGCGTCGGCGCGGCGGCGAGTGGCAATAACTCGGTGGCGCTGGGCTCCAACAGCACGGACGGCGGCCGAAGCAACGTGGTATCCGTCGGCTCGCTCAACGATACCCGGCAAGTGGCGAATGTAGCTGCGGGCACGCAGGGGACGGACGCGGTCAACGTGGACCAGCTTAATGCCGGGCTCGCACAGGCCAATGCCTACACCGATCAACGGGTAGACCAACTGCAGTCGGGCATCAACTCCGTCGCGCGCAATGCTTATTCCGGCATCGCCGCGGCGACCGCATTGACGATGATTCCGGAAGTCGACAAGGACAAAACCCTGTCATTTGGCATCGGTACGGCGGGCTTCCGAGGCTATCAGGCCGTCGCGATGGGCGGAACCGCTCGTCTCACCGAGAACATCAAGATGAAAGCAGGCGTCGGCATGAGCCCCGGCGGCACAACCTTCGGGATGGGCGCGGCCATGCAATGGTAGCGCGCGAACGCCTTTGCTCAAATGCGGACAACCTGATCGTGCGCCGACCTGGGCGCACGAAAAAACAGTATGGAGAACATAATGAAGCAGCTTTCCGGATGGAGTTTATCGCTTAGCCTGGTTTTTCTTGCGGGATGTTCGAGCGCTTCCGGGCCGACGTTCAATGCTTATACGGTTACGGCCGCGGACGGTTCCAGGCTTCATCAGGTCGAATGTCACGGGATATTCGAAGGACCTGCCACCTGCATGAAAATCGCCGAGCGGATATGTCACGGAGCACCGGTTCGCCCGGTGCAGAAAGTTGGACGCCTGCTGCCGGATAGCGACGAGGCCGATGTCACGCGACGGCTCACATTCGCATGTGGCGAGGCGCCGGATACGCCGGTTGCAGCGGCTTCGCCGCCGGCCGCGGTTGAGGCGCCGACGGTCGCGCAATTCGTGCTGCAAAGCGATGCGCTGTTTGCGTTCGGGCAGTCAAGCCGGGCTTCGATGTTGCCGGGCGGGGCGGCGAGCCTCGACGAGGTCATCGCGCGTATCAAGCAGCGCAGTGGCGTTGAGTCTATTTCGGTCGTAGGCCATACCGACCGCCTTGGACCTAAAGCGGTCAATCAGCCGTTGTCTCTCGCGCGTGCCCGGACAGTAAGGGAGTACATGATCGATCACGGGCTGAACGGTGAGCTGATTCATGCAACGGGCGTGGGCTCCCGCGATTCAACAACGCAATGTCCGGACGGTGGGAGCAGGGCTGTCATCGCTTGCCTGCAACCGGACAGGCGCGTCTCCATCGAAGTTCGGGCGCAATGAGATGACCGTGCGCCGAATGGGTTCGCAATAACCGGGTGAACCTCGGCGCTGGGCGTACACGCCCAGCGCCGTCAACTTACGCTTTATTCGTCAATCTTTCACACACCGGAATCCGGCGTACACATATTGATAGTGCGGTTGGAACCAGTTGCGAAAAGCCGGCCGCAACATGCATTGCGCGGTGCGCGCCGAGCCGCCCTTGAGCACGTAGTGCTGCCCATCGAAAAAATTGGCGGAGTAGCCCGGATAAAACGGAAAGGCTTCAAACCCCGGCAGGGCGTCGAACACGGTCGAGGTCCACTCCCAGCCATTGCCGAACTGACCTTCCACGCCGAACGCGCTGACGTTGTCGGGATACGCATCGACCGGCTGCGGGTTCCAGCTACGAAAATCGAAATTGCCCGACGCCGCATGCGGCGCACCGTGTGCCGCGCGTTGCCATTGTGCTTCGCTGGGCAGTGTCTTGCCGGCCCAGCGCGCGTAGGCGCTGGCCTCGGCATGACTCACGTACACCGGCCAGTCGGGCGGCAGCGGTATTTCGTCGAACATCGTGCGCAGCATCCAGCCGCTGTTCTGAGCGCTTCCGATTGGCTGCGACCAGCAGGCCGGATGCTCGATTTGTTCCGCTTCTTTCCAGGCCCAATCCTTGTCGGTCCACCATTTCGGTTCGCGATAGCCACCTGACTCGATGAACTCGCAAAATGCGCCGTTCGTTACCATGTGGCGATCGATCTCGAACGCCGGCACGTCGACGCGCAGTTCGCCGAACTCGTTGTCCCAGCCAAAACGGCCACTCTCGCGTGCCATGCCGAGCACCGTGGTGCCAGCCGGCACGCTGACCATCGAGGACAACGCCTCACGCGGTTCGGCACGGGTATGGACCGCCTCGCACGACGGGGCGACCTTCTGTGCAAGCGGCAACTGGTGCAGCATGTACGCGAGCGTTTCAGCATGCATCAGACGATGCTCGATCGCGACGTTCAGTAACTGCTCGGCCGCGCCGGTTTGCATGCCCTCATGTCCGACACGCGCCGAGTCGCTCAGCGCATCGAGTTCACGATCGATCTGTTCGCGGGCGCGCAACCCGTAGCCGCGCACGGCGTCGAGCGATGGCCAGTCACTGGGTTGATCGGTCGGAAAGCCGCCGTCGACGGGATCGATCCCGAAAGCGAACAGTTGGTCGAGGTGCGGATCGAATGCAGGCAGATCGCACAGGCGCTGGTCGAAAAGGTTACGGTCGAAAGCTTCCAGATGGCCGATGTAAAACACGATCCGGTGGCGCTCACGGATCGGCCGGTCATACAGGAATTCGGGTTTGACGATGGAAAACAGCGCGTCAGTTACTTGACGCGCATCAATCAGGCGCTGGACGAGCGGGTGATGCGGGGCGGGGTCGCGATTCATTTCGCCGGGTCTCCTTGCGGGGGACGGACTAAAGACTGTACCCGCTCGCAGGAGCCATGCCAAGGCGAATGCGCGCCTAAAGGCGAATGGACCGGGACGCGGCGGCGCGGGCCAGGTCCGGCGCGTATGGCTTACACCCTCTGTAAGCCTTCCAGGTCGACGATGCGGATATGTTTGCCCTGTGTATCTATTAGACCGCGCTTTTGAAATCTTGACAGGGTGCGGCTCACGGTTTCGAGCGTCATTCCCAGGTAGCTGCCCATGTCCTCCCGGGTCATGCGCAAGTTGAATTCCGCCGACGAATAACCACGCTGGGCATTGCGTTGCGATACGTCGAGCAGAAATGCCGCCACGCGTTCGTCGGCGGAAAGTGAGCCGAGCACCATCATTTGCCCGGCTTCGCGGACGATCTGCTCACCCAGCAGTTTGTGCAGGCGCTCCTGCATCGAGTTGATTTCGCGACACAGGGACTTGAGGGCAGAGTAGGGAACAATGCAAACGGTGCTGTCTTCAAGGGCGACGGCGCTGCATGCATGCACGTCATCGCTCATGCCGTCGAGCCCGAGTGCTTCGCCGGCGAGGCGCAGGCCGGTGACCTGCTCGCGGCCGTCACGGTGCGCCATGACGGTTTTCATGGAGCCGGACCGCACCGCATAAATGTTGTCGAAACGATCGCCGCTGCGATACAGCGCTTCACCGCGCTGCACCGAGCGCGCGGTGCAAATAAGCGCTTCGAGTTTGGGCAGTTCGTCTGGCGACAGGCCTTGCGGCATGCAGAGCGCCCGCATCGCACAGCTTGAACAGCGAGCGGCGGTGCGCGCGGTTGCCCTCACCGGCGCGGCACGACGGGCGCCACGCGCAGGCGACGAAATCACAGTGGATTCGGCAGTGCCGGCCGAGCGGGTCACAGCGGTAGGAGTTAGCATGTTTTTCAGCCGTTTGTAAGGGTGATGACTGATTGTCCCACCGCCCATGCTCCCCGTTTAGCGACAAAATGACGCGTTAACGCAGTTAGGCCTCTTGAGCGACGTCACCCTCGCGTTACTGCTTGTGGTTACGGACTGCTATGTATCCTCGCCGCCATGCTCGGCCCACATTTTAGGGATAGCGCTCAGCATGTACCGACCATGAGGGTGAGCGCATGCAACGGCCATGTATGTCGCTCAACATGTTCAGGCGCTGTCGCCGGATTTGCCTGCCGCGGATGGAATCAGCAGCACTGGCAAAGTCGCCTGGCGCACGCAGCGCTCCGCGACGCTGCCAAGAATCAGGCGCTGAAACCCACGGCGGCCATGCGTGCCCATCACCAGCAGATCGGCGTTGAAGTCGGCAGCAGCTTTGAGTACGACCACTGAAACATCGTCGAGCGAAGAAGCTTCGCCCACGGCGAGTTCACCCTTGACGCCTTGCGCAGCCATGGCCGCCGCGAATTCCGCGCCGAGTTCCTTGCCTTCCTCGACGAGGCGGTTACGCAGAACGGAAGGGTCATAGCCAGGCGCTTCGAAATACATCGGCGTGTTTTCGACGACGTAGAGCGGCTGCATGACGGCGCCGGTGGACTTCGCGAGTGCGAGCGCTGCGTCGAACGCACGGCGCGAGGTATGGCTGCCGTCGACGGCTACAAGGATGCGTGTGTACATATCGACTCCGCGTCTGAAGGGGTTGAGTGCCGCAGCCGTTCGGCCGGCCGGGCTCGTTGACAATTGGATTACGATGCGAGCTTAAATGATCGCTGAAAAAGATGCATCGACACAGGATGTAAATCAAACACTTGTCAAATTCTGAGATAACAATGCTTCAGGCAACGAGCGCCGCGCCGCATGCGTTTGCGGCATTTCGGACAAGCCATGACGCAGCGTCCAGCCGGGGCATGGCGTGAGGTTTGCCTTACAATCGGAACCTATTCAGACAAGCTGCTTCAGTCCCGCTGATGAACGAGCGCAAAACGACGGGCTTGCCCGACAAGATCTACGGCGACATCCTGAATCGCATTCTTGAAGGCGAGTACAAGGAAGGTGAGCGGCTGCCGACCGAGCACGCACTGGCCGAACGCTTCGCGACTTCACGGCCGACCGTGCGCGAGGCGCTCGCGCGCTTGCGGGCGGACGGGATCATCATGACGCGGCACGGCTCGGGCACCACGGTTGCGCGCCGCCCGGACCCCGATGTGCGCCGCTTTGCGCCGCTCGAAACGCTGTCTGACATCCGCCGCTGCTATGAATTTCGCATCGTGACCGAGGCGGGCGCTGCCGAGCAGGCGGCGCTCAAAGCCGACGCTGATGACATCGACGCGATCCAGCATGCGTGGGATCAGCTGGAGCGCATCATAGAAACACGGGGCATCGGTGCGCAGGACGATTTCATGTTCCACCTGGCGGTGGCGCGCGCGTCGAAAAATCCTTTTTTCATCACGGTCATGTCGTTCATCGAGGAACAGATTCTGTTCAGCATGAACCTGTCGCGCAACCTGTCGCTCGTGAAGACGGTGGAGCGGCAACGGCTGGTGCAGGATGAACATCTGGCCGTGCTCGAGGCGATCCGCCGCAAGGACGGTCCCGCCGCGGCGAGGGCGATGCGGGCGCACCTCGAAAATGCGCTCGAACGGATGTTCGGCTCATGACATCCCGCGCATCTTCCTGAAGGATCGCAACTAACAGACGCGCGCCGCTCGTCTGTCGTGTTCAGGCAACACCAGATAACACCCAGTTAGCACCAAAAGACGCCAGGAAACGGCATCCCAACAAGCGGCAACCGTAGCCCCGCGCCGAATATCATGTCGGAGCATCAGGCGGCGACGGCCATCGGCCCAAACAGGGCGGTGCGGGTTTTCGGACTGACGGCGATATCCAGCGCCACGGCCCGCTCCACGCCGATCTGCAGAGGTGATCCGAGCCGGCTGATATCGATACCGGTCTTACGCAGCAGCCGCTCAATCGGCGTGGTGGTCACCGTGACGTAACGCGTGATGCCCATCCGGTCGGCGAATGTCACGAGTTCGTGAATCGCCTGCATGGTCAGGTCGGCAAAGCCGAACGACTGCTCCTCGCCGCTGGTTTCGATTGCGAACCGGCTGAGTTCCCAGATATGCCGCCCGACCGGTGCGTCCGCGCCATGCAGCAACTGCGGGAAAGTGTCTTTCAGCATATTCGGCCCTTCGGTTGGCATCAGACGCCAACAGCCCCGCACCTGCCGGTCGTCGCCCTGAATCAGCATGTAGTGCGGCCCAAGGGCGTCGTAGCCGTCGATCTCCATGCCCGCAATAGTCGGGATGTCCCATCCGAGCCGCCCATGGAACACCCGGGCCCGCAAGCGGTACATCTCATTGATGTCCGCATTGTCAAATTCCTGCCGCATTCCAATCCGAATCGCTGTTTGCATGGCGTTCTCCTGAACGTGTTGGGGTACCCAATACGCAAGAAAACTTATGCATTTTGAATCGCTCTGCCACCTACCTACCTGGATAGGTGTGCATGCTTATCGGATAACGCAGAATTCGAGACAAGCCTCAGCACTCAACCGACCGGACCGAAAAAATGGAACTTCTCGACAATCACTGGCAGGTGCAACCCTCCGTCCAAAGCCGCTCGGCGGAGCCTTCTTCGGTGGTGGATCGGGTTCTGATCATTGCCTACCGCAAGAAGAAAAAAGAGAGTCAGCGCCGCTTCTGGGCACGCTTTGGCGTGACGCAATCGCGTGGCAGCCGGTTCGAATCGGGCGCGGAGATCCCGGCGCCCGTGTCGATCCTGCTGGGCCTCTATTTCACCAAAACGGTTTCGGACGCGGATCTGGGCCGGGCTGAACGGGTCTTGTACAGCCGTGACGCCGCCGCCTTGCTCAACCCGGGTCAATAAGCCCCATCTGCGCGGCGATTACGGCCGCCGCGCGCCTTGAATTCACACCGAATTTCGTCCTGATGTTTTTCATGTGGAAGTTCACCACGGCTTCCGAACAGTTCAGGATATGGGAGATCTCCCAGGTGGATTTGCCACGCGCGGTCCATTTCAGGCACTCGCGTTCGCGAGGCGTGAGCTTGGGCAATAAGGTCTGGGTGTGCGCATTCAAATGGCGCTGACTGGTATCGATCACCAGATCGCGCAATAACACCAGATTTGGCAATGCAACGTTGACATGGCGCCAGAATGCGTCGGACGGATTGCTGTCGTTGACGAAGCACATCATGCCGGCTTCCTGGTTTGGTCCATGAATCGGCAAAGTGACACCGGCGCGCAGGCCGTGCGAGCGGGCTTCCTCATACATCGACTGTTGCTGTGCCGTGCTGAAAATGTCGGGCGACCAGATCAGCGGCGTGGCACGCGTTGCGCAATGCGAGACTGTCGGGTCGATGTGGACGAGACCCTGTTCGTCGTACGTGCGTCGCCACTTTGGCGCGTAGGTGCTCCGCACATAGGCATCTTCGAGGCGAATGGTCGGACGCGGCAACATGGCGATCAACAGCTTGTCGAAGCCCCACGTTTCTGCAAGGCCCGCAATCGCACCGAACCATTCCGCTTCATCCGCGGCGTTCAGTAGTGGCGCCATTTCCTCGATAAAATGTAGCGACAATTTGTGTTCTCTCAGACTCGCAAACATCCCGTTGCGGTTAATTGCGGTGCGGTGATCCGCCCGGCTGTTTTTATCTTCACAATCTATCACTAAAAATTATTCCGCAAGCCGAGCGCGATTTCTAAAGAAACAGCACCAGCGCGGGTTCTGCAAAGAAGCGAACGAATCGCTCTTTATAACGGATTTCTTTGACCCGATTAACATTCACGGGTCGAAAAAGTGGGTAATTTTCTCGTAGTGCAGGTTTTGATGCTTCTGATTGGCAACATTACCGTCAAACCCCTGAACGACATTTATCCGGATTCCAGGCGAAACGACTCCGCTTTCCCGATCGTCAATTCCCGCTTGGCCTGCCATCATTCACTCGTACCGGCCATGCGCTATTGTCATACAAAAGCGCATGGCCGGCTTTGGCAACTTCGCCTTAGCCTTATCGGCTTCGGGTCGGGCTTGTGCGGCATCGCCTGTGCACAGGTTGTCTGACAGCATTGCGAGGCGCTACTATCCAGTTCAACGCTGTCCGAGCATCATGCGAAGATCTATCGTGCGGCGCAGGACCTGCTGGCCGGCGTTGGCTTGCTGCCCCCATCAACCTTCATCACCCAAAGCCCAAGCATGACCGACACCAGCCGACGCTATCCCGATCCCTCCATTCGCCTGTTCGACCCGCGCTTTAAATCGTTGATCGTGGCGTCCGCTTCCGTCGAGTGTCTGTATCAGGGCACACGCTGGTCGGAGGGACCGGTCTGGTTCGGCGACGGCCGGTATCTGCTGTGGAGCGACATTCCCAACGACCGGATCCTGCGCTGGGACGAAACGAACGGCGCCGTGACCACGTTTCGCCAGTCGTCGAACAATGCGAACGGCCATACACGCGACCGCCAGGGCCGGCTTGTCAGTTGCGAGCACCTGACGCGGCGCGTCACGCGCACCGAGTATGACGGGTCGATTACGGTGCTCGCCGAGCGTTATCGCGGCAAGCGCTTCAACTCGCCGAATGACGTGGTCGTGAAGTCGGACGGTTCGATCTGGTTCAGCGACCCGACCTTCGGCATCGACGGCTTCTATGAGGGAGAGCGGCAGGAGTCGGAGTTGCCTGCATGCGTGTACCGCATCGACGGTCAATCCGGCGAAGTGACCGTGGTCGCCGACGACGTGCTGGGCCCGAACGGTCTCGCGTTTTCGCCGGACGAATCGGTGCTGTACATCGTCGAATCGCGAGGCGAGCCGCGCAAGATTCGTGCTTTCGATGTCGACATGAGTGGCGATAGCGCCGTGCTGTCGAACAACCGCGTGTTGATCGACGCGGGCGCAGGCACACCCGACGGCTTTCGCGTCGATACACATGGCAATCTCTGGTGCGGCTGGGGCATGGGCACCGACGAACTCGACGGGGTGCGCATTTTCACGCCGCAAGGTGAGCCGATCGGCCACATTGCGCTGCCGGAGCGCTGCGCGAACGTGTGCTTCGGCGGGCGCCATCGCAACCGCTTGTTCATGGCGGCGAGTCACGGCTTGTATTCGCTCTACGTGAATACGCAGGGCGTCCGGGGCGGATGAATACACCAGGCGTTGGGCTGCGATAGCGCATGTTGCCTGACAACTCGTTATTCAGCCCGCGTGCTGACTCCGGGTTTGCCCTTGGGCGAACTGCGCAACCCATTGAACTACAAGGATTCCTTGCTAAAACGGGTTGATTGACGGGCAAAGTGCCGTGGCGAGTATTTGCTTGACATCGGCAGTTACGCTTCGCTATGTTCCAGTGGTAGAAGAAAGACACCGCCGAGGGCGCATCGGGCCGGCGGACTTCATACCGGGAAGCGAGGAGACGCAATGACTGTTTCAGGCAGGTTGGCGCTCAGGCTGGTGTCCGTAACGCTCGTGGCAAGCGCCGCGTTTGCACCCGCCGCTCACGCGGCCGATCCGGTAACGCTCAATATCGTCGATGTGGCCGGCGATCTTCAACTCACCCAGAAGGGTTTCGAGGCCTTCAAGGCGAAGTATCCCAATCTCGTCGCCAACCTCACGTTCACCAACGCGCCCGCGCCGCAGTTGCCCGGCAAGATCAAGGCGATGCAGGCTGCCGGGCGTTCCGACATCGATCTCGTCCTGACCGGCACTGACGCACTGGCCGCCGGCATCGAGCAGAATCTCTGGATGAAACTGCTGCCGGACAATGCGGCGGCTTTTCCCGGCGTGCTCGATAAATACGCGCCCGGTCCGCGCAAGATGCAGGATCTCGCACAGGGCTATGGCCTCGAAGTCGCGTATATGCCGGCCGGTCCCTTGCTCGAATACAACCCCGCCAAAGTCAGCGATCCACCCAGAACGCCTGCGCAACTCCTGCAATGGTGCAAGGCGCACCCGGATAAGCTGATCTACGCGCGGCCGGCGAACTCCGGTCCGGGCCGCACCTTCCTGATGGGCTTGCCTTACGTGCTCGGCGACAAGGATCCGCAAGATCCGGTTCACGGCTGGGACAAGACGTGGGCCTTTCTCAAGCAGTTGAACGATTGCATTCCTTACTATCCGGGCGGTACTTCGGCCGTGATGAAAGAGCTCGGTGAGGGCTCACGCGACATGACCGTGACGGTCACCGGGTGGGATATCAATCCGCGCGCGCTCGGCATCGTGCCGGCGGATTTTCGTGTGCAGGCGTTCGACAACATGACGTGGGTGAACGACGCGCACTACATGGTGATTCCAAAGGGTGTGCCGAAGGAAAAGCTCGACGTGCTCTACAAGCTGATGAACTTCATGCTCGAGCCCGCGCAGCAGGCCATGACCTATGACGACGGTTACTTCTACCCGGGGCCGGCAATCAAGGGCGTGAGCATCGAGCAGGCGCCCGCGCACAGCCAGGATGTGCTGAAGAAATACGGCCGGCCGGAATACGCGAAGCTGCTGGCCGAGCGTCCGCATGTTTTGCCGCTGAACGCCACCGCGATGGTCGCGGCTTTCAAGAAGTGGGACAGCGATATCGGCGCGCAGAAGACCAAGTAGGCCGCGAATTAACACGCGTATCCGCTCTCAGCCTGCCGCCGCGATTCGTGCGTCAAGCGTCACGCGTATCAGGAAACCGCCATGAAGCATCACTTTGAGCAGTTGCGGCTCGATTCGGTGAGCCGCAGTTTCACGAATGCGGAAGGGCAGGCGGTCGCGGCTTTGCAGGATCTCGATCTGAACATCCGGCGTGGCGAATTCATCGCGCTGCTCGGACCTTCGGGCTGCGGTAAATCGACGGCGCTCAATTGCATTGCCGGTTTGCAGCCATTGAGCGGGGGTGGCATCTGGCTCGACGATAAACGCATCGACGTGCTGCCGCCGGAAAAGCGCGGCTTCGGCATGGTGTTCCAGAACTATGCGCTGTTTCCCCATATGAGCGTGCTCGACAACGTCGGCTTCGGACTGAAGATGCGCGGTGTCGGCAAGAGCGACGCCATGCGCCGGGCGCGTGAAGCGCTGCAGCTCGTGCAACTGGTCGGGCATGAGCGCAAGCTGCCCGGACAGTTATCCGGCGGTCAACAGCAGCGTGTCGCGATTGCGCGGGCGATCGTGATCGAACCGCCGCTGATTCTGATGGACGAGCCGCTGTCGAATCTCGATACGAAACTGCGCATTGAAATGCGCGCGGAAATTCGCCGCATCCATAGCCAACTCGAGCGAGCGACGCTCTACGTGACGCACGATCAGGACGAAGCGCTGTCCATGGCTGATCGTATCGTCGTGATGAAAGAGGGCGTGGTGCTGCAGATCGGCACGCCGAAAGAGGTCTACGCGCGGCCACGGAACTTGCACGTCGCGCGGTTCATGGGTTATCGCAACGTGGCGGAATTCGTGCTCGAAGGCACGCAGGGCGATGGGGTCGCGGTGAGTGCGAACGGCGTGCGTCTGATTGGGACGCCCATGGACGGTTTCAACGGCAAGCGCGTGAGCGTCGCGTTGCGCCCTGAGGACATGGAGCGTGCAGCACCTGACGCGGGAAACGCGTTCGACGCGCTGGTCACCACCGTGGAATACGGCGGCCACGATTCCCTGCTGCGGGTGAAGACCGCGTTCGGCGACTTGTGGGCGCGCATTGCCGGCGAATTCGAAGAGGGCGAGCGCATCAGTCTGCGCGTGCCGCCGTCGCGCACGCTGGTCTATGACCGAGAGGCCGCATGAACACACCCACGCTGTCACCGCCACGCGCATCCGTTGCGCCGCGCGACGCCAAAGCGTGGCTGGTTGCGCCGGCGCTGATTTTCATCGCCGCTTTGTTCATCTATCCGTTCGCGTATGGCTTGATGCTGTCGTTCAAGCCGATGAACGGCGGCGGCCTGTGGGCCAACTATCTGACGTTCTTCACCGATACGTCGATGTGGCCGACCATTCTCGTCACGCTCAAGCTCGCTGTGCCCGCTACGCTGATCAACGTCGGCGTGTCGGTTCCCGTGGCGTTCGCGCTGCGCCGCAATTCGCCTTATCAGAAGCTCATCACGACGCTGCTGGTGATTCCCGTCACGCTCGGCACCGTGCTGATCGCCGACGGCATGCTCACGTACTTCGGCCCGAACGGCTGGTTTCCTCAGGCGTTGCAAGGCCTGCATCTCTATACCGACGAAGTGCGCTTGACGCATAACTTCTGGGGCGTGTTGATCTCGCTGATCGTGTCGGGTTTTCCGTTTGCGTTTTTGCTGACGCTGTCATACGTGACCGGCATCGATCCGACGCTCGCGAGCGCTGCCGCCACGCTCGGCGCTAGTCCGTGGCAGCAGTTTCGCCGCATCTATCTGCCGCTGCTGGTGCCAGGTTTGACGATGGCCGCGTGTTTGTCTTTCGTGCAGGCGTTCTCGGTGTTTCCGTCTGCGGTGCTGCTGGGGGCGCCGGCGGGGCCCTCGCGTGTGATGTCGATCGCCGCGGCCGAAGCGGCGTTCGAAAGCTACGACTATTCCCTCGCTTCCACAATCGCGATGGTGATGGGCTTCGTGCAGCTTCTGGTGGTTGCCGCCATGCTCGGCGCGCGCCGCTTCTTCTACCGCGGTCCGACGACGGGAGGCAAAGGCTGATGGCTGCCGATCAGCGCGCCGCGCATGCTGCGTGGTCCGCGTCCGACTCGAACGAAAACCACGACGGCGCACAGCAACCCGGCAAGCGCATGAAGCAGCGCGCCAGTGCGCCGGGCCGCATCTGGCTTGTGCTGGTGTGGGGGGCGATGGTGTTTTTCCTCGTCAACGTGGTGTTGCTGATTGCGACGGTCGCGGTGAACTCGGTCGCGACCCGCTGGTTCGGCACCTTGTTGCCGCAAGGTTTTACGCTGCATTGGTACGCGCAGGCGTGGAGCGATTTTCAACTGGCGAGCGTGTTGTGGGTCACGGTCGAAGTGGTCGGGGCGGTGGTGGTGTTGTCGGTTCTGCTCGGTGTGCCCGCGGCGTATGCGCTCGCCCGCGTGCAGTTTCCGGGCAAGCGCGTGGCAATGCTGATTTTCCTTCTGCCTTTGATGGTGCCGCCCGTGACCTACGGCATTCCGATGGCGACCGTAATGTACAAAGTCGGTCTCGCGGGCACGCTGGGCGGCGTGATTCTGGCGAATCTCGTGCCGGCGCTGCCGTTCGTGATCCTGGTGATGACCCCGTTCATCGAGCAGATCGATCCCAATCTCGAAGCGGCGGCGCGCATCTTCGGCGCCAACACGTTCCGCTATTTCCGCTACGTGCTGCTGCCCTTGCTGGTACCCGGCATGCTGGCCGCGGGCTTGCTCGTACTGGTCCGCACTATCGGCATGTTCGAGCTGACATTCTTTACGGCGGGGCCGGCCACGCAAACGCTGGTCGTCGCGTTGTACTACGCGGTATTTTCAACCGGTGTGCGCGCCCCGCAGTCGATCGACGCGATGGCGATGATCTACATGGCGATCACGCTGATCTGGGTGCTGATTGCCCTGCAGTTCGTCAGCCCGACCCAGATCGTGTCACGCGTGAAAGAGCAGAAGCGCTGAACTGCTGAATCCCGGTGCCGGGGTGCGCAAAGCGGCACAGCCGAACGAGGGCGCACGCAGGCGCAGAGCCCGGGATTCAACGAGCCTGCTGAGGGTTCAATACCCCACGCGATACACCCGGCCCGTTTGCGCGCCTTCCACGCTGCGCAGATAGGCCTGCGCGGCACGTTCGGCGCTCACCGGCTCGAAGCCGCGGAAGTAGGGGGCATACGCATCGAGCGCTTCGGTCAGTACCGTCGGGCTCACCACGTTGATGCGGATGCCGCGCGGCAACTCGATCGCGGCGCCCCGCACGAAACCTTCCAGGGCCAGATTCACGGTGGTTGCATTCGCGCCTTCGCGAATCGGCTCGTCGCCGACAATGCCGCTCGTCAGCGTGAACGAGCCGCCGTCGTTCACGTACTGCTGGGCGCCCAGCACGACGTTGATCTGACCCATTAGCTTGTCGCGCAGACCAACCCAGAATTGCTCGACGCTCATCTCCGGCAGTGGGCCGAAATGCAGCTTGCCGGTGGCCGTGACAACGCCGTCGACCTTGCCGATCTCGCCGAAGAGGCGCTCGATGCTGGCCGGGTCCGTGCTGTCGACGCGATACTGGCCCCGCGTCGCGCCCACTTCGATGACTTCATGGCGCGCTTTCAATGCTGCGCTCACTGCCTGGCCGACCGTGCCCGTGGCGCCGATCACGACGATCTTTTTCATTCGCTGCTCCGTTGGGTAATGAATCTGACGTCGATTGTGTCGGCGTTCGGCGAGCGGAAATAGCCTGTTCGGCTTGCAGGACTTGCAACCCGGAGTTTCCAATCCGTGACGGGACGCGCGCCGTCATTCAAACGGCGCGCGCTTGGGAATGGACTGAGTAATCGATGGAAACGGGCCAATTCAAACGAATACGCGCAGTGCTCGACGTGGCCGCGGCGTCCGTGCTTCCAATATTTATTTCGACCGATGTAATTCGATTACGCGAGTGGGTCGTAAATGATTAAGGGCGTAGTGAATGCGCCCGCGTTCGCGACGGCTGCGGATCGAGTGCGGATCGTCGAACGGATCGTCGGCTGAATCGGGTCCTTGCGGCTCGACCATGCCCTTGTCGATGACCGTGCAGCCGGGTTCGAGCGCCAGCAGCAGGTGATTGCCGCCAACCCGGCTGTCGAAGCCGGCCATGCCGTCGTGCGCCTCCGGCACGCTGTTGATCAGGGTGGCGTTGCTCGTCGTGATTTCGTCGGGCGAGATCGGGCTGTGGCCCGCGATGCGGGCGGCTTCGAGGTTCTTGCCGTCGGTGTCGACCGTGCTGTCGTGGGTGCGGTCGTTGTGCAGCTCCGTCGTGCGAGGGCCGCTGGTGCGCGGTTGTTGGCTGGCGCCTGCTGGCTGGTTGATATCGTTGTTCATCATGCATTCTCCGTTGAAGAGGACATGGTTGAAGTGCGGCAAAACCCGTTCCTGCTACGCACGATTTTGTTGTGCGGTGAGTTTGTACTCGCGTGCCGCGCTTGCCTCGCGCTTATGTGCACTGATGTATGCGGGCATTTCGCCTCGCGATTGCGTCCGGCAATCCTTTCGTTTTTTTTAATGGACGCCTATTTTCTACAGAGTATGATCTTACTCCGACAAGTGAAGCGCGGTTAAATTGACGACATGCGTTGACGACATGCGTCCGGTTGTTTTTACATGGCCGACAATGAGCAAACGCGCTACTCAGAACATCTTACGGGGCCGTCAGGGCGGGTGACACATGCACTTCGATGCTGCATTCACACATCGCGGCTATTTGCTGAACTGCGCGCCGGCGCGCGCGGGCGATGGTACTTGGCAACCTTATGTAGTCATCTCCCGCTCGAGCGACGGCGAACTGGTCGCCAACCGTTTTTTTCCCACCGACTTGCGTTTTCCTGACGAAGTCGCCGCTATTGCCCATGCGCGCGACTGGGCGGTGCGCTGGATCGACGCGAGCAGCGTGACCATCTGAAGCATCCGGCATGCCGGGCAGCCGCGCCGCGTTGCGCGGGCCACGGCAAAACGCGGTAATCTCTTGGGACAATCACTCTGAACCGTACCTGGCGTACGGCGCTGTCCTTTTATGCCTAACGTGCCTTCCCCCAACTGGGGCCTCGAACAGATCGTTGCGGACTTGCGCGCCTCGCGCGAGGAGTTGCATCGCACGCGGCATCCGCTCGGCATTCGCGAACTGCCGTCGCGCGATGCGGTGGTCGCCATTGTCACCGGCTTGCGTGCGGCGCTGTTTCCGACGCACTACGGCGCTCCCGATCTGACTGACGAAACGGTCGACTATTACGTTGGCCATACACTCGAAAGCACGTTGCGATTGCTTGCCGAACAGATCCGGCGCGCCTTGCGCTTTCTGCCCGAGTTCGGGGAGACGCCCGATGCGGATCTGAAGGCGCGTGCGTACGAGGTTGCGCGGGAATTCGGCACGCAGTTGCCCGGGATTCGCGCATTGCTGGTGAGCGATATTCAGGCCGCTTTCACTGGCGACCCGGCCGCCCAGCACATCACGGAAATTCTGCTGTGTTACCCGGGCGTATGGGCGATGACGCATCACCGTCTTGCGCACGCGCTGCATCGCCTCGGCGTGCCCTTGCTCGCGCGCTTCATCAACGAGATTGCGCACTCCGCGACGGGCATCGACATTCACCCGGGCGCGACTATCGGGCCGAGTTTCTTTATCGACCACGGCACGGGCGTCGTGATCGGTGAGACCGCGATCATCGGCGAGCGTGTGCGCGTTTATCAGGCCGTGACGCTCGGCGCGAAGAGCTTCGCGGCCGACCTTGACGGCACGCTGATCAAGGGCAACGCGCGCCATCCGATCGTTGAAGACGACGTTGTGATTTATGCCGGCGCGACGATTCTCGGCCGCGTGACCATCGGTCGCGGTTCGGTGATTGGCGGCAACGTGTGGCTGACGCACAGTGTGCCGCCGGGCAGCAGCGTGTCACAGGGCAAGATCCGGGAGAGCGACCGCACGGACGAGGGGCGTGGGCGATGAGCGGGGCGGCTTGCCTGTCATCTTGTGCTTTGCAGCGTAGCGTGGCGCGCTGCAATTCGACTGGCAACCCACGGCGCGTTATCGCTGCGCACATTCGCGCGTGTCGTGCCGCGCCGCACGCTCCTTAATTTCGACAAGGCGCACCATGCCGCACGGCCGCGTTCACATGCCTCGTTGTGCGATTGCCGGCGTCGAGGCGACGGTAGCCGAAACGGCGCATTCGTTTCCGCGCCATTCGCACGACCGGTTCGGCGTTGGCGTAATCGTGGCTGGCGGGCATCGATCGTCGAGTGGGCGCGGCGTGGTTGAAGCGCGGGCGAGCGATGCGATCATGGTGAATCCGGGGGAGGTGCATGACGGCAGCCCGCTTGACGAGCGCGGCCGGGCATGGCGCATGCTGTACTTCGAGCCTTCGATGCTATCCGATGTTGCGGTCGAGCTGAGCGGTGCGGCGTCGCACGAGGTCGAACTGACGCAACCTGCGATACACGATCCGTTGCTGAAGAGCTTATTCGAGCGCGTGTTCGCGGTAGCGGTGGAAGCGCGAACCGTGCCGGACGATCTGGTGCGGGAGGAGGCGATGCTCGATTTGCTTGGGTATCTGATCCGAACGCACGCGAGCGCGAATGCACGTTCGCGACTATTACCGTCATTGAGCCCGATTGCACGAGCGAGGGCTCGCATCGACGACGACCCTTCGTCACCGCTCACGTTAGCCGATCTGGCGGCGGACAGTGGCATGAGTCGTTTTCAGTTACTACGCGGCTTCGCGCATGAGACGGGACTTCCGCCGCACGCCTACCGGATGCAGCGCCGGGTGATGCTTGCGCGACAACTGATCGCCGGCGGAGCAAACCTGGCCGCAGCCGCGGCCGCCGCTGGATTTGCGGACCAGAGCCACATGACGCGGGCGTTTGTCCGATTGCTGGGGATTACACCGTCGAACTACGCATCGGCGAAGCGAGCATAACCGCAAGAAGGGGCGCACAGGAGGGTGGTTGAACAACCGCCACGGCGCGCGCAGCGCCGCCGGAAGTATGACGCCCTTGTCACCGGGGCGGAATGTGCGAGAACACAGATTCCAGATGCACCACTACCGTGGCTGCGCGGGGTACCCACTTATGAGCTGGCGGTTTGAGCCGCTTTCTTTTGCCTACTTTTCTTTGCGGCAGGCAAAGAAAAGTAGGTGCCGCCCCGCACAGGGGCAACGCTAATAGACCACTACCAAAGCAAGGAAAGGCCAAAAAAAAACCAGAAGACGCGAGTCAAAGCCACCCCCATCCCCGCAAAACCGAAACCCCGAGCACCCCATGCATGCCATGCCCCCCATGCCCCCAAACACGCTCCCCAACAAAGTAAGCAACAACCCACGCAACCGCAACAACAATCAAATCACAGTGCCCACTATTCCAGAGCTTCAATGAGTGCCGCCCGGCGACCCACGGCACACCCAGCGGATTAGGCCAATCGGCCAACAGATGCATCAACCCGCCGCAAGCAAACCCAAACGCGGGCGCAGCATAACCAGACCGCCCAAGCCAGTGATAAGAAACCACGAGCAACGCGACCCACCCCACCCCCCAATGCGTCAACGTACGATGGGTGATCCACAGTCTTCGTGCGCGTGACCACCATGCCACTTCCAGCCAATCTGGCGCCGTACTCCCGGCCACCCCGGCGATGAAACTCAACAGCACGCCGAGATGAAACGAGCCGCCTCCACCGACGCGCGCGACGGCCGCCGCCGCGATAACACCGGCCGCGAACCCGGTCGCGTGATGTGCTTTGCTGGATGCCATCGAACCTCACGACGCAGCGCGCCGGATAAAAGTCAGGGGGCGGGTATGTTCGCAGATGAGCGGATAAAAAAATAGCCGACACGCGATATAAAAAATCACGTATCGGCGTGGCTTGGAGGGCGCCGCTCAATCACGCAACCGTGCGACCAAAAACTCAGGAGGTCGCACAGCGCGCAATGTCGAAGCGCATTTCCGGTTCAGGCGGATCGTCCGGTGCATTCGCGGGACGCATCACCTTGATGACCGAGCCGGCGTTGTACGGCGTCAGCGTGACGAAATAGGAGGTGTTCGAATCGGAACCGACCGCGATCTCGGTCGCCCCGCCGACGCGCGACATTCGCACACGCGACAGCTTGTCTTCGAGGCAATCGGCGATATAGGCAGGGGCACGTTGCGAAGACACGTACATCATCGGTTGGGACGCATCGCGGGCGGGACCGCTGGAAGAGCCACAGGCAGCGAGAAAAGCAGTGACGGCAACAGCGGGGGCAAGCAGGAGAAGTCTTTTCATGGTTCGGTCGTCGGCGTCCCCGGTCGTACTCGGGAACTTGGGGCGCGGGCGAAACGCGACGCGCTTGAACGCAGCGTCATGCTTCGCGACGAAACCGCCGTTCAACCGCAGCGACGTTACGACGTAGCGACATAACGGCGTCGAGGCAAGGAAGGCAGCCGGCCTTAGTATACCCACGGCGTGCTTGCGCCGTCACCATGACTACGTGGAAATGTGAGAACGTAAGCCGCATGAAAAAACCGCGCGTAATCGTGTCACGCGCGGTTTCGGTTGTGGAGCGAAGAGGTGCGCCGCCTACAAGTGCTATCAACGCAACGAGAGCAATTTAGAAGCGGTGACGCAGGCCCACAGCAGCGGCAACCTGGTTGCCGGTCGACGACGGCGCCAGCGTGTTGATCGCCGCCACGTTCGCACCGAAGTTGCCGAGTTCGCCCGATGCATGCTGGTACACACCTTCCACGTACACGTCGGTACGCTTGCTCAGCGAGTAGTCGCCTTGCAGCGACACCGTGTGCCACTTCGGATCGCCCGAGCCGTTCGACCCCGACATCTTGCCGTCGGTGAACGTGTAGGACGCGGCGAGGCTGAGCGCCGGCGTCAGTGCGTATTTGCCGTTCAACTCGTAGTTGTCCAGATGCAGGTTCGTGCCCGCGACGCCAGGCAGCGTGACACCGCCGACGTCCACGCCGCTGATGCCGTCGAGTTGCGTGTGCGTGTACACGAAGCCTGCCGTTGCCGGCCCGTACGTGTAGTTGATGCCGGCGCCGAACGTGCGCTGCAGGTTCGCCGCGACTGCGGCAGTACCGTCGCCTTGCGAGACGGCGCCGCTCAGGTTCGAGCTGCCCGAGTTGTTCAGTTGCAGATAGGCGGCCGCGACACTCAGCGGACCGTTGTCGTACGAAGCGCCGGCGCTCCACGCGCGGTTGTTCGAGAACTGGCCAGCCGAATTGCTGAAGCCATACAGACCGCCGAACTTGAGGCCGGCATAGTTCGCGCTCGTGTACTTCACGGCGTTCTTGATCGAGAACGAGTTGTCCAGATTGTCGTTATCGAACGGGTGAGCGGCCAGATTGTTGCCGAAGCCCGCGCCCGCTTCGGACAGCGGCGCGAGGTAATCGACCACGGAGTCGTACTGGCGGCCGAGCGTCAGCGCGCCGTATTGATCGCTCTTCAGCCCGACAAAAGCCTGACGGTTGAACATCGTGCTGCTCTCGGTATCCTGGCCGTTGTTCAGATTGAAGCCGTTCTCCAACGTGAAGATGGCATGCAGGCCGCCACCAAGGTCTTCGCTGCCGCGCAGACCGAAGTAGGTGTTCGATACGGAACCGCTGCCTTGTTGCCAGTTGCTGTGGCCGCCCTGGTTGTTCGAGTAGACGAGGCCGGCGTCGAGCGTGCCGTACAACGTGACGCTGCTCTGTGCGTGGGCCGTGATGGCGAACGCACCCATGAGACCTGCTGCGATGAGGGTTTTTTTCATGTTTAGATAACTCCGGGACAGTGCGTAGAGAATCGCATTCCAGTGCGTGAGCCGATTCCACCGGCTGCCTGACGATCCGCTGCGAAGTGTATTCCTGCTATTAATATGTTTAAGCGCGTATGACACAACAATGATTTTTCTATTTCGCAATGACGATTTGTAATTGCGTAAGTGCGGATAAGTAAAGGAGAAGCATCCGGATTCGCCGGTGCTGTAACTATTTGTCAAATTATCGATGTTGCTCGATCGCGACGCTCGCGCTTCGTCATATCCGGTAAGGATTTTGGGCGAATCGTTAGGCGAATCCGATTCATTCTGTTTTCTGCAACGCACTCTTCCAATTCGGATGGTCTATCCGGGCGTATTACGGTTCTACAATCCACTTCACCCCTTGACCAGGGGTGTCTTTTTCATCTTTTATACGCGGCTTTCGGGCCGCGTTTTTTTGAAACTTTTATAATGAATTAATAAGTTCCCATGCATAACGAAATGCACTATTTCGCGTAACGACGAGCTCGCACCGGCTTATCCAGTCGTCAGAGGGCGGATTGAGCGCGCGCGGGGCGGGTAGAATCGCAGGCTTGAGATGTGTTTCCGCCCCGCGAACGTGAGTAAACCTGTAATGACCGATACCCCCCTTCCATCGTCCGACACCCCTGCTATCCCCACGACGGAAGGCGCGCCCGAAATCCACGAAGCCATCCCCGAGCAGCTTGACGAAGCGCAGCCGGAAACCGTGCACGAAGCGCGTCTGTGGCGCGACGACGGCTGGACCGCGCGCGTCATCAAGAACGAAGACGATGAAGGCTGGGCCGTCGCCATGATCAAAGACGGCGAAGCGGAACCGGCGCTCGTCGGTCCGTGGACGATGGGCCGCAACAAGAAAGATCCGAAGCCGCTCGACACCTCGGCATTCAACACGCTGGTGAAAACCGCGTCTGAGGTGCTGCGCCGCCACGAGCAGCAACTGCGCGCCCAGTTGCATAAAGAAGTGCGCGTGGCCAGCGCGGACGGTAACGACGAACTCGACATCACGCTCGACATCGTTCCCGACGAAGACGAACCGTACGCGCTGCTGACCGCGCTCGACACGTTCGGTGAACAGCTCGCGCAAGTGCAGGTCGCACCGAACTTCAAGCTCAGCAAGGCGAGCGCCGCTGCGTGGGTCGAGAACGAATTTCGCCGCCCGGGCTGAGCCGGGCGTACCACGGTTTACTGACAAACTGCCAAATTTAATATTACTTAAAGCTGTCAATATACTTTCACATTGACTTCATAGAATCCTCGCGTCATAGCGGCGCGAGCGTGAACCATGCGGTTTTGGATCTGAGTGCGTGCCGGCTGTGCAATCACCCACGCTACCCAAAACCTGGATCACGACAACATGGCAGAGCAGCTCGACCTTTCCCGCCGCAAGGCCCTGAAAATACTCACTGGCGTGCCGATGCTGCCGTTAGGCGGCCTCGCTACGGCGTCGATGCTGAGCGCCTGCGGTGGCGGCGACGACCTGGCAACGCCGGTCAAGCCGGTGGCGAACTTCGTGTCGGCGGCCTTCAGCGCCATGGCCGCGCCGACGCTGGCGGACCCCGCCGCGATGGCGAAAACCACGGTCGGCTCCACCCTCACGGTGCAACTGAGCGACGGCAGCAGCCGCTCGTTCAAGCTCGCTTACCAGCCGTTCTTCGTGACCGGCGACATGGTGCCGAACATCAAGGGCGGCACGATCCTGGCCGGCGGCTACTTCGACATCAATAATCAGCCGATCATCGATAAATCCGTTTCGGGTAAGGAGCGCCAGTTCTATTCGGACTGTCCGGACGGCAGCTCGCTGATCCGCCTCGACAAGCCGACGGTCAAGGGACTCAAGGGCAATGCGGTATTTGCGGTCGTGCAGTTCGAATACACCACCCGCGATCAGAGCCTGAAGTCGATGTACGGCCAGTTGCCTTCGCCGATTGCCGTGCTCACGCTCGATCAGGACCCGGCTACCGGCAAGCTCACTCTGGCGGGTTATTCCAACGTGGATACCTCGAAGGCCCACGGCTTGTGGATCACGTGCGGCGCGAGCCTGTCGCCGTGGAATACGCATCTGTCGAGTGAGGAATACGAGCCGGACGCTTCCACGATCGCGACCAATAGCCAGTTCAAGGGCTTCAGCCGCAGTCTGTTCGGCGACGAAACCACGGCCAACCCGTATCACTATGGCCATCTGCCGGAAGTGACCGTGAATCCCGACGGCACCGGCACGATCAAAAAGCACTACTGCCTTGGCCGCATCTCGCACGAACTGATTCAGGTGATGCCGGACAAGCGCACCGTGCTGATGGGCGACGACGCGACCAACGGCGGCCTGTTCATGTTCATCGCCGATCGCGAGGCCGATCTGTCGGCCGGCACGTTGTATGTGGCGAAGTGGACGCAAACCTCATCGAGCGGCGCGGGCGCGGCGACGCTCTCATGGATCAATCTGGGCCACGCGAGCAGCGACGAAATCGAGGCGCTCGCCAACCAGTTGCGCGCGAGCGACATCATGGACATCGCGACCAGGGATCCCGCCGATCCGACTTACACGAAGATCAACTACAACGGCACCTTCAATTGGGTGCGCGTCAAGCCGGGCATGACCAAGGCGGCGACCTTCCTCGAAACGCACCGCTATGCCGCGTTGGCAGGCGGCAGCATGGGCTTCACGAAGCTCGAAGGCACGACGGTCAATATCAAGGACAAAGTGCTGTACTCGGCGATGTCGCGCATCGAGAAATCGATGGTGCGCGGTAATGCTGCGTCGACCGATGTCGCGGTTGACAAGACCATCAACGCTGGTGCGGTCTACGCGTTGAACATGAAGGGCGGCCAGCGCGACCGCAGCGGCGGCGCGATCAACAGCGAGTGGGTGCCGGTCGATATGGCCGCGCCCGCGGCGCTGGTCGGCGAGGATCTGGCGCCCGCCGACGCGCTCGGCAACACGGCGAACGCGGATCGCATCGCGAATCCGGACAACCTGAAGTTCTCCGAAAAACTGCGCACGCTGTTTATCGGCGAAGACAGCGGCATGCACGTCAACAATTTCCTGTGGGCTTACAACGTTGACACGAAGACGCTCGCGCGCGTGTTGTCGTGCCCGGCGGGCGCGGAGTCGACGGGCCTGCATGCGGTCGACGAAATCAACGGCTGGACTTACGTGATGAGCAACTTTCAGCACGTCGGCGATTGGGAAACACCGTTGCACGACAAGGTCCAATCGACGCTCGATCCGCTCGTGCGGGCGAACTATAAGGACCGTTTTGGCGCGACGGTGGGGTATCTGACGGCGGATCCGGCGGGGATCAAGCTGTAGGGGACTGGCGGTGCCGGGCGGCAGCGCGCCGCCCGCCTCAACTCCGTTTGCAGAAAATCGCCGTGATGAGCGGCGCCACGCGGTGCACGATCGCCGTGCTGCCGGCTTCGGTGAGCGCGTTCTGGACTTTGGATTCGCCGCCGAACACCACCACGCCATAAGCCGAACGGGCTACCGGCTCGCCATCGCCGACGCGAAACATCGGGTCGTCTTTTTCGTAGCCGACCACCGCGAAAACGTGAAAGCCGTAGGCGGTCAGGTCGGCGCCCCGGGTCGGTGAAAACGCATTGATGGAGTTGCTTTCGACTCGCGTCGGCTTCGGGTCGATCAGCTGTTGCTGGGCGAGATCGGCAATGAACTGATGACCGCTTTCATTGCAGGTCAGCGGTGTGTCGAGAGCGGCGGCGTGACTGGTAAGCGGCAGCGCCGCGGTGGTCAGCGCGAGGAGTGCTGAGAAAAACAGGCATTTCATAAGCGTGAATAACGACCTGCGTTCGATGTAGTGTGTTCGCAACGGGTGGCGGCCAAATGCCGCGACCCAAAAAACGCTGCGCATCGAAGTGATCCGTCATGACAGGCGCAACTGGATTCGCACTTTAACGTGATTCGGCATACTTTGCCCACCAGCCGGCACTTGAGGGGCACGCGAGGCCTTAAGAAAACGTTAAGGAATAAAGCACGCTTTCGCGATCCCGTATATATTTCCGGGTTATGAATTCCCTACCAAAAATTCCGTCGAACGTTCCGGCCCCGAGGACATGGGATGCGCGGCTCGCCCGCCGGCTTGTCACGCCGCTCGTCAACACGTGGGTTACGCCAAACCATCTGACCACGCTGCGCCTGCTGATCGGCGTGGCGGGCGCGCTGTGCCTCGCTCGCGGCGGATTTGCCTCAGCCAATGCGGGCGCCTTTCTGATCGTGCTGTCGAACTTCGTCGACCATACCGACGGCGAGCTCGCGCGCATCGGCGGAAAATCGAGCCGGATCGGTCATTTTTACGATCTGGCTTGTGACGCGCTCGTGACCGTCATGCTGTTCGTCGGCATGGGAATCGGTACGACGTATGTCGGCGCATTGAAAGTTTCACCGGGATGGCTCGGCGCCGTGGCCGGCGTTGCGGTCGCCCTGATTTTCTTCCTGCGTATGCGCATCGAGGACATGGCGGGCAAGGCGGGCACCAAACAGGCTTCGGTGGGCGGATTCGAAACCGAAGACGTGTTGTATCTGCTGCCCATTGTCACGCTGACGAGCGTCGTCACACCGTTCGTAGTGGTGGCGTCGATTGGCGCGCCGCTCTTTGCTGCATGGGTCGTGGTCGATTACTGGCGCGTTTCGCGCCGCACTGCCCGCCTGGCGGCCGTCCCTGCCAAGCAACCTGAAACCAGTCAAATGTGGGCCAGTGAATGAGTATGCACGCCGAAGACGACGTGATCGCGCCAATCTCAGTTGAACGCTCGCCGGTTACGCCGGCCGCGCCTGCGCCGAATGCCGATCGCGCGGTGGCGAGCCGTACGCGGACCTTCAACACGCCGCGGCTCTCCAGGGATTTCGCCGAGCAGGGCGCGTTCCTGTATCTGGAAGATTTCCTCGCGCCCGAAGTCACTGACCAGCTCGTGCAGAGTGCGCGTGGTCTGCTCGACGAAGTGAACCGCAACTATCTGCCGGGCCACAAGCAGGGCGGCAGCGTGAGCCGCCATACGATCGACCGCCTCGCGCCGTTCATCGCCGAGCTGTACCGGTCGAAGGAACTGATCGGCTGGCTCGAGCAACTGAGTGGCGACAAGCTGCAGGTGTCGCCTGAAGACGATCCGCACGCGTATGCGCTGTATTACTACACGCGGGCCGGCGACCACATCGGCTGGCACTACGATACTTCGTACTATGACGGCCGCCGCTACACGTTGTTGCTCGGCGTGATCGACGAATCGTCGTGCCGGCTCGACTACGAATTGCACACACGCAATCCGGACGTGCCGGACCAGCCGGGCTCGGTGCAGATTCCGCCGGGCGGCCTGGTGTTCTTCGACGGCGACAAGCTGCGGCATCGCATCACGCCGGCTGGCGCGAACGAAATGCGCGTGTCGCTGACTTTCGAGTACGTCACCGATCCGAATATGCGGCCGTGGCGCCGTTTCATCTCCAATATGAAGGACGCAATCGCGTACTTCGGTTTCCGTCAGGTCTTTAGTCAAATGACGAAGCGCGGCAAGGGCCACGCATGACACGCGCGGCCCTGATTCTGCTGTCGATCGGGACGGCGCTGTTTGTCGGCCTGCTCGCGTGGCAGGGCTTCGGCTCCGTTGCCTCGGCGCTGGCCGCGGCAGGCTGGGGGCTCGTGCTGGTCGCGGTGTTCCACCTCGTGCCGCTGGTACTCGATGCCGGCGCGATCGCGGTGCTGTTCCGGCGCCGGCACGACGGTGTGCATCATGACGTTACGCTGCGCGATGCGGTGTTCTCACGCTGGATCGGCGAATCGGTGAATAGTCTGTTGCCGGCCGGCCAGATCGGCGGCCCCGTGGTGATGGTGCGGCAACTGTCCCAGCGCGGCATGCGCATGCGCGACGCGGCGGCCGCCATTACCGTCAGCACGACGGCGCAAGCAGTCGCGCAAATCGTTTTCGCGCTGCTCGGGCTGCTGCTGTTCGGCGCTTACGCCGCACACGGCGCGCTTCACGACCTGCGGACCGCCACGCTCATTGCCACCGGCGTACTGGGCGCGATGATCGCGGGCTTCTATTACGCGCAGCGGCGCGGCCTGTTCGGCCGTTTGCTGGGCGTGGTCTCCAAGGTGTTCGGCAAACGCGACTGGTCGTCGCTGATGACGCGCGCCGAAGCTGTCGACGCCGCCGTGCAGGGAATCTACCGCGAGCGCGGCCGCGTTGCGGCGAGCTTTGCGCTGAGCCTGGCGGGCTGGATCGTCGGCACGGTCGAGGTGTGGCTCGCGCTGCGCTTTCTCGGTCATCCGGTCGACTGGGTCGACGCACTGCTGCTCGAAAGTCTCGGGCAAGCGATTCGCGGCGCGGCGTTCATGATTCCGGGCTCGCTCGGCGTGCAGGAAGGCGGCTATCTGCTGCTCGCGCCGCTGGTGGGCCTGCCGCCGGACGCGGCGCTGGCGTTGTCGCTCGCCAAGCGCGCACGTGAAATCCTGCTGGGTTTGCCGGGACTGCTGGTGTTGCACTTCAGCGAACGAAGCTGGCAACGGCGGCGCGCCACCGGGCGCGTACCGGTTGTCGATTAATCTCCGAATTTTTTCAAAGGACTGCGCATGCGTGCCATCATCCTCGCAGCGGGCCTAGGCCTGCGTCTCCAGCAACCGCCGCAGGCACAGTTCCCGAAGTGCCTGTTGCAGTTCGACGGCATGAGCCTGCTCGAACGGCATCTGCAGATGCTTGAAACCGCCGGCGTAACCGAGGTCGTGCTGGCGCTCGGTTTCCAGCCGGAATCGGTGCAGGCGGAACTGGAGCGCATCAACTGGCCGCATAAGGTGGAAACCGTGCTGAACCCGCGTTACGACCTGGGTAGCGTGCTGACGGTGCACACGGTGGCCGAGGCGCTCACGCGCGGCGGCGACGTGCTGCTGATGGATGCCGACGTGCTTTACGACGAGCGCATCCTGAACGCGCTGGTGGCGGGCGAAACGGTCAACCGTTTGTTGATCGACCGTGATTTCGAAGCGGGCGACGAGCCCGTCAAGCTGTGTCTGAAAGACGGCGTGCCGGTCGAGTTGCGCAAGCAGCTCGCCGTCAATCTCGAGTACGACACCATCGGCGAATCGGTGGGATTCTTCCGTTTCCGCCAGGAAACCGCGCAACGTTTCACGCAGATCGTCGCGGGTTACGTCGAGAGCGGCCGGGCCAACATGCCGCACGAAGAAGCGGTGCGCGACCTGCTGCTCGAGCGCAGTCAGGTATTCGACACGGCTGACGTGACCGGCTCGCCGTGGATCGAGATCGACTTCCCGAACGACGTCGCTCGCGCCAGCACCGAAATTCTGCCGTCGTTGCAACCGCTGGTCAGCGCGTCACGCTGAGTTCTGCTTCGGCATTTGTTTTTGAAGTGCTTCTGAATGGCATGATGAGCCGGCTATATTCCGGCTCATCATCGCATCGCGTTTTCTTCCTTTTTTACTCCTGTTTTTCGTAGGCTGTGCCGCGTCGTTGCGCGCTCAACTATTCGGTACCGGATAGCAAGCCGCGATTAGCGAATGCCAAAGGACACTGTTTAGCAACATCTGTTGTCGTTGCAGTGCGATAATTGCCGCTTTACACCGGCGGCCTTGCAGCCCGCCGTCATGCCAATGCCTCTCCCTTTAGGCACTTTCATTGTTCCGCTGATCGTCGCGTGTGCGATGTTCATGGAAAACGTGGACGGCACGGTCATCGTGACGTCGCTGCCAGTTCTGGCGCGCGATCTCGGCCAGGACCCCATCACCCTCAAGCTCGCCGTGACGGCTTATGTCATCGGCCTCGGCGTCTTCATTCCGATTTGCGGCTGGGTTGCCGACCGCTTCGGCTCGCGCACCGTGTTTCGCACGGCAATTGGCATCTTCATGGCCGGCTCGCTGATGTGCGCGGCGTCCACTTCGCTTGGCACCTTCGTGGTTGCGCGCTTCGTGCAAGGTGTCGGCGGCGCGATGATGGTGCCGGTGGGGCGCATCATTATTTTCCGCTCGGTGCCCAAGTCGGACTTCATCCGCGCGGTCAACTATCTGACCGTGCCCGCGCTGCTCGGGCCGGTCGTGGGGCCGCCGCTCGGTGGCTTCATTACGACGTATCTGCACTGGCGCCTGATTTTCTTCATCAACATTCCGATCGGTTTGCTGGGGATCTGGCTCGCGAATAAACACATCGCCAACGTGCGCGAAGCGCATCCCGGCCGGCTCGACTGGACCGGTTTCGTATTGTCGGCGAGCGGGGCGTCGCTATTCATGCTGGGGCTCTCGCTGGTTGGCGGCGGACTGGTGTCCAATACCGCATCGATCGGCATGTGCGTGATTGGCGTGGTGTTGCTGGTGATTTACGTGCTGTACGCGAACCGCGTCGAATTGCCGGTACTCGATTTGCGGCTGTTGCGCATTCCGAGCTTTCACGCGAGCGTGGTGGGCGGCTCGCTGTTTCGCATCGGTCTCGGTGCGGTGCCTTTTCTGTTGCCGCTCGCGTTGCAGGAAGGTCTGGGCATGACAGCGTTCAAGTCCGGATCGATCACCTGCGCGTCAGCGTTCGGCTCGATCTTCATGAAGGCGGCCGCGTCGCGCATTCTCGGCCGCTTCGGTTTCCGCACGGTGCTGATGTTCAACGCCGGTTGCGCGGGCCTCGCCATTGCCGTCTACGGGCTGTTCTTTCCCGGCACGCCGCATTGGCTGATCTGGTGTGTGGTGCTGTTCGGCGGCTTTTTCCCGTCGTTGCAATTCACGTCGTTGAATACTCTGGCGTACGCGGATATTTCGAGCCGCGACGTCGGCCGCGCGACGAGTGTGGCGAGCGTGATCCAGCAGATTTCCTTGGGGCTCGGGGTGACGATCGCCGGCATTGTGCTGCAAATCTCGCATAACGTGCAGGGTCATTCGTCTATCGTGTTCTCCGACTTCTGGCCGGCGTTCCTCGTGGTCGGCCTGTTCTCGTTCCTGTCGATTCCGGTGACCGCGCGCCTGCCGCCAGGTGCCGGCGATGAAATTGCCCGCGGCAGCAGAGGCACCGCGTGAGTGCTCGCGCTTGCGCGGGTTCTTTTGGTGCGGCGCGGCAGCTGGGTTCGGAGTTAATTCGAACCGTCGCGGCTCACGATAATCGGCGTCGTCACGCGCGCGGTTTTTGTGTGCCGCAGCATGCACGCCATGCGCGCCACGGCTTCGCAAATGCTGGACCCGCATGTTATAAGCGCAAGGCAGCTTTCGTTCACGTCAGATGAAGAAGTCGTCTCGGAGGGGATCCAATGAAGTTGTTTCACAACGCCAAATCGTCCGTTAGCGGACTTGCGCTCGTCGCGCTCGTCTCCGTTTCAAGCGGCCTTCTCGAAGCCACTCCGGCCTTTGCCAAGGCGCCCGAGAAAGCGCAGCCGGCAGTTCTCACCGCTTCAGCCATTGCGGTCGCCGACAAGTACAGCGCCGACGCCGCGGAACAGATCTTCAAGGAAGGCGGCAATGCCGTCGACGCGGCAGTCGCGATTGCCTTCACGCTTGCCGTGACGTATCCGGAAGCGGGCAATATCGGCGGCGGCGGTTTCATGACGCTGTATGTCGACGGCAAGCCGTACTTCCTCGACTATCGCGAGCGTGCGCCACTGGCTGCAACGAAGAACATGTACCTCGACGACAAGGGCGAGGTCATCAAGGACATGAGCCTGTTCGGCTATCGCGCGGTCGGCGTGCCGGGCACTGTCGACGGTATGTGGCAGGCGCAACGCCGCTTCGGCAAGCTCAAATGGAAGCAGGTGCTTGCACCGGCGATTCACTACGCGCGCGACGGCTTCGTGGTCAGCGAGCAGTTGCAGCAACGCCGCGACGACGCAGCGAAAGACTTTGCCGGCAAGACCAACTTCGACACCTACTTCGGTAACCTGAAGCAGGGCGTGAACTTCAAGCAACCGGATCTCGCCGCCGTGCTGCAGCGTATTTCGGATCAGGGTGCGAAAGACTTCTACTCGGGCAAGACGGCGGATCTGATCGCGGCTTCCATGCGCGGTCACGGTCTGATTACGAAGGCCGATCTGCAGCAGTACAAGGCGGTGTGGCGTCAGCCGATCCAGGCAGACTGGAACGGCTACCACGTGATTACCGCGCCGCCTCCGAGCTCGGGCGGTATCGGTCTCGTGCAGTTGCTGAAGATGAAGGCCGACATCGCACCCGACTTCAAGGACGTCACGCTCAATTCCGCGCAATACGTGCACCTGATTGCCGAAATCGAGAAGCGCGTGTTCGCCGATCGCGCACAGTATCTCGGCGATCCGGATTTCTACAAGGTGCCGGTCGCACAACTGACCGACGACGCATACCTCGCGAAACGCGCAGCCGAGGTGAACCCGACTACGCCTTCGGATACGAAGAGCGTGCAGCCGGGTCTCGGCACGTCGATGCCGGAGAAGGCGGAAACCACGCACTTCTCGGTGATCGACAAGTGGGGTAATGCCGTGTCGAACACGTACACGATCAACGGCTACTTCGGCTCGGGCGTGGTGGCGGATCGCACGGGTATCGTGCTGAACGACGAAATGGACGACTTCTCCGCGAAGCCGGGCGTGCCGAACATGTTCGGCGTCGTGGGCAGCGACGCGAATTCGATTGCACCGAAGAAGCGCCCGCTGTCGTCGATGACCCCGACGATTCTCACGAAGGACGGCAAGGTATCGCTCGTGATCGGCACGCCGGGCGGCTCGCGCATCTTCACGTCGATCTTCCAGGTGATCAACAACATCTACGACTTCAACATGCCCTTGCAGGACGCGGTTGCGGCGATGCGTTTCCATCATCAACTGTTGCCGCCGAACACGATCTTCTGGGAGCCGTACAAGCCGATCGACGGCGAACTCGCCAAGCAGATCGCAGCGAAGGGCTACACGCTGAAGGGGCAGGATTTCAGCGGCGACATTCAGGCGATCAAGGTCAACGGCGACACGCCGGAAGCGGCAGCCGATCCGCGTGGCCGTGGTGTCACGCGGGTGATCCAGTGAACGCTTGAGTTGAATCGTTAAATAAAGCATCCAGGCGGCGCATCTTTGCGGATGCGCCGCAGGCAGAAAAAAGGCCTCGCACCCGATTGAGTGCGAGGCCTTTTTTATCCGTGAGCCAAACGCGTGTGAGGTTCTGTTGAGCCGCTCTGCAACGGCACGATCAGCTTGTTTGTTCGACCGGCGTCAAGGTCAATTCGAGTCGCTGCGCGCCGCGCAACACGGTCACGTTGACGGGCTTGTCGATACGCGACGCGTCGAGCGTGCGTTGCAGGCTATCGACGTCTTGCACCGCAAGCGTATCGATCGCGACGATCGTGTCGTCGGTGCGTAGACCGCCGAGCGCGGCCGGACTGCCTTTGACGATCTCCATGACGTGCACGCCGCTTGCCGAGTCCAGGCCGAAATAGCGCTGCACGCGGCGCGACAGCGGCCTCGTGGTGCCGGCCACGCCGATGTACGCGCGCCGCACGCGGCCATGCGCGAAAATCTGCATGATGACCCACTTGGCCGTATCGATCGCCGTGGCGAAGCAGATCGACTGCGCGCCGGGAATGATCGCGGTGTTCACGCCGATCACCTGGCCGGCGGAATTGATCAGCGGGCCGCCCGAATTGCCGGGATTGAGCGCGGCATCGGTCTGGATCACGTCGTAGATCATGCGGCCCGAATTCGAGCGCAGCGAGCGGCCAAGCGCCGAGACTACGCCGGTGGTCACGGTTTGCGCGAGCCCGAGCGGATTGCCGACCGCGATTGCGATCTGACCGGCTCGCAGCTTCGACGATTCGCCGAGTTCGACGTGGGGCAGCGGCTCCGGCGAGCCGATGCGCAGGACGGCCAGATCGCTGCCGGGATCGTCGCCGACCAGATCGGCGTCGAATTTCGCGCCGTCGGCGAGTGTCACCGTGATGTGGGTGGCGCCATGCACGACGTGGCTGTTGGTGAGCAGATAGCCGTCGGGCGTGAACAGAAAGCCCGAGCCGGTGCCGCCGCGACTGTCGCGCCCGGCGGGGGCGCCGGGCAGCCGGCGTTCGACGGAAATGAAGGCGACGGCCTGCTGAACGCGTTCCAGCGCGCCGATGACGGTGCGAGAATAGGCGTCGAGCAGGGCTTCGTCGGATAAAACGCTGAGTGGATCTGGCCCGGGGGCGTCGGATGCGGCGCGCGACAGGTCATCGATGAAGCGTGGACGGCTTCCCATGGCGATGCTCCGGATAAACGGAAATCCAGATGCGGGGCGGTGGAAGGGTTTTCAAGTGCCCACGCGGCGGGGGCGAGGCCCGGCTCCGGGGCACTTTCCCGTGCCGGGCGACGCCCGCTTCAACGCCAGCCTCAATGCCAGCCTCAACGCCAGCCTCAATGCCCGCTGCGCCATCCAAGCCCGTCCGGCGCTACCATGTGAACAAGGAGGTAGCCCATGAACTCGCCTACCACGTCAGCCGCAGCCTCTGCGTCGCCAAGTGTGCGAACCGACCCGGCGGAGCCGGCCGGCCCACGGATCGAATCGCTGAGCGCCATCACGCTCGCCACCCACGATATGCCGCGCGCGGTGCTGTTTTACGAAGCGCTGGGTTTTCCGATCAAATTCGGCGGTTCGAACGAAGCGTTCACGTCGTTCGCATTTGGCGGCTCGTATCTGAACCTGATTGTCGACACCCGTGCCCCGGTGAACTGGTGGGGCCGTGTGATCCTCTACGTCTCGGATGTCGACGCGCTCTACCGGAAGGCGCTGGCGGCGGGTTTGAAGCCGTCGCTCGAACCGTCCGATGCGCCATGGGGTGAGCGCTATTTTCACATTACCGATCCCGACGGCCACGAACTCAGCTTTGCGAAGCCGCTGCGTTAGGGCCTGGGCAGCCGCGCAAAAGTCGCTATCATGGCTCACCACCCGGCGCGCGGGCCGCGGGCGAATCCATCGCAGCAACGCGTGGCCGCCGCACCGGTAACACGGCTGACACCTCGCGCTTCGATAATCGAACCCGTTCGCGACACGCATGCGCCGCGCGCCTAACCATTTCCGTTGCCAGGAGAGTCCTAATGAAAGAGCTGGATCCGAGACCCGAGGCCGAAGTCATGGCAGAACGGCAACGCCGTTTCGAGGAAGACCTCATCGACGCGTACGACGAAGAGCTCGAAATGGAGGTCGACGACCGTATCATCGACGGCGCGGACGGCTTCTCGCCCGAACATCGCGAGGCGCGCAAGGTGTACTTCCGCGAGCTGTTTCGTCTGCAGGGCGAACTCGTCAAACTGCAGGACTGGATCGTGCAGACCGGCCATCGCCTGGTGGTGATTTTCGAAGGGCGCGACGCAGCGGGCAAGGGCGGCGCGATCAAGCGCATCACGCAGCGGCTCAATCCGCGCGTGTGCCGCGTGGCGGCCTTGCCGGCGCCGAACAACCGCGAACGCACGCAATGGTATTTCCAGCGTTACGTGTCGCATCTGCCGGCGGGCGGCGAAATGGTGCTGTTCGATCGCAGCTGGTACAACCGCGCGGGCGTTGAACGCGTAATGAATTTCTGCACCGACGACGAGTACGAAGAGTTTTTCCGCTCAGTGCCGGAATTCGAAAAGATGCTGGCGCGCAGCGGCGTGCAGATTCTCAAGTACTGGTTCTCGATCACCGACGAAGAACAGGAAATCCGCTTTCAGAACCGCATCCACGATCCGCTGAAGCAGTGGAAACTCAGTCCGATGGATCTGGAAAGCCGGCGCCGCTGGGAAGCGTATACGCAGGCGAAGGAGGTCATGCTGCAGCGCTCGCACATTCCCGAAGCGCCATGGTGGGTCGTGCAGGCGGTCGACAAGAAGCGCGCGCGCCTGAACTGCATTCACCATCTGCTGAGCCAGGTGCCGTACCACGAGATCGAGCATCCGATGGTCGAATTGCCCGCGCGGGTTTATCACGACGAGTACAGCCGCCAGCCGGTGCCGCCGTCGATGATCGTGCCCGAGATTTATTGAGCGGGCTGCGGGTTGCGGGTTTCGGCCCGTCAGGTGGGATAAAAAAAGCGCGGCAAAAACCGCGCTTTTTTTGCGTTCGCTGCAACCGGGCTTGCCCCGGCTACAGCGGTTCCGGCGCTTTCAGCCGATTCAGAACAGCATCCTGAACAGCCAGTACAGGCCGGCCGCCAGCGCGATGGAAACCGGCAGCGTCAGCACCCAGGCGAGGATCAGGCTGCGCACGGTGCCCCATTGCAAGCCGGAGCCGTTGGCCGCCATGGTGCCGGCCACGCCGGATGACAACACGTGTGTGGTCGAGACCGGCAAGCCGTACATGTCGGCCGCGCCGATCGTCAGCATCGCGACCACTTCAGCCGATGCACCCTGGCCGTAGGTCAGATGCTGCTTGCCGATCTTTTCGCCGACCGTGACGACAATGCGCTTCCAGCCGACCATCGTGCCGAGACCAAGGGCGATGGCGACCGCGACCTTGACCCACGTCGGGATGAACTTGGTGGCGTGATCGGTTTGCGCCTTGAAGTTGTCGATCGCCTTGGCATCGTCCGACGAGAAGGCCGGCTGCTTGCTCTTATCCATCAGGCGAATCGCTTCGGACGCGACATACATATTGTTGCGCACGTTATCGACGATAGCTTGCGGCACGGCCGCCATCGATCCCGATGCACCGACCTGCTGGCCGATCAGCGTGGTGAGTTGCTGCAAGGCCGGCACGGTGGCGGGCGTCAACTGACGGGTACGCACGTACGCTTCGACGTCGGCGCGCGGATTGGCGGACGGCGCCACGCCTTGCGTGTACTTGCCGAGGGTATCCGCGGCGTGTTGAGCCACGGCGATGAAAGTCTGCGTTTCCGCCGGCGTGACGGCCTTGTTCAGCGCATAAGCGGTCGGCACCGTGCCGATCAGGATCAGCATGATGAGCCCCATGCCTTTCTGCCCGTCGTTCGAACCGTGCGCGAACGAAACGCCCGTGCAGGTCAGAATCAACAGGCTGCGAATCCAGAACGGCGGCGGCTTCTTCCCCTTTGGCTCCGCATACAGCGCGGGAATCCGCACGACGGCCTTGAGGATCAACAGCAGCAAGGCCGCAGCGACGAAGCCGATCAGCGGCGAAAACAGCAGGGACTTGCCCACACCGAGCGCCTGATTCCAGTCCACGCCGCTTGTGCCGTTCGCGCCGTGCATCATTTGATTCATCAGCCCTACGCCGATGATCGAACCGATCAGCGTATGCGAGCTCGACGACGGCAGTCCGAAATACCAGGTGCCCAGATTCCAGATGATTGCGGCGATCAGCAGTGCGAAGACCATCGCGAAGCCCGCGCTGCTGCCCACCTGCAGAATCAGCTCGACGGGCAGCAGTTGCAGGATGCCGAACGCGACCGCGCCTGTTGAAGTCAGCACGCCGAGGAAATTCCACGCGCCGGACCAAACCACCGCAAGGTTAGGCGCGAGCGAATGGGTGTAGATCACGGTAGCGACTGCGTTGGCCGTGTCATGAAAGCCGTTGACGAATTCGAAGCCGAGCGCGATCAGGAGCGCAACGCCGAGCAGGAAATAGGGCAATACCGAGCTTTCACGAACCGGTTGTAGATCGCTTGCCAAGTGCATGGCGCAATACACTGCACCGATCGCAATCACGACGAGGAAAATGATGAGGCCAATACTGCGCCCCTTTTCTTCTGCTGCGCCCGGTTGCGGGTACGAGAGTTCCGGCATGGCATATGCCCCAAAAAGGTTATCGCGGAACTGCCGATCCTGCGGTGCCTGTGTGACGCAATGATGACGATGGCGTGACAGCTATGCGGGCCCGGATTCGCGAGAAGGGTGTGGAGGCCGTCGCTGCGGGGTAAGCTGCAGATTGCACGGCGCGCAATAATGATAAGTGGTCCGAAAATAACTAGGCATGGAATGCACGGTGCGCCATGGAATGGCGAGTTCGTTTCGACTCCCGTCAGGCCCGCGTGCGAACTCGTATGGCATAGCGCGATTCAGGATGTCCGAGGAGGCGCACTACGGATCGCCGCTCATGCAACGTGCATTTTCTGCCGGACATCCTCGTGCAGTTTAGGTGACGCGACGGCGGATATCCACCGGGACCTTTTTTTGCTAGGCTGACATAAATGGGCCTTTGAAGGACGTGCAGTGATGCAAGCAAGTCGCAAGGTCGGTAATCAGGCTGCGGATCGTGCATCGGCCGAAGCAGAGCCCTCTGCCCAGGCTGCCTTTGCGTCGTATGCGGCGCCGCTTGTCGATGCGGCGATCGAACATGCCAGTGAGGTGCATGAAGACGCGTCGCCCGAAGCGCTGCACAAACTGCGCGTGTCGCTGCGGCGGCTGCGCTCGTTGTGGTGGGCGTTCGAACCCTTGCTGGAAAAAGGTGGGAATACGCGCCAACGGGCGCTGTACAAGTATCTGGCTACGGCAGCCGGCAAGACGCGCGACTGGGACATTCTGATCGCGTTGATTGCCGGCAACGAGCCTGTTGCGTCTGAGTTGTCGCCGCAACTCCAGGCAGTGCGCGGCGACGCGTTGGCGACAAGTCGCGAAACGCTTTCGAACGCGGGCGTCAAACGTCTGTTGCAAGACGCGCTAAGCAGCGCCAGCAAGGAATTGAACACGGCTCATGAGCGGGTGCCGCTGCAAACGTTCGTCGATCAACGGGTGGCTGCTTCTGAACGTTCGCTAAAAAAACGCATAAAACGCGCGTCTCGCGCGAAGCGCTCCAACTACACCGCCTTCCACGACGTCAGAAAGGCCGGAAAAAAAGTGCGCTATCTGCTCGAGTTTTTCGAGCCGGTTTTGAGCGGCAACCACAAACGCGTGCTGAAGCGGTTGAAGCGGATTCAGAAGCGTTTTGGTGCGCTCAACGATATTGTCGCGAGCGAAATGCTGTTGCGCGACAACGTGGACTTGCTGGCCGGATCCGGCGATACCGACGCAGCGCTTCGCTGGTTCAGGAAGGAGCGCAAACGCCGGATGCGCGCGGCAGCGGGACTGCTGCGCAAACTGTAATCCGGCGCGGCGGGCGGCCGCGTGCCCAGGCGAGGCGGCCCGTGTAAGCCGATTGGCAATGCGTCGGGATTGATCCGCCGGCTTGACCTTTTGCGAAGGAGGCGATGCGCACGTGGCACATCCAACGCTTTCGCGGCGTCGACGGTTGCGATTCATGTCGCGCGCCGGTGGGACCGAGGTGGCGCGCTACGTCGGCAACCATCCGTTTTTTGCGGGCGTGGCCGGCACGCTGGTTGCCGTGGCGATGGCCGGTTTGACGCTGCTGACGCTGAGCAGCGGCCGCGCCGACGCGCTCGATCATGCGCGCGAAACGGCGCAAAACCTCGTCTCGATCATTTCCACCGATCTCGAACGAAATGTCGAGATTTACGATTTATCGCTGGAGGCAATGGTGGACGGGGCACGCGATCCCGGCACGTGGACCCTGCCTTCCGGCTTGCGGCGGGCCGTGCTGTTCGATCGCGCAACCACCGCGGCCTACCTTGGCGGCGCCTATGTACTCGGCCCGGACGGCCGGGTGCTCGCCTCGCAGAACGACGAGATCGACGCCTCGGTGAGCCTGGGCGACCGCGACTACTTTCTGGTGCATCAACGCAATCCGGTCGCGGGGCTCTATCTGTCGCACCCGTACCGCTCGCGGCTGCGCGACGGCAAGCTGTCGATCGGTCTCACGCGGCGCATCAATGAAGCCGATGGCAGGTTTGGCGGCGTTGCGCTGCTGGCGATACGCATCGAGTATTTTCAGCATCTGCTGGACCGGATCAACACCGGCGAACTGGGCTCCGTGTTCATCGTGATGGACGACGGTACCTTGCTTGCGCGCAAGCCGTTTTCCTCGCGCGATATCGGCTCGAGCATAGCGAGGTCGCCGACCTTCCAGGTGATGGCCGCGCATGACTCGGGCTCGTATATCGCCATCTCGGCGGTGGACGGCGTGCGCCGGATGTTCATCTACGCACGTGTGCCGGGCACGCCGCTGATTGCCGCGGTTGCGCCGTCCGTGGATGAAGTGCTCGCACCGTGGCGGCGTCGCAGCACGATTGTCGGCGTGTTGACGCTTGCTTTCGGCGCGGTGTTCGTGATGGTCTCGTGGCTGCTTGCTTTCGCGTTACGCGACAAATCCCGGGCGCAGGCGGCGCTGATGCGACTGGCCGCGACCGACCCGTTGACGGGGCTCAGCAATCGCCGCGTGCTCGACAAGCGTCTCGATGAAGAATGGCGGCGCGCGCGGCGCTCGGGGCAGTCGCTATCGGCCTTGTTCATCGACATCGATCATTTCAAGCATTTCAACGACGTCTACGGCCACGCAAGCGGCGACGAGGCGCTGACCGCCGTGGCCGAATGCATCTCCGCGACGGTGCTGCGTCCGGTCGATCTGGTGGCGCGCTTCGGCGGAGAAGAGTTCGCCGTCATCCTGCCGGATACCGCAGCCGAAGGCGCGCTCAACGTCGCGGAACAGATTCGCAGCAAGGTCCAGAGTCTGCGAGTCGTGCATCACGACGGCGAGGTGATCGCTGTCACGGTAAGCATCGGCTGCGCGACCTGTGTGCCGGCGGACGGCGCGAACGCGCTCGATCTGCTGGCCGCTGCCGACAGGCAGCTATACGCGGCCAAGGCGGCGGGGCGCAACCGGGTCAGCTCGGCGGTGTCGGCGAAAAGTTCGATGGCGCAGGACCCGTCGCGATGAACCGTGGCGTGTGACGGCAACGCGTTGTGTGAGACAGCGCTCGCGCGTCGGGCTGGTTGATCGCTGATCGTTCAGGGACCTGTCCAGGCGCCTTTGCCGCGCCGGGGGGCGAAGCCGCGTAGCGTCACCGTGCCGCCTGCCTCGGCGTGCGATGCGGGTGCGCGTCTGCCCTTAGTCGCATCGTCCACCGACTCTGATGGCTCGACGGGAAACCCGCGCCTTTGCCAGGCATCGAGGCCACCCCTCAGGGCGCGAATCCGCGTATAGCCGTTCAGGCGCATGCGGCGTGTGATCTCCACAGCGGTTGCGCTGTCCGGACAGATGCAATAAATCACCATGTCATAAGCGAGCAGCGCACCGTCGACCTGTTCAGGCGACTGCGGGTCGAGCGCCAGCGCACCGGGAAGCGGGCGCGGCGCTTCGCCTGCCGATGCGGCTGGGCGGGCATCCAGAATCTTGCGCGGCATGATGCGGCGCCATCCGCGTGAGGCCGCGGTTGCCTGCGAGTCGCTCGCGGAGTCGGCATCCGCGAGACGGTGCCGCTCGCGGCGCCGTTGCTGCAGGCGGTACAGCAAATAGATCAGCGCCGCGGCCAGCAGGACGTCGATCACGGTGCCCCCGCGCGCTCTGACGACGGCGAGCAGCATATGCAACTGCCGTTCCGCCGCGGCGCCGCCAAGTAGCCAGAAGGTCGCCCACGCCAAGGCGCCGACGAGATCCCACATGGCGTAGATGCGGCTGTCCACGGCGGTCGTGCCCATGAGCGGCGGGGTGATGAGTCCCAGTCCGGGGACAAACTTCGAGATCGACACGAGCGGCACGCCGAAGCGTTCGAATAGCGAGCGAGCCGAATCGAGCCTGGAATCGACCACCGGAGAGATCCGGCTCAAGGCGGCGATCAGCTTGCGTCCGTAGATGCGGCCCGCGGCGAACCATGAGCCGTCGCCGATGAGCGCGCCGAGCACCGCGGCCAGCAGGATCGGCCAGAAAGACAAGGTGCCGGCGGCAATCGCGGAGCCCGCGAAGAGCAGTATGGGAACCGCGGGGATCGGCAGCCCGAGGCGTGTCAGCAGAACGTTGAGAAAGACGACTACGCCGCCCCAGGTTGAAACCGCCGCCGACGGAAACGCTACCAATTGCGGAACTCCTGTTGTGTTCGATTAACCACGCCGTTGTGGCGGGTTCTATTTTGATCAGGATACTCGATGGATGTTGCCGGAGCACTGGCTGGTCCTAAGTGGCTGCCAGCCAGATCCATGCCTGATTAGAGCCGGTAATCCGCCAGGCTGACGGGGGCGTCGAACTGTTGGCGGGTACTTTCTCTGCAATTTCGTTCAAGACGGCACGCATTGGCCGCCCTTAATCTGCCTGCTCAGATACAGGAACAGGACAGCAGCATGAATTCACGCTATGTCGGCTATGTGTTTTGCGCGCTGGCGATGATCGGGGTTGGCAGCACGGTTGTCGTCAGCAAATCGATCGCCAGCGGATTGCCGCCGTTCAGCGCGACCGCGTTGCGGTTTGCCATCGCGTTTCCCCTGTTTGTGCTGGTGATGCGCTGGCGGGGCGTGCGCTGGCCCCGTCTCGACCGGCACGATACGGTGCTCGTGATTGCCCAGGCGGGGGCGGGCAGTGTCGGTTATACGGTGTTGCTCATCAGCGGGATGAAACTCGCCTCGGCCGCCGATGCCGGCGTGATTGCGGGCACCTTGCCTGCCGTGTCCGGCATGGTCGCCATGCTCGCGCTGGGCGAACGCCCCGCGCCCGCCTTGATCGGCGCGATTGTTCTTGCCACCCTGGGCGTGCTGGTGTGTACCGTGCGTCTCGACGATTTCGCCGCGCCGCATGCAGCCCGTTCGCTGGTCGGCAATGCGCTGGTGTTTGCGGCGATCGTTTGCGAGGCGCTCTTCATTCTGCTCAATCGCAAGTTGCACACGCCGATCGCGCCGCTGCCGCTGTCGGCGTTGATGTGCGGCATTGGTTTCGCGGTGGCGCTCGTGCCGGCGTTCTTCGAGCGGCCCTGGAGCGTGCCGTTCAGTCCGGACGCCCTGGCCGGGGTGCTGTATTACGCGCTGGTGCCGACCGTGGCCGGTTTCGTTCTCTGGTATGCGGGTGCTGCGCGCATCAGCGGTGCCGAAGCCGGACTGATGACCGCGCTCGTGCCGGTGAGCGCGGTGGCGTTGGCCGCTGCCGTGCTGCGGGAACCGGTCAGCGCGGCGCAGCTTGCGGGTGTCGCGTGCGTGCTTGGCGCCGTGCTGCTGGCCACCTTCGGCCAGATGCGCACGGCGCGCCGTACGGCTCGCGGCACGGCCTGAGGTGGCTCAGGTATTGGGGATCGCCACCACCCCTGGATTGCCCACGATCGACAGAAACTCGCGACGCGTCGACGGATCGGTGCGGAAGGTGCCCAGCATGCGCGAGGTGACCATCGTGACACCTGCTTTGTGTACCCCTCGCGTGGACATGCATTGATGCGCGGCTTCGAGAATGACGCCGACACCCGCCGGTTGCAGCACTTCGTTCAACGTATCGGCGATCTGCACAGTCATCTTTTCCTGGATCTGCAGACGCTTGGCGAAGGCATCGACGAGGCGTGCCAGCTTCGAGATGCCGACCACCCGATGCTCGGGCAGATACGCAACGTGTGCGCGCCCGATGATCGGCACCATGTGGTGTTCGCAATAGCTTTCGAAGCGGATATCTTTCAGCACGATCATTTCGTCGTAGCCGTCCACTTCGGAGAAGGTGCGGGCCAGGATTTCGCGCGGGTCGACCTGATAGCCGGCATAGAACTCCTCATAGGAGCGCACCACGCGTGCCGGCGTATCGAGCAGGCCTTCTCGCTCGGGATTGTCGCCGGCCCAGCGCAATAGCACGCGTACTGCTGCTTCAGCTTCTTCGCGGCTGGGGCGGTCCACTGCCGCTGCGGGTTTGGTTTTCTTAGCTTTGCTGCTGGCCATCCGTCGCTCCTCCGGGGGCGCGCGTCGACGCTAGACGGGGCGCGCGGGTTCAATGAGTAGCGGCCATTGTTCCATGTTTTGCATCGCATCGTGTCGATGCCCCTTTCGCTGACGGGGCGTGAACTTACTTTGGCCACTCGTCCATAGCGTCGTTGAAGAGTTCGGCGACGATGCCGCGCAGCCAGCTCGCGCGCGGGTCGTTATGAAACTTGCGATGCCAGTGTTGCCGCAGATCGAAGCGCGGCAAGGGCAGTGGCGGCTCGACCAGCGTGATCGACGCATGCTCCGACACGTACGCGAAGCCGATGGCGTGCGGCACGGTGGCGAGCAGATCGGTGCGCGCGAGGATGAACGGCAGACTCATGAAGTGAGGCGTTTCGAGCACTGCGCGGCGCTTGATGCGTTTCTTTTCCAGGTAGTGTTCGAGGACTTCCTGGCTGCGTCCTTCGGCGCGCACCACGGCGTGGCCCGACGCCACGTACTGAGGCAGCGTGAGCGGCGCCTTCGAAAGCGGGTGCCCTGTGCGCATCAGGCAGATGAACCGGTGGGTGAAAAGCCGTTGCTGGAAGAAGTTGTTGCCTGACAGGTCGGGGAAATAGCCTACGGCGAGGTCGACGTCACCCGATTCGAGCCCGCGTTCCACGTGCGAGGGCGGCAGCGACACGGAGCGCAGATTCGCTTGCGGCGCGCGTTCGGCGAAGAGTTGCAGCAGCCGCGGCAGGAAGACGATTTCGCCGACGTCGGAGAGCGCGATGGAGAACGTATGGGTGCTGGTGGCGGGATCGAAGTCTTGTACGTCGAGCATGCCTTTTTCGATCCGCAGCAGCGCGTCGCGAGCGGCGGGGAGGATGGCGAGTGCGCGCGGCGTGGGTTCCATGCCTTTTGACGTTCGCACGAAGAGCGGGTCGTCGAAGTATTCTCGCAGGCGGCCTAGCGCGGTGCTTACGCGGGGTTGGCTGACACCGAGCTGGTCCGCTGCGCGGCTTACGTTGCGGGTGTCTTCCATTGCTACGAGGTAGGGGATCAGGTTTAGATCCAGGGTTGTGTCGGGCATTGGGGGGTTTTTTGCCTGCGGCGGGTGTTTTGGGGTATTTCCTCGGTGGATAAAGGGTAGCTTAATAATTTAGATTCTGGATAGAGGGTGGGGCCTGCTTGGTGAGTTTGTTGTTGATCTGGGTTTTTGGGCGTTGCCCCGCTGGGTTCGTGGTCTGTTCTGCTGTTGGTCTTTTGGCCTTTCCTTGTTTTGTTAGTGGTCTATTAGTGTTGCCCCTGTGCGGGGCGGCACTTACTTTCTTTGCCGCCGCAAAGAAAGATAAGCAAAGAAAGCGGCTTCACCCCGCAAGCTCATAAGCGGGTCCCCCGCGCAGCCACGGTAGTGGTGCATCTGGAATCTGTCGACTCGCACACTCCGCCTCAGTGACAAGGCAGTCATACCTCCGGCGGCGCTGCGCGCGCCGATACCCTGTTCATAAAACCGCCCTCCGGATTTTCGCTTCCGCGGTTTGCTCCGTTCCCTGACTCGTCGTTGCGTCGCTGCCGCCGGGTTGCGGTTTCATTCTCCCAGTTGTCCCGTTCCCTGATTCGCTGTTGCCTCGCTGCGCCCTCGATGCCGTTTCGCTCCCGCGTTTGCCCCCGCCTCCTGACTCGCCGTTGCCTCGCTGTTGCGAGTGCAACCGCGGCAGCGATCGCGATTGCACCGCGAATGCGACGCACGCCATTTCATTGAAGTGGGGTTGACCAATCAGAGCGGGGGCATCTCGCCGAGGCGAAGCCGACGGCCCCCGCTGCGCGAAGCGAAGCCGCTGGTTTCCCAGGCAGACCCGTCCGCGACGCACGCAGTGCGGAGTGGGAGCTGATGAGCGCCTTGTCGCTAACGCGGAGTGCGCGGGAACACGGATTCCAGATGCACCACTACCGCGGCTGTGCGGGGGACCCGCTTAAGAATTGGCGGTTTGAGCCGCTTTCTTTTGCCTACTTTTCTTTGCGGCAGGCAAAGAAAAGTAGGTGCCGCCCCGCACAGGGGCAACACTAATAGACCACTAACAAAGCAAGGAAAGGCCAAAAGACCAACAGCAGAACAAACCACGAACCAAGCGGGGCACCGCCCAAACTCCAGATCAACAACAAAACCGCCGAGCAGGCCCACCCCCACCTCCTATGATTAAGGGCAATCCCCAACCTTGACAACTCGCCCAAACGGCGACCATAATCGCCTCAACGTTCGCTAATCGAATCCATGTTCGCATATAGAACAAATCGACAACGAACAAACCAAAGGCGCCAGCCCGCATCCTTACCCGGCGAGCAGCCGCCAGCACAGGCCCGGAGACCGTCCTGCCCAAGCCCTTGCCTGCCAAGGCAAAAAGCAAACGCCCAGCGGCCCGCAGCGCCCCCAAAGGAACTTCGACATGATCAACAAGATTTTCGAGTCACTTCAGTCGGCGGTAGCCGATGTCCACGACGGCGCGACCGTCATGATCGGCGGCTTCGGCACGGCCGGTATGCCGTCCGAACTGATCGATGCACTCATCGAACAGGGCGCCCGCGAACTCACCATCGTCAACAACAACGCCGGTAATGGCGATATCGGCCTCGCCGCGCTGCTCAAAGCCAAACGCGTGCGCAAGATCATCTGCTCGTTCCCGCGTCAAACGGATTCGTATGTGTTCGACGCGCTCTACCGCGCCGGCGAAATCGAACTCGAACTGGTGCCGCAAGGCAACCTCGCGGAACGCATTCGCGCAGCAGGCGCGGGGATCGGCGGGTTCTTCACGCCCACCGGCTACGGCACCAAGCTCGCGGAAGGCAAAGAAACCCGTCTGATCGACGGCAAGCACTACGTGCTGGAGTCGCCGCTACATGCGGACTTTGCGCTGATCAAGGCGTTCAAGGGCGACCGCTGGGGTAATCTGGTCTATCGCAAGACCGCGCGAAACTTCGGCCCAATTATGGCGAGCGCGGCGAAAACGGCCATCGTGCAGGTGTCGAAAGTGGTGCCGCTCGGTGAACTCGATCCGGAAAACATCATCACGCCGGGCATTTTCGTGCAACGCGTGATCGAAGTGCCGCAAGCGGTGCATCAAGCCGAACTTGCATCCGCGACCGCCGCCTGAGGAGAACGACATGAAAAAACTGACTCGCGATGAAATGGCCAAGCGCGTTGCCCAGGATATTCCTGAAGGCGCTTACGTCAACCTCGGCATCGGCGTGCCCACGCTAGTGGCCAATCACCTCGACGCCGGCAAGGAAATCTTCCTGCACAGCGAAAACGGCCTGCTCGGCATGGGCCCGGCGCCCGCAAAGGGCGAGGAAGACGACGAACTGATCAACGCCGGCAAGCAGCACGTCACGCTGCTCACGGGCGGCGCCTTTTTCCATCACGCGGATTCGTTCGCGATGATGCGCGGCGGCCATCTGGATTTCTGCGTGCTCGGCGCGTTCCAGGTGTCGGCGAAGGGCGACCTGGCGAACTGGCATACCGGTGCGCCCGATGCGATCCCGGCAGTCGGCGGCGCGATGGATCTGGCCATCGGCGCGAAACAGGTCTACGTGATGATGGAACACCTGACCAAGCAGGGCGAAAGCAAAATCGCGGCGGAGTGTTCGTATCCGGTCACAGGCGTGAATTGCGTCGACCGCATCTATACGGACCTGGCAATGATCGACGTCACCGATCAGGGGCTCGTGGTGCGCGAGATATTCTCGGACATCGACTTCGATGCGCTGCACAAACTGACTGGCGTACCGCTGATCGACGGCACGCAAGCGGCTCGCGCGGCCTGAGCATCGCGGCACAGGGCAGGCTTGCGGATAACTGCACGCCTTGCTCCGCTAAACCGCCAAGCGGCGAAGCGGCCAAGCCGCCGAGCCGCTAGCGCAGCGAAACGCGCACGTCGCGCCCCGCGTCCCGCCACCGTCGCGGATCAGAGTGCGCGTGAGGCGCGCTTCCAGCACCTCACGTCGCTCGGGTAATGTCACGGCGCATCGCACATAGCGAGCCCTTACGCCGTGTACGACAGACGCGGCAACGACGCACGTCCACCGCGCCGTCGCGGCGAAGTGCGGGGCACGATGCGCCGCAACGCCGTGTGCGGTACGCTCTCGTTAGATAGCGTGCAGGGATGCGCTTCGCGACGTGCCCATGCAGCTTCGGCGAAACTCTTACTTTCGACTCCCTCATCGACGCCACCATGCTCGACTCCAGCGCCCGTCTGACCGGCCTTCTTTGCGGCACGCAGCCGATGAACGATATCTGGTCGCCGCGTGCCACGCTGCAACGGATGCTCGATGTCGAAGCCGCGCTCGCGCGCGCAACGGCCGCGCATAACGTGATTCCCTACCGCGCCGTAGCCGCGATCGAGGGCGCCTGCCAGGCGGATCAACTCGACGCCAACGCGCTTGCGCGCGACGCGGCGTTCGGCGGCAATCTCGCGATTCCCCTCGTCAAACAACTTACCGCGCGCGTCAAAGCGGCGGACGCGGAGGCATCGAAATACGTCCACTGGGGCGCGACGAGTCAGGACATCATTGATACGGCGACGGTGCTGCAGTTGCGCGACACCTTCGATCTGCTCGACAGCGGCCTGCAAACCACCTGCGATGCGCTGGCGAAACTCGCCGCCACCCACCGCGCGACGCCGATGATCGGCCGCACCTGGTTGCAGCAGGCGCTGCCGATCACGCTCGGTCTGAAATTCGCGCAGTGGCTCGATGCGCTGCTGCGTCATCGCGAGCGGCTCGATGCATTGCGCGCGCGCGTGCTGGTGCTGCAATTCGGCGGCGCGGCCGGTACGCTGGCGAGCCTGCGCGACGCGGCGCCGCAAGTCACGCAATCGCTCGCTCAGGAGCTCAAGCTGGCTGTGCCCACCTTGCCGTGGCACACGCAGCGCGATCGCATCGCCGAAACCGCATCGCTGTTCGGCATGCTGATCGGCACGCTCGGCAAAATCGCCCGCGATATCTCCTTGCAGATGCAAACCGAGATCGACGAACTGGGTGAACCTGCCGCGGCCGGCAAGGGCGGTTCGTCGACCATGCCGCACAAACGCAATCCGGTCGGCTGCGCCGCTGTGCTGACGGCCGCGACGCGCGCGCCGGGGCTGGTGGCCACGGTGTTCGCCGGCATGGTGCAGGAGCACGAGCGCGCGCTCGGCGGCTGGCAAGCCGAATGGGACGCGCTGCCGGATCTCGCGCGCCTCGCGGGCGGCGCGCTCGCCAACATCGCACAGATCGCGGCGGGGCTCAACGTGAATGTGCCGCGTCTGGCCGCCAATCTCGACGTCACGCACGGTTTGATCCTCGGCGAAGCGGTCATGCTCGCGCTCGGCGACAGCATCGGCCGGCTCGATGCGCATCATCTGGTCGAGCGCGCCTCGAAAGCGGCCATCGCCGAACACAAGACACTCTTCGACGTGCTCGCGGCGGACGCCGCCGTGACCGAACATCTTTCGATCGAGCGCCTGAAACAACTGCTCGATCCCGCTCAATACGTCGGCCAGGCGCACGCTTATGTGGACGCCGCGCTGGCACTTCATCACGCGCGCGCCAAACGCGCCCTTTCCAAGGAGTAACCGGCATGCCCTACGCCGCAGTCAACGGTACCGAGCTTCACTATCGAATCGACGGGGACCGTCACGGCCACGCGCCGTGGATCGTGTTGTCGAATTCGCTCGGCAGCGATCTGTCGATGTGGACGCCGCAGGTCGCGGCGCTGTCCAAGCACTTTCGCGTGCTGCGCTACGACACGCGCGGCCATGGTCACTCGGAAGCGCCCAAAGGTCCCTACACGATCGACCAGCTGACCGGCGATGTGCTCGGTCTGATGGACTCGCTGAAGATCGCCCGCGCGAATTTCTGCGGTCTGTCGATGGGCGGCCTGACCGGCGTCGCACTGGCCGCGCGTCACGGGAATCGTCTCGAACGGGTCGTGCTGTGCAACACGGCGGCGCGCATCGGTTCGCCGGAGGTGTGGGTGCCGCGCGCCGCAAGGGCCCGCACCGAAGGCATGCTCGCACTGGCCGACGCGGTCTTGCCGCGCTGGTTCACCGCCGACTACATCGAACGCGAACCCGTGGTGCTTGCGATGATCCGCGACGTGTTCGTGCACACCGACAAGGAAGGCTACGCATCCAATTGCGACGCCATCGACGCCGCCGACTTGCGGCCCGAAGTCCCCGGCATCAAGGTGCCCGCGCTGGTGATCAGCGGCACGCACGATCTGGCCGCCACCCCGGCACAAGGCCGCGAGCTGGCACAAGCGCTCCCGGGCGCGCGTTATGTCGAACTGGACGCCGCACATATTTCCAACATCGAGAGAGCCGAGACCTTCACGAAGACCGTGCTCGACTTCCTGACGGAGCAGAAATGAACGACGAAGACCGCTACGAAGCCGGACTCGGCGTGCGCCGCGCGGTGCTGGGCAGCGCGCACGTCGACCGGTCGCTTGCGAATCGCACGGAGTTGACCGACGAGTTCCAGAATCTGATTACGCGCTATGCGTGGGGCGAAATCTGGACGCGTGAAGGTTTGCCGCGTCACACGCGCAGTTTGCTGACCATCGCGATGATGGTCGCGCTCAATCGCAGCGAAGAACTCGCATTGCATCTGCGCGCCGCAAAAAATAACGGCGTGACGCGCGAGCAGATCAAGGAAGTACTGCTGCAAACCGCGATCTATTGCGGCGTGCCGGCGGCCAACTCGGCGTTTCACCTGGCCGATAAACTGTTCCGCGAAGACGACGCCGCAGCGGCAAAGCCTTAACAAAGTCCTGAAGCGCGCGTCACACAATGCGCGCTTCAGGCAATCCTGCTGGTATTCATCACGGCGATGTCGGCCGGCACCTGCAAGCGCACCGCGCGCAGCACCGTATCCTTGATGACCTCGCGCCAATGCGCGAGTGCGGCCTTGTCCATCAGCGGCTCGCCGAGAAACGCACCCAGCGTGTACTGATTGGCGTTATAGAAATAACCGAGCGACGCGATCATCAGGTACACGTCACGCGCTTTGACGTCGGCACGAAAGACGTTTTGCGCCTGGCCCGCATCGAGTAACTTCTGCACGACCGAAATGGCATAGCCGGAAATCTCCTTCAGCTTCGACGATTTCTTCGCGTGCTTGCCCTGGTGCAGATTCTCGCTCGACAGCAGCGTGACGAACTCGGGATGATCGAGGTAGTACTGCCAGACGAATTCGACCATCTGCTCGAGGCCATGCACGGGATCGTCCAGATCGAGATCGAGCCTGCTTTCGGCTTCATTGAACTGCGTGTAGATCGTCTCCAGCACTTCGATAAACAACTGTTCCTTGCTGCCGAAGTAGTAATAGATCATCCGGTCGTGCGAACGCGCGGCCTTCGAAATACTTTCGATTCGGCCGCTTGCAAAGCCTTGCTTGGCGAAGACCTTGATGGCCGCTTTAAGAATCTTGGCGCGGGTGTCTTGCGCCTGCTTCGCTCGGATGCCGATGGCGCCCGGCTTGCGGGCGGCAGTGGGACTCATGGCGGTCTCGGATCTCTTTGTTAGCGTCGGGTTGAACGGCCTGCGCCGCAGCCGCTAAGGCAAGCTCGGATGCGCTTGAGCGCGGCGCGTCCTCATCATACAGCCCATATTGCGCGTGACGAAATGGCCGGCACGATCAGATGCTCGGCGTAGATCTGAAGCGCGATTCCTACGGCAATGCCGCGCCGCAGCATTCACATGCTCACCGGGAAACTCATTGCGCAGTCTATTTTGATCGAGTAGATTTCAAACAAGTTTGGTGTAGCGGATACTACACGAACGGTGAGTGACCGCAACATGGAAAAATGCGGATCACGCGAAAGTCCCTTTGAATAGGGGCGATTCGTCAGCCGGGCAGGACCGATTGTAATGTCGTCGTATGGGAACCCCACCATGACAGAACATACGAAGGTCGATTTCGGTGCGGAGCGCGTCGACGGCGAAACCGCCTCGACACCAGGCCCGACCGTGCTCGAGAAAGCGATGCCGCGCAGCGAGCGAATGGCGTCGAACAAGATTGAATGCAATGCCTGCCCGGTGTTGTGCCAGATATCGGAAGGCCGCACCGGCGCGTGCGATCGTTATGCGAATGCGGATGGGCGGCTGATTCGCGTCGACCCTGTCGTGTTTCTGTCGCGCGCCGCGCGTTCGCCCGAAGAGATCGCGGATAGCGTGGAGTCTACGGTCGAATTTGGTGCATCGTCCGAAGTACACGATCCTGCCGCGGAACAGGCGCTGTTCGTCACCGGCATCGGCGCATCCTCCACGTACCCCGACTACAAGCCCGCGCCGTTCATTGTTGCCTCGAAGCTCGACGACGTCGACATGATCACCGTCGTCACCGAGGGCATTTTCAGCTATTGCAGTTTCAAGGTGAAGATCGATACCGACCGCTTTCTCGGGCCGGAGCAATCGAACGTGCGTTGCCACGGCGAAATCGTCGGGCATGTGACGACCGCCGAGTACGGCTCGCAGATGCTGAGCCTGGGTGGCGTCCATCATCTGACCGGCGGCAGCAAGAAAGAAGGCCGCGTCACCTGCGACATGATGCTCGCGCTCGGCAATAAGGAAGCGGTGGAGCTGACCATCGACGGCGGTGCGAGTCTCACGATTCGCGCGGGCGCGGCGCCGATTGTCGACGGCGTGGAGGAGCGGCGTATGCGGGTGGGCTGTGGGTCGGCCACCATTGGCATCTTCGCCAAGCAGTGGTTCGGCCACGTCGACGAAGTGGTGGTGGTCGACGATCACATCACCGGCGTGCTGACCGAACACCAGGCGGGCCGCTGCCTGGGCATGACGCGTTCAGGTCTGAAGATTCGCGGCCGCAAATCGACTCCCGGCCGCTATTTTCAGGTCGCGAACCCCGGCACCGGCTGGGGCGGCACCGACATTCAGGACCCGCTGGCGATTGTCGAAGGTTTCGATCCCGCCGTGGCAAAACCGGGTATGCGCTTGCTGATGGTGTCGACCACCGGCGAACACGCGCAATGGTATGAGCTCGATCAGGACCTCGTGCCGCGTATCGCGGCCATGCCGGACGCCGTGCGTCGCACGGTCGAACGGATCGGCGAGAACTGCGAACCCTCGCTTACTACGGTGCTGTTTCTCGGCGGCGCAGGCGGCAGCCTGAGAGCGGGCGCGACGGAGAATCCGGTCCTGCTGACGCGCGCGATCAAACAGAAGCTCGTCAACGTCACCTGTGGCGGCGCGCCCGCCTATGTGTGGCCGGGTGGTGGCATCACCGTCATGGTGGATGTTTCGCGTATGCCCGACCGATCATTCGGCACCGTGCCGACGCCCGCGATCGTCGCACCGATCGAATTCACCATGACGTACGACGCGTATCGCGATCTTGGCGGCCATCTCGACGCGGTGCGCTCGCTGGCAAGCGTGCTCGCGAATGGGCCGGACCATACGGAGGGGGCGCCGCTTGCCCGCAGAACATTGGCGCGTCATCCGGACAATCCGTGGCCGCCCGCTATGCCGCCGATGCCGGGCTGACCGCGAACATGAACGGCACGACGAATCCGATGAACACAATGAATGCAACGGGCGCAACAAGCGCAACGGGCGCAACCCGCACCCAGCTCGATGCGGCCCGCTGGCATTGGCAGCACGGGCCGATCGATCTGATCCTCAGTGCGGACGGCGAACCTTCGGCGGTGCAGGCCGCCTATGAGGTCTGCTGGGCACGCTTTGTCGACGTGTTGCCTGAACTGGTCGGCGAGCTGAGGCTGCTTCGGCAACCTGTTCCAGGCCATTCAGCGCACAGCGACTGCATTTTGAAAGGTCCCGTTGCGCGCCGCATGTGGAGCGCCTGCCATCCTCACCGCGCGCGTTACATTACGCCGATGGCGGCCGTTGCGGGCAGCGTCGCGGATGAATTGATCACGGCGTTCGCGCGTGAGGGTATAGCACGCGCCTTCATCAACAACGGCGGCGATATCGCGCTCTACCTGACGGAAGGCCAACAGTATCGCGTGGGCGTGTTCGCCGATCTGGCGGCGTTCTCCGGCGCGAAATTGCCGGGCGCTCAAGCTTTGGACGCCAACCTGACGCTCGATGCCGCGATGCCGATTCGCGGCGTCGCGACCAGCGGCTGGCGTGGGCGCAGTTTCAGTCTGGGCATTGCCGACAGCGTTACAGTGCTGGCTCGCAACGCCGCCACTGCCGATGCCGCCGCGACGATAATCGCTAATGCCGTCAATCTGGACCATCCCGGAGTGGTGCGCAGGCCGGCGTCCTCGTTGAAAGACGATAGCGATCTGGGCGACATGCTCGTGACCGTCGACGTGCCGTCCTTGCCGCAACCGTTGATCGACTTCGCGCTGGCGCGTGGTGTCGAGGCGGCGCGGCGTTTGCAGGAACAAGGTCTGATCGAAGGCGCCGCATTGTTCCTGCAAGGACGGGCGCGTGTGGCGGGATTGCACGACCAGGAAACGTTGGTCAGGAATCGCGCCGGGACGACCAGCCTGGGTCAGCAACGTGCAACAGGCAACCTGAAATGAGCAACGGAGGCTCCGTGTTCGAAATACGCCGCGTGCTGACGCACGTCGAAGACATTTTTCACGAGTTCGGCCCCGCACCCGCGCAGCCGTTGCGGCGCGGCGCGATTGCCGCGGTAATGACGAATCCGTTCGCCGGCCGCTACGAGGCCAGAATCGAGCACGCCATGGAAGCGCTCAAGCCAATCGGCTTCGACATGGCGCAACGGCTGCTGGCGGCGATGGCGGTGCCGCATGCGTCGATCGAAAGCTACGGCAAAGGTGCAATCGTCGGCTCGCGGGGCGAACTCGAGCATGGCGCGCTGTGGCATGTGCCCGGTGGCTATGCGATGCGCGAACTGCTTGAAAAAAACGGCGTGCCAACCAACGCCATCGTGCCGTCCACCAAGAAAGTCGGCGCGCCTTCCACCGCGCTCGATGTGCCGCTCACGCATGTCAACGCGAGCTACGTACGCAGCCATTTCGACGCGATCGAAGTGTGTGTGCCGGGTGCCCCCGCTGCGGACGAACTGGTGTATATCCTCGTGATGAGCACGGGCCAGCGCGTGCATGCGCGTGTCGGCGGCCTCGCGAAAGAGGCGATTGTGGGCAAGGACGGCTTGCGCTGAGCGGCGTAACACGCATCGAAACCGGGAGAGTGAAATGGCAATCAAGCTTCGCAAGCTGATCGTGCAGGTCGATGAAACACGCATTGAAATGGGGCAGGCCGTCGAACCGCCGGCACGCCGTGCAGTCGCGATCGCGGTGATCGATAATCCGTACGCGGGCCGTTACGAGGCGAAACTGGACGCGCTGATCGAAGCCGGCGAGGAACTGGGAGCCTTGCTCGGCAACAGGTGTGTCGAAGCGCTCGGCATCAAACCGGGCGACGCGCAAAGCTACGGCAAGGCCGCGATCGTCGGCGAAGCGGGTGAACTCGAGCACGCGGCGGCGATCCTGCACCCCAAGCTTGGCGCCCCGCTGCGCGTCGCGGTTGAAAAAGGCGCGGCGCTGGTGCCGTCGGCGAAGAAAATGGGTACGCTCGGCACCGCGATCGACGTGCCGCTGGGCCATAAGGACGCCGCCTTCGTACGCAGCCATTTCGATGCGATCGAGGCACGTGTGTCGGATGCGCCGCGCGCGAATGAAATCGTGGTGGCCGTTGCAGTGACCGCCTCGGGCCGGCCGCTGCCGCGCATCGGCGGCTTGCAGGTGAGTGAGATCAAGGGCGAAGACGGTTTGCGCTGAGCTATTTCAAGGGTCGCGATGCTTTCGAATTTGCTGGTACAGATGGTCAACGGGCTCGCCGATGCGTCGACGCTGTTTCTCGTCGCCGCCGGTTTGTCGCTGATCTTCGGCGTGACGCGCATCGTCAACTTCGCGCACGGCTCGTTCTATATGTTCGGCATTTACGTCGCGTATAGCATCGCGAGCCGTTTCGGCCATACCACGGGCGGCTTCTGGCTGTCGGTGCTGGCTGCCGCGCTGGTGGTGGCGGTGCTCGGCGCGCTGGTCGAAATGATCGTGCTGCGGCGCATCTACCAGGCGCCCGAGTTGTTTCACCTGCTGGCGACCTTCGCGCTGGTGCTGATCTTTCGCGACGCCGCGTTGTGGCTATGGGGCCCGGAAGACCTGTTTGGACCGCGTGCGCCGCATCTGGCCGGCGCGGTCGAGTTTCTCGGCCATCCGCTGCCGACCTACGATATTGCGCTGATCGTGATCGGACCCGTGGTGTTGCTGCTGCTCTGGTATGCGTTGACGCGCACCCGTTGGGGCACGCTCGTGCGCGCCGCGACCCAGGATCGCGAAATGCTCGGCGCGCTCGGCATCAATCAGGCATGGTTGTTTACCGGCGTGTTTTTTGTCGGCGCGTTTCTCGCCGGCCTGGGCGGTGCGCTGCAAGGGCCGCGGATGTCGGCGAATCTGTCGCTCGATCTGGAGACCATCGGCAATGCGTTTGTCGTCGTCGTGGTCGGCGGCATGGGGTCGATTCCGGGCGCGTTTATCGCGGCGTTGCTGATCGCCGAGATCAAGGCGCTCTGCATCGGCATCGGCCATGTATCGGTGTTCGGTATCGATCTGTCGTTGAGCCGTTTTACGCTGGTTGCGGAATTCGTCGTGATGGCGGTGGTGCTGGTGGTGCGGCCTTGGGGCTTACTCGGGAAGGCGAGCGCGGCGGTGCGTGGCATGGCGGCGCCCGAAGCGCCCCTGAGGCCCGCCGGCAAGCGTCTGAAGTGGCTGGCCGCCATCGCCTTGCTGGTGCTGGTGCTCGCACCGCTTGCGGCCAACGCGTTTCCCTATATGCCTGTGCTGCTGGTTGAAATCCTGATCGCCGTGCTGTTCGCCACGAGTCTGCATTTCATCATGGGTCCCGGCGGCATGCATTCGTTTGGCCACGCCGCGTATTTCGGCCTGGGTGCGTATGGCGCCGCGCTGTTTCTCAAGGTTCTGAATCTGCCGATGGAAGCCGCGTTGCTGCTCGGTCCCTTGCTCGCCGTTGCGGGCGCGCTGGTATTCGGCTGGTTTTGCGTGCGGCTCTCCGGCGTGTACCTCGCGATGCTGACGCTCGCGTTCGCGCAGATCGTCTGGTCCGTGGTGTTCCAATGGGACGACGTAACGGGCGGCAGCAACGGCATTCTCGGCCTGTGGCCGTCGAACTGGTTGTCGTCGCCGGTCGCTTTTTATTATCTGACGCTCGCCTGCGCCGTGGTGGGGGTGTGGCTGCTGCGCAAGATGCTGTTCTCGCCGCTCGGCTACGCGATGCGGGCGTCGCGCGATTCGGTGTTGCGCGCCGAAGCCATCGGCATCGACGTGAAACGTGTGCAGTGGGCGGCGTTCGTTGTCGCGTCGCTGTTTTGCGGGCTTGCCGGATCGTTGTATGCCTTTTCCAAAGGGACGATTTCGCCCGAGGTGATCAGCGTGAGCCGCTCCGTGGATGGCCTCGTGATGGTGCTGCTCGGCGGCTTGCAGACCTTGACCGGTCCCATCGTCGGCGCGGCGGTGTTCACCTGGCTGCAGGACACCGTCGCGCGGCAGACCGACTATTGGCAGGCGTTGCTGGGTTTCGCGATCCTGTTGCTGGTGATCGCGTTTCCGCAGGGGATCGTCGGTTTCATTCGCGAGCGGTTTGGCGACGATACGGTGGATAAGGCGGAAGAGCGGGCTCCGGCGGCGTCACGAGGAACGGCGATCAAGGAGGGGCTATGAGCCTGCTGCGCGTATCCGGCCTCTCCAAGTCGTTCGGCGGCCTGAAAGCGGTCGACGACGTGTCCTTCGATCTTGAAGCCGGCCAGTTGCTCGCGCTGCTGGGACCAAATGGCGCGGGCAAGTCGACCTGCTTCAACATGGTCAACGGGCAACTGCAACCGTCGTCCGGTTCGATTCGTCTTGAAGATCGCGAACTGGTCGGCATGCGGCCACGCGATATCTGGCGGTTGGGCGTCGGCCGCACGTTTCAGATTGCCGCGACCTTCAATTCGATGACCGTGCTCGAAAACGTGCAGATGGCCCTCGTCTCGCGCGAACGCAAAACTTTCGGCCTGTGGAAACCCGCGCGCTCGCGCTACGCCGACGAAGCCATGACGCTGCTCGAACAGGTCGGCATGGGCGCCGACGCGAACGGCGCCTGCGGTGTGCTCGCTTATGGCGATGTCAAACGTGTTGAACTGGCGATCGCGCTGGCGAATCGGCCGAAGTTGTTGCTGATGGACGAGCCCACCGCCGGCATGGCGCCCAGGGAGCGCAACGAACTGATGGCGCTGACGAGGCGTCTTGTCACGGAGTACAAGATCGGCGTGCTCTTTACCGAACACAGCATGGACGTTGTATTCGCTTACGCCGATCGCATGATCGTGCTCGCGCGCGGCAAGCTGATTGCCGAGGGCGACGGCGAAACGATCCGCAACGACGCACGCGTTCAGGAAGTCTATTTCGGCACCGGCAAGACCTTCCAGCCACGCGCGCCGTTGCATGAAGCGGCAGGCGGCCATCCGGGACAAGGAGCGCTGCAATGAGCGAGCCGATGCTGAAGGTCTCCGGCCTCAATGCGTTCTACGGTCGTGCGCATATTCTGTTCGACGTCGGTCTCGAAGTGGGCCGTGGCGAAGTGGTCGCGCTGATGGGCCGCAACGGCGCCGGCAAATCGACCACGATGAAAGCGGTGATGGGACTATTGCCGCGCCGCCAGGGCGAAGTGCGTTTTCGCGGACAGAACATCACGGCGTTGCCGCCTTACCGGATCGCTCGAATGGGCATGGGATTCGTGCCGGAAGACCGGCGCGTGTTCGCCGATCTGACGGTGATGGAAAATCTCGATACGGGCCGTCAACCGCCGCGCGAAGGCGCGCCGCAATGGACGCCGGAAAAACTGTTCCGCCTGTTCCCCAATCTGGGCGAAATGCCCAGACGCCCCGGCGGCCAGATGAGCGGCGGCGAGCAGCAGATGCTGACCGTCTCGCGCACGCTGATGGGCAACCCGTACCTTGTGCTGCTCGACGAACCGTCCGAGGGTGTTGCTCCCGTGATCGTCGAGCAGATGGCAAACATGATTCTCGAACTCAAGCGCGAAGGGCTATCGATTCTGTTGTCCGAACAGAATCTGCACTTCGCCGAGCTGGTCAGCGACCGCGCGTACGTCCTCGAAAAAGGGCAGATTCGCTTTAGCGGCACGATCGGCGAACTCGCAAAGAACGAAACAGTGAGGCGCGCTTATCTGAGCGTGTGATTCCATCGGCGCAAGGCGGCGTGCAGAGGGTATGCGCGCATGCGGCGCGGGGCAGTCGTTGCGAAAGGAGAGGCAGATGGCAGCAGAGACGTTGACAGGCTTGTCGGGCAAGGTCGCCGTAACGAACATCGGTCTGCTGTTATCCGGCGACATCGACAAACCGATTCTCGATGCGAACACGCTGGTGATCGACGACGGCGTGATCGTCGCGATCGGCCGGGAGAAAGACTGTGACCTCGAGGGCGCGCGAACCACGGTCGACTGCAAAGGCACCGCGGTCGCGCCGGGCCTGATCGACTCCCACGTGCATCCGGTGTTCGGCGACTGGACGCCGCGGCAGAATCAGATGGGCTGGATCGAGTCGAATCTGAACGGTGGCGTGACGACCATGATCTCCGCCGGCGAAGTGCACTTGCCTGGGCGTCCGAAAGACGTACTCGGCGTCAAGGCGCTCGCGATTACCGCGCAGCGTTCGTTCGAAGGGATGCGCGGCGCGGGTGTCGGTGGCGGCGTGAAGGTCATGGCGGGCGCGCCAGTGATCGAGAAGGGCATGGTCGAAGAGGACTTCAAGGAGCTTTCGGAAGCGGGCGTGAAGCTGCTCGGTGAAGTCGGTCTCGGCAGTGTGAAGGGCGGCGAGGAAGCCGCACAGATGGTGGCGTGGGCCCGCAAGTACGGCATTCAAAGCACGATTCACACGGGTGGCCCGTCGATTCCCGGCTCGGGCCTGATCGATCGGGACGTGGTGCTCGCTGCCGACGCGGACGTGATCGGCCATATCAACGGCGGCCATACCTCGCTGTCCTATCGGCACGTATGCGATCTGTGCGAGCAATCGAGCCGCGCACTGGAGATCGTTCACAACGGCAATGAACGGATCGCTTTGCTCACCGCGCGCCATGCGATCGAATTGAAGTGTCCGCACCGGATTATTCTCGGCACGGATAGCCCGGCGGGTTCCGGCGTGCAACCGCTGGGCATTCTGCGGATGATCGCGCTGATCTCGAGTCTCGCGGATGTCCCGGCTGAAATCGCTTTCTGTTTTGCGACCGGCAACACCGCGCGGCAACGCAATCTGCGCCAGGGATTGATCGAAGTGGGGCGTCCCGCCGACCTGGTCTTCATGGATCGCGCACAGCACACGGCGGCCGATACGCTGCTGGAAAGCGTGCAACTGGGCGATATTCCCGGCGTCGGCATGGTGATGATCGACGGGCTGATCCGCTGCAGGCGCAGCCGCAATACGCCGCCGGCGACCGAAGTGCCGGTGGTGCTTTGAGCGCCTTCCGCACGGCGTGGCCGGTACTCCCATGAACCGTCCGGCGCCTCTTGCGCTGCACGTCAACGGCGCGACCCATCTGGTCAGCGCCGCTGCCGACACGCCGCTGCTTTATCTGCTGCGTAACGACCTCGCATTGAACGGTCCGAAATTCGGATGTGGTCTCGGCGAATGCGGCGCGTGCACGGTGTTGCTAGATGGCATGCCGACGCGCTCGTGCGTCACGACCGCGAAGGTGGCGATGGGGCGCGAGATCACCACGCTCGAAGGATTGGGTACGCGTACCGCGCTGCATCCGGTGCAGCGGGCATTTATCGAGGAACAGGCCGCACAGTGCGGCTATTGCCTGAACGGCATGATCATGACCGCCAAAGCGTTGCTCGATCGCGATCCGCATCCGGGTGTCGAAACGATTCGGCGGGAATTGTCGCGCAATCTCTGCCGCTGCGGCACGCATGTCGAGATCGTGCGCGCGGTTCAGCGCGCAGCGGAATTGCTTGCCGTGCAAGCGGTGCCGGATCAGGGAGCGCAGGCATGACCGGGCCGGATTTCAGCGTCGATCGGCGGGCCGCGCCACCGTCGCGGCAGCACCTCTACGACGCCCAGAGTGTGCTGCTCGTCACGCGGCCGCCGCAACCGCCGGTGCGCGCGCCGATTGGGCAGCCGGGGTCGCGCTCCACGTTCGTACCGACGCAAGCCGACATGTTTCTTGTCGTGCGCGACGACGGCAGTGTGGTCGCGTTCAACGGTCACGTCGATCTCGGCACCGGCATAGGCACAGCGCTCGCGCAGATCGTCGCGGAAGAACTGGATGTACCGTTGACGCGCGTATCGATCGTGCTGGGTCATACGAACGAGGCGCCGAATCAGGGTCCGACGATCGCGAGCGCGACGATCCAAATATCGGCCGTACCGTTACGGCACGCAGCCGCGCAAGCCCGGCAATTCCTGATGGCGGAAGCGGCCGCGCGTTTGAAGGTCGATGCGACGCAACTCGATGTGCGCGACGGCGTGATCTTTCAACGTGACGACGACACCATCAAAGGTCTGAGCTACGGCGAACTGATCGCCGGCCGGCGTATCGAGTTGACACTCGCCACCGACGCGCCTTTGAAATCACCCGACACGTACCGGATCGTCGGCAAGAGCTCGCCGCGTGTCGATATTCCCGCGAAGGCCACCGGAGAATTGAGCTTCGTGCATGACGTGCGCGTGCCGGGCATGCTGCACGGCCGTGTCGTACGACCGCCTTACGCGGGAATCGCGCAGGGCGAGTTCATCGGCAATAGCCTGTTGCATGTCGATGAAGATTCCCTTCGCGACTTGCCCGGCATCGTCAAGGTAGTGGTGATCCGCGATTTCGTGGGTATTGTCGCTGAGCGCGAAGAGATCGCGCAGCAGGCGGTGAAGCGGTTGGATGTACGGTGGAAAACAGTAGAAGGTTTGCCGCCGCTCGAAACCAGCGAGGAAGTGGAGGCCGCGCTAAGAGCCAATCCGGCCAGCCGGCGCGATCTGGTGATCGAAGGCGACATCGACGCAGCGCTTGCGCAAGACCCGGCCCGGACGCTGGAACGCACTTACGTATGGCCGTTTCAGATGCACGCGTCGATTGGACCGTCGTGCGCGGTGGCCGACTACCGGGAAGGGACACTGAAGGTCTGGTCGGGTACGCAGAATCCCCATTCGTTGCGCGCCGACCTCGCTCTGCTGATGGCGCTGGACGAAGCGCACATCGAAATCGTGCGCATGGAAGCGGCCGGGTGCTATGGCCGCAATTGCGCGGACGACGTCGCCGCCGATGCTGCGCTGCTCTCGCGCGCAACCGGCAGTCCCGTGCGTGTGCAACTCTCGCGCGAAGACGAGCATGCCTGGGAGCCCAAGGGTGCAGCGCAATTGATGGACGTGCGCGGCGCTTTAGGCGCGCAAGGCGAACTCGCCGGCTACGATTTCGCAACGCGCTATCCATCGAACGACGCCCCCACGTTGGCGCTGTTGCTTACCGGAACCCTCTCCGCGCAGCCGCAGGTCTTCGAAATGGGCGACCGTACGGCCGTGCCGCCATACGACTACCGGACCATGCGCATCGTTTGCGACGACACGCCGCCGATCGTGCGCGCGTCCTGGCTAAGAGGCGTGTCCGCGTTGCCGAACACGTTCGCGCATGAGTCTTTCATCGACGAACTCGCGGCGCAAGCGGGCGCGGACCCCGTTGAGTTTCGGCTGAAACATCTCACTGATCCGCGTGCGATGGATCTCGTCAAGGCGGTGGCCGAGAAAGCCGGCTGGCAACCTCGTCCCGCCGCGTTTAAGGACGAGGCTCAGGAACAGGGCGACGTTGTACGCGGCAGAGGTTTTGCATACGCCCGCTACGTGCACAGCAAATTCCCCGGCTTCGGCGCGGCGTGGTCCGCGTGGGTTGCCGACGTCGAAGTGAACCGCAGGAGCGGCGAGCTTGCGGTGACGCGCGTGGTGGTCGGACAGGACACCGGCATGATGGTGAATCCGGACGGCGTACGCCATCAGATTCACGGCAACGTCATTCAGGCAACCAGCCGCGCGCTGAAGGAACGTGTGACGTTTGGTGAGAACGCGGTGACAAGTCAGGAGTGGGGCGCGTACCCGATTCTGACTTTCCGTGAAGTGCCGGTGATCGACGTGGTGATGATGCCGCGTCACGGCGAGCCGCCGATGGGCACCGGCGAATCGGCTTCGCTGCCCGGTGCCGCGGCGATCGCCAACGCGTTATATGACGCGACAGGGGTGCGTTTTCGCAGGCCGCCGTTCACGCCTGAAACGATTCGCGCCGCGCTCGCCGATGCGCAAGCGCAAGATGCCGCTGCACGCAGCAGGAAGCGCTGGCGGTTTGGCTTTCTCGGCGCGCTCGCCGCGGGCGCGGCCGGTTGGCTGGGCGCTCTGTCCATGTCGCCGGCAGCGATTGCGCCGATCGCGCCACCGCTCGCGAGCGCGTTCGCGCCGGAACTGGTGGCGCGCGGCAAGCTGCTTGCGTCGCTGGGTAACTGCGCGGTTTGCCATACTGCCCACAATGGCGTGCCGAACGCGGGTGGCAAACCGCTCGATACGCCATTCGGCACCGTGTATAGCACCAACATCACGCCCGACGGACTAACGGGCATCGGTACATGGTCGCTCGACGCGTTCGTGCGGGCGATGCGGCAAGGTATCAGCCGCGACGGGCATCGTCTGTATCCCGCGTTCCCCTACACGTCGTTCAAAAACACCTCCGACGACGACCTCAAGGCGCTTTACGCTTACCTGATGGCACAGACGCCGGTGCGCTCGCGCCCGCCGGAAACGAAGCTGGCGTATCCGTTCAGCGTGCGTCCTCTGATGGCCGTATGGAACGGGCTTTTCCTTGGACGCAACCCTTTGCCCGCCGATGCGACGCAAAGCGCGCAATGGAATCGCGGAGCGTACCTGGTGAACGGTCTCGGCCATTGCAGCGCATGCCATACGCCGCGCAACGCATTCGGCGCCGAGAAAACCGGCGCCGCTTTCATGGGCGGCGGCATGGCGGACGGATGGGAAGCGCCCGCGCTGTCGACGCTTTCCAATGCGCCCGTACCCTGGAGCGAAGACGAACTGTTCAGCTATCTGCGCTACGGCCACGCGCCCTTGCATGGCGTCGCGGCCGGGCCGATGGCGCCCGTCGTCAACGATCTGGCGGCCTTGCCCGATAGCGATATTCGCGCGATGGCCACGTATCTGGCCTCGTTGAATCCTCTCGAGGCCAACGCGGATCCGGCAGCCATGGCGCGTCAATATGAGCAGGCCAGTACGATAACGGGTACCGCAACCGGTCCTGGTGCACGCCTGTTCGATGGCGCGTGTGCAGCCTGTCATCACACCGGTAGCGGGCCGCAATTGTTTGGTGCGCATCCGTCGCTGGCGCTTAACACGAATTTGCACAGCGCGACGCCTGATAATCTGATTCGCGTGATTCTCGATGGTATCGGCTCGCCTGCGCGTCCCGAACTCGGTACGATGCCGGCTTACCGTGATAGTTTCAACGACGCCCAGGTCGCCGAACTCGTGTCCTACCTGCGTCAGCAATTCGCCGGCGGCAAACCGGCATGGCAGGACGTCGCGGCAAGCGTCGCCAGAATCCGCGCGGCGCCGCGGGCAGAGTGAAGTCGCCGAACGCATTGCCCCGCCGGTGTGCAACAGAACTTGCAGCACGGCTCGCTGAAGGAATTACCGAGCGAACCGCTGAACGAATCACGAAACGCTTAAACGCTTGATAAAAAGACCGCATTCCCGCAATCCTTTTGATAACGGAGAAACGCATGACCACGCGCGCAGGATGGATCTCTCGCCTCACGGTTTCAACGGTTCTATCGCTCGCGGCTGTCGGCGCGAGCGCGCAGCAGACCATCAAGATCGGTGAGATCAACAGCTACAAGGCGCAGCCGGCCTTTCTCGGACCTTACAAGAACGGCTGGAATCTCGCGCTCGACCAGGTGAATGCGGCGGGCGGTGTATTGAGCAAGCAACTCGAAGTGGTGTCGCGCGACGACAACGGCAATCCGGGCGACACGATCCGTGTCGCGCAGGAATTGATTGCACGTGAGCAGGTGCAATTACTGTTCGGCGGTTTCCTGTCGAACACGGGTCTTGCGTTGACTGACTTTGCCAAGCAGAAGAAGATTTTCTTCCTCGCGGCCGAGCCGTTGACGGACAAGATCGTTTGGGCCGACGGCAACAAATATACGTACCGTCTCCGTCCATCGACCTACATGCAGGTTGCGATGCTGGTGCCTGAGGCGGTGAAGCTGAAGAAGAAGCGCTGGGCGCTCGTGTATCCGAATTACGAGTATGGGCAATCGGCGGTGGCGACGTTCAAGAAGCTGATGACGGCGGCGCAGCCGGACGTGCAGTTTGTTGCAGAGCAGGCGACGCCGCTGGGCAATGTCGACGCGGGCGCGGTCACGCAGGCGCTTGCCGATGCGAAGCCGGATGCGATTTTCAACGTGCTGTTTGGCGCCGATCTCGGCAAGTTTGTGCGAGAAGGTAATACGCGGGGCTTGTTCAAGGATCGCAGCGTGGTGTCGTTGCTGACGGGCGAGCCGGATTATCTCGATCCGTTGGGGGCGGAGGCGCCGACTGGCTGGATCGTGACGGGGTACCCGTGGTATTCGATCGATACGGCGGCGAACAAGAAGTTTGTGGATGCGTATCAGGCGAAGTACCACGATTATCCGAGGCTTGGGTCGGTGGTGGGGTATTCGGCGCTGATGTCGATTGCGGCGGGGATCAGGAAGGCTGGGTCTACGGATCCGGATAAGCTTGCTGCCGCGTTCAAGGGGTTAGGGGTGGATACGCCCTTCGGGCCGATTACTTATCGGGCTCAGGATAATCAGTCGACAATGGGGGCGTTTGTTGGGGTTACCGGGGTTAAGGATGGGAAGGGGGTGATGACTTCTTATCGGTATGTGGACGGCGCTAGTGTGCAGCCGTCGGATGCTGAGGTTAAGAAGTTGAGGGCGGCGGAGTGAGGGGGTTTTTGCCTGTTCGGCGGTTTTGTTGTTGATCTGGAGTTTGGGCGGTGCCCCGCTTGGTTCGTGGTTTGTTCTGCTGTTGGTCTTTTGGCCTTTCCTTGTTTTGTTAGTGGTGTATTAGCGTTGCCCCTGTGCGGGGCGGCACCTACTTTTCTTTGCCTGCCGCAAAGAAAAGTAGGCAAAAGAAAGCGGCTCACACCGCTAATTTTTAAGCGGGTCCCTCGCACAGTAGCGGTAGTGGTGCATCTGGAATCTGTCGCCTCGCACACTTCGCCTTAGTGACAAGGCAGTCATACCTCCGGCGGCGCTGCGCCGCCGAAACCCATTTTCCAAAACCATCAGGTGTACCAGGCGCCCCGCTGGTTTCCCTGGCAGACCCATCCGCGACGCACGCAGTGCGGAGTGGGAGCTGATGAGCCCTGTGTCAACGGCGCGGAGTGCGCGAGGCGACAGATTCCAGATGCACCACTACCGTGGCTGCGCGGGGGACCCGCTTATGAGCTGGCGGTGTGAGCCGCTTTCTTTTGCCTACTTTTCTTTGCGGCAGGCAAAGAGAACCTGTCCGCATTTTTGTGTGCGAGGCGGTTAGCGGAGTTACCCGCGTGCGTTGGTAAAACGCTCTCCGAACAGAATCGCGAACTGGTTCATGGCTGAGGACCAGTCGAATGCCGCCCGCACGG